>LIDZ01012987.1_pt2 | contig 19111 bp, 21 predicted proteins | sample 644651 | NCBI WGS metagenome assembly LIDZ01 (sample SAMN03856242, study PRJNA289617) | food metagenome | isolation source: wine grapes on drying loft during traditional withering process | host: Vitis vinifera cv. Corvina | place: Italy: Gargagnago di S. Ambrogio di Valpolicella | collected 2014-01 | reverse complement strand
CGGATGGAACCGTGACCCACTGTCACGGGAAAATAAAGTCTTAGACTGCCGCTATTTTATTTTGCTATCGTGTCCCGTTAGCTTAAGATTAAATCCCTGTTTTTAGACAAAAACCCCAGCCGAATACCGTTTCTCTACTAGTGATTTCTGCGCGAATTGAGTTAGTGCCTGAATTCCATCCAACTGGAATAGTGATATGTTCTGGACGAATCCGACCATCACTTTCCGGTGGACTCCACAACCAAGATCCATTATAAATTTCTTGATCATTAATCCATAGTCTAAGATGGTCGCTAAAACCAAAAGATATTATTGATTGAGTTTCCTCAACCACTGTAACAGAACTTTTCACTTGAACGATTGAATCTTTTACAGATGCAAAGAGTCTGTTTAAGTTTAATGTACCATTCTCTTCGGTCACAGTTTTCGTCCAGTTTAAATCACTCATACGTGAATCTTCAAAATAAGGATCCGATACAAGCCAATCAGTTATAAATCCTTTGCTTATTATTTGGTTATTCTCATATTCATCAAAAGATTGATCAGAAAGATCCTCTATCGATAAATCTCGAATATAAACTGGCAAGTACCCCCATATGCCAATCTTACCCTCTACAGTTCCATGTTGAAGATTAGAAATGATCATTTGAGGAGTTTCAGTATCTCCAATATATACTTTCGCAATTTTTTGATGCACTTCAAGAGTAAATTTAATCCACTCACCTACTATATAAGGTGCATTCGTTAAATAATTTGGACCATTATAAATTTGCCAAGTTGTAGCCCCGTTCATTACAGGATCATATTGGATTTCTCCGTTTCCATCGTTATTCCCTGGAGAAAGATATATCAATTCATAATTTGATGAATCACGCGCACCAAAGACAAGTCCAATAAATCCCGGAGCCTCTGGAATTGCAACATATGCTTGTAAGCGAAATGCTTCTAGTTTTATATCACTTTTTAAAAAGGTGGCAACACCAGATTTATTTAAGTTTAATGCTTTAAAGTTGTGCCATTCACTTACTTGTGCATCTGAATTACCAAGGTCAAATTGGTCCAAATCATCTACCAAGCTCCAATAACGCGATTGTGACTGTTCATTAACTTTTTTCATTCCGCTTCCTCCAATGTATTATTTTAACATTAATATTAGAGAACATTTGTTCTTGCGTCAACATAAAAGAATTACACAATCCTGCCCGTTAGTTGAACAAAGGCAGCCGTTCGCACTATCCGGCTGCCTTCTTATAGTTATTAAGCTATCGTTACCCGTTAGCTTAACAAAGAAAGGGAGCAGCTGCCTCAGCAAACTACTCCTTGTTTGTTTAACTATCGTTATCCGTTAGCTCTAAAGCCAATCTACTTTCGTCACATTATTCACTACGTAATTCTGCTTCAACTTCATCGCTTGCCGCTGGCAAATCCATTCCTTTTTTCCAGATTAAAATATCTTCTCCTGATGTTCTGAAAAATAACGATTCAATTTCCGCATCATCGCCATATTTCTCTTTATAGACAAGTTTTTCATGATCAATCGTATAATAAGAATTTTGCAATCCTTTATCGAATTTAGCCTTTGTTTTGACGATTGGACGAAGAGGGGTTAAATAGAAATTTCCGTGCTCGTCCATATCAAATTCTATTCTATTTAAGTTATAACCATCTGTTAACTTCGCATGGTAAGCAATTTTGCCATTCGATAGTTTACTCAAATTGGAGATTTCAACTACATTACTAGATACTTTCATAATCTCCCACTGAAATAGGCCCACATAACCCCCAAACACCAGTGCGGCACCGAGAAGTCCTATGACGAACGCTTTTGCTTTGGAACGTTTCCAAAGAGCTGCTACCCCTTTTATTGCATCTCCCTCGCTATAATTTTTTGCAACTATTTCTTGAGGCAAGATGATAGCCGTCTTGATTTTGTCCAGTTCTAACCGGCAGCTCTGGCATTCTTCAAGATGTACTTCAACCAACTTAGCACTTTCAACGCTGCACACCTCGTCATAATACAATGGCAGCAAATCTTTTATAATCTCACACGATATTTTTTCCATTACATTAATCCTCCTTCAGCAGGTCTTGTACTTTTCGCTTGGCTCGGTGGAATGTAACCCTTGACCAACTTTCTGTTTTCTCAAATATTTGGCTAATCTGGGCAAATGACAGTTCTCCAAACACCCTTAAAGTAAACACCTCTTTATAGGGCTCCTCTAAACCATGCAAAGCTTTATGAATTCGGAAAGCCTCTTCCTTATCAAGCAGCGATTCTTCGATACTGTTCTCACTTGCTGCTTCAGTTGTATCACGAGCCGCAAACCGCTTTTGCTTTTCCAAATAGGAGAAGTATGTGTTTTTGGCAATTTGGCAAAGCCAAACATTGATTTTACAATGGCCTTTAAATTGATGTATGCTGCTTAATGCTTTATAAAAGGTTTCCTGTGTTACCTCTTCAGCGACTGCCGTATTTCTACTAAGCGACAAAACAAACCTATAGACATCCTTAAAATATTGATTATATATATTCTCAAAACCCGTCACATTCTCACCTCCTCTAGATATAAGACTTGTCTATGGACGATTCGTTACAAAGTTTATGAAAAAAAAGCAGACCTACAGAGTGATCTTGAAACAGGTCACATAAATATCGGATATTACCATAAGGTGACCTATTTTTATATTAGCGTTGCTTAACAATCCTGCCCGTTAGCTCAACAGGCTTCCGTCCTGCCATTACCCTACACAGATTACATTGATGAGAAGTTATAGGTTTGCAAATCACTCTTGTTGGTCCATTTCGCGCTGTGGCTTGTTCTTGTCCAATAAATCAGCTAATTATATATGTTCTTGTCTATATTTACGGCAATAGATACTTGTTCTTGTACAATAATTCGGGAAAAGATATATGTTCTTAGCACAAATATTTTTTGTTTATTCCTTGCATGACATCCCTAAATAATATTTAGAGTGGTTTCATAACACTACTTAAATGTGAAATATTATGCGTTGAACTCCACTGTGGCAAATGATGTATGTTCTTGTCCATTATCGGTAAAGGATGTAAGTTCTTGTCTTGCGAAAAAGACAAGAACTTACATCCATAAAATAATAAAACCGCGCTGTGCACGGATCTCTATAGATATAAGTTCTTGTCCTCTTACAGCGATAGGGGGTGCATAAGCCCCCCTGTATAGCGCAAGTTTCCGCTCTCGTTTTGAGAGGGGTAAGGGCTTTACTGCGTGACACACCCATAGTAAAAATTGGGTACGGTAGGTCTATGAATGACCGTCGCGCCCCGTTCTTTATATTATTATACTGTTTTCTTTTTCTGACTAATTGCATGTATATATTTAATAGTAAGCTTCCATAAGACTTTCCCAAGCCAAAACATTAACACACCAATCACAATAGAAATTGGCAAGAACTGCATTGGGCTTGGTGTAAATGCTCCCATTTCGATTGTTACTCCGGCAATATCATATCCCATAAGATACCCGACAAATTTAACAATTCCTCCTATCGGCGTAATAACTCCACCAATCATTAAAGCAATGGAAAGAGTACTGATGAACGGCAAAAGTAACATACCGTTGATGCCTGCAAAGCTGCTACAAAATGCAAATATTGCGCCGCATTTACGCCAACTAAATTTACTGTTCTTTGAAATGGCTTCACCTAAGTATGCTTTCGCTAATTCTTTTGGGTTTCCTAACCGTTCGATGATTTGCTCAGAAAATACACCATTATTTTGCAATTCAAGCATTACACTTTTGATTTCTTTTTCAATGTCAATACGCTCGGAATCGGACATAGATTTCAAATACTTTTCAATTTTTATAAGATAGTCATTCATAATTTTATCCATAATTTAACTCTCCTTTAATTTCTGATATAGCTGTTAATAAATTATCCCATTCTAAAGACATCGCGTTTAAGTATTCCTTTTTCTGTAAGGGTATAATACTTTCTCGGTGGCAAGCCCTCTGTACTTTCTTGCCAAGATGAAGAAATATATTCTTCTTTCAATAATCTTCTAAGCAGTGGATAAATTGTATTTTCTTTTGCAGCAACAATAGGATACTGCTCTAACTTACTTATGATTTCATACCCATAATATGGTCGTTGCTTTATTAGCAATAGAATACAAAAATCGAGTGTTCCTCGCTTAATTTGTGATTTCCAATCTTCTACATTCATGTATTGTACCTCCTGTATATATATCGTACAATTCAGTACCTACAACCGTCGAACGCAAACAGAAACAGCGGGCAATGTTACGCAATAGGGGTGCAACCCCCCCCCTTGTATTGCGCGGGTTTTCCGGGCGCGTTTTGAGGGGGGCAAGGTTTAAAAAGTTGCAGTCTTAATTCCAAAAAGTCCCAAATTTATTTTTAGAAGTAAGTTGGGGCTTTTGAACCAGAAAGGTATATTTTTAACTATAAAAACTATGACAAAATTTATCCGTATTTTCCGTTTTTCCTACTTGCTAAATTCAGCAAGTAAAATATTTTTAAAAGGATTAGGACTGTTATCTCTACCCAAACTGTTCAAACTGACGACCAACGTATGATTGCCTCCAAGTGTACCTCCAGCAATCGTAGAAAACCCTAGAATGCCACCTGTGTGTCCCCATATCGAGACACCGTTTGGAAGCTTAGTTTCAAAGATTCCAAGACCATATCCATCGATTCCTGCTCTTCCTACAGGAACAGTAGTAAGCATTTGTTTTAGTTGCTGTTCCTTCAGTAATTTGCCACCGAGCAAGGAAGAGAAGAATTTATTTAAGTCGTCAGCATCAGAAATCATATCTCCAGCCGAGCTACCTGCACTTGGATTATAATAAGTAACGTCTTTTATCTCACTTGCTTCGTCTGGTTGGGAATATCCCCGAGCATGCTTGGTGCCTGGAATAACGCTTGAATTGCCAGGTAGGAATGTATCCGACAATTCAAGCGGTTCAATAATCCGATTTTCAATCTCTTCCGCGTAGCTGTTTCCGGTTACTTTTTCAATAAGAATACCCAGTAATACGTATCCTGTGTTTGAATAAGACCAGCCCTTTCCTGGAACAAAGTCTGGGGGCAGAGAAATCCCCAACTTCACTATTTCTTCAGCCGTATACGATTTTTTTGTATCCATAAAATCAGCGTCTTTGGATCTTGAGTATTCAGGGATACCACTTGTATGGTTCAATATCTGCCGGATGGTAATCTGTTTACCATTATATCCGTTTCCTTGAATGACACCAGGCAACCATTTTTCGATGGAGTCGTCTAGATTCAAGCGGTTCTCTCCAGCTAATTGAAGTACAACCGTTGCGGTGAACGTCTTCGTCACGCTGCCAATGCGAAAGCGATAATCTGTTTCCATTGGTTTCTTGGTGCTCAGATTCGCTACCCCAGTGGCATAACCCCACTTTTTTCCACCCTCAGAAGTTTTGGCAAGTATCCCCGGGAATCCAAGTTGCAATGTATCCCGCATAGCTTGCTTGACGGAATTATGATCTCGTTGAGTGCTTGTTTGTAAAGAACTAGATACATTTTGAGTGGGTTCTGCTTTTACAATTGGGGTTGGCGATGTGTATAGCAGGGAACTTCCAGTTATTAAAACGGCCAGACTTGCAAATGTAATTTGACTACGTATTTTCATAAGGCATTCCTCTTCTCTATTAATATTGTAAGTTTGTAATCATCTTCATAATTGTTGTTTTACCAACGCCATTCTGTCCTAACAAGCGGTAAATTCCTCTTTTTTCGCATATCAGCTAAATTTGAGTAGTCTATTTATTCTTCAAATTAATTTTAAATATATCGCCCTCATTGCCACCAAAAACGATCATCCCACCTTCAGGTAGTACTACCGAATGATTGCTCGTTGCCTTTGACAAGTTCACAACCATTCCATTCGCGTCATAAACGGCAAATCCCCCACTTACCGGAGTCTCAACGTTCATGACTCGATTGGCTGATTTTTCATTAATCTTATACCATTTAGCCTGACCATTGGAGGGGATGTTGCTAATCGAGGAGATCCCTTCATAAATGGGTTGAATAGCATCTTCACTGATATAGGATTGTCCATCAATCATTAAATGCTCTGTATGGTCCACGTTATAGAAATTCAAATCAAAAGTATCTCTTCCGTTCAAAATAGGAATATCAAATACATTTACTGCTTTATTCTTATCAACAATTTTAGTGCCGGATGCGTATCCATGGTTGATATCAACGGATATATTTTTGGCCAACATCGGTTTGAGCAGATACATCATTGAAGTTATCTTTTCATCCAAAGCGTAGTAGATTTTTCCATTTCTATGTTCCCATACCGTTTTAGTTGACTGATCTAGAGGATTGGAATCTAGCTTTTGATATTCATAGGTTACCGTAACCGTTTGACCTAATCCTGGAGTATTTATATAAGTGTTAAGTTTTAAATAGGTTTCTCCATTCTTCGGTTGGTCAAAGCTTATGGTTACATTCCCATCGTTGTTTTTGAATTGTCCATTGCCCGTATATACATATTTTTGAGGCGGTAGCAATCCATTTGCTAGCTCGGGTAAATCAATCTCTCCGTTCTTTACCTCCAGATTTACCGTTTTACCTACGGTACCGTATAATCCAGAGTAAGCAAGCAAATCGGATGGCATGTCCACTTTCAATGGAGGTTCAAATGTTTTGTCAGGTAGGATCTCTTTAATGATGCCTTTGGCTTTTGTATATTCCAATAAAATATTAGATGCAAATATACTAGTGTAGGTACCACTCCCTCCCGATGAAAGCACAGCCATAGAAATATCATGTTCGGGTAGGGTAGTCAAAGCAGCGTGATACATATACGTATCTCCACCTTTAAATAATGCGGTTATTCCGTAATCACTAAACGGTGCTAAACGGACGGCATCCCAACCAAGACCATAATTAATGGTGTTTGTCTCTTCAGAAACCCACACTCCCTTTCTATACTCATGACTTTGCATAGCCTTTGCTGACTTCTCAGATAAAATATTCGTTCGATTCCCGATTAATACTTCAGCGAACTTAACGACTTCTTCGGCCGTGGAGTAGATGCCTCCTGTCCCAATGAGATTGGCATTCTCAACGGGTAAAGCCTGATCCATCCCAGGGAAATAAGATTTTGTGAGCCTGTCTCTATCAAATGAATCACGTGGTGTTTTAGTAGAGCTTAAGTGAAGAGGCTTGCTAATAAAGGTTTCAAGGAATTCACTGTAACTTAACCCGCTTACTCGTTCGATCAAGATTTCAAGCAGCTGAAAACCATTATTACAATATACCGAAGATTCGCCTGGGTTTGACTTTAAGCGTTCTGATTGTAATTTGCCCAATAATTCATCATGATTTTTCGTATCATTATCATCAAACAAGAAACTATTCCCATAGTGACTACCGTAAATTCCTGAAGAATGATTCATTAACATGCGCGGCGTAATCTTTTTGTATCGTTCATCTGCCATTTTAAAGTCCTTGATATACGTGGTTAGTGGTTTATCAATATCAATTTTATTAGAATCAGCTAGCATCATCGTTGCAGCAGACACATACGTTTTACTTACCGAGCCTATTCCAAACATCGTGTCTTTGGTTATCGGACTCTTGGTCGCCTTATCGTATACACCAGCGCTATCGGATAAAACAATGGATCCATGATCCATAATCGCATACTGCAATCCACTTACACCATAATCGGACAGGATCTTCGAAGCCAGCCCCTGTGCCTTTTCTTGTACAGTATCATGATTCGTTAGAGCAAAAGCTGGGGTGACCGGTATTGCAATAAGTATAGCGGTCATTAATACAGAAACCATCTTCTTCATTATTTATTCCTCCTCGTAAATTCTTTCTAGATTGTACTTGCTGAATTCATCATACAAGGAAGAAGGCTATGATATAAAAAAGCACCCTGAAACGAAAAAAACAATCCCTAAACAACATGTTGTCTAAGGATTGTTCGTTTAAAATGGCAGTAGGACCATATTATTAAATTCGTTAGGTTTCGTTTCAATGGTCATATGACCACCGTACTTGTCGCAGATTCTAGCTATGTTTGTTAATCCAATACCATGAAATTCTGGGTTTGATTTTTGGCTGTTTAAGTGGGCAACTTCATTCTCCATATGATTCATGATGTGAATGAGAAGGGTAGACTCGGTAGAATGTATTTTTATAAGAATGTACCTATCTTCTGCGATTTTTAACTTTTTAGAAGCCTCTATTGCGTTATCTAGCATATTTCCAATGACAACACATAAGTCATAACGGTCAATATGGACTACTTGTGAACATAAGTTAATCTTTGTATCTATTCTTATACCATTGGCTTGTCCAATACTAAGCGTATTAGTGACAAGGGCATCTATAACGAGATTCCCCGTATTAACCCGTTGATAGGCTCCTTCGACTTTATTTAATGTCGTCTTAATATGTTCCAGTGCAGTTGTTAACTCATTTCGCTTAATACACTCTTCAATATACAAAAACTGCTGATTCGTATCATGAATGATTCTTTTAATGGATTTGAAGCTGTGAACGACTTTTTCGTAATTCGCATCCTGATAGTCCATCTGATGTTGCAACTGAGTATTCTCATGCATGAATTGAAATTTATCAATGATCGTATCAAAAATATAGAAAATCATAACGTTTAAAAATAGTAATACAATGACGGATATGAAAGAATAGGCGTCCTTATAAGTTAGAATATTCAGTTGGTTTATACTTACGATAGGAATAACCGAAAAAAATATGTAGTAACGATAATGCAAAGAGTAACTTCTACGTTTTGCAAGTAGTCGTATGATCTGAATGATAGCAAACATGATCATGCAACTGAGTAAAATAGCTTTCGTGTAGGCTATTTGATCATGTTCATTTACAGGGTCAAAGCTAAACTCAACTGAATATAGGGTATAAAAAATATAAAGGGATATAAAATTAACGAGAGATATTAAAACACCGTAAAACATAGAAAAAATGGTCTTTTCTTTAATTTCTACTTGATAAGAATGCGAAAAACTAAATATCATAAGCAAGGGTAGAATCCAAGATACAATAGGAGAGACGGGAATAACCAGATATAGGTAATCGAGCAACCCAAAGATAATGAAGTAAATGAATCGGTTTTGTTTTTTAGCTGATTTATCAAAAACCGAATTGAAGAAAAAATTAACTTGAACACCCATCACAAGTACAATGCTAAAGACAATAGGAAAATTATTTTGAATCATATCAATCGACCTTCATAATCATAAATTTGGTGTAAACATCTTTAACCTCTTTAATTTTAGAACGGCCTATGGGTAATTCCAACCCATTAGACATTAGAACAACTCCGCTAGCAAACTTCCTCACATGAAGCAGGTTAATAATAATGGAACGATGGATTTGCAAGAAGTTACAGTCTTTTAAGGCCATAGCATAATCTGAAATGATACCTTTGCTCTCATAGGTTTGATTAGAGGTAATAAAATGTAGTTTGCTTTTTATGGTTAAGCTTTTGGCAGCTTCAATACTAATGAGGTCATCATATTTTAAAACGACTTCTTCATAGGCTGACTTGATGACCATAAACTTTTTATCAAGTGCTTGAAAGTATTGGCATAGCTTGATGATTTTCTCCTCCAAGATCGAGGGGGCAATGGGTTTTATCAAATACTGGAATGTCATGACGTCAAAACTTTCCACCATATATTTAGGGTAGCTTGTCAGAAAAATAATTTGTTCATCCAGGTTATTTAACCCTCTTATTTTTCGGGCTGTTTGAATCCCGTTCATCCCCCCCATTTCAATATCCAAAATTAAAATATGGAATGGAGTTTCATGGCGCTCATAATCGGATACCAATTGCTCTCCCGAGCCGAATAATTCAATTTCAAAATCTATATTTGTCTTTATCGACAAAGTAATCAGGATGCTTTTAACAAGCTCTCTTTGTTTTTCCTCATCATCGCAAATAGCCACTCTATACAAAAATGATACACCTCTCATTTCCAATACCTTTATTCTAACTCTATATAAGCATGATACAACCTTTTGACTTTGTATAGATAGCTTTTGGATGAAATGCAAATTAAAATCCCTCAACACCAAATGAACGAGCTTCTTTATCGGAGTTTCTTTGCATACTTATCCCCCTAAATATTTCCTTGACTGTACCTTACCAATTTTCGTAGATAGCATAAACCCTGAGGGTAAACCTCCAATTAGAAGGAAGTATTAAACAATGTATGTAAAAATGGTTATGCAGGAGCTTGAAGCTCTCGGCAAGGAACGAACCAAGAAAATGTACGGATCCAATGACGCGCACGAACCGCTTTTTGGCGTGGCTACAGGCGATATGAAGCCCATCGCCAAGAAAGTAAAATAAATCAACGTTTGGCTGAGCAGCTTTACACCACAGGGAACTACGATGCAATGTACTTTGCCGGCATAATTGCAGACCCAAATGCAATGACTGAAGCGGATTTTGAGCGTTGGATGGATGCGGTTTCCTGCCCGTTAGTTTAATAAAAAGAGCAAGATACCGAAGTACCTGCTCATCAATGTGTGTCATTCAACTATCGTTACCCGTTAGCGCAATGAATTGTTCATCTCTTCTACATTTCTTTTGAGTCCATTATAGAACCGATACCATCCATGTAATCCAATAAGCAGCTGGCACCAGTAATACCTGTGCAAGAATAGTTCCAAATAATCGTGACATCATTAATAACCCAAAAACCTTATTAAGTGTAGCGACCTCTTTTTCTCCTCTAAGGACTTTATCAGTAATTAAACCAATTTGTGGATCAATGAGTATGGTAAGTAAAATAGTCGCCATCCCATTTATTAGACCAGAAGATTGTGACGCAGCAATCGAGTATTCTTTTGTTAATGTTGAAGCAAGTAGAGCAGCTAACACACCGATTGTGTAAATTGCGGTCACCAAACAATTAAGCACTACCAGCCTTTTGGGTATGCCTCCAATCCTCAATTGGGACAGCATCGATAATTTTGGGGAGCGCAAATGATATCGTGCATTATTTATCTTTTGAAAAGAAACCGAAGAACGGATCATCTGAGGTACGGACCCTGCCACTTCTAAATGCGATATTATCCTCGAAGAAAGCAACACAGCGGATGGAAACAGTAATAAAGCTGTAAATGTCCCTACTGTAGCTGCACCGATAATAATCCCAAACTGATCAATTAGATTATAATCTCCATTATGTTTTGCGAAGTCTAGAATTTTGCCGGTAAGTGGGGCCTGAACCATGTTAGCTGTTCTTGAAATGAGCAGTATAATCCCCGATAAGGACATGGCAACCGCCAATTTCCCTAAACGTACACCTGCTAAACGAAGAGAGTATGTAAGAGTCTCGGAAAGATGAATAATAAAAGTAAATAAAGATACAAGTAATACTTGCTCTAACAATCGAACACCTCATAACGTTCATGATGATAGTGAATAAAGATATAATACTTCTACTCCAAGTAATCCTACTCTGGAAACAAGCTCACACTCACAAAATTACTGATCGAAGAATCTTCTCAGTAACATGTATTTTGATCACACTTTTCATCCCTCTCACTTTTATCTTTAGTAATATGATAAAGGTAAAATTTTTTTTGAAAAAGAGAAATTATTCTGTTTTTATTTCCTGTTTTCGATCCTCATTGAGCAATACTGCCCGTTAGCTTAATAAAAAGAGCAGGATACCGAAGCACCTGCTCATCAATGTGTGGTATTCAACTATCGTTCCCCGTTAGCGTAATCGTCAGATGTCCAATGAAACAAATTCCTCTTCCATAATTTTTTACACGTAAGTGTCTATACATATTTTTTTCATAATGATAACGTACCCTTCGTAGACGGAATAAAATCGCCTGTTATCCTAATTGCTTTCTTCAACGCATCGGTCATGGCCAATTTTACTCGGCGAAGTTTGAGTTACTTGAAAGACAAAATGATATTATTTCACTAACACATTTAGGTGTCACTTCTTGCTCATGAACATTTTCATTTAAATTATAAAAACCAGGCTCAATATAACTACTTTTAATCACTTCTAACTTTGGAAAAATACTTCCTTCTGTAACAAAATCAAGTCGGTATATTACAAGAAAATCTTTGGTTGGCGAAATAATATGTAACGCTTTTGCAAATATTTTATCATATGGGTCTTTACCGATATACCAATAAAATTCTTGGTTGTTTACTACAATCTTTCGCTTACGTTTTTCTAAAATCGCCAATTTCATCACCACAGTATATAAATTTTCTTCGCCTCACAAAATTACTGTTTGATCAAAGTTATTGCTTATTATACACCAACAAACTCTTTCAGAACTTTATTTAAAGCAGCTTCTTACTCGATATCTACATCCGGATCCAAGGAGAAAAACTCATTCGTTTCCGAACTTGATAAAAAACAAACAGTCTATCGACCCTAAATAATGCTTTCTTCAAAAAGTCGATGACCGAGCTTATTTCAATGGGGGATACAAATTTTTGAGTTCGGTTTGTGGGCGAGTAATGGAAGATTACTTACTGCCCCGTACTTCAATGAAACATCAAAGAGGAGCTGTCCTTGCGGCAGCTCCACACTATCGTTCCCCGTTAGCGTAACAAAATACTGCCGATTGCGGAGCAACTATGATACCTATGGTTCCCAACGTTCTCGACTCAAGAAAAAAATATTAGCGTATCTCTCTTAATTTGGGTTCTTTCTCGATGGAAACATGGGTTGGAGCGATAGTTGAACATGATCGTTACTTCAGAAGCGTTCTACTAGTCATATTGTGAGTACAGCGCAAGCATATCATCAGCACAGCCAGCTATGATCGTATTTGCTTGTTCAGCATGCTTTACGGCCTCAGCGTAAAGTTGTAGATTAAAACTAACAGAAGCCATTATTAAATGCCATTCAGCGTCCGTAATTCCCTTATCAGAAACAGTTTGCAGCAGCCTGTATGCTTGCTCAAATGGATTGGTCTGGTCAGAATAATTTTGCAGATAATTCAATGCCCTTGCATATGCTAAAATCATTTCATATGACCACTGTTCCTGAGGGTACTGCTGTAGGATTGAATTTATTTCATTATAATTACCTACAAGCTTCATTACATCCATCTCTGCCTCAAGATCGTTTATATACTGCATGTCAATCATTCAGCTTGCTCCCTTCTATATTCTTGCGCCAATTTTACTAATTATTGATACATGATGTAATAGAGGATTTCGTCATATTTTTTCGCTATCCTGCCCGTTAGCTTAACGCCCAGCAGTACATCTGTACAAAATCATTTATTTTGTGAGCATGTAACCTCGTAGATACCAAAACACACTAAACGAATAGAAAGGCCCTACACGCCATTTTCCCTTTATGATCGAATTTGAACTTCGACCTATAAAAAGAAAGTGGTTTGTAGGGCCGTTTATATGCTTCTGAAAAGGTTTTGTGTGTAGACATGTTCATAAAAATGGGAGTTTTATTCAAATGTCCTTTATTGAGCTATCGTGTCCCGTTAGTTGAACGATGTTCGGCGATATCTGCCTTCTCTAAAATTACTAATGAATAAACAGCGGCACCACAATTTCCACCCATTGAACTTTGTTTTATTACTTTCCAGCCATTTTCAAGTAGTGTATTTACAAATGCTAGTCTAAACATGTACAGAAATGCTTGAATAAACATGAACAACTTTGACGAGATAAACCATACTTGTCTCAAGGGAGAGATGAGTATGTACATCACGTTGAATGTTCAATCAAACATAGAGATTCGTAGTTTGCTAGACTTGCCTAAACTTAAATCATTGATGGAGAATCTAAATATGAAAATCAATAAAAGCCAGTTAGCAAGAGAGCTAGAGGTGGATCGACGAACGATTCAGAAATATCTAGATGGGTTTACACGAAGAAGTTCACGAGATAAAGGTTCTAAGATCGATGAATATTATGAAATCATTGCTGCACTTCTATCCACAGATAGTAAGCAAGTTTTCTACTACAAGCGTGTGCTATGGCAGTACTTAACAGACAATCATGGGCTACTATGTTCAGCATCTGCATTTCGTGCCTACATTACTCGTAAGCCCGAGTTTGAAGCGTACTTTACGGATGGTCAATGTATGCAGTCACCTCAGGGTACGGTTCGTTTTGAAACAGCTCCAGGCAAGCAAGCACAGTTAGACTGGAAAGAAAGTATTCCCTATGAAACGAAGAACGGAGAAAAAGTGGAAGTGAATGTCGCTGTGTTGTTGCTCTCGTACTCACGCTTTAGGGTATATCATCTGAGCGTAACGAAGTCGCAAAGTGTGCTTCTGTCCTTCCTTACAGAGGCTTTTGAAGCCATTGGCGGAGTCCCCGATGAGATCCTAACTGACAACATGAAGACAGTCATGGACGAAGCAAGAACCGAGCATACAGCTGGGAGAGTGAATGCCAAATTCGCTGGGTTTGCAGCAGACTTTGGGTTTCACGTTAGACCTTGTATCGCAGGGCGTCCTCGTACCAAAGGAAAGGTGGAAGCTCAAATGAAGATCTTAGATGAAATTCATGCTTATCAAGGGAAGTTCAGCTTACCTGAGCTCCAAGAATACATTCAAAGGCTGTGCGATCGTGTCAATCAATCGTTCCATCAAGGAACGGGGAAAGTGCCCATTCTATCCCTGGAAAAGGAAAAGAACTCCTTACACCCGTTACCAGCGGAGCGTGTAAGAAGTTCCTATCGCATACATCATAAGCTTGTTAAAATCAATGCGTCGAACATGATCTCCTACCAATCCAGACAATACTCAGTTCCAGCTGGGTATCAAGGAAAAACAGTAGGCATACAAGTCTATGACAATCATCTGTATGTGTATTATAACACGAAACTTCTCGTCCAACATCCCATTAGTAACGCCATGTTAAATTACACAGAAGAGCATTACAGGGAGAGTTTACGTTTGTCTATGCCACGTTATCCAGATATTAATGACTTAGCTAAGAAGAATCTACGCACGATTGGAGGTGCATACGAATGAGTGTAACCTCCTACCAGCAAGCTGTTCGAAACCTGGAGTACCTGGGCCTAAAGCAGATGGTGAGCCATTTGAATGAAGTCGTCGACTTCAGCATTCATAACAAACTTTCATTCATGGACACGTTTGTGAAGCTCACCAATTATGAGATCGATGTGCGTGAACATAATATGATTCATGCCATGGTAAAGGTTGGAGCCTTCCCGCATCAAAAAGAGCTTGCAGACTTTGCGTTCAGCTTTCAACCTTCTGTGAATCGAGAGCAAATGCTAGACTTTGCTAGCTTACGCTTCATAGAAGGCAATGAGAACATTGTATTCTTAGGTCCAAGCGGTGTAGGAAAAACACATTTAGCTACATCGATTGGAATCGCTGCAGCAAAGAAACGAACAAGCACGTACTTCATCAAGTGTCACGATCTCATTCAAAACCTCAAGCGTGCCATGCTTGAGAACCGACTTGAAGCAAGGTTGAAGCACTACACGAAATACAAGCTACTGATCATTGACGAGATTGGTTATCTTCCAATTGAACCAGAGAATGCCAAACTATTCTTCCAGCTTATTGATATGCGTTATGAGAAGCGTAGCACCATCTTCACGACTAATGTTAACTTCCGAGCATGGGATGAAGTATTCCGTGAACCTAAGCTCGCTAATGCTATCTTAGATCGTATTTTACACCATGCAACTGTCGTCACTATTGTAGGAGAATCGTACCGATTGAAGGATCATTTTGTCCAAGAGGACAAGTGATTTTGTACATCCTTAAACAAGCAAAAGTGTACATGTTTATGTTGACATTTACAAACCCTTTATCGCTTCATCAACAGTAAACGTTAGCAGATAAAGACTGTACTTAAAAGAATGCATACTATGCGGTGACTTCCCCCGATGTGAGGGGAAGTCACGCGTTCAAAAAGAAAATGGCTCCTTATGCTCTTTAGGATGAACGATCACTGGATTTTCATTCGTCTTGCGGATGGCAATTACGGCGTGGTTCACGTCTTCACGGTAAGTTCTCAGAGCATTCTTGACCGCTGCTGCAGCCTGACCGCCATCGACCACTGTGCAAAAAATGTTCATTGTCTTATTGCCGATATCGCCCCCGTCCACATGCCCAAGCCCTTTCCACCCAAGAACTTGATCGAGCAGCCGCTCCACTCGGTGTCTTTTGACTAAATCTGCTTTACTACCTTTTCCTAGAATCTTGTATTGGACGATGATTGTATCATGCTGTTCGGATGGAATCTCCGTGTAACCAGCCGCTCTCGCTTTCCCCAATAACGTCTCTAAAAACACGAATTCTTCCGTCTGTACATCCCATACAACATATTCTGTCTTCCCGTCACGTCCCGCCACTCCACTATGAATAACCGCCCTTCGATTGTCCGGCTCCAGCCAGACTTCGAAATACCTGAAAGTTTTTTGATCCTCTTCCTTTTTGTACAATTTAATCAATCCGCTACCTCCATGCCGCTCATCTCCTAACGTCTCGGCGAGACCCTTGTCCAATCAAACACATTGGCATAAAACTGAGTTGCCCCTTCCGGATCCTGAGAACCCAGATCAAACAAAACGACACGGTTCATATTAACACTCCTTTGCCAATTTCCTTACAATAAACATTATAAGATTCCAGAAACAGGAAGGTCAAGCGATTTATCCTGTTTTAAACAATAACTGCTGGAAGTATTTCTAGATTACTATTTCGTTAATCTGCCCGTTAGTTTAATAAAACGAGCAGGCTACCGCAGTGCCTGCTCATCGTTGTGTGCTATTGAACTAACGTTTCCCGTTAGTTGAATCATTATCAACTTGTGATTCACAGCACAAATTTCTCAAGAGAAACAGCAACACCATCATTATCATTTGATTCGGTAATGTGTTTTGCACAATTTTTCAGCTCAATTATCGCGTTTTCCATAGCGATCGGAAATCCGCACTTATGGAATAGTCCTAAATCGTTAAAGTCATCCCCGAATACCATTACGTTTTCTGACTTCACCCCGATATCATTAAGCACCCATTGCACGGCATCTTCCTTTGAGGCTGATTTGTGCATGATTTGAACCAATACTCCCCCATCGGTTGCGATTACGTTCACATGGTCGCCGAATTGCTCGATAACATCCCTCCATGAGCTGTAACCATGAACCAATATTTTGGTCGGGGATAGTGAACTAATAATATCCTTATCAACTACCAGGGGTTTAGGATCATTTGAACGGATACCGAAATGACCAAGTTGCGAGTCGGGAATTGGTGTACACGTATACCATGAGTCATTGACCTCGTATGAAATTAACGATTGAGGTGCCTGTAACTCGATGAAATTGTTAATCTGTTGGCTAGTCTCCATTGAGATACTAATGTGCCGCTGAGTTTGCTTAGACTTGCATGTCATTAGAGCACCATTGTAATAAACCAAGTAGTCTACAAAAGGAAAATTCTTTACAAATTGATTAGCCGCTCTAGGAGGTCGGGCCGTGGCAACAATAATATGAATTCCAGTATCATAACATCTTTTAACAGTCTGATAATTTCTAGGTGATATGGATTTGTCACTGCCGAGCAATGTTCCGTCCAAGTCTAATACAATTGCCTGAATGTCCGACATCTGCATTTCTCCTCACAAGTAATTCTTCCAATATTAACCTAATTCCAGGAGAGATGCTAGACTCACTAATGAATTAATCTGCCCGTTAGCTTAATAAAGAAAGGGAGCAGCTGCCGCAGCAAACTACCCCTTATTTGTTCAACTATCGTTTCCCGTTAGCTTAATGTTCAGCATGATCTACCATAGATACTGAAATAACTATTCTCCTTTCAATTGTCTCAAATACTCATTCTGTAATTCCCATATTTCCCTTATAGATCCTACTTCTTTATGGCATTTATTAATGTCATTACTCTGTTGTGTCCATAAATAGGGATAAATCATTATGCCTTCATCGATGGTAAGCTTCTTCACATCATGTTCCCAACCGTTCCATCTAAAGGAACGATAATATTTATCTAAATCTCCAAACAAAGTCCAGTACAAAAAATCTGTATACCCTTTCTCTGTATTTTCCCATTCCAAGGTATCGGGGGCAAAATAATAAACATTTCTTGATGTCTTATCAAATGCACCATTATTAATTGCGAAAAATCCCCCCACAACATCGTAGCCTATTATTAATCCACCCTCTAAAGAATTCCTAAGACCTTGATTAGTAAATCCGTTCCATGAAAGTATTGACCCTTGAGACATCTGGCTACCCGACCCCAGAATACGCACCCAACCTTTATCAATTAACAGACCACTACTTTCTAAAGTAATAGCACCCAGTGTTGATTTGTTGGTTATCTGTAATTGTAAAAGTGCCTCCTCCCCAGCTGCTCGTTTATTTTTAAGCACTTGGACCTCAGTTTCGGATTTAGAAATCCATTCATTAATCATTGTCCAAGCATTCTCATCAAAAATAAGTTCAGATAATGTTCTCATAGTTTTCTCCTTTGAATGGGATTCATGAATTTCGCATCTATTTTACTATATATAGGTTCATTGTTATTGAACAAACGTTCTTTCGTTAGCTCAATGATTCTTGTGATTACCATTAGTCATAATGCCCTTTTCTAAAAACGATTACTGCTTCTACAAATGCTCCAGGCTCTTCGTCTTCATCATAATCAGGTGCATAAAGTCCAATACCAAGCTTATATGATGTAACTCCTACACTGTCTTCATATTCTAACTCATTATCAAATTGTTCCAACCACTTCTTTGCTTCTATGAAAGGAACCCCATTTAAAGGTCTTCCATTAAATATAGCTTTTGTTGGCTGACAAAACTCAATAGCTTCGCAAAATCCATTTTCCTCTGTATAGTAAGCAAAAACAACCGAATTAACAAAAAAGTCAGTATATGCCCCCCGAATATCATGCTTTTCATCTGGCTTCTCTGGCATTACGCTCCTGACTTGTTCTTTAGTCATTCCCAAGAAAATAGGACCAGCACTTTCATATGGTTTTATATGAAAATCCATTAAACTACCCCCTATATACTGCTTTCAATAATATACCATGTACTACGCAATT
>LIDZ01011692.1_pt1 | contig 19166 bp, 20 predicted proteins | sample 644651 | NCBI WGS metagenome assembly LIDZ01 (sample SAMN03856242, study PRJNA289617) | food metagenome | isolation source: wine grapes on drying loft during traditional withering process | host: Vitis vinifera cv. Corvina | place: Italy: Gargagnago di S. Ambrogio di Valpolicella | collected 2014-01 | reverse complement strand
CAGATTCTGGAAGCCAGCGGTCAGAAGGTGCCGGACTCCAAGCCGATCTTCGAATTCAACCCGTCGCACCCGCTGATCGGCAAGCTGGACAACGAGCAGAATGAAGACCGCTTCGGTGATCTGTCGCACATCCTGTTCGACCAGGCTGCGCTGGCGGCCGGCGACAGCTTGAAAGATCCGGCGGCCTACGTGCGCCGTCTGAACAAGTTGTTGGTTGAGCTCTCGGTTTAACATCAGCGTCACGGCAGAACCCGCTTCGGCGGGTTTTGTCATTTAATCTCCCTCCATCCTTATCAGCAGGAGTTCGCTATGAGCAATGTGACCGTGCAGTCCATCGTGTATGAGATCGATGGCGTGAGCTACGAGAGTCGTCTGGCCTTCGCCGAAGGCGGTCAGGCTTTACCGGGTCTGGTGATGGCGCCTAACTGGATGGGTGTCAGCACAGATGCCGAGCAGATTGCCAAAGACGTGGCGGCGAAGGGCTATGTAGTGTTGCTGGCGGACCTGTATGGCCAGCAGGTGCGCCCGTCCAATGGCGATGAAGCGGCGGCTGCCATGATGCCGTTGAAAAATGATCGCGTGCGGTTGAACACGCGCATGAAGGCTGCACTGGATCAACTGACCGCGCAGACCATTGCCACCGTCGACACGTCCCGGCTGGCGGCGTTTGGCTTCTGCTTCGGCGGTTGCTGCGCGCTGGAACTGGCGCGCACCGGTGCACCGTTGAAGGCAGCGGTGTCCTTCCATGGCACCCTCGACACGCCGAACCCGGCTGACGCCAACAACATCAAGGGCAAGGTGCTGGTGATGCACGGCGCGTCCGACCCTCTGGTGCCGAAGGAGCAACTGCCGGCGTTTGAAGCTGAAATGAACGCTGCCAATGTCGACTGGCAACTGCTTAGCTACGGCGGCGCGTTCCATTCCTTCACCGACCCGCACGCCAACAACCCGGGCGTGCAGATGTACAACCCGACCGTTTCGAAGCGTGCGTTTACCTCGATGCACAACCTGCTGGATGAAGTGTTCGCGGGCTAATGTGATGTTTTAACTGTTGTGAGAGTGCCCCTCCGGTCACTCCCACAGAGTCCGGGCAGGCCGCGGCCAATCAGCGTTTCGGCCTGCTGCCCACCGGCAATTCAATCCGCTCTACTTCCCCCGGCACGGTCGGCCAGTCCCCAGCCGCCCATTTCGCCCTGGCCTGTTCAATCAGTGCCGGATCGCTGGCGACGAAATTCCAGTTCATCCTTCTCGGCCCATCCAGGGGCGCACCGCCAATCAGTACCGCGTGGCATTCGCTTTCCGCACACAGCGTCGGCTCGCTCCCTGCATCCAGCACCACCAGGCTGCGCGGCTGCACCGGCTCGGCGTCCAGCAGCAGCTCACCTTCGATCACGTACAGGGCGCGCTCCTCGTGCTCGGCCGGGATTCGCAGCGTTGTCGCGGTCTGCATGTTCAGTTCGGCGTAAAGGGTGGGCGACAGCACCGGCACAGGCGACTTCAGGCAAAAGCCTTCGCCAGCAATCAGGCGGATACGAATGCCCATGCCGTCGCTGACCGGCAGTGTGTGGGCGGGGTGATGGCTGTAATGTCCGGCCCCTTGCTCATGGGACTTGGGCGACGCCAGCCAGACTTGCAGGCCATGCAGTCGCGAGCCGCTGGCGTGCAGCGCTTCGGGCGTGCGCTCGATGTGGGCGATGGCGCTGCCGGCGGTCATCCAGCTGACCTCGCCGGGTCTGACGTGCTGATCACTGCCGAGGCTGTCCTTGTGTCGGATCTCGCCTTCGAACAGGTAGGTCAGTGTCGAGAGGCCGATGTGCGGGTGCTGACGGATGTCCATGCCGGTGCCGGGCGCGTAGGCCGTCTCCAGCATGTGGTCGAAAAACACGAAAGGCCCCACGCTCCGGCATCGCGCAGCGGGGAGGGGACGCAGGATCGGTTGGCCTTCTACGTCTTCAGCGCGGGGAATGATGGTCAGCATGATGGCGTTCTCTCGGGACATGGCACACAGGATATAGATCACCCGCGCAGTTGGCTTTAACCGTGGTGTAGCACGCTCCGTAATGAATTATTACGAAGTGCTTAGGGGGTTGTCCTACAGAGCGTCATCTGTGAGCCGACATCACGGGCAACTGCTCTCTTCAGAGCAACGTCTTGGGAAGGGACCAAGTATGACCGTGAGAAACATGAATATCGCACCCAGGGCCGCCCTCGGTTTTGGCGTGCTCGCTTTGTTGGTATTCGGTCTTGGGGCCTTCGCATTGCTACAGATGTCGAGCATGCGCAAGCAGTCGGACGAAGTCGAAAACAAGTGGCTGCCCAGCGTCATGGAGCTTGGCACCATGGGCCAGGACCTGATGCGGATTCGCACTCTGACGCTGCGCCTGATGCTCAACCGCAGCCCGGATGCGCTGCGTGACAACACCGGCAAGCTCGATCAGCTCAAGGCGGGACTGCAGACCACCCAGCAACACTACGCCGCCTTGATCAGAACTCCCCGCGAGCGTGAGTTGTACGAAACGTTCGCAGCCGCTCAACAGGCTTATTTCCAGCGCCAGAACCAGGTCATGGCGCTGTCCGCTGCCAGTCAGGTGGAAGACGCGATGCAACTGGTCAACGGCGAAATGAACCAGTTCGCCGACAAGATGACCCTTGCGCTGACCGATCTGACGGCGCTGAACAAGGAAGGTGCAGGGCAGGCGAGCCATCTGGCTCGGGCGGTATTCTCCAGTGCGTTTGCGTGGGTCATTGGCATGATGCTGCTGACGGCGTTCATCACTCTACTGCTGGCGTGGGGATTGACCCGCAGCATCGTCAGGCCGATCGCCCAGGCGTTGGGCATTGCTCAGGTGGTTGCAGCGGGTGATCTCACTGCGCAGATCGTCGTGGAGGGCCGTGATGAACCCGCCCGGTTGTTGGAGGCGCTCAAGACCATGCAACAGAATTTGCGCAGCACGATCATGCGCATTGCCGATTCCTCGAACCAACTGGCGTCGGCCTCGGAAGAGCTGAGCACCGTCACCGAAGACGCCACCCGGGGCCTGCATCAGCAGAGCCTGGAAATCGATCAGGCGGCGACGGCGGTCAACGAGATGACTGCGGCGGTCGAGGAAGTGGCGCGCAATGCGGTGGCCACGTCCGAAGCGTCCGGAGAGTCTGACCGGATTGCCCAGCACGGTCGTCAGCAGGTCCAGCAGACCGTAGCGTCCATTGCCCATCTGGCCGAAGACGTGACCGACGCGGGCGAGCAGATGCAGACCCTGGCGCAGAAGGTGTATGGCATCAGCAAGGTGCTGGACGTGATTCGCTCGGTTGCCGAGCAGACCAATCTCCTGGCGTTGAACGCCGCGATTGAAGCAGCGCGGGCAGGGGAGGCGGGACGCGGCTTTGCCGTGGTGGCGGATGAGGTGCGCGCACTGGCGCACCGGACGCAGTCATCGACGCAGGAGATCGAACAGTTGGTGGGCGACATCCGCCAGGGCACCGATCAGGCCGTGGCCGCCATGCAAGGCAGCAACAGCCGCGCGCAGACTACGCTGGAGCTTGCGCAGTCCGCCGGGGTGGCGCTGGATGACATCGCGGCGGCGATCACCCTGATTACCGAGCGGAACGAAGTCATCGCCAGCGCGTCGGAGCAGCAGGCACAGGTTGCACGCGAGGTTGACCGCAATCTCACCAACATTCGCGACATCTCGCTGCAAAGCTCGGCAGGCGCCAACCAGACCAGCGCGGCCAGCCACGAGCTGTCGCGACTGGCGACCGATCTTAACGGCATGGTTGCATCGTTCTCGGTGTGACACCGAACCCCGGTTCCACGGAATGCACGCGGTGCTCTCGTAGGACCGGCTTCAGCCGGGAAGGGGCCGGTCTGGGCACTAGCAATCCTGCGGCGTGACGCCCGATGTGCTCCCGGCCAAAGCCGGTCCTGCGAAATCAGGTCCGAGCCAATGCATTTTAACCGGCCACAAAAAAGGCGCCCCGAGGGGCGCCTTTTGTCTGCAACTGACTGGATTACTTGCCAGTCCAGCGCTTCATTACCAGGGTGGCGTTGGTGCCGCCAAAGCCGAAGCTGTTGCTCATCACCAGATTCAGCTCGGTGTTTTCGCGGGTCTTGGTCAGGATCGGCATGTCGGCAACGGCTGGGTCCAGCTCGTCGATGTTGGCCGAACCGGCCATGAAGTTGCCTTCCATCATCAGCATGCAATAGATTGCTTCATGAACGCCGGCGGCGCCCAGGGAGTGACCCGACAGGCTCTTGGTGGAGCTGATCGCCGGGGCCTTGTCGCCGAACACTTCACGCACGCCTTCCATTTCCTTGACGTCGCCGACCGGAGTGGAAGTGCCGTGGGTGTTCAGGTAGTCGATGGTGCCATCAACCGTGGACAGCGCCTGCTGCATGCAGCGGATGGCGCCTTCGCCGCTCGGAGCGACCATGTCGTAACCGTCGGACGTGGCGCCGTAGCCAACCAGCTCCGCGTAGATCTTCGCGCCACGGGCGAGAGCGTGTTCCAGCTCCTCGACCACGACCATGCCGCCGCCGCCGGCAATGACGAAACCGTCACGGTCAGCATCGTAGGCACGGGAAGCCTGTTCCGGGGTGTCGTTGCGTTTGCTGGACAGCGCGCCCATGGCGTCGAACAGGAACGACTGGCTCCAGTGCTCCTCTTCGCCACCGCCGGCAAACACGATGTCCTGCTTGCCCATCTGAATCTGTTCCATGGCGGTGCCAATGCAGTGAGCACTGGTGGCGCAGGCAGACGCGATGGAGTAGTTCAGGCCCTTGATCTTGAATGGCGTCGCCAGACACGCCGATACCGTGCTGCTCATGGTGCGGGTCACGCGGTAGGGGCCGACGCGCTTGACGCCTTTCTCGCGCAGGATATCCAGCGCTTCCATCTGGTTCAGCGTCGATGCGCCGCCCGAGCCGGCAATCAGACCGGTACGCGGGTTGGACACCTGCTCTTCGGTCAGGCCGGAGTCGGTGACAGCGTCTTTCATCGCCAGGTAGGCATAGGCAGCGGCGTGGCCCACAAAGCGGAAGATCTTGCGATCGATCAGCTCTTCAAGGTTGAGGTCGATGGAGCCCGACACCTGGCTGCGCAGACCCATTTCGGCGTATTCCGGATTGAAACGGATGCCAGGGCGAGTTGCACGCAGGTTGGCGGAGACGGTGTCTTTGTCATTGCCCAAGCAGGAAACAATGCCCAGACCAGTGATAACGACGCGGCGCATGCGAATACCCTTAGAAATTTTCAGTGGAAGTGAAGACGCCGACACGCAGGCCTTCAGCGGTATAGATTTCACGGCCGTCCACGCTGACCGAACCGTCGGCGATCGCCAGGTTCAGCTTGCCTTTGAGGACGCGCTTGATGTGAATGTTGTAGGTGACCTTCTTGGCAGTCGGCAGGACCTGGCCGAAGAATTTCACTTCACCCGAGCCCAGTGCGCGACCGCGGCCCGGCAGGCCTTGCCAGCCCAGGAAGAAGCCGACCAGTTGCCACATGGCGTCGAGGCCCAGGCAACCTGGCATCACCGGGTCACCTTCGAAGTGACAGGCGAAGAACCACAGGTCCGGGGTGATATCGAGTTCGGCGACCAATTCACCTTTGCCGAACTTGCCGCCTTCTTCACTGATGTGGGTGATGCGATCAACCATCAGCATGTTGGGGGCGGGCAATTGCGCGTTACCTGGGCCGAACAGCTCGCCGCGACTGCAGCGCAGCAGGTCTTCCCGGGTAAAGGCGTTTTGTTTGGTCATGCGAGCTCCTCGATAATCCTGTGCGGCAGGGTGTGGCGTTACGTACCCAATCTGGCCAGCGGGTCATCCCTCTGCTGGCAGCCTACTCATAGACTATTGCGTTGTAGTGAAAGTCACAGCACGGGTGAAATGAATGTACACCTGTGCACTGAAATTTTTCGTCCGCGCGTTGGCGTGGGTCGAATCGGCACACAAGACTGCCGGAATTTATCATTTACCGCCAGTCGCAGGTGGCTTAATGGTCAGCCAACGCTGCAAAACCTGCTGTAAATCAGTACGTTTGAACGGCTTGGCCAGGTAATCGTTCATTCCGGCTTGCAGACAAATGTCCCGGTCGCCGTGCTGAGCGTTGGCGGTCAGGGCAATGATGGGCAGCGTCGTCAGCCCCGGCAGCAGTCGGATTCGGCGCGTCGCCTCGTAGCCATCCATGACCGGCAGCCGGCAATCCATCAGGATCAGCGCGAAGCGCTCCCGACTGGCCATGTTCACCGCTTCAAGGCCATCCGCCGCCACGCTCACCTGCAAACCCAGGCTGCGCAGCATTGCCTCGACCACCGTGCGGTTCACCGGGTTGTCCTCGACCAGCAACACGCAGGCATCGCGGCTCTGGGGCAATTCAGCCACGGCGCCTGATGCGGGTTCGATCACCGGCTGTTGAACCCGCTGCAGCGGGATTTGCAGCTGGAACACCGAGCCCAGTCCCTCGCTGCTCTGCGCCTGCAGCGACCCGCCCATGCGTTCGGCCAGATTGCGCGCAATGGGCAGGCCCAGGCCAGTGCCGCCGTAGCGTCGGGAGATGGAGTTGTCCGCTTGCTGAAACGCGTCGAACATCGATTCCAGCAGGTCGGGAGAAATCCCGATGCCGCTGTCGCGTACCGCGCAGGTAAACCGAACGTGGTGGGGGTCGGCGAGGGTGAAACCCGCCTCGACGCGCACGCTGCCACATTCGGTGAATTTCAGCGCATTGCCGATCAGGTTGACCAGGATCTGCCGGATGCGCGTAGGGTCGCCGGTCACCTGCAACGCCTCCATCGAAGGCGGTAACTCCAGTTCCAGTGCCAGACCGCGCTGCTGCGCGTTGTGGGCAAACGCCTGAACCGAGGTGCTGATCAGGTCGGCGAGGTTGAATGGAATGCTTTCCAACTCCAGCGCATCGCGTTCGAAGCGGGAGAAATCCAGAATGTCGTTGATAACGCGCAGCAGGTGTTCGGTGGATTCCATGGCCAGCGCGGCGTATTCGGCCTGCTCGTCGGTCATCTTCGTGGTTTCCATCAACTGCAGCATACCCAGCACGCCATTCATGGGCGTGCGCAGCTCGTGGCTCATCATGGCCAGGAATTCGGACTTGGCATTATTGGCGCGTTCGGCTTCTTCGCGGGTGCGGATGAGCTCGTCCATCGCTTGCTTCTGCTCGCGGCTGGCCTTCTCCAGGCCCAAAGCCAGATTGTTGATGTGCCGCGCCAGATCGCCCAGCTCGGCATCATCTGCAACGGGCAGCGGCGCCGAGTAATCGCCGCGCTGGATGGCCTTCACCGCCGCGCTCATGGCGCTGATCGGCTGGGAAAGGCTCAGCGACAGACGTCTGGCCAGCATGTAAGTAAACAGAAGGGCGAACATCGCCAGCACACCCGCTTTCAGCAGTATCTCCTGCTCGCGCTGATTGAAGGCGTCACTGGACATGCCCACCAGCACGCGTCCCAGATAGCCTTCGACCGGCACGCTGATGGCGTTATCGGAAACGGCCTTATTGGCATCCTCGATCGGCTGTGCAGATCGGGCTGGCTGCAGGCGGATGGGCGCCTGGAACACTTCCATTTGCCGCGAATGCCCCTGTTCCGCGGCGGGTTCGACATGAACGAGTACCTTTCCGGCACTGTCGCGCACTTCGAGAAAACGCACGTGGGGCGTGTTCATCGTGGCGTTCATGAGGTTTTCGAGCACCGCGTTATTGCCGACGATGACGCCGTACTCCGAGGCGGGGGCCAGCTGGTTGGCGATGAGTTGCCCGGTGTGATTGAGCTCCTGTCGCAGGTCCTGAATCCGCACCACGGTGAAGAAGCTGATCAGCAACAAGGTCAGTAATAACGCCGGGCCCAGGCTGAGGATCTGCGTCCGGGTGCTGATGTTCCAGCCGCGTTGAGCCGTCACGAGGGGGTTCCGGCGGTCTGCGCCCGGAGGGTTTGCCGATGTTCAGGCATGGCGAAGCCTGACGGGGGACGGGCGGTGGACGCTTGGTGTCATGTGACGGATCTCTTCGGGAGCACCCTGACGATAGCTCATCGGCGCCATTGAGGAATTTTCATCTCAGGGACGCATCTTAACCGAGCTGTGGGCAATTTCATCGGCAAGAGTGGGGGATGGCCTGTAAGTTCGTGGGGTCACCTTTTGCCGCTGGCCGCGAGCCCGGGGCTCCGTATAATGCCCGCATCGCCAGATGTGATGGCCCTGAATGGATTGTTTTATGACCCAGCAGCAACCAATAGCGGTCCTTGGCGGCGGCAGCTTCGGGACCGCAGTGGCCAATCTGTTGGCCGGCAACGGTCATCGGGTGACGCAGTGGATGCGCGATCCGGAGCAGGCCGAGGCGATTCGCGTCAATCGCGAGAACCCGCGCTACCTCAAGGGCATCAAGGTGCTCGAAGGCGTTGAGCCGGTCACTGACCTGCACGCCACGTTGCAAGACAGTCAACTGGTTTTCGTCGCGTTGCCGTCCAGTGCCCTGCGTGGCGTACTGACCCCGCACGTCGACCTGCTCGCGGGGAAAATGCTGGTCAGCCTGACCAAGGGCATTGAGGCCGACACCTTCAAGCTCATGAGCGAGATCCTTGAGGACATCGCGCCCGCTGCGCGAATCGGCGTGTTGTCCGGCCCCAACCTGGCCCGCGAAATCGCCGAACACGCCCTGACCGCCACGGTGGTCGCCAGCGAAGATGAGGACCTCTGTCAGCAGGTTCAGGCTGCACTGCACGGCCGCACGTTCCGCGTGTATGCCAGCGCTGACCGTTTTGGCGTGGAGCTGGGCGGCGCGCTCAAAAACGTCTACGCCATCATCGCCGGTATGGCGGTGGCGCTGAACATGGGCGAGAACACCAAGAGCATGCTGATCACTCGCGCGCTGGCGGAAATGACCCGTTTTGCGGTCAGTCAGGGCGCCAATCCCATGACTTTCCTGGGCCTGGCCGGGGTCGGCGATCTGATCGTCACCTGCTCCTCGCCGAAGAGCCGCAATTACCAGGTCGGTTTTGCCCTGGGGCAGGGCCTGAGCCTCGACGAAGCGGTGACCCAGCTGGGTGAAGTCGCCGAGGGCGTCAACACGCTCAAGGTGCTGAAGACCAAAGCGCAGGAGTTGCAGGTTTACATGCCGCTGGTGGCCGGGCTGCACGCCATTCTGTTCGAGGGCCGCACGCTGGAGCAGGTCATCGAGCTGCTGATGCGCGCCGAGCCCAAGACCGACGTCGATTTCATTTCAACCAGTGGTTTCAACTGATCCCCACACGGAGAAGCTCTTGAACGAATCAAAACTCAAGCAACACGAATCGATCCTGCTGCGCATCCTGTGGATGGTGCTGTTTGTGCTGGTCTGGCAGGTGGCGGAAGTGGTGCTGGCGGTGGCTGTCCTGGTGCAGCTGGTTTACCGGCTGTTCAACGGCGCGCCGAGCCTCAGCGTGATGTCATTTGGCGACAGTCTGAGCCAGTACCTGGCGCAGATAGGCCGCTTCGGCACCTTCCACACCGATCAGAAGCCGTGGCCATTCGCTGATTGGCCAACGCCGCGTGCGCCTGAAGGCGAGGCGCCACACGTTGTCACGGTCAAGCCGCAACCGGCGCCTTCTGCTCCGCAACCCGCTGCAGCCACGCCGCCACCGGCACCCGTGACGCCGCAGCCGGTTCCTGCTGCGACGCCACCGGTTTCCGACACGCCGCAACCGGGTTCCGAAACCCTGCCAGTGGTTCCCGACGCCTCGCCCGCGGCTGCCGACACATCGCCATCGGCACCGGTTACGCCGCCGTCCACGCCGGGCGAAGGGCCAAAACTGTGAAGGTCTGGATTCTGCGCCATGGCGAGGCGAAACCTCAGGCCCCTACGGACGCCGAGCGGGAGCTGACCGCCAATGGCCGCGAAGAGGTTTTGCGCAGTGCCGCTCACCTGATGGGGCAGCCCGTGCAGCGGATCATCGCGAGCCCGTATGTGCGTGCCCAACAGACCGCCGAGCTGGTCCGTCAAGCGCTTGGGTTCACGGAGGCCATCGTGACCGTGCCGTGGCTGACGCCCGACTGCAATCCGCACAAGGTGCTCGAGCAACTGGATGCGTACAGTGCGGAGAATGTCTTGCTGGTCAGTCATCAACCGTTGGTGGGCACGTTGATCGGGCTGGCGGTACATGGCTCGTTGCAGCAGGCGCAACCGATGCACACCGCCAGTCTTGCTCAGCTTGAGGCGGATTTGCCGCTTGCTGGCGCGATGGAACTGGTGGATGTTCGGCACGTTGAATGATGGCAGCGGTGAGCGGTTGTCAGCGCTCCCGGTGTTGAATGAGAGAAGTGGTGCAAACCCTCCAATAACAAGGAAGAACCATGAGTGTATGGCGTAGCCCTCCGGACCTTGACGCGCTTAATGCGAAGCAGAAGAACACCATCGGTGAGGTGCTGGATATTCGGTTTGAGGCGGTCGACGATCTGTCTCTGACGGCGAGCATGGCGGTGGATGAGCGCACTCATCAGCCTTATGGTTTGTTGCACGGCGGCGCGTCGGTGGTGCTGGCGGAGACGGTGGGCTCTACGGCCAGTTATCTGGTGATTGATACGGATCGGTTTTTTTGTGTGGGGATTGAGGTCAACGCGAACCATTTGCGCGGGGTGCGCAGTGGGCGGGTGACGGCGGTGGCGCACCCGGTGCATATCGGGCGCACGACCCATGTCTGGGACATTCGATTGTCGACGGGGGATGGCAAGGCCTGTTGCATTTCCCGGTTGACCGTGGCGGTAGTGCCCCATGGTGAGCAGCCTCCGGGGCGGTGATGGTTGAGGCGCTTGACGCCAAGATCAAGAGCGTCGGCCTAACGGCCTCGGGTTTCGCCTTCGGCGAGTTACTTGGAAAGGCACCCCAAGTAACCAAGGGTGCTTGCTCCTGGTTTGGCCCTTCCTTCGTCGGGGTTCCTTCACTCCGGTCTCGCTCCGTGGGCCCGCGCCGAACGGACATCCATGTCCGCAACGGCGCTCTCGCCGCATCCCTGCGGCTCGGCCCACTGCGCGAGACCTCCGTTCAGCCTGCACCCAAGTCGCGTTTCGTGGTGTCCGGGCTTTTTGCGTATGAAGATTAAAAGCAGATCAAGGGCTTCCCGGCTGAAGCCGGTCCTACAATCGGAGTCGTAGCCACTCCCGCGGGGTGCACGCGCCGCTGTTAGTGGGACCGGCTTTAGCCGGGAAGAGGCCAGTCCAGGCGCCGGTATTTCCTGAGCTCTAACATCTGATCGTTCCAAGCTTCAAGGGGACTGATTTATTTACAGCGCTTCACCGTAAATCAATCTGTCCCCGGTGTACCGAGATTGCAAAACTCGCCGCCGAACTCTCGACGCCCGAGAAGACCAAGGCGAGAGCGGGCGAAACTGCACTGAGCCGATGGCTGGCGCGTATCTACGACGACCAGTCGCTCAACAGTGTCGAGTTTCAGCAATTGCGTGATGAGGCTGATCGCAGGCTGGACGCGTTGAAGGAGCTGTATCCGGAAAGTGATGGTCTGGGCACTTTTCAGAAAGCCGCAGATGACGCCGTGCAGCAGATGCAGGTGGGGATTTTGAGTTTTAAAAAGAGGCACTTGCCCGAGGAGGCAAAGGCAAACATTCAGGAGGCGTACGCCTTCCAGGTCGCCTATATCCAGGCGTCTCTGGACCGTTTCACACAGATGCTCTGAGCCGGTTGGACCTGCGGCTCGATCCATTGCGCGAGACCTCCGTTCAGCCGGCACCCAAGTCGCGATTGGCGGTGTCTGAGCGTTTTGCGTAGGAAGATCAAAAGCAGATCAAGGGCTTCCCGGCTGAAGCCGGTCCTACGGTCGGGGGGCGTCGCTACTCCCGCTGACTGCACGCGCTGCTTTTTGTGGGACCGGCTTTAACCGGGAGGAGGTCAGTCCTGACGCCGGTATTCCTGAGCTCTGACACCTGATCGTTCCCACGCTCCGCGTGGGAATGCCACGCCTTACGCCTTCCCGGCTAAAGCCGGTCCCACTTTATCGTTCAAACGCACCCTATAAACACGCCCATGACCGGAGTGGCCTCATCGATGGCAGTTCCGGTCATTGCCGCCCCTGTCGGGCGGTGCGCACAATCGCGGCTTGTTCTGGTTGCTCTGGGTGCGTCGGCATGGCTCAACTTCTGTTTTTCGCTCACGCCAATGGCTTCCCGTCGGGCACGTACGGCAAGTTGTTCGCGGCGCTCGGGCCTGAGTTCGAGATTCGGCATCTGGAGCAGCATGCCCACAACCCGCAATTTCCGGTGACGGACAACTGGCCGGAGCTGGTGGATGAGTTGATTCACCATGTGCGCGAGCAGGCTCAACCGGTGTGGGGCGTCGGGCATTCTCTGGGCGGTGTGCTGCATTACCACGCGGCGTTGCGTCATCCCGAGCTGTACCGGGGTGTGGTGATGCTTGATTCGCCAGTGCTGACGCGGTTCGATCAGTGGATGATTCGCGCGGCCAAGCGCTTTGGCTTCATTGATCGCATCACGCCCGCAGGCCGGACCTTGGGGCGCCGGGAGGTGTTCAGCAGCGTCGAGGCGGCCCGGGAATACTTTGCCGGCAAGTCGCTGTTCCGGCGTTTCGATCCCGAGTGCTTCGAGGCGTACCTGCGTCATGGGCTGCAAGCCGATGGCGACGGGTTGCGCCTGCGTTTCGATCCTGCGACCGAAATCAGCATCTACCGCAGCGTGCCCCACACCAGCCCCGGCCTGGCCCGTCAGTTGCGGGTGCCGTTGGCGATGGTGCGGGGCGAAAGCAGTGACGTGGTGCGGCGCCACCATGCGCTGTCAGTCAAAAGCATGCGCGAGGGCGTGTATCTTTCCGTCCCCGGCGGGCATATGTTCCCGCTCGAACATCCCGAGGACACCGCCCACATGCTCAGAACGCTGTTTTCCCGCTGGACGGCCAGAGCCAACGCCACAACCGCTGACGCCGCTCTGCAGCGAGCCCGCGCATGACCTGTTCGGTAGAAGAAATCCGCCTGAGCCTGCCCCATATTGAACTGGCGGCTCATCTGTTTGGTCCCCAGGACGGCATTCCGGTAATCGCATTGCATGGCTGGCTGGACAACGCCAACAGCTTCGCGCGCCTGGCGCCCAGGCTTGAAGGGCTGCGGATTCTGGCGCTGGACATGGCCGGGCATGGTCACTCCGACCACCGTCCGCCAGGTTCGGCCTATGGTTTGCCGGACTATGCCCACGATGTGTTGCAGGTGGCGGGGCAGATGGGCTGGGAGCGGTTTTCCCTGCTGGGTCATTCGTTGGGAGCGATCATTTCGGTGATCGTCGCGGCGGCTGTCCCCGAGCGGGTGAGTCGTCTGGGTTTGATCGACGGCCTGGTGCCTCCAGTGGGCGAGCCGGAGTCTGTCGTCGAACGAATGGGTGCGGCGCTGAAGGCGCAATTGACCCAGCAGAGCAAGCGCAAGCCGGTCTATTCGGACATGGACCGGGCAGTAGAGGCGCGGATGAAAGGCATGGTCGCGGTCAGTCGCGAGGCCGCCGAGCTGTTGGCCCAGCGTGGCTTGATGCCGGTGCCAGGTGGTTACACCTGGCGCAGCGACAGCCGGCTGACATTGCCCTCGGCGATTCGTCTCACGCGAGCGCAGGCGCTGTCTTTCGTCGCGGCGGTGCGCTGCCCGGCGCATTTGATCGTTGCCGAGGAGGGCATGCTGGCGCAGAACCGGGAGCTGCTGGCCAGCGTTCCTTTTACGGTGACGTCCTTACCGGGCGGGCACCATCTGCACCTCAACGATGAGGCGGGTGCGCGCTCTGTTGCAGACTGTTTCAATCGCTTCTTCGCCGTTCCTTGACTTGCGACCTGCAACTGCCGAGGCTGGGGCAGTTGAAACAGGAGACTGCACGATGGACCACTGCCCACGCCTCACCGTTTTATTTTCATGCTCGCCGCGCGTTGTCGCGGCTTTGTTTTGCCTGCCGATTGCCCTGTCATGAGCACATCCGTGACGTTTACCCATGCGCTGGCTCTGACGTTGCTGCTCACCGGGCTCAGCGCCGTTACCCAGGCGGCTGACGTTCCCGGCAGTCAGGACTTGCCCAATCTGCCGCGACTGAAAGACGCGGAAATCGTCGATTATCGGCCTGCCGTTGAGCTGGAACGCATCTACCCGCTGGGCTCGATCCGCAAGATCAGCGGCCAGCTGCGCTTCGACGGGCAGGTGGCCGGGCGCGGCAACGTTACCGCCATCACCTACCAATTACCGGTCGAGCACAGCGCCGACGAAGCGTTCACCGCCGCCCGTGAAGCGCTGCAGCAGCAGGGCGCGCAGTTGCTGTTCTGGTGCCAGGCGCGGGATTGCGGCGAAAGCAGCCTGTGGGCTAACGAGGTGTTCGGCAACGCCAAGCTGTATGGCGCCGACAACGGTCAGTCCTATTTGCTGTTGCGCCTGGCCGCCCCGGCGGATAACACCCTCGTGGCGTTGTACGGCATCACCCGTGGCAACCGCCGGGCGTTCCTGCACGTCGAGCAATTTCAATCGGGCACGCCGCTGGGGGAGTTGCTGCCGACGTCCGCGACCCTGTTGCGTGAGCTGAAAAGCACCGGCGAGCTGGAGCTGCCGATGCTGACCGCAGAGCCGCAGGAGCCCTGGATCACCTTGCTGTCACGGGGTTTGAATCTGGACAGCACCTTGCGCGTGACGCTGTCCGGTGAGCAGCGCGAGGCATGGCGCCAGGCGCTGGTGGGCAAAGGCGTGCGGGCTGCACGGCTGGAAGCGGGCGATCGGAAAGAACCCGGCCTGACCCTCGAACTCATCCGCTGAGGCGGGCTCTATTCCTGTCTTGAAAAACTGACCTGGCTGTCGGGATGGGGCGGGCTGCGTGCCAGGCCACCCCGTTCGCCGGTATGCTCAGCGGATTCGACCCCTCTTTTGCGGAATGACCGATGTTCAATAACGATCGCCTGTTGGTGCAGATCCTCCTGCTCGCGCTGCTGGGCGCCTGCCTGTGGGTAATGGCGCCGTTCTGGTCGGCGCTGTTCTGGGGCGCGGTGCTGGCGTTCGCCAGTTGGCCGCTGATGTGTCTGCTGACCCGTGCGCTCAAGGGGCGGGAATCCCTCGCGGCGGCGATTCTGACCCTGGGCTGGATGGTACTGGTGCTCGCGCCGCTGGTCTGGCTGGGCTTCAATCTGGCGGATCACGTGCGCGATGCAACGGCGTTCGTCAAGGACGTGCAAGTGGACGGGCTGCCCGATCCACCCACCTGGCTGGCGGGCGTTCCCCTGGTGGGCGAGCGGCTGGTGGGTTACTGGAACACCATCGACCAACAGGGCGCGGCGTTGCTGGTCAGCGTCCGGCCTTATCTGGGTCAGGTCGGCAACTGGCTGCTGGCGCGCAGTGCGCAAATCGGCGGCGGCATTCTTGAGCTGACCCTGAGCATCGTCTTCGTGTTCTTTTTCTACCGTGACGGGCCGCGGGTGGCGGCGTTCGTGCTCAGTCTGCTGGAACGGCTGATCGGCGATCGCGCGCAGTATTATCTCGACCTGGTGGCGGGCACGGTGCAACGGGTGGTCAACGGTGTGATCGGCACGGCAGCGGCCCAGGCAGTGCTGGCGCTGATCGGCTTCCTGATTGCCGGCGTGCCGGGTGCGTTGGTGCTGGGCATCGGGACCTTCCTGCTGAGCCTTGTGCCCATGGGCCCACCGTTGATCTGGATACCGGCCACGGCGTGGCTGGCCTGGAGAGGCGATTACGGCATGGCAATTTTTCTCGGCCTGTGGGGCACGTTCATCGTCAGTGGCGTCGATAACGTGCTCAAGCCGTATCTGATCAGCCGCGGCGGGAATTTGCCGTTGGTGATTGTCTTGCTGGGGGTGTTTGGCGGGCTGCTGGCATTCGGCTTCATCGGTCTGTTCATCGGCCCGACGCTGCTGGCGGTGGCCTACAGCTTGCTGCTGGACTGGGTCGCAGACAATCGCGCGCGGCAGCCGGTCAAGTAGCTCACACCCTTAAAAAACACGCGCATAAAAAACCGCCACCGGGCTGAGCTCGGGGGCGGTTTTTTTTCGTCAGGCCGAGGTGCTGACGTATTTGCCGGACGTGGCGCTGCCATTGAGGTTGTAGCGGTCACTGAGGGCCGCAATCATGCGGTTCAGTGCCTCAGTGGGCTGGGTGGTGGTGTGCGAAGTGGATGTTTGCGTCGAGGCGGTCTGGCTGCTGGAGGACGAGGCGCTGGTGGAATTCGTCGTGCCCTGCAAGGCGCTGGTCAGCTCGGCGGCAGTGATGCTGCCGTCACTGTCGCTGTCCAGGCTGCTGAACAGGTCGCTGGTGTCTTGCGCAGGCTGCGGAGGTGGCGGTTGTTGGGTCTGCAGGCTGGCGGTCAGTTCGTCGAGGCTGACGGTGCCGTCCTTGTTGGTGTCCAGGGCATCGAACACTTTATTGCTGTCGGCGCTGCTGTCTGAACTGCTCAACGCCGTGGTCAGTTCAGCGCTGCTCACCGTCCCGTCGCCGTCGCTGTCCAGCGCACTCAGCAGGTTCTGCGCGTCGTCCTCCGCGGAGCTGGCGTCCATTTGCATCGGCGGAGGCGGCGGTGGCGTCAGTGCGGCCAGTTCGTCGGCGTCGAGGCTGTCGTCGTCATTGCTGTCGAGATCGCCGAACGCCTTGCTCAGGCTGACGGTGATGCCGTCTTTGGAATCCGACGAAAGCGCCGAGCTCAGCTCGTCCTTGTCGACGCTGCCGTCACCGTTGGCGTCGAGTTTCTTCAGTAAATCGTCGGCAAACTTCTTGCTGTTGGCGGTGCTGGTGGTGCTGCTCGTGCTGGCACTGGTGTAACTGGAATAACGGCTGCTGCCGCTGACGCCTGTGATCATCGGACTGACTCCCCATCAGATGGATAATGCCGGGGCGGTGCTCCGGCTTATGCAGCGTCAGGGCAAGGCGTGTCGCGGGTGTGTTGGGTTTGTACCGCCGAGCGTACGTGAGCGCTTGCGTCAGGCTTCGCTCAGTGGGACCGGCTTCAGCCGGGAAGAGGCCAGTCCGAACACCGTCATATTTGCGGTGTGACGCCTGACGAATTCCCGGCTAAAGCCGGTCCCACAATGGGCTCTATCGCCAGTACCACCGAACGCACGCGGTCCCATCCTGCTGACGGCGCCGGGTCAGGTTCGCGGCAGATCCAGCACGGCGGTCAAGCCGCCGCCGGGTGTTTGTTCGAGGCGCAGGTCGCCGCCCATTCGGCGTGCGGCTTCCCGGGCGATGGTCATGCCGATGCCGACACCACCCGAGTTGCGATTGCGCGAACTCTCGACGCGATAAAAGGGTTCGAACACCACTTCACGCAGGTCTTCGGGAATGCCGGGGCCGTGATCGATGACGCTGACCCGCAGGCGATCGCTGGCGTCTTCTATCTCCACCCGCGCATGCCCTGCATAACGGAGGGCGTTGTCGATGAGGTTGTTCAGGCACGAGCGCAGGGCCATGGGCTGGGATTTCAGCGGCCGGCAGGTGCCGCTGGCCTGAATGTCATCGCCGTTGTCCTGGGCGTTTTCGGCCAGGGATTCGATCAGCGCCTGCACGTCGAAGTACTGCAGGACTTCGCTGGTGCGCTGTTCGTTGAGGTAGGTCAGGGTCGCGTCGAGCATGCCGATCATGTCGTTGAGGTCCTGGCTCATCTGCCCGTGCAGCCGCGGTTCGTCGATCTGCTCGACCCGCAGTTTCAGGCGCGCGAGGGGCGTGCGCAGGTCATGGGACACGGCGGCGAGCATGCGCCCGCGCTGTCGCACCTGTTCGCGGATCCGCTCCTGCATCAGGTTGAACGCCTGCGCCGCCTGACGTGCCTCGCGCGGGCCATTGGCGGCCAGCGGCGGGCTGTCGAGGTTTTCGCTGAGGCGCTCGGCGGCTTCGCTCAATCGGCGGATCGGCCGGCTCAGGGCCTTGGCGCCGAACCAGGCGGCCAGCACCAGGCTGATCAGCTGGAACAACAAGGGCACCAGCGGGATGCCGAGCAGTGGCGGGCGGCACGGCGGACGGCGCCTGTCGTTCTGGTCCGCCTCGGCGGCAGGGTCGCGGTCGGGCGGCGCTTGCATCTGGCCGGCCATCGGCCGATCGCAACCGGGCGGAGGCGGCATTCGCGGGCCGTAGTAGTGAAACCAGACGAACGCCAGCAGGTGGGCGAGGACGATCGCCAGCAGCGCCCCGCCAAACAGCCGGGCAAACAGGGTGTCGGCCGAGCGGATCAACCAATCTCCCGGGCGTCGAACATGTAGCCTTCGCCGCGCACGGTTTTGATCAGTTGCGGGGATTTCGGGTCATCGCCGAGCTTCTGGCGCAGGCGCGAGACGAGCAGGTCGATGCTGCGATCAAACGCTTCGATGGAGCGTCCGCGGGCTGCATCGAGCAGTTGTTCGCGGTTGAGCACGCGGCGCGGCCGTTCGAGGAAGACTCTCAGCAGGCGGAATTCGGCGTTGGACAAGGGCACAACGAGGCCGTCCGGCGCGGTCAGTTGGCGCAGGACGCTGTTCAGGCGCCAGTTGTCGAAGCGCAGGGTGGTGCGTTCTTCGGTGCGGTCGTCGCGCACGCGGCGCAGGATGGTCTGGATGCGGGCGACGAGTTCGCGTGGCTCGAAGGGTTTGGCCATGTAGTCGTCGGCGCCCAGTTCCAGGCCGATGATGCGGTCGGTGGGTTCGCAGCGGGCGGTGAGCATGAGGATGGGGATGTCGGAGGTGCTGCGCAGCCAGCGGCAGAGGGAGAGGCCGTCTTCGCCGGGGAGCATGAGGTCGAGGACGACGACGTCGTAGGTGTCTTCGGTGAGGGCCAGGCGCATGGCGTTGCCGTCGGTGACGCCGGTGCTGTGGATGTTGAAGCGGGCGAGGTAGTCGCAGAGCAGTTCGCGGATGGGGATGTCGTCGTCGACGATGAGGGCGCGGGTGTTCCAGCGGCGCTCTTCGCTCGGCGCGGTGGCGGTGGGGCTGTCGGGTGTTGTCTGCATGGTGCTGCCGCCGTGTGGTGCCGCCGATTGGGCCGCGGGTAGGAGTCGACGCTGCCATGCTACTTCGCTGGCGAGCGGGGCGGAAGGGTGAGGGGGGCAGGTGTCGGTGGATTGTCTTGAATGTATCAAGGTCGGTACACGGCTGACCTGCTGTGCTCTGTATCAAGATCAAGGGCGTCTGCCTGGGGGCAGACTGTTTCGCCTTCGGCGAGTTACTTGGAAAAGCACCCCAAGTA
>LIDZ01015837.1_pt5 | contig 19207 bp, 15 predicted proteins | sample 644651 | NCBI WGS metagenome assembly LIDZ01 (sample SAMN03856242, study PRJNA289617) | food metagenome | isolation source: wine grapes on drying loft during traditional withering process | host: Vitis vinifera cv. Corvina | place: Italy: Gargagnago di S. Ambrogio di Valpolicella | collected 2014-01 | reverse complement strand
CTGAAGCCGCCGCGGGGAGATCTGTCGGCGCGAAGCCGGACGCGCCGCCAGCGCCAGGCGTCGGGTCAAAGGGAACCCAGCCCGCGCCAGCAAAATAAACCTCCACCCAGGCGTGGGCATCGCCTTGGGTGACAGCATAACGCTGCGGCTCGGAGCCTGCCTCCAGCGTTCCTGGCCCGTAGCCCTGAACGTAACGGGCTGGAATACCCGCGCTGCGCAGCAGTATCGTCATTGCTGTGGCGAAATGTACACAATAGCCCTGTCTAGTGTTGAATAAGAAGTCATCTACAAAATCGACTCCTGACGGTGGGATCGAAGTGTTCAGGGTATAGGAATACCCGCTCTGCAAATAATCCCGAACCGCTGTTGCGGCATCATAGCGGTTCCCGGCAGAAGCTGTAAGCTGCTCGGCCAGAGAGGCAATCCGCCCGGGCAGTGATGCGGGCAGCTCTAAATACTCACTTGTAATGGCCTGCGGATCATAACCGTTCAAGGTGCGTAGAACCGTCGGATCGCTCTCCGGCAGCAGCGACTTCACAGTATACTCTGTCACTCTTGCCGGACCTGCAAGATCCGGCAGACGAAAGCTTTCCTTCTCTTTATTGGCCAGCACATAACCGAGACGGCTGCCATCAGCCAATTGAACTGCCTCCACATCCATTATGGTCCCGGCATTGAATAGAGGAAGCCCGCCGGATGAAGGCACAACAAATTGTATCCGCTGAACCAGCGTGCGCTCTGCCTCAATACCGGCTACAGATGTTCCCTTCATCGGGAGACTGATAAGATTAAGCGGACTGTATTCCTCTGCTGACTTGATCCAGCGGCGTCCATCATAATAAGCCAAGCTTTCTCCGCGCCAATAGGTTTGGACACTGCTCACAGCAGTAAAGACAGGTTTAGTACTGCGTGACAACGGAGCTCCGAGCTCTCCACCGTCTGAGCTGTAACCCGTCGTTCCTGTCTGAAGCACCTCCACACGTTCCGGGAGATGCTCTGAAGTCCATTCCTGCAGACTGCCAAATGCCGACTGCAATGAAATTGGGGCTACAAGCCGCGAACCATAGAGTTGCTCACCCAACCAGGCCGTAGTGGTCACAGCAACGGCGACGGCTAGAGCCAATCCTCCCCAACGGGCATAAGGTATCCTGTTACTCTGTGTACGTTCTCGAAGATGCAGCAGTCTGCTCATCGCCTGCATCCAGACAATCAGGCCTGACGATATGATGATATTCATCGTTGTATTTAGGCCAAAGCCCATATCCAGAACAAGTAAATAGACCATTGTTAACACTGTAAATAGCAAGGTACTCCCCCGATAGAGAGCTAGCTGCTGTACTGAACATACCAGCAACCCCCAGCCGACGATTAATATCAGTTGCCTACTGTCTCCACTAAGCTGGGAAACCTGTCCCGAAAAAAGCGAAAGGGCATCATTCGTGATTCCTGCTAAATAACTGGTAACCCAACCTATTCCTTCATTTACGGCACAGATATAGAACCATGTCAGGGAAATGATCAGGATTTGGTTGCTTAGAAGAAGCCAAGCCGGAAGCAGCAGCATTCCCCACAACAACAGCACTACCGCTGATATCATCAGTGTTACGAGCAGTTGTGCAGTCTCTGCTTGCGATGTGGAGCGGTATAAGGGCAGTAGCCATTGAATAAATAGCCCCATGATAGGCAAAGAGAACAGCAAGCGGTAGTAGAGGGGCGATTCCCCTTGTTTTCCGACAGGACTGTTCTCTATGGGAAGCGAACTCTGCATCTCTCCAGCACTCTGAATTCTACTACCGTAGAGTTGGTTTCCCGGATAACCCATGGAACTCAACCTCCTTGTACCTTGAAGGCGGCAACGCGGTATCCAGACGATATAAACGTGCTCCAAGACGCGTTAGGCTGTCTCCAATTGAACCTTTTACGGACTGCCGATAGCTTTGAGATGTTACACTTCCACTTACAGGCGGCGAATCAGCCTGCAACATAACATCACTCGGTTGTAAATGAGCTTGTGCTAGGGTATCCGCAGTTTCCGGCGCCGGGCTGTCCCAGGCATAGTAAAGATCAACCTTCACACCTTGCACCAGAAAACGGGCGATGACCTTGGCGGATTCCTCCTCCAATTGACCGGTGATAATGGAAACAGTCATTCCGGGTATCCAGCTCCGGGAGGCATCCTCCAGCAACTGCGATAAGCTGCGTGTGCTGTCCGGAGAAATTCCCGTCAGAAAATCCAGCACTCTGCCCGGGATTTTGCCCAGGCCTTCATGTCTGGCTGTACCTTCTGGCCAGCCCCCGCTAAACAGTTGAATATAAGTGCCAGTTCGTTCGGCAGAGAGCATAAGTCCCAACGCCGCCGATACTGCTTTTTCAAAGGCTGGCGGCGTAGCGCCTCTATGGCCCCGAGGCGTTAAGGCGCCTGGAGGGATTTCATAGCTTTTAGGGCAATTAGCGAGCACCACGCAGGTCATCTGCCCTCTTTCTCGCTCCGGCACCCTAGTCTGCAGTATCCCCCTCCGGGCACTGTTCTTCCAATGAATTCGACTCTGCGGGTCACCCGGTGCATAATCACGAATGTCCAGCGCTTCTTCACCAATGCTGCGGCCTCTCTTAGAGGCCATCCCCCCTCCAGAAATAAAGCCGCTATCTGGCAGCACATCGCCAAAGTACATTGGAGCTGGCAGCACCCTCAAGACCTCGTTGACTTCAGGCTCGATTCTTCCTGTGAACCAGCCGGGCAAGTCCCCCCATGTGACTCTGCAACTTTGCAAATGATGAATCCCCCGCGGCATTCCTTCCAAGATATAGGTATAACCAAAGGAACGCCGGAATCCAGGAAATAACAGCTCATGGTGGCTGGTGCCACTCCAATAATCGACAATGGTCATCCATGGAAACGGAAGCCGCCCATGGAAGCTGACCTCTACCTTCACTTGGATTACATCTCCGGCTGCAGGCCGGGCTGGAGTAACTGTCCGAACCAGCTTTACTCTCCGTGGGCCAAACAGCTGCAGTCCCAGCCCATTAAGCATAATCATTCCCAGGGCTATCAGGAGGAACATCAAAGAGGCTCCCCCTCGCCAAGCATATAAAATACCGATAATACCAGTTACGCTCAACATCCGCAGCCATTCACCCAAAGCGCGGCGGCTTCGCGGTAAGGCTACGCTTCTCACATTCTTGGCATTCTTATTCTTGTGTTGTTTCCGTTCATAGAGAGATGAGGAGGACAATGGGACACTTCCTTTGGTTAATAGACTTGTTCCTGATTACTGTCTATTCTTCCCATGAAAAAGAGTGCCCAGACATGGATTCATTTCTTCAGAGCGACTTTACTCTGCGCTCTTTCTCTGTGACGCTTATATTTAGCGGGGGATGACCGACAATCTCCAGCAACTCTCGCAGCGATACCCAGATGGAGTTACCGATCAGTTCCACTCTCGCAGCTTTCGCCTCTTGCACACCATCAGGGCGGTATAGGATCAGCTCCTTGTTCCCTACATTTGCCGAGACAGCCTTCCCGTTCCAATTGACTTTTCCGCTACGGTTCACGGTGTCCCAAGTTATTCTGCCTCCCAGCCGCTCAACAACAGCACGAAGCGGCACCATATATTGTCCTTTGCTAATGACATATTCCCCCGGATTCAGTCTGGTCTCCAGCTTGCCCACCTCCAGTACAAGTGGTTTACCGGGCTCAAACAGCTCGGCATTAGGGGTGATATTAGAAGCGATCCAGGCCTTCGAAGGTGTGGATCTTCCCGTATCTGCAGTCTTCGGAGATACTCTGAACTGCACAGGCTTTACTTGATCGTCCAATATATCAAAGACATATCCGGCGGCCTTATAACGGTTAATAATCTCAGGCAGTGCTTTGGCACTTTCTGCGTGTCCTCCACCATCATGCAGCAGCAAGACAACCTTGGAGGCGGTCAATCCTGTGGTCGCCTCCTGTAAGATTTCTGAAGCAGGCACTCCCTTGCGCTTGGAATCGCCGCTATCTACCGTCCAATCTGTGACCAAATAGCCCGCTTGCTTCAAGAGATAGAAGTAGGTATTATCAAAATGACCAAAGGTTCCTCCAGGCGCACGTATCAACTGTGGGCGTACTCCGGTAATGCCCCGGACGATTTCTTCCGTACGCTTGATTTGACTCCAAAACGCGGTAAACCCTTTATATAATTCGGAGTAATTATGATTGTACGTATGATTGCCTATAGCATTCCCCTGCTCCCAAATGGCGTTAATCCATTCAGGATGGCTCTGTGCCTGGTTTCCAATGACAAAAAAAGTAGCCCGCACACCCTCCTGCTGCAAGATCTCCAGCACTTTCGGGGTTACATTACTAGGGCCGTCGTCAAAGGTGAGATATACCGTTTTCGGATTGGATGATTGCGGTACAGCACTTGCTTGCGGGCTTGCGGGCTTGCGGCTTGGAGTCATCGCGATGGCTGCTGTAACTCCTTCAGTAGCAGTTGGCAAATGTTGCGTCACTGCACCGGGAAGTTTATTCTGAAAAGAAAGAGATTCTACGCTTGCAGCCTGCAGAGGCTGGATCTTCCAAGCACCCAAATATTCACCTGCACCCCAGCCTGACAAAACGATGAATATTACTGCCATAACAAGCAAACCGCGGATCACGATCCGGCGGCTGTGTTCGCTTTTGTTCCCAATCATCTTCTCTACCTCCAGCATTCTATTGGCATAAAATCCTTTTGGTAGATTGTATGAAGACAAGCTTCAAATTAGAATAAATAAGGCATCTGCCTCTTGGAGAGTGACGTTCTTTATGGAAATGCTGAGTTGGATACAGGAATTATTCGCCACATACGGATATAACGTGATGTTCTTCGGATTGCTGCTGGAATTCGTAGCGCTCCCCTTTCCCGGTGAGACTACAATGGCCTTTGCAGGATTCCTTTCTTATACCGGAAGGCTGGATTTCATGACGCTGATGGCCGTGGCCTATGCAGGCACTACTGTCGGGATGACGGTCACGTATTTCGTTGGGCTGAAGGCCGGACTCCCCTTTATACAACGCTACGGCAGATGGTTTCTGTTCTCACCCGCCAAGCTTGCGAAGACCCAAGTCTGGTTCGAGAAATATGGCAGCGTTCTTATTTTCATCGGCTATTTTGTCCCAGGTGTACGCCACTTTACTGGCTATTTCGCTGGCATTATTGCCCTTCCATTCCGTAAATTCGCTTTATATGCGTATACCGGAGCTTTATTCTGGGTATTGCTCTTTCTGGGTATCGGGCGGGTATTCGGGCCGCAATGGATGGGTATTTTCCACCTATTCGAGCTTTACTCCAAGTGGATTATCTCTGGTGGAGCATTGATTGTTGCAGTGATTGTTATGTACCGCTACCGCAAGCGCATATTCTCCCGCTTTCTCCGACGCAAAGCTGATTTGGAGCTGAAAACAAAGGTTAAAGAGACTTCCAAGGGACGGTAAAACTACCGTCCTTCTTTCGGCGCACCCAAGTATATCCCCAGAGCAGCAAAGTAATCGCGACAACCCCCGCACCACCGGCAAATCCCAACATCCGTGGTTCCACTGCATCTAATAGCCAGCCTGTAACCAGCATCGATAGACCCATCAATGTATTGCCTACTGCTGAAACAATCCCAAACAGGACAGGCTGCAGCGCAGGTGGAGTCTCTCTCATGAGCAAGGTATCTAGACAGACATTCCCTATTCCACCAGTAAGTGAGAGCACAATGTATAGAAAAAAGGCAACCGTAAAATTAGAAGCGGTACTAATACCCATCAGCAAAAATCCCTCCATAAGCAGTCCTGTTAGTGCAACAAACAGGAGGCCGCGCTTTAAATAACGGCCGGCAAAAAAGCTTAGGCTGAGTCCGATACCAAGCGCCGCGTAAAATGCCCCGACGCCGATATCCCCGGCATGAAATACCTGTATCGCATACACACTGATGAGTACATTTTCTAAAGCATTCGTAAGCGGCACAAGCAATTCATACCCCAGCACAATCTGTAGCGTGAGACTGCCAGCAATCAGAAGCGCTATGCTTTGCCATACGCCATTTCTTTGAAGCTTCGCCCCCTTAATGAGCGTCTTGTCGGGCATAATTATTAGTGTCTCCTTCTCTTCTGAAGCAGCACTCACTTTGAAATCGATACCGTAGATTAGCAGCGCTGCCACCAGAAATGAAGCTGCATTCATGATAAAAGCCATCTTCGGACCGAACCATAGGGACACCACGCCACCAGAAAAAGCTCCCAGAATCAATACACAGCCTGTCATAAGCTGCTCCAATCCGTTAACCGTAAGCAGCGCATCGCGCTTCACAAGCAGTGGAATCGTCGATTTACGAATGGGGCTATAGATAGCCTCACCCGCCGCCAGCAAGAAACTCCCTGCATACAGCAGCCATAGCTTATTTTCTCCATCTACCCACAGAAACGATAGCGCTACCGGCACCCGTAAAATATCAGTAGTCATCATAATATACTTTCGCGGCAGCTTGCTTCCGAGCATTCCTCCAAGCGGTGCCAGGAACAAATAGGGCAGCATGCGTACACTAAGCGATATGCCTACTGCCATCCCCGATCCGGTCAAATGCAGCACCAGAGCCAGCATAGCAATCCCACTAAAGCGATCACCAATGCCGTTGATAAGTCCAGCAGTGAACAGCCGGGAATATCCCCGACGATTGGTTAAGATTATTGCAGCATTTCCCATCCGTTTGACCCTCACAATCTAATTATATAAATATCTAATTAGATGTTAATCGAATTTGTTGCTTATGGCAATGCTTTATTTTCTTTTTTTTGCTAAGATTACAGAAAAGGAGGATTTCCCTTTTGAAAATAGATCGTTTGCTCTCCATCGTTATCCTATTAATGAACCGCCGCCTGATTCAGGCTAAGGAGCTTGCTGACATGTTCGAGGTGTCTGTACGCACCATCTATCGTGATATTGAAAGTATTAATGGAGCCGGAATTCCCGTGGTTACCTACCAGGGGGCGAATGGCGGAATCGGTCTTATGGAGGGATATCGTCTAGATCGCAATGTTCTGACCGACCGCGAGCTGGCTGCTATTTTCAATGCCCTGCAAAGTGTCTCTTCTTATACTGGAGCTGAACACACCTTGCTCATGGAAAAGATCAGCAGTGTAATTCCTCCTTCCCAAACCGCCGCATTCCGCAGTAAGACTACACAGCTCATCGTCGACTTTTCCCCCTGGGGCCTTCATGGTCCGTTAGAAGAAAAGCTGGCGATTCTGAAAGAAGCACTCGAGGATAGTGTTGCTGTATCCTTTGAATATATTAATGCCGAGGGAGTGGCAAGCCTGCGTTCAGTAGAACCCTATACACTTGTGCTTAAAGGACAGGCGTGGTATTTATATGGATTCTGCGCACAGCGTGAGGACTTCCGAATTTTCAAGCTGCTGCGCATGAAATCCCTTGTTAAGGAGAACCGTGAATATATAAGGCAGGATTTCCCCTTGAAAGAGCTCCCTTGGAGCGCTAAATGGCAGAGAGATGGCGGGCAGGCCCGGGTGGTTCTGCATTTCACCCCTGAAGGCAAGCATCTCGCCGAGGACCGCTTCGATTCTACGGAGCTGCAGCCCGACGGAAACGGCGGGTATACCATTACAATCGACTACCCTGAGGACGGGTGGCTGTATGGCTTTCTGCTTAGCTTCGGAACAGCTGTCGAAGTGCTGGAGCCGGAGCATATCCGGCATAAAATCGCCGAGCTTGCTGCAGGAATTGCTGCCAAATATACGGAATCAGCACAACAAACCTGACGGAATGCCGTCAGGTTTGTTGTCTTATAATGAACTTACTACGGGCTGCACTGCTTTGCTAAACGAAAAGTATACTTTCATGCAGTTTAGCTGACGCTGACTCGTAAAAATGCTAAGGAGTGTGCTGAATATGGAGCAAGAACAAACACAGCAGGAAGAGACGTTATTGTGCCAAAGCTGTGGTATGCCGATGCATGATGGAAAATTATTGGGAAGCGATGCTGATGGAAATAAGACCACAGAATACTGCATGTATTGCTATGAAGCTGGAGAATTTAAGCAGCCAGATATTACACTGCAAGGCATGACCGATCTCTGTACCGGCTACATGGTGGAGGAGGGAATGGAAGAAATATCGGCCCGCAAGGTGCTTGCTGATACGCTACCTCTTCTGAAGCGCTGGAGTAGTGCAACTGGAAGTATCGGAATGTAAATAAAAAGGGCCTTCTTAACGAACTCGTAGGTTCTTAAGAAGGCCTTTTTTCAAATGACTTTCAGTTTGACTTTATACACTAGCCTGCTGTGGCTTAGTTTCCTCAGTCTTCAGGAAATCCGGCTGTGGCGAGGTCTTTTTGATAAATAAGGAAAGTACCAAAGCAACCACTGTTATCCAAGTAGCCACAGTAAAGGCATGAGTAATCCCGTTTATCGTGGCTTCCTGCGTAAGCTTAAGCATCGCAGCCTTATCCGTCTGGGACACCGCACCGCTCATTACTGCATCTGTAATGTTGCTTTTGGTCCGATTAGTCATCAAGCTGACAAACAACGCCATCCCCAGCGCGCCCCCAACCGTCCGAAGTGTATTGGACATCGCTGTACCGTGTGAACTTAGACGCTGCGGTAGCTGATTCAAACCGGCTGTTACAATAGGCATCATCAGCATCGACATGCCGAACATTCGTGCCGTGTAAGTAATAATTAAATGGGTATAAGTTGTACTATCTGTAATCTGGCTGAACTCCCAAGTAGTTACGGTAGTGATAACCAGTCCAATCACAGCCAGCCATCTGGCGCCAATTTTATCAAATATAATACCTGTAATCGGAGACATAATCCCCATCAGAATAGCTCCTGGCAATAGCATAAGCCCGGATTCCATAGGAGTAAAGCCGCGGATAGTCTGTAAATAGATCGGTAGCAGGATCATGCCTGAATATAGGGCCATTGTAACGATGATATTGATCACTGTTGTCAGTGAATACATGTTATAGCGGAAAATACGAAATTCCAGTAACGGAGTTTTAGTCGTAAGCTCTCGCACTACGAACACAACCAAAGAAACAACACCCAGAATAAGGCAGGCAATTACAGTTGTGCTTCCCCAGCCGTCTGTTCCAGCATCACTGAAACCATAGAGCAATCCACCAAAGCCCAATGTGGAAAAAATGATGCCCGGCTTATCCAGCTTAGGAGAGGTTATGGTCCCTACATTTCGCATCGTCTTCATACCCAGCAGGGTAGAAAAAATAGCCAAAGGCAGTACGATAAAGAACAGCACCCGCCAAGAATAATTCTGTACTACCCAACCTGAAAGTGTAGGGCCAACAGCTGGGGCAAAAATCATAGCAACCGCCATCAGGCCCATCGCTTTCCCCCGTTCTTCAATCGGGAAGATTTGCAGGAACACAATGTTCATTAATGGCATCAGGATACCGGCACCGACTGCCTGAATCACTCTTCCGACCATAATCGTTTCGAAGCCAGGTCCGACTCCACAGATCAGCGTACCTATAGAAAAAAGGACCATTGCCGTAATAAACAGCTGGCGGGTCGTAAATTTCACCACCAGATAGGCACTAATTGGCACAAGCACCCCATTAACAAGCATGAAGCCAGTCGTTAGCCATTGTGCCGTATTGGCTACAATGTTCAAATCCTCCATCATTTTGGGCAATGCCACATTCATCAGTGTCTGATTCAATAGGGCCACAAATGCACCAATGAGCAACGCCGCGATAATGGGTCCTCTGCGTATCGTCTTGGTAGCCACAGCAGCGTTAGCAGTTATTGTACTCATAGCTTCTTTTTCTCTCTCCCTTGTTCTAAGATTTCCACAATTTCACCGTGTATCCGCAGTAGTTCTCCGACATCCTCCAACGAAATATTCGTTAACGGCAGCAGATGCGTTCTAAGAGACTGTTTGCTTCTTTCCCGTATATCTCTGCCCTTATCGGTCATTGCCAGATTGAATATGCGGCGGTCGGTTTCTGAGCGTTGTCTTGTGATCAACTCGGCCTTCACCATTCGGTCCACTACGCCACTTGCCGCGCTGTTCCCCAAATGCAGCAGCTCCGCAAGCTCCGTAATTCCAATATCAGGATAGACAGACAACTTACGCAGCACTATCAACTGGGTAGGTGTAATGTCCAATTCTTCAGCGTCTTTCCAAAGCAACTGCTGAAAGGCATGACTGATGCGGCGGAAAGAAGAAACAATTTCATCGAGCTGTTGCTCATTCTCCTTCAACGTCCTTAACCTCCATTAGTTTATAGCTTAATCATTAATACTTCGCATGCGAACTATTTTACTATTTACCTATTTGTTCGTCAATACTTTGCAGAAACTTTCTGAAATTAATGTTTTAGCTTGCAAGGAATATTCTTTTTCATAGCCAGGGCACCAAAAACTCCATAGTCTGGCATATATGGCACGTTGCCCGAATTGAAGACATCACCATGAATATACTGGCTGCAGACAACGATCAAATTCTACATAAGGACAACTACGAATATCGACTGAAGGCCGGATTCATTCATTCGGGGAATGGCATGAGTGAAGAGGAAGTTGCTGGCTTAAGCTCAGCGATTGATATTGATACTTTATTGGCCTACCGCCTGGATGTTGGAAAACGGACTCGTTCGATCATTACCTCACTTCAGCCCGAGCAGTTAAAAGCTAAAATCTCAACCGAACGAATTAAGAGACTGTCTGAGGAGCAGGCCGTAAAGGCCAGTGAACAATGGCTTATTGAGTATTGGGGGAATAAAAGTATAGCCGGATTGGTTCTGATGCCTGCCACAAGACATAACTTCATGCACTTGAATAAATCCATGCGTATCAAGCATAAACTACAAGGTTAAAATACATAAAGAGGGGACCAAGCTGTACCTTGGTCCCCTCTTTATTAGTTTTATATAGCTATATCAGTTTCATACTCCGCTGCTGGCACTCTCCAGAATGGTTTGCGGCAGAACGCTGAGCGTCTCTGCAGTGGATGACTTCGCTCCATTTTCCAGCCCGCTGGCAATCGACATCATCAGCTTGATCCGGTTATTCTGGTTCACCACGCTGACACCGGCATCATAATCAATAGCGACGATATTGGCGCCAGGGTACAGTTCCTTCAAGCCTTTGATCATTCCCCGCCCAGTAATATGATTTGGCAGGCAAGCAAACGGCTGAATGCAAGCAATATTGTTCACACCATTATCCAGCAAATCCATCATCTCTGCCGTCAGGAACCAGCCTTCGCCCATCTGATTCCCAACAGATACCAGCCGGCTGGCTTTCTCGGCAAGACCATAGATATTTTCTCGGCCTTTCGCTAACCCTGCTTCTTCAAGCGCAACCTTAATTGGCTTACGATAGATTTCTAAATAGGAAATCAACATAGGATTGATGTAGCCTAACCGTTTACTTTTGCCGAATTGATCTGCCTTGTAGATCGGATTATAGATGCAATAAAAGATGAAATCGAGAAAATCGGGCATAACCGCTTCTCCACCCTCAGCCTCTATCATCTCGATAATGCGGTTATTGGCATCCGGGTGGAACTTGATTAGAATTTCACCTACAATACCCACTCTCGGCTTAACGACAGCTCTAACTGGCAACTGGCAGAATTCCGCAACGATCTCGCGGATCAGCCGTTTATATTCGCGGAACGAGAAGGTAGACAGACTGTTCTTGCAGCGATCCATTCCTTTACGGAACAACGCCTGCGCGCTTCCAGGAATAACCTCATAAGGTCTGAAACGATTTAACAGCCGCATCAAAAGATCACCATAACAGACGGCCGAAATCAGTCGGTTAGCCAGCTTAAGATTAATGCGGAAGCCCGGCTGATTCTCCATACCGGAGGCATTCAGTGAAATGACCGGAATTTGCTCCAGATTGGAATCCTTTAACGCTTTACGCAGCAAAGAGATGTAGTTGGTTGCCCGGCACCCCCCACCTGTCTGCGACATAATAACCGCGGTGCGATTTGGATCATAGTCACCGCTCTTGATGGCTGACAGAATTTGTCCAATTGTTACAATTGCCGGGTAGCAGGCATCGTTATTGACATATTTCAGTCCTTCCTCAGTCTCCTCCGGCCCGGTTGTCTCCAGAATCTTCAGGCGGTATCCGGCGTCGCGGAAGACCCGCTCAATTAATTCGAAGTGAATCGGCGACATCTGCGGAGCAAGGATGGTATAGGTTTCTTTCATTTCCTTTGTAAAAATCACATTTGCTTGCGTCTTATACAGCTGCTTCGGCAGCACTTTGCCTTTTTCACGCTCATGCATTGCTGCCAGCAGTGAACGCAGGCGGATACGCGCGGCCCCAAGATTACTGATCTCATCAATTTTGAGCAAGGTGTAGACCTTATTATGACGCTCCATGATTTCCTGAACGGCGTCACAAGTAATCGCATCGATGCCGCAACCGAAGGAAGTTAGCTGAACTAGCTCTAGATCACTTCTACCTGCCGCAAGCCTTGCCGCACGGTACATGCGGGCGTGGTAGGTCCACTGATTAACAACCCCCACATCGCCTTCACTGTGATCCAAATGGCAAATAGAATCCTCAGTCAGCACAGCGAGTCCCATCCCCGTAATTAAATCCGCTACTCCATGGTTAATTTCAGGATCGGCATGATAGGGATGACCGCAGAGCAGAATTCCTTTGGTGCCTGTTTTGGTTAGAAAGGCTAATGTTTCTTCCCCTTTGGTACGCAAATCGTTTTTGGCGCGATCCGCTTCAGCAAGACCCGCCTGCACTGCAGCTGCTATCTCTTCTTTGGGAATCTTCGTGAATGTTTTGGCAAGAACCTTGGTCAATGCTGCAATATCGTCAAAGGTCAGAAACGGACTGACCAGGGGAATTCCGTTTTCTTTTAGCCCATCCATATTATTGCGAATGACTTCTGGATAGGAAGCTACGACAGGACAATTAAAGTGATTCTGCGCCGCGTCATCTTCTTTTTTCTCATATACAATCGCCGGATAAAAAATAAAATCAACACCCTTGCTAAGCAGACTCTGCACATGTCCGTGAGCCATCTTGGCTGGGTAACAAATCGATTCTGAGGGAATGGTATCCATACCACTCTCGTAGAGCTTCTTGCTGGATTTCGGTGATAGTACGACCCGGTAGCGCAAAGTTGTGAAGAATGAGTGCCAGAATGGATAATTCTCAAACATATTCATCGTCCGCGGAATGCCGATGGTGCCCCGATCCGCCTGAGCTTCCGACAGCGCCTCATATTCGAAAAAACGTTCGTATTTGTACTGCATCAGGTTCGGCAGTGTGTTCTTCTCTTTCTTTCCCCCTGCACCGCGCTCGCAGCGGTTTCCGGTGACATGAAAGCTCTTATCCGGGAAACGGCTGATAGTCAGCGCACAGTTATTGCTGCAACGGCCGCAACGGCCTGGGGACACTTCATATTTAAAAGATTCCAGCTCTTCGGGTCCCAGCAGTTTACTGGCGCCGTTAAGCCCCGCATTCTCTCTGGCGATAAGCGCGCAGCCATAAGCTCCCATAACCCCGGCAATATCCGGACGCACTACTGTTCTGCCCGTCAGGTTCTCGAATGCACGAAGTACGGCCTCATTATAAAAAGTCCCGCCTTGCACAATAATATTCTGTCCCAGCTCTTCGGGATTGCGAATCTTGATTACTTTCTGCAGGGCATTCTTGACCACGGAATAAGCAAGACCCGCCGAAAGATCGGCGAGAGAGGCCCCTTCCTTCTGCACCTGCTTCACTTTGGAGTTCATAAATACCGTACAGCGCGAGCCCAGATTGACGGGTTTGGTAGCCTCTAATGCAGACTTGGCAAATTCCTCAATACCAAGATCAAGCGCAGAAGCAAAGCTCTCCAGAAAGGATCCACAGCCTGCCGAACAGGCTTCGTTCAACATCAGACTGTCGATGGCACCGCCACGAATCTTGATGCATTTCATATCTTGTCCGCCGATATCGAGAATAAAATCTACCTCTGGCATGAATTTGGAAGCCGCCTTGTAGTGGGCCACCGTCTCCACTTCCCCGCCATCTGTACGAAGCGCGGCCTTGATCAGTCCCTCACCATATCCGGTAGCATAGGAGCCAGCGATATGGCAGCCTTCCGGCAGGATTCGATAGATTTCCTTCAAGGCTTCGTTGACCGATTGCAGCGGATTGCCTTTATTGCTTCCGTAAAAAGTATAAAGGATTTCATCAGCAGCACCTGTGAGCACAAGCTTGGTGGTCGTTGAACCGGCATCAATCCCCAGATAACAAGGGCCTTGGTAGAGGGACAACTCCGACCTAGGTGCTGTGGCTTTGCCATGGCGCAGCCGGAATTCAGCCAGGTCGTCTGCTGTTGCGAACAACGCTGGCAGCTCGGCATCCTCGGCACTATCCGCCTTAAAGTCTACTGCCGCTATCCGGTCCAGCCAGTCAACCAGCGGCAGGGAAACCGGATCTGCAGGCGATAACGCCGAGCCGATCGCCACAAAATACTGTGAGCGTTCCGGGAACAGGATATCGCTTTCCGCCAGCCCCAGCGTTTCTGCAAAGCGCACACGCAGGCTCGGCAAGAAGGTGAGCGGCCCGCCCAGGAAAGCCACCTTGCCGCGAATCGGACGGCCGCACGCCAGGCCGCTGATCGTCTGGTTGACGATGCTCTGAAAGATCGAGGCGGCTACGTCTTCGCGCCGCGCCCCTTCATTCAGCAGCGGCTGTACATCGCTTTTGGCAAATACGCCGCAGCGGGAAGCTATAGGATAGATTCGTTCATGCTTCTCAGCTAGCGCATCAAGCCCTGCGGGATCTGTCTGCAGCAGTGAAGCCATCTGATCGATGAATGCTCCTGTACCGCCCGCACAGGCCGTATTCATGCGCTGTTCAATGCCTCCGCTAAGATAGATAATCTTGGCGTCTTCTCCACCTAGCTCAATTGCCGTATCACATAATGGAATGAGCTCTCTGATTGCCTGCGTACAAGCAATTACCTCTTGAACAAAAGGAACCCCGCCTAGCTTAGATAAGGATAAGCCCGAGGAACCGCTTACAGTAAGTGTGGCTTCCCTTTGCGGATATCGATCACGCACATCCGACAGAAGAGAGAGGGCCGCTTTTTTTATATCGCTATAGTGTCTTACATAATCCTGATAAACAATAGTTCCTTGCTCCATAACAACCAATTTGGCTGTAGTTGATCCGATATCAAGCCCAATACGCAGCATCATCACTACTAATCACCATGCCTTGCTCCAAATTTGAAGTAATATGAGGCAACTATATCACGAGTGAGCCTTATGAAAGCTGTGAGAAATGTAACAGACTTTTACATTTAATTGCCAATACGCTATTTTATTTACCAATTTTCTCTAACGCAGCTGCGACATGGCCCTTAACCCGCACTTTTCTCCACGCTTCCACTAATACTCCCTGCTCATCAATAAGAAAGGTAGAGCGCACGATACCCATAAACTCTTTGCCATACAGCTTCTTAAGCTGCCACACCCCAAACCTTTCACTTACTTGATGATCCTCATCAGAGAGTAGCGGAAAAGGCAATTCATTCTTCGCTATAAATTTGGCATGTGAAGCCAAGTTATCTGGGCTTATTCCCAGAACCACTGCGCCCTGCGCTGTAATCTGGTCATGGGCATCGCGGAATTCGCAAGCCTCTTGCGTACAGGCCGGGGTCATATTTTTGGGATAAAAGTACAGAATAATCTTCTGGCCCCGATATTGGCTTAAGCTGATTTCTTGTCCGTTGGAAGCGGGGAGGGTAAAGTCCGGTACTTCTTGTCCAATGCTGAGTTCGTTCATGTTTTTATCTCCTTAAGTCTATGGATTATTTTTCCTAAATTGCTTGTATCCCTAAAAGAAATTATAATGTAGAGAATGTGAATGCGAAAGGAAGAACGAGAAATGCCACCACGAAATAAACGGCACGCAAAAGCCGGAAAGTCGAAGAAGAAACCACTGCTTTGGACACTCGCCATTATTCTTCTCCTTATTATCGGCTTCATAGTTTACTATTTCAGCGCAATTTACAATCAGCTTGACAGTATGCAAAAGGATGGCGAGAACTCGCCCTTTCAGAATGTAGAAACTGTCGATGTGGATACCCCAGATCCTCCAAAGTGGGAAGGTACGGAACCCGTTAATATTCTGCTCATGGGTGTGGATGCCCGTGGGGTGAAGAAGGGTGAAGTTCCGCGCTCGGACACAATGCTGGTGGCCTCCCTTGATCCGGTAAAGAAGAAGATTCATGTATTCTCCATTCTGCGGGATACGTACGTTTCTATTCCTGATCACGGTAAGGACCGCATCAATACGGCGATTACACATGGACCCAACACGGCGATGCAGACGGTAAGCGATCTGCTAGGCATCCCGATTCAATATTATGTCTACACAGATTTCCAAGGTTTCATTAAGCTGGTGGATGCTGTGGGCGGCATTGATTACGATGTTGAGAAGGACATGCTATACAAGACTATTGCTGACGGCCCGGAATACGATATTGATCTAAAAAAAGGCTTCCAGCATCTCGACGGCAATATGGCGCTGCAATATGTACGCTTTCGGCATGATGCTACCTCCGATTTCACTCGGACCGAACGTCAGCGGGGCTTCCTTAGCGCTGTTGCGGACAAGGTGAAGAGTACTACTTCCCTTATCAAGCTGCCTAGCATCCTCGGTGAGGTCACGCCTTATATCGATACCAACCTGTCGGTAAATGATATGTGGAAGCTGGCGAACGTAGGTTACTCCAGCACCATGAGTGGCAGTGCGCAAATTCCACCGATGGATCTGCTTGTGGAAGAGAAAACTAGCGGTGGCTCTGCTGTAATTGGCGTAAGCAGCGAAGATGAATTACAACAATTCGTACAAGATACTCTGAGTGATCCTGTGCCCTCTGCTTCACCAGAAGCTTCGGCGGGTAGCAGCGCTAACGAAACTACTGGAGCAAACTAAAAATTATATAGCACGAGTATGACTAGAGTTGAATAATACCGTACTTGCAACAAGACGGGCGGACAGCGGAATTCACCGCTAGTTCGCCCGTTCCCTTGAGTATGGACAAGAAGAAACAAGAAAGGATGACTAATACATGAACCGTTCTACATCAGAAAAATTATATCAGGAAGCCCTTTTGCATATCGTTGGAGGGGTCAACAGTCCCTCCCGTTCCTTCAAAGCTGTCGGCGGCGGTGCGCCCGTATTTATGAAGCGGGCCAGCGGTTCTAACTTTTGGGACGAAGACGGTAACCGTTACATAGATTACCTGGCAGCTTATGGCCCGATTATTACCGGGCATGCTCATCCTCATATCACATCGGCGATTATCGCGGCTGCAGAGAATGGCGTTCTTTACGGCACACCCACACAGCTCGAAATCACGCTGGCCAAAATGCTAAAAGAAGCTATCCCTTCCATGGATAAGGTGCGGTTTGTCAATTCCGGTACGGAAGCCGTGATGACAACCATCCGTGTAGCACGCGCCTTTACAAAGCGCAGCAAGATCGTCAAATTCGCCGGCTGTTACCACGGCCATTCTGATCTTGTGCTAGTAGCCGCTGGTTCCGGGCCGTCCACCCTCGGCATTCCCGACAGCGCGGGAGTTCCCAAGAGCATTGCGCAGGAAGTTATTACCGTTCCGTTCAACGATCTGGACAGTCTGCAGGAAGCACTGGAGAAATGGGGCGAAGATGTTGCGGCGGTTATGGTAGAACCGATTGTCGGCAATTTCGGCATGGTTATGCCCCAGCCTGGCTTCCTAGAAGGCCTCTGCAAGCTGACTCACGATAATGGTTCACTGGTTATTTATGATGAAGTCATTACGGCTTTCCGCTTCCACTACGGCTCCACACAGACCTATGCCGGACTGGAGAACCATCATGATATTACGCCTGACTTGACCGCGCTTGGCAAAATCATCGGAGGTGGCCTGCCCATCGGCGCTTACGGCGGCCGCAAAGAAGTGATGGAACAGGTAGCTCCGCTCGGCCCGGCTTACCAGGCCGGAACGATGGCAGGAAATCCTGCCTCCATCTCGGCAGGAATTGCCTGCCTTGAGGTGCTGCGCGCTGAAGGTGTGTATGATGAGATGGAACGTCTTGCCAACCGCCTGGCAGACGGACTTCAGGAATCAGCGGACCGCCATGGCATTCCGCTAACCATTAACCGCATCCGCGGCTCCTTCTCCACCCATTTCTGCGATCACCCGATTACGAACTACGAAGAAGCACAGGACACAGACGGCGAAAGATTCGCCAGCTTCTTCCGGCATATGCTGAACCGCGGGATTAACCTGGCTCCGTCCAAATATGAAGCCTGGTTCCTAACTACGGCGCATACGGATGCAGATATTGATGCTACGCTGGAAGCCGCTGAGGAATCCTTCAGCGCCATGGTAACTGAACTGTAGGATTCGTTGTTGCATGAACCTAAGCTGTGCAGAATGGATAAATCTATAATTTTATATATTTACAAAATAGCCCACTGCAGATATTAACCTGCGATGGGCTATTTTTAGTGTTGTAGAATCTATGAATCACTTAATAGAAATCAACCTGCTTGTCCAGCTTGATCTCCTCATACGACGGCCCCATGAATCTATCGCTGCCAGGCACCAGAGAAAATTCAACTGAAGTCAGATCATTAGGTAGCGGAGGCGAGACCATAAATCGCATTTGGATCTGCCCGCCGCCGCCATGACCATGGTTTCGAGTCACCTCATACTCCGTGTCGCTCAGGACCACCAAATCAAGCGTCGGTCTGATATGAACCTGATCCATTGTTTCTTTCAAGTATTTAATTTCCAAAGTGACAATGCTGAGCTTCTCATGCTGCATCGCATGGGAAAGCACATATTCGAAATCCTCGGTTGTTATTCTCTTCATGATCGGAAGGACACCCAGGAGTAACCCTGGCTCGTCCCAAAAGTGGCGTCTGGGCAAAGCTTCATTAAGGCTGCTCAGAATAAGCGATATCTGATTAAGCTCAAGGTCAAACTTAGCTGCCCATTGCTCCAAAACCTCTTGTTCCGGGAAAAGGCGTTTTCCGCCGCTAATGGCTTTGCGTTGCTGGATCAACCCCAAAAGCTGTTCATCAATCTTCTTCGCCTCATCATTATAATCATTGGGTATTCCTCTTAAAGCGCTTGTTCTCCAGCCCATTCAATTCCCTCCCCAATAATAATCCACCTTAATTGCTGCTCCG
>LIDZ01000514.1_pt1 | contig 19223 bp, 13 predicted proteins | sample 644651 | NCBI WGS metagenome assembly LIDZ01 (sample SAMN03856242, study PRJNA289617) | food metagenome | isolation source: wine grapes on drying loft during traditional withering process | host: Vitis vinifera cv. Corvina | place: Italy: Gargagnago di S. Ambrogio di Valpolicella | collected 2014-01 | reverse complement strand
AAGTTTATCCGAGTGCGCTGCGTCACCGAGGAGCGGCAGCTGATTCTGACGGTGGATAATTCCACGGAGGATTTGTACGCACGAATTACCCCTGGCATTGGTCTTAGCTCCGTGCAGGCAGTAGTGGATATGTATGATGGTACGTTGATCTATGAAATAAAAGATGGCATGTTCCAAACATCCGTGATGATGTTCATGAACGATACAAGCAAAATAACCGATGCACCGAAGCTGACGGCTTATGGCAATAGTGCCAACGAAACAACTTAGGCTGCCGGGAAACCACGCTTTTTACTTCGATGCAGGATGGGTCCTGCCAGCAGAAACACAAACAAACGGTTAGCCGCGGCTAACCGTTTGTTTACTCATTTGGCAAGAAGGTTAAATCAGCCAAAGCTGAAGGAGTTTGCGAAGCCTATCCTATTCCCAGCCCTTACACACGTCCACCCACTGAGTACTCTGGGCATACTGCTCCAATTCAGGAATCGTCAGCTCAATCGCACTCTTGGGCCCGCCGCAAGCCGGGAAGAAGGTGTCGAAGCGCTTCAAGGATTCGTCCAAATAAACCGCCACATCTTCTTTAATGGCAAAAGGACAGACGCCGCCTACCGGATGGCCGATTTTTTCTTCCACTTCCTCCGCCTTCAGCATCAACGCCCGTTCACCAAAGGCTTGCTTGAACTTAGGATTGTCTATTTTCACGTCACCGGCTGCCACGATCAAAATCGTCCGCTGGGCTTTTTTCAAGTTAAAGGACAAGGTCTTGGCGATCCGCTCCGGCGCACAGTTCAAGGCCTGGGCCGCCAACTCTACCGTGGCACTGGACACCTCGAATTCGATCAAGCGATCCGCCATGCCAAAGCCGTCAAAATATTTTCTCACATCTTCTACTGCCATAAGTATCCCTCCATTTCCTACCATCATACCGAACTTTGGCTAGAGGGTAAATGGATTTTTTGCTATAGTGAAAGAAAGGCTTCCTAAACTCGCCCAGCTTTGGAGCATTAAGACTAAACCTGGGATAAACTGCTCCTCAAGTTTCTCCCAGGTTTCGCTTAATGCCGACAAAGCTAGTTTGGGAAGCCAGACATCATTGCGAGTGGTTTTTATTAAGCTTTTGAAGGAGCCCGCCCATGAAAGAAGAAAAGAAAAAGCTGCTGGCCAAGGTGGCCTACATGTATTACCAGCAGGATCTCACCCAGGCCCAGATTGCCAAGGAGCTGGATATTTACCGCACGACGGTCAGCCGGATGCTGGCTCAGGCCAAGGAAGCCGGCATCGTGGAGATCACCATTAATCACTTTGATCCTGCCTTGTTTTCCCTGGAGGATCAGCTGAAAAAAGCCTACAACTTAAAACATATCGAAATCGCCCCCCTCGGCAACGACCTCTCCCCTGAAGAAAAGGAAGAGCAGCTGGCTCGCACGGCGGCTAGTTGGCTGCGGCGGCAATTAAACGACGACAGTGTAATCGGCGTATCCTGGGGGGAAAGCGTCGGCAAGGCGGTCAATCAGCTGGAGACCAAGTCCCTGGACAATGCCACGATCGTACCAATTGTCGGCGGCCCCAGCCACATCAATTCCCGTTACCACGTCAACACGCTGGTGTATGAGCTGGCCCGCAAGCTGAACGGCCACAGTGTCTTCGTCAATGCTACCGTCACCCAGGAAACCAAGCAGCTGGCAGAAGGCATCTTCCAGTCGAAATATTTTCAGGAGCTGCGGGATTACTGGCAGCAGTTGGACCTGGCAATTGTCGGTATCGGCGGCCCCTTAAGCTACAAGAAAAGCCAGTGGCGGGATTTGTTGACGGAAGAAGACTTCCAAGAGCTGAAATTACGAGAGGCGATTGGGGATTGCTGCTGCAGGTTTTATGATCGCCATGGCAAGCTGTTAAAGGGTCAGCTGGATCAGCGGACGATTGGGTTGCCGCTGGAGGCGCTAGCGGAGATTCCCCAGTCCATCGGGATTGCTCGCGGCATCGCCAAGGCCCGTTCGATTGTGCCGCTGCTGAAGGAAGGCTACCTGAACACCTTGATTACCGATCAGGAGACCGCCGCCGAATTGCTGCGGATCACCAACGAGTTGCAGCAATAACCAAAAAGTCGCAAATTAATTTAAAATTGCACATTTGTGCATTTTTCCAGCAGTTAGCCAAGAGAAAGCCCGTCACCACAAGCTTTTGCGATTTTTTGCCAAAAAGATACTGCTCCAAACAAGCCGAGATGCTATGCTTAATGGGTAGAATAAATCAAAAAAAAGGAGCGTTTTATCCATGGAATTTATGCTAGACACAGCCAATATCGCCGACATCAAAAAATACGTAGACATCTTACCAGTAGCTGGGGTGACCTCAAATCCTTCTATCGTCAAAAAAGAGGGCAAAGTCGCTTTCTTCGATCACATGAAGGAAATCCGCAGCATCATCGGCGAAAGCCGTTCCCTGCATGTGCAGGTAGTAGCCAAGGACTATGACGGCATGATCAAGGATGCCGAAACTATCCTAGACAAGATCGATCAAAAGGTCTTCATCAAAGTTCCCGTCAGTGAAGTCGGCCTGAAGGTCATCAAGGAATTAAAACGCCGCGGCGTCAACGTCACCGCGACTGCGATTTACACCAAGTTCCAAGCTTACTTAGCAATTGCAGCAGGGGCAGATTACATCGCGCCATACTTTAACCGCATGGAAAACATGGGCATCGACCCACGGGAAGCCATCTTTGAAATGGCAGAAGAAATTGAGCGCACCAACAGCGACACCAAAATCGTAGCAGCCAGCTTCAAGAATGCTGGACAAGTCAATGCAGCCCTAGAAAGCGGCAGCCAAGCAGCCACTATGGGCGTGGATATTATCCAGCAAGCCCTAGCAATGCCGTCCATCGGCCAGGCAGTGGATGATTTCACCGCCGATTGGGAAACCGTTTATGGTGCAGATACTAATCTTTCGACTATCTAAATAAGAAAACCGTGAGCACTTCTCTATGGGGAGGTGCTTTTTCTAATGGTGTCTGGCTTCCTAAACTAGCTTTGTACAATCTTTCTATATTATAGTTATTATTAATTAATCATTATTCTTGCATCGTTCTCTCATTTGGCGTACACTAGAGGAGTAGATAAAAAAGAAGTGAGGGATAAACATGAAATACGGAAAAACCAAAGAAGTACTGAACCAACTAGTGGCTGACCTAAGCCAAATGAGCACCGTGATCCACCAAACCCACTGGTACATGCGAGGACCAGAATTTTTGAGCCTGCACCCCTTGATGGACGATTACATGGACGAAATCAACGACCAACTAGACGTGATCTCTGAACGCCTGATTACCTTAGACGGTTCGCCTTATTCTACCTTGAAAGAATGGGCAGAGCATACCGGTATCGAAGACGAAGCAGGCAGCTGGGACCGCACCATTCCCGAACGCATGGAAGTATTAGTGAAAGGCTATCGCTATTTAGCTGATATGTACCAAAAAGGGATCGATGCCGCTGGAGAAGAAGGCGATGACAGTACCCAAGACATCTTCATCAGCTTCAAAACCGACATCGAAAAGAAAATCTGGATGCTGCAAGCTAAGCTTGGCAAGGCTCCTGGTATTGACGCATAATCAAATACTCAAACAACGGCTTCTCCTTTACGGGAGGAGCCTTTTTTTGGGTCTCGGAGAAAAATCACCCCACCTGATTGAGGGAAACAGTGACTGCTTCACAGACAATCCAGGTCAAAAGACTGATCTAAAATAGATGCTGCGACATCTGGTGTTTTGTTATTTTAATCACCTTTCAAATCAGAGTATCTACCTGTTCTCTTTTCTCTTCTGTTTGAAATATCATCTAATAAACTAGTCAAAAAATCGAAATTACCCATGCAAAAAAGCCAAAAAACGACCGATTCAAATAGTTTTCAAAAAATATGGTTTTTGAAATGTCAAGAAAAATTTCCGCGAAAAACACACGAGTTTTGACAGTTGAGCTACGAGTTTTGACACTTGGCCCATTTTAGCTTCAAAACATAGTATAATTAATAGTGAAAAAAGTGATTGGATCATCATTATTATAGAAATTTACTGACTTAAAAACAAATGATGAAACCTATGCCAAAGAGGGATTTTGAGCAATAGATTTACTTGTAGTTTTTTCATTGTTTTATTTCATTGCAAATGCTAAACATTACGTTATTTTTTGGATCAGATATCTTAATAGAAATCGTTTGGATGTTTTAGGCAAATGACAACACAGAGAACTGTATACAAACAACCCACGCAAAATAAAAAGAAAATCAAACGGCGAATCAAAGGCCTGCAAGCCGGCTTTCGCAAGGGGAGGACCACCGCTATGGATATCAAGCAATCATTGATGGCAACCAAGGGACATCTACAGCACGGACATACGTATCATTTACACAAGAAAATCGCAGAGACACGGTTTCATAAGGGGGAGTGAAGAAGATGACGAAAAACAGGAGTTTGATTTGGAAAGCAAGACACTTGTTAGTAGGGTTAGGACTGGCTTTAGCAGTTGGACTAGTGCCAAGTACTGCGCAAGCAGTGACAGGTGGTTCGGCGAGTGACTTGGTGAGCTTACCCAACCTAGAAGGTAATCAGGTTTATTTTGGTAATTACAATGGTGGTAATGTGAATGGCGATCTTAAGTGGTATGTGGTGGATAGTGAAAGTCCCGATGCAGAAGGTAACAATGCAATTACTCTTTGGACAGGTGAAAATTTTGTGTATAGTCGGCAATCTTCTGATAACTACAATTGGAACAACTGGGAAAACTCTGATGTGAAAGTATGGCTGAATGATACTTTTTATCCAACAGCTTTTTCTGAAGCTGAAAAGAGTAAAATCAGTCTTTATGGAATTTCAGAAACTAATTTTTATGGGGATAATTACTCGGTAAATGAGCACGTGGTTTTGCCTTCTATTCGTGAAATGGTAGCTAGCGTTGATTCACAAGAACCAGGAAAATGGGGGATTGATCTGGCAAAGAGAGCGACATTTAACGATAATTGGCTATTGCGATCTCCGATTCAAGGTGGCGACGGTGCGGCGTTTGTAGTGTTTAGAGGCAACGTATATCAAACTGGTTATGCTGGGTGGGGATGGGGTCCTACAGTTCGCCCCGCCTTGAAGATTCCTCTTGACTCGATCCTCTTTACCTCTTCCGCGACCAGTGGAAGAGGAGCGAAGTCTGAGGTTAATGTAGGAGATGGGTTGCAAGCAGTGACTAAGGTGGAAGATGATGCACGCACGACAACACCATTGAAACTGACTGTAATTGATAAAGACAGTCAAAAGCTAACCGTCAGTAAGCTTTCCACTCTTGGCAACCAAGTAACGATGGATTACAAAGATGCTACGACAGGAACGAACCAAAGTCTTTCTGTGATTTTGGAAGATGCTGACGGTAAGGTGAAGTATTACGGTAAGTTGGTCGCACTGACTGCCGCTACTAATGAGACTGGTTCTGCTAGTTTTTCTGTTAGAGGTTTAACTGCTGGGGCCTATACTTTGAAGGTTTTCAGTGAACAATCAAATGGCGATAACAAAACCGATGTTGCCAGCGAACCTGCAGAATACACGTTGAACATCACCGATCAAGGAATGGCGCAACTGCCAGATGAAGGTGTACCAACTGGAGAGGTCATCGCCTTTGATGGCTACGAGTGGTATGTGATTGGCAGTGCGGAGAACAATGCACTGCGGGTGTTGTTGAAGAGTGAAGCAGTTAAGGATGGTGTACAGGGAGATCTGCCTTATGCAGGAAAAACACCCTTTGATTCAGCAAAACGAAATAGCAATCACTATGGAGGGTCCCTCCTAAATCAAGCGATGGACCGTTCAGTAGCTATGATAGAAAATGGAAAAGAAAGGTCATTGATCCAAGAAAGAACTTTAAAGCTAGAGGACTACATTGAAAGTCCTCCATATTCTAACGGCATTGCTGGAACAGAACCAGTAAGCGGTGCTAAGTTCTGGCCACTAAGCACTGCTGAAGTATTAGCTATAGGTGGAAACACTGGATCAAATATCGCTAAGTATTCAAATAGCTCTTGGCTGCGGTCTCCGGGTAACGCGCCTGACAAAGCAGTGCATATCTTCGCTAATGGCGTGTTTAATGCGAAAGGAGTCAAGTTTAAGGGTTATAATGATATTATTGTGCGCCCCGCTTTTGATATTCCTCTTGACACGCTACTCTTTACCTCTTACGCGAGTGGCGGTAGTGATTCTAAGGGCGACGGAAGCAACTGGGTAGCAAGTGACAACCTGTACACAGATGGCGAGACACGGAAATTCACCGTAGTTGATCGTGGGGAAGATCCTCTTACACTCAGCTTAACGAACAAAGCTGCTATCAAAAAAGATGCGGGACAAAAATTGACGTTGGCATACACCAGTGATGATACTCAAAAAACAAATAACCATGTTTCAGCAATCATCATGAACGCTGACGGAGAAGTCCTTTATTACCAACAAGGAGATCAAACAGCGGCTGAAGGCGAAGCAACATTTACTTTACCGAAAGATATTCCCCGTGGAGATTACAAACTGAAAGTCTTTAATGAAGAAAGAAACAAAGGACTTTATACCGACTTTACCAGTGAGCCAGAAGTCATCGACTTAACGATCGGCAATGCCGCAGATGTGCAACTAGAGGATAAAGTCGCTTTTGACGGTTATGAATGGTACGTCATCGGAGATGGGCAAAACGGCGTCCATCCAGTACCAAACCAATTATCGTTGTTTCTGAAGAGCGATAGACACAAAGTAAACATAGTTAATTCACCTTATATTCGTGATACAGAATTTAGTCCGATTGCTAAAAATAACGAATATGGAACTTCCAAGTTAAGAGAAGAAATGAAGAACGCTCACGACTTTATCGAGAACGATCGTGAGAAAGAACTCGTACAAAAGCGAATATTAACTTCCAGTGATGGTATAGCAGGCGGAGAGGTACCCGATGCACGATTCTGGCCGTTGAGTGTAGCAGAAGCGAATATGCTTAATAATAATATTAGAATGTACCTAATGGGCTGGTGGCTGCGGTCTCCGGGCGATACGTCTAGCAGGGCGGCTGCTGTCGGCAGTAATGGTCAAGTATACTACCACGTCGGCTTGAGCATCGATACTCTTGTTTTGCGTCCTGCTTTCGACCTTCCTCTTGACACTCTACTCTTTACCTCTTCCGCTAGTGGAAAGAGCGGCGCGATTAAAGGTGAAGGTGGATCAGGATCAGAGGCTTGGAAAACTGTTGACTCGTTAAAGGATACTACCAACAAGTTTACTATGATAACGGATGCGATTACACTGACAATTCCTAACCCTAATCAGACCTTTTACGTGGATTCATCGGATAGAGAATTGACCATTCCTTACGAGGATGCGACTTCTGGGCCGGTGAAACCACGGGACAGCTATGGGGGCAATTACATTTCCGTCTTGCTGACGATGTCCAATGGTGAAGAACGCTATCTCAAAGCCGATCGAATCACCGAGACAAAAGGGTCAGCAACCATTAAATTACCAGCCGGCATTGCAGATGGGGATTACAAGCTAAAAGTCTTCAACGAAGAAATCAATGAGACAGCGAGCAATTTCAAATACACTGATTTTGCTAGCATCCCAATTGATCTAGATGTCAAAGTCGGCGCCAAACCAAAAGTGACTGAAGTTGATCCAAAACAATTAGTTGCTCCTTTGGTTCCAATCAATCAAAACACCTTTACCATCACCTTTGACAGAGTAATGGATAAAGACACTAACGGTGAGATCAAATTGGTACCAGACGAAGGTGAGACGCTAACTTTAGTGCCTGTTGAATGGGATTCAGAAGGCAAAGTTGCCACCTATAAAATGCCGACTGATAAAACCTTGGCTCACGACAAGACCTACACCTATCACATTTCTGGTTTTAAAACCGCTGCTAGCTTAGGCAGTATGCAAATGGATGCTGAGACAACTACCTATAGCTTCAAGACAATGGCGATTGAAGCCACACCAACAATTGATATTGATTTTGATACTGAATATTTAACCGGCTTTGTCGATACTGGAGAGTATCTAATCAAAGTAGCCAACGATGACTCAGACACAGGGACGGAAGTGTCTGCCACTGATAAGACAGCGATTTTACCAGAATGGATTGACAAAGAACTGTCTATCGTGAAGGTTGGTACCGACAATGTCAGTGATTCAAGCGTGCCACAATTGTTGAAAGTTCCTGAAAGACAAGAAAAACCAGTGGTTACGATGACACCTGCATCAAAAGTAAATGTTGGAGATGGTGCATTAACAGTTGATTCGCCAGCTACTGGGGTTGAATATCGAGTGAAAGATGCTACTAACTGGACGGATTACACGCAAACGATTTCCGATCTTCTAGAGAATTCGACCTATGAGTTCCGCGTGAAAGCGAACAAAAATGATATCGATCCGATACTTTTACGTCTTCGCAGTGAAATTGTAGAGAAGACCGTGACAGCAAAACCATCCATTACCGGGATCAACTTATCTACAAACGAAGCAGTTAGTGGTGACTTAATTATCACCTTTGACCGGGACATGGCTGAAACTAACGGAAAGATCGAGATTAAAACTGGGTCAGAAGAGTGGCAGACGTTAGACCCTATTGACAATCCGTGGACGAACCAAAACGAATACAAGATTCACTATGAAAACTTAACTGCTGGAGCTACCTACAAAGTGAAAGTCAGCGGCTTTAAAGATGCAACCACTGCCAATCTTGAAATGATAGCTGATGAGGAACAGGAATTTACTATCGCGGCGAAACCAACAGTAGTAGATACTAATCCAAATTCTACTTCTCCTAAAGTAAAAGTGGAGGAACCATCATTAACTATTACCTTTGACCAGGTCATGGAAAAATCTGTAGATGGTAAAGTAACGCTGACAGGCGGAGCTAGTGATTTGCAGCTTACCTATGGCGCAAGCGATTGGTCAGAAGATGGCAAGACATTGACTGTCAAAGCACCAGACTTAGCTTATGGCACCACTTATATGTACAGTATCGATGGATTTGTCAGTACCAAAGGAACCAAACTCGACAAAGATGAACGCTTCAATTTCACAACTATTGGTCAAGAAACGACCAATGGCATTGAGCTAGACTACGTCAACGAAACATTGACTGGCTTAGTGAAAGATGCGCGTTACCAGATTGATAGTGAACCAGAGTTTGATGCTGCTGAGGAACCTCTAAATATTTCGAGCCGAATTGATGATCAAGTGGAGAAAACCTTTGATATCGTCAAAATCGGTGTTGAAAATGAGTCAGTCAACAGTGATCAATTGACGGTCATTCTTCCAGCTCGACCAGCTGCGCCAAGCGGCTATACCGTTGTTCCAGCTTCAACTGATACGGCAACCGATGGCAAGATTACTGGTTTGACGAACACGATGGAATACAAGCTGAATAGTGACGTTGAGTGGAAAGCAGTCGAAGATGGCGCGATTACCGAATTAGCCAAAGGCGCCAAGGTTCAAATTCGACATGCCGCAAGCAATACGGAAAAAAACTTCCGCAGCGAAGCAGTCGAAGTCGTCATTACCGATCTGCCAACTGTATTAAGTGTCGAAACATTACCGAAAGTACCAAGAGACGGTACGCTGACCATCACCTTTAGTAAACCGATGGACAAAGATGTTCACGGTACGGTCATGATTGGTAATGCTACGTTAGATCAAGGCACTTGGAATAATGAAGGAACTATTTACACCGTTAACTATGCAGGTCTGAAAGATGAGACGACGTACCAAGTAACCATCAGCGAATTCAAAGATCAAGTTGATGGCAATGAAATGGTGAAAAGGGATGACCTTGAGATTACCATCGGCGATAACGAACCACCTAAAGTAGAAAGCGTAACACCAGCTGGATTGACGGTTTCGGTTGAGTCTGACCATCTGACGATTCTCTTTGATGAAACCATCCAGCCGGATTCTGGTACAGTAACTGTAGATGGCTTAACCATCGAGACCCCAGTGTTTGGCGATAAGACAGTCACTTACGATCTATCCGGTCTGGAAAGAAATCAAACATATGTCGTCAAGATTTCCGGCTTTGCCGATATGGCAGGTAATGTGATGGCACCAGATACTCACGAGTTCAACACCGAGAAATCGACTTACACGATTGCGTTTGACAAAGGTGCAGATGATGCAACCGGCACGATGGAACCGCAAAAGCTGACTTACGGAAGCAGCGCCAACTTGGCGACGAACACCTTTGCCCGGACCGGCTATCACTTTACCGGCTGGCAAGGTGACAACGGTGGCACTTACACCGATGGGCAATCAGTGGAGAACCTGACCGAAGAGCACGAAGCGACGATTACTTTAACCGCTCAGTGGGCGCCAAACAGCTACCAAGCAAGATTTGATGCCAACCAAGGAACCGGAACGATTGCCGAACAGAGCTTTGAATACGGCGGCGATTGTGTATTACCAACAGGAGGATGCACCCGTGAAGGTTATCGCCTAGTCGGCTGGTCAACCTTACCGACACCGACTGAGGGAACGACGTACGATTTAGGTGCAACGATTCCTTGGAACTTTACCAACGACACCACCTTCTATGCAGTATGGCAGGCAGAGCACACGGTTCGTTTTAACCCTGACAATGGTGATCCTGTCACGGAAGAAAAAGTGCTGGCTGGCGGACTAGTAACTGAGCCAGCAGCACCGATCAAACCGTACCACTCCTTTGGCGGCTGGTTCTTCAATGGCAGTCTGTATAACTTCGGCTTGCCGGTGAGTGGAGATATGGAATTAACTGCTCAGTGGAACAAGGTGTACCACACAGTGACCTTCGATGCCAACGGTGGATCAGGCAGCACGCACCAAACGGTGATGAGCGGCACGACCGCAACAGAACCAGAGGTAATCTACTATGGTCATCGTCTACTAGGCTGGTCAACCAGTCAAAGTGGCGGCGGTTTATGGGACTTCACTTCACCAGTTACCGATGAAGTTACCTTGTACGCGCAATGGGAAGCTATCCCAAGCTACACGCTAAGCTTTGAGACCAATGGCGGTGGGGCAATCGCAGATGTGACTGATTTTGAAGACAGCGTGATTGAGCTGAGCAATCACCGGCCAACTCGTGAAGGATTCATTTTTGACGGCTGGTACAGTGATGTTGGGTTAACAAGTCTGGTGACGCAAATTACCTTGAATGCCAATCAAACGGTTTATGCGAAATGGCAGGAAATTACAGATACTGACCGCTACATCTTGAGCTTTAACAGTAATGGCGGATCGGAAATACCAGAAGAAGTTCGTAATCAAGACGAGGTCGTTCCGCTAGCTGGGTATCAACCAAGCAGAACTGGCTACAGCTTTGCCGGCTGGTACGACAATGCCGGATTAAGCGGCAATCCAATCAGCTCTGTAACCATGACCCAGCACCAAACCGTTTATGCCAAATGGAACGCCGAAAGCTATCAAGTATCCATTGAACTAGACGGCGGAGCAGGAGATACAACGGCTCGTCCGGTAACTTACGACGATAGCTTCACCTTCCCGACAGCGGATGGCTACACCAAAGAGGGCCATCAGCTGATCGGTTGGGAAATTGGCGATACTCGCTATGAACCAGGGGCAGTGATTGATCAATGGCGTTACGCTGGTGATCAAACCATGACCGCTATCTGGGCGAAAGAAACCTACGAGATCCAGTTTGACAGTCGTGGCGGCTCAGACGTATTGCCGCAATATATCCAGCACGGTGAACGGGTAATCGAGCCGAGTGCACCAACTCGAGCAGACCATACCTTCACCGGTTGGTATCTAACCGAAGATGCGAGTGGTGATCCGGTTGATTTTGACAGCTACACGGCAACGGAGGCAACTACCCTCTATGCCGGATGGGAAGCAACAGCCGCCTACTATGACGTGCATTTCATCTCACGGGATGGCACCGAACTTGAAAGCATTCAAGTTCGTCGGGGTGAAAAAGCACCTGCTCCAGAAAGCTGGGAATGGGAAGGCTACACCTTTGAAGGTTGGTTTACGACGAACGGTGGAATACCGATCGCACAAGCTAAGATCGAAGACACTACCACCTTTGAAGCGAGATGGAAAGCAATTCAATACAACGTAACCTTGCGAAATCCATCTGCACCACAAGGAGAACGAGAAGTAGTGATTCCTTACAGTCGTGATGACTTGAAGGAATTCGCAGAACCTACCCGCCGCGGCTACACCTTTGGCGGCTGGCGCGAAGTTTCCCGTACGCGGGCAACGGGTGATATTCATCGCGACACGAGAAACCTGATCGGCAATTGTGTATTGGAAGCCGTTTGGACTGCCGACACCTACCACGTGATCTTCGATACAGCTGGTGGCGAGAACATTAGTCCAATTGACTTCACCATTGAGAAATCTGTAGACAGCTTGCCAAAAGCAACTCGCACTGGCTACCTGTTCCAAGGCTGGTTCGATGCAGACGGCAAGGAAGTCACCAGCATCGTCCAAGGCACCATCGGCGATCAACCTCTAACCGCACGTTGGCTAGTGGACAAGACCAAACTGGAAGACTTGGTAGCCAAAGAAGCTGAGAAGAAACGCTCAGCCAACAGCTATACGGATAATTCTTGGAAGGCTTATGAAGCTGCCTTGGCTCAGGCTCAAACGATCCTAGACAAAGAAGACGCCACACCACAGGAAGTCGAGGAAGCGCTAGCTGGCTTACAAGAGGCGATTGCCCAATTGACCGAACGAGGAGCCGTTGTTCAACCAGATGCATCAAAACCAAGCGGTGGCGGAACAGTCACCACACCAACCACAGTCAGAAGGGTTAACCAGCCAACCGGCCAAAGCACTCAGCGAAAATCGCTGGCGCAAACCGGTGAGAAAGAAACCGCCCTTTACCTAATCTTAGGTCTTGCGATAGTCGGCTTTGTAATTCCAGCTTGGAAGAAAAATCGCGATGCAATGAAGTAAGTAATTGATTCGTTGAATCCCAAAGAGAAACAGCCATTCCTGGCAACTGTCTGATGTAGGCAGTTGCTAGGAGTGGCTGTTTTTGACTTTGATATTCAAATTTAGCTGTTTTGGAGTTCTTTTATTTGTTCGACGGTCAGTCCAGTACCAGCAGCAACCTGTTCAACCGAAAGGCCTATTCTTAGTAAATTCAAAGCGATTTCCACCGTCTTCATCTCAGCGCCTTCCTCCAAAGCATAGGCAATCTCAGCATCCTTAATAGCCTGCGCTTTATCAACTCTCATAATCATCGTCCTCCTGCTATTTCGTTAATAAGGAAATCATTTTTCTTAGGAAAAATGAGTCTAATTCTCACCACGCACACCATTCTACTATGAACTCGTTATGAATTTTTGAACGTGGTTTTTTGATTTCTTTCGAACGTATAACAACTGCGAAAAGTAGAGCTGGCATCCTTTCCCATTGAATGATAATCCGTTATTCGTTGTGTTTCTTTTATATAATCCGGGGCATCTTCGCTCACTTCGCCAGTGTTGAAAAATTGTTGCCAATGATAGGCATGGCTGTTACGGTCGATATGCTATTCTTTAAACAAGATGAGTATAACTGTTTAGGAAAAAGAGCACCAAAAGCTCCTGTTGGGAACTAAGTCCCAATGAGAACAATAAGCTGCTCTTTTATCCTAATACTAATTATTCCGCAATTTTTTTATTTGTTCGACAGAAAATCCAGTAGTTTTAGCAATTAGGTCAATCGGAAGTCCCTCCTCTAATAGATTCAAAGCAACCTCAATTTTTCCTCGCTCTTCAGCCTTTCTATCCACTGTCGCCATTACCGCATCATTAATCATCTTAGACTTATTCATTTCCATAATCATTTCTCGTTCATCCTCCTCTAACGAATAAAAGTTAACCTTCTTCTGAGCATCCTTCAAATAATCCGGGGCGTCATCGGCTACTTTGCCTGTTTTGAAAAATTGCTGCCAGTGATAGGCAGGGCTGTTGCGGTCAACGTTTTTGTTTATCAAGCTGAAGAAGCTGATAATAATCAGGTCCTCTCCTTGGCTTGATTGCAGAATCTCGTTGGTGTCCAGATCCACAACGCCGAACCGTCTCGTAGCCGGGCCTTCCTTGTCAAACAAATGAAAATCAACAATGTTAATCCCGTAAGTGGGGCGCAGGGCGGAGAAATTGTTGCTGCTGATAAAATCCTCGATCTCCTGGTTGCCTAGCGAACTACGATAGGCTTCTCCTAAGTAGAAGACCGCCCGCTCAATAAAATAATCGTGAGGCTGGACCTGCATCTCGATAGTAACGTGACTGCCGTCCTCTGTCTCTGCCAAAATATCCACTTCCGTGCGCATCAGCTCGGGATCAGCATTAAATGCTCTCTTATAACTATCAATGTAATACGTCTCTCGTGGCTTCAGGGACTTGAACTCCTTGCCCAGGATATCCCGGACAAAGGCCTTCAAAATGTGGGTGGAGTCTGGGCTGGTGAACAACTTCTTAAAGAGCATATCTGTCGTAGGTAAAACCTTGATTACTTCTTCTTTCATTTTCTTCTCTACCTTTCGGCGATAGAGAATTTTTCACCATTAGTATACCACGGCAAAGCATTCTCTATCAAAATTTGGTTTCAATTAAAGGTATGCAAAAGAAGAGAAATTCCTCGAAAAAATCCCCAAAAATTTGAATTTATCGGAAAGTTTCTTGAATAACCGTGTAATTCACGTAGAATGACTCGTGATGGGTTTAGAAATTCGGTTACCTCTGAGGATGTCGAATGGGACACGCTAGCGCTCTAAGTGAGGATCTGTCTGTTTCCCCTATATAATAGAAGCAACACACTCAATCCTCCCCAAAAGCCGTATTCTTTCACCATTCCGCCCATCTTCACTATAATAGGGTCAGGAGGTGCTTTGGAATGGATAAACAAGCACAATTTGAACTAAAGGTCAGCAATCTAGCCAACCGGTTTTTGTATAATAGCCTAACCACACCCCAACGCTTACTACCGTTGGCGGAACGCGTGGCCCGGGATGGTCAGAAGCTGGCAAAGGAATACGACGAGCAGCAGCGGATTCAGTCAGTGGCCGAAGAGCTTTTGAAGGTGATGGATGGTTCTTTGTATTTGGTGGATTTGTTAACCAATGGGATTCTAACGAAGGACTACAGCCATTTATCGGAAAATGAGCTGGTGGATCAGCTGGACAAGATCGAAGGCCACTCCGATGAACAGGAGCGCCTGATTCAGCTGTTAATGGAATCGATCCAGCACAATCTGCAGCAAGGAATTACCTTAGAAGAAATTTACTACGAAAACTATTTAATGGAGTATGCCGCAAGCTTAATGGAGATTTACGTGATCCAGCACTTGAAGGATCAAGAGGAATTTCTAAATGAGCTGGCACCGCTGATCGCCAAAAATCGCGACAGTGAAGTGCCTTACGGAATCTTCGTTCGCATCACTAATAATTTCAAAAAAGAACTGGCCCGCCAATATTACCAATACGATACCGTCGTAAAAATAATGGAAACCGACGCCAGATAGACCAAAAAAGCCCTGAATCAGCGCGATTCAGGGCTTTTTCCATGCGGTTGAATTTGCGAAGCCTTCTGGAAACTATTTCGAAAATTTATAATAACCAAAACGAACGATACAGACCAATAGATTCAAACCAACTAAAAACAATAAGATCGAATTTCTAGTGATAAACAGGTAGCGATAGAGATAGATAAGTGTCACGATCAGGAACCCCACAGCCGTTACTAAATGCCCCTTTTTCCTCATGGTCAACCAGTCCTTTCTGCTAATAGATCGTCTCCTGAGGATCTGAATTAGCCAGCACGTACTCCTTAAAGTTGGTCACTACCGGTGTCAAATAAGCCTCCTTATTAGTCACCAGGTAGAAGTAACGTTCCCAATTGAGATTCTTCAGCCGAATTTTTTTCAAAGGCAGCGATTCAAGTACGCCCATGTCAGGGACCACCGCCATACCGAAGCCTTGGCTCACCAGACCGGCGATCACCTGATCGACGGTTACTTCGTAGACAATATTATAGGTACAGTTGTTGCGCTTGAAGGCACTGTCGATGATGCTGCGCAGGCCGCTGTTTTTACTGAAGCCGATCTGGGGGAAGGGCTGGGTCTGCTCCAAGTAGATCTCATCGAATTGCGCCAACGGATGATCCAAGGGCGTAATCACCACCAGCTCCTGATTAGCCACCGGGATAAATTCAATCGTCGGCTCATCCGGCAAATAAGAACAGATGCCGATGTCGTACTTCATACTCTTGATGCCTTCGATAATTTCTCGGGTGATCCCAGCAGAGGTATGAAAATCAAACTCGATCTCTTTTTCCGGATTAGCCTTCATAAAGCCGCTGGCAAAACGGGGCGCATAACGCGTCCCTAATATAGGAAGAAAGGCGAAGCTGATATAGCCGCTGCCTTTGTTTATTTTAGTCACCGTTTCGATACCGGTATCCAGCATCGCTAAGGTTTTTGAGACATAATCATGAAAAATAACCCCCGGTTTGGTCAGAACCACATTGCGGCCTTTCTTTTCAAACAAGGGCACGCCAAGCTCGGCCTCCAAAGAGGAGATGGCGTTGCTTAGGCTGGGCTGTGTGACATTGAGCAATTTGCTTGAACGGGTATAATGCTGTTCGCGGGCCAGGACATCAAAGTATTTCAAGTGTTGTAAATTCATTGTTTGCGCGCTCCCTAGACACAGTTTTCTTCATTATAGCAAAACCTATTTCTTAAACCTATAGATTCTTCGATAAAAACCAATTAGATATTTCATAAATTACACGTTAGAATAAATTCATAAAGTGATTGTGAATTGAGGAGCATTATTTATTATTCGGGTTTTCCTGCGATTAACGGAAAATCGTGATGTTTCAATCCCAAGTAACCGCTTTATCATCAATTTTGTCCAAACCATGAGTTTGACTTTGCTGACTCATGTGAAAAAAATAACTTTAAACAAACTTTAGGAGGAATTTAGTAATGAGAAAAGTACCTTTGACAATCAGTTCATTTACATTAGGCGTGGAGATCGATTTTGAAGAACGCATTAAAACAGCGAAAGCAGCCGGCTTTGACGGAATTGGTATCCGGGCTGAAACTTATATGCTAGCAGTAAAACAAGGCTATTCAGACGAAAGAATGCTAGAAATCTTAGAAGAAAATGACATGAAAGTTACTGAAGTTGAATATATCACCATGTGGACTGACCAAAATAAAACAGCTGAAGCACCTAGCACACTATTACAACAGTTCAAAGAACAAACAACTTACCATATGGCTCGCTTATTCGGCGTAGGCCACATCAACTGTGGTTTGATGGAATCTGATTCATTAGACGTTCAAATCAAAGCCTTCAAAGAATTATGTGAACGTGCGAAAGAATTAGTGATCGGTTTAGAATTCATGCCTTACAGTGGTGTTCCTGATTTGAAACGTGCTTGGGAAATCGTTGACGGCGCTGGCTGTGACAATGGTATGTTGATCTTAGACACTTGGCATTGGGCTCGTGCAGAAATGACTGCTGAAGATTTGAAAGATGTTCCAGCTGACAAAGTGGTGTCTATCCAAATCTGTGACGTATTAGAACGTCCTTATCCAAAACCAATTTTACGTGAAGAATCATTGCATGACCGTCTGTGCCCAGGAACAGGATGGGGCGACACAGTTGGCTTCCTGAAAGCATTGAAAGCACACGGAATCAAACCTCGCGTTGTAGGTACAGAAGTTATCTCTGACAACAACTTGGAATTAGGTTACCAAAAAGCTGCACAAATGAACTACGACACAAGTATCGATGTAATTAAACAAGCTTGGCCTGAATTGTTAGATTAAAATTCTTTTAAGCAAAAAATAAGGTGAATCTTTTCACCAAAATGTAGTATACTACTTAATAAAATGATAGGGATGTGTATACATGTTAGAAGGAATTTCAGGAAAAACTAAGCTTTATGGCTTAATTGGCAGCCCAGTTGGACACTCTGGCTCACCAGCGATGTATAATTATGCGTTTGAACAATTAGACATGGATGCGGTATATTTAGCATTCGACGTTGAAGTTGACGGCGTAGAAAAAGCCATCGATGCAGTGAAAACATTCGGCATGCCTGGTGGGAACGTAACAATGCCATGTAAAGGCGAAGCAGCTAAATACATGGACGAGTTATCACCAGCAGCGCAAATGGTAGGAGCAATCAATACCTACAAGAATGAAGACGGCAAGCTGACCGGCCACATTACAGACGGCGTAGGCTTCGTAGACAACTTAATGGCTCACGACGTTGATCCAAAAGGTAAAAAATTCGTCGTATTAGGTACGGGTGGTGCAGCTACAGCCATTCAAGTCCAATTGGCGATTGAAGAAGCCGCATCGATTGCGATCTTCAACTTGAAAGATGCCTTCTTCGTAAATGGTGAACGTACCGTTGAACGAGTAAAAGAGTATTACCCAGATTTGGACATTACCATCAATGATTTAGGTGATGCCGATCTATTGAAACAAAAAGTTGCTGAAGCGGACGTACTGATCAATGGTACGGTCGTGGGTATGGGCGAAGGCTCAACTCGCACACCAATCAGCGACACCAGCATCTTCCATGGCAACTTAGTCGTGGCAGACGCGATCTACAACCCGCCAAAAACGCAGCTGTTGAAAGACGCTGAAGAAAAAGGCTGTAAAGTCGTCGGTGGTTCTGGCATGCTGTTAGCCCAAGCGAAAGCAGCCTTCAAGATCTTAACTGGCAAAGAATTACCAGTAAAACCGTAAGTAAAAAAATCAATTCGCCCGCACACCTTCAAGCTACAGGTGTGTGGGTGTCAAAATGATCAAACAAAAAATGAGGAGTGTCATAATGAGAGCTAAGAAGTATATTTTGTCCTTAATCACTGTATATTTGTGCTACTTTACACATGGGATGCAGTCGATTATTTTGAGCCAAAATTCCGTTTATTTCTATACTAAGTGGGGCTATACAGACCCATCAGAAGGTGCAGCAGCAGTATCATTAGCCATCACCGCTTATGGTGTTGGTAAATTGGTCAGTGTATGGATCGGAGGAGAAATCTCTGATAAAGTCGGTCGTAAGAAAATGGCTATTTTAGGTGCAATTTTATATATTATGTTCTTTAGCGGCTTGCTTGTAACGACTTCAGTTACCATCGCCGGTGTTGCGGCTTTCCTTTCTGGGATTGCAACTTCTGGTTTGTGGGATGCGGCTTTGTACCC
>LIDZ01000089.1_pt2 | contig 19304 bp, 25 predicted proteins | sample 644651 | NCBI WGS metagenome assembly LIDZ01 (sample SAMN03856242, study PRJNA289617) | food metagenome | isolation source: wine grapes on drying loft during traditional withering process | host: Vitis vinifera cv. Corvina | place: Italy: Gargagnago di S. Ambrogio di Valpolicella | collected 2014-01 | reverse complement strand
GGGACACCAAGTCTTATGTAATTGTTATCTATAGATAAAGGAGAGATACTTTTTATCCAAGTATTAAAACTAACCTCAGTGAGCTCTCCTTTTATTATGTTTAAAGTTTTTTCCCATATTTCATTTAATTGGGTGCCCATGTTTTGTCCTCCAGTAAAAAAAATTTTTGCTACGAATATAAAAGTTATGAACAACAATATCCACAATATCTTATATAATTTTAAGGTTGCGTACAAACTAAGTGAAAATTATGCACATGTTTATAATATTGTTGATAAAAATAATATTATAAAATTATCCACAATATTTTTCAAAATTATATTAACAGGGTAAAATCGTATCAAAACAGAGTATTTTTAATAAAAAACTAGATAATTGATGGTTTATACTCCGTAAGTAAACAAGTTATGCACAAATTTGTCCACAGCCTGTGTATAACTTTTTTATAAATATAATTATTAACAACCCTTTTCATAATATCAAAACATAAACATCTATTCAAGAAGTTATCCACAAAAAAACTTTTTTAGTTTGAAAATTATCAACAAAAGTGTTTATATTGACATTAATATAAGGTGAATATATAATATAACAGTAAAACTAAAATTAATTGTTTTATTAAGTTAGTAAGGAATTGCTATATATTAAATTGATTAGCATAGAGGAGGTGCATTTAAGATGTTTATGACTTATCAACCAAAAAAGAAACAAAGAAAAACTGTACATGGTTTTAGAAAGAGAATGAGTACACCACAAGGTAGAAATATAGTTAGAAGAAGAAGACAAAAAGGTAGAACTAAATTGACAGCATAAAGGCCGCTTTTGTGGCCTTTTTCCATAATTGCAGAGAAAAGGAGCAACAGATTTTATATGAAAGAAGACAAAATAAGAAAGAATTCAGAGTTCAGAATTGTCTATAGAAAAGGAAAATCTTTCTCTAATAAGCTTCTTGTTTTATATGTATTTAAAAATTTCAAGAACAAGGATATCAATAGAGTCGGAATATCTGTGAGTAAAAAAGTAGGAAAAAGTGTAACTAGAAGTAGAGTTAAAAGATTAATAATTGAAAGCTATAGATTGAACAAAGAATCATTTAAAAAGAGTTATGATTTCGTATTTATTGCTCGATTTGCTTGTAATGATAAAGGATATAGAGAGGTTGAGTCTTCTATGAACAATCTGTTTAGGAAAGCAGGTTTGTATTTGGATGAAAATAATATTAATTAGATTAATTGAATTTTATAGAAAATATATATCAATATTAAAAAAACCAAGTTGTAGATTTTATCCCACCTGTTCTCAATATGCAATTGATGCAATAAAAAAATATGGAGCGGTAAAGGGTAGTTTTTTGGCAATTTGGAGAATTATTAGATGTAATCCTTTTAACAAAGGTGGATATGATCCGGTTAAATAAAATATAGGAGGATATGAATTTGAAAATCCCTTTCTTAAACAATATGTTTATTAATTTTTTCAATTATATAAATAATGGCATTCTAAGTATTTTACCAAATAAAAATATTTCATATGGCTTATCAATAATTATTCTTACAATTATAATAAGGATGATACTATTTCCACTTAACTATAAACAGTTAAAATCTTCGTTTCTTATGACAAAAATTTCTCCACAAGTAAAAAAACTGCAGACTAAATACAAAAGTGATCCAACAAAACTTAATGCAGAGACTATGAAGTTATATAAGGAAAAAGGAGTTAATCCATTTGGAGGATGCTTACCACTTATATTTCAATATCCAATATTGATTGCATTATATTTTGTATTTTCTACATTATCAGGTATAAAAGGTGTTGGATTCCTTTGGATTCACGATTTGTCTAAGGTTTCAAGTTTTTCAGATTGGACATCATTAATATTACCTATTTTTTCTGGTGCAACTACATATATATCTGGAATGCTTATGACAGCAAACAATGCAGATGAAGCTCAAGCAAAACAATCAAAAACTATGAATTTAGTTATGTCAGGTGTATTCTTATTTATGAGTTTGAAATTCAATGCGGCATTAGTTCTTTACTGGACCGTTGGTAACTTAATTCAAATGCTACAAACGAAAATTGTTATGCTTATGCTTTCAAAGAAAATGGATGATGAGGATGACGATAATAGTAATAAGAAAATTATTGGAGATGCTGATCCTTCACTACCAGAGAATAAGAAGAGTAAGAAAAAAAGAATATCTAACAATAACTAGATTTAGCCTGCAAAGGGGGTGTCTTATGATATGAAATGTATGGAATTTGTAGGCAAAACTATTGATGAGGCAAAAGAGCATGCTCTTAGTGAACTTTGTACTCAGGAAGATAAACTTAAAATTGAAGTTATAGATGAAGGCAAAAAGGGAATTTTGAATTTTATAGGTAGAAGGCCTGCTAAAATAAAAGTAACGGTAAATAAAAATTATAGTGAAGAGGCAAGAAAATTTTTAAAAAGCATTCTCGATAATATGAAGATAGATGCAGAAATTGATATTAATGAAACTAACAATAAAATAAACATTGAGCTTAAAGGTTCAAGTATGGGTATTTTAATTGGATATAGAGGCGAAACTTTAGATTCAATTCAATATCTTGTGAATTTAGTTGTAAATAAAGGGCAAGATGGACAATATAAAAGAGTTGTGCTTGATGCTGAAAATTATAGAGATAAAAGAGAAGAAACATTAAAAAGATTAGCAGTGAGAATGTCTCATCGGGTTGAAAAAACGGGTAAACTTATGAGACTTGAGCCAATGAATCCTTATGAGAGAAGGATAATTCACTCAGCGCTGCAAAGTGATAAATATGTAAAAACCTACAGTGAGGGTGATGAACCCCGTAGATATGTAGTGATTGATTTAAAGAAAGCCTGATGGCTTTCTTTTTACTTGCAGGATTATAAAGGAAAAGAGGAGGCGTAGGTAAGGAATTCTTACCATAATTATTATGAAGGAATTTGATACAATAGCTGCAATAGCAACTGCAATAGGCGAAAGTGGAGTTTCAATAATAAGAGTTTCAGGATGTAACTCTTTAGAGATTGTAAATAGAATTTTCAGAGCTAAAAACGGAAAAAATATTTTGGATATAAAACCATACACTATGCGCTATGGTAATTTGATAGATGTATATAATGGTAGTATTATTGATGAAGTCATAGTTAGTTTTATGAAAGGACCTAAAAGTTTTACAGCTGAAAACACTGTTGAAGTGAATTGCCATGGGGGCATATTTGTTACAAATAGAATTCTAGAAGAAATTTTAAAATGTGGAGCTAGAATTGCCGAGGCTGGAGAATTCACGAAAAGAGCATTTTTAAACGGAAGAATAGATCTTAGTGAGGCGGAGGCTGTTATGGATATAATAACAGCCAAGACAGAAGCGAGCATGAAATCTGCAGTTATGCAAGCCGAGGGTAGAGTCTCTAAAGAGATAATCCTTTTAAGAAACGAACTATTAGAAATCATTGCACATATTGAGGCTACGGTTGACTATCCTGAAGATGATTTAGAAGAAATGACATCTGAAAAAACTACAGATGTACTTAATGTTGTTTTAGGAAAAATTGAAAAATTAATACTAACTGCTGATGAGGGTAAAATATTGAGAGACGGCCTAAAGACTGCAATTGTTGGTAAACCTAATGTGGGTAAGTCTTCACTTTTAAATATATTATTAGAAGAAAATAGAGCTATTGTAACGGATGTGGCTGGAACTACAAGAGATGTTATTGAAGAATATATAAATATTAACGGTATACCAATAAATCTAATGGATACTGCAGGAATACGTGAAACAGAGGATATTATAGAAAAAATCGGTGTAGAAAAATCGAAACAAAAGATAGAAGAAGCTGATTTAATTATATTTATGTTAGATTCTAGTGCAACTCTTGACAAAAAAGACTTAGAAATAATTGATTATATAAAAAATAAAAAGTATATTGTATTATTAAATAAAACAGATTTACCTAGAAAAATTCATGAAGGCAGTTTAAAGACCATTAATCCTGAATTTATAATTGAAATTTCAGCAAAAAATGGATTTGGTATTGATAAGTTAAAAACTAAAATAAAAAATCTCTTTTTCAAAGGTGAAATTAAATTAAATGATTATGTTATTACAAATACTAGGCATAAAGCGGCATTAATAAAGGCTAGAAAAAGTTTAGTTGACGCATTAGAAGCTCTAAAGAATACATCTGCAATAGATCTGGCATCTATAGATGTGAGAAATGCATGGTATGCTTTAGGTGAAGTTACAGGGGATACTTTAGAAGAAGATCTCATTGATAAAATATTCAAAAAATTTTGTTTAGGAAAGTAGGTGAATGTTATGATTAAATATGATAGTGATAGTTTTGATGTAGTAGTAATTGGGGCAGGACATGCGGGATGTGAGGCAGCTTTAGCATCAGCTAGAATGGGTGCTAAAACATTAGTTTGTACCATGAATTTAGATAGTATAGCAATGATGCCCTGTAACCCTAATGTAGGTGGTACTGCCAAAGGACATTTAGTTAGAGAGATTGATGCTTTAGGTGGAGAAATGGGCGTAAATATTGATCATACCTTTACCCAATCCAAAATGCTGAATTTATCAAAAGGACCAGCAGTTCATTCATTAAGAGCACAGGCTGATAAAAAAAGATATTCAGAAAGAATGAAACATGTACTTGAAATTCAAGATAATTTATATATAAAACAGATAGAAGTTATCAGTATTGATATGAGTGGTGGTAAAGTTAAAGGTGTCCTTACTAAAAATGGTGCATATTTTTCTGCTAAAGCGGTTGTTTTAGCTACAGGAACTTACCTTAGGTCAAGAATTATAATTGGTGAAATAAATTATAGTGGTGGACCTAGTGGGCTTTTTCCAGCAAATGAGTTGTCACAAAGTCTTTTGGATGCAGGAATAGAACTTAGACGTTTTAAAACAGGAACCCCAGCTAGAATAAATAGAAGATCAGTAGATTTCTCAAAAATGGTTGAGCAACCAGGAGATGAGATCCTTACACCATTTTCATTTATAAGTGAAAAAATAGATAGAGATCAAGTACTATGCTATTTAACGTATACCAACAAGAAAACCCATGATGTTATAAGAGAAAATATAGATAGATCACCCTTGTATAATGGAACTCTTAAAAGTATTGGACCAAGATATTGTCCTTCTATTGAAGATAAGGTTATGAGATTTCCAGAAAAAATTCAGCACCAAATATTTATTGAGCCAGAAGGCGAAAATACAAATGAAATGTATGTTGGCGGCATGTCTAGTTCGCTTCCGGAAGAAGTTCAATTAAAAATGTTAAGAACTGTAACTGGGCTTGAAAATGCTGAAATATTAAGAACTGCCTACGCTATTGAGTATGATTGTATAGATCCAAGCCAACTTAAATTGTCTTTGGAATTCAAAAAAATCAGTGGATTGTTTGGATCTGGGCAATTGAATGGAAGCTCTGGATATGAGGAAGCTGCAAGTCAAGGTCTTATAGCAGGAATTAATGCAGCACTTAAGATAAAAAACAAGGATCCTTTAATACTATGTAGATCAGATGCATATATAGGTGTGTTAATTGATGATATCGTTACAAAAGGTACAAATGAACCGTATAGAATAATGACATCAAGAGCAGAATATAGGCTTCTTTTAAGGCAAGATAATGCTGACCTTAGATTAACTGAACTTGGTCGCAAAGTTGGATTAGTTAATGATACCCGATATGAAATTTTCACTGCTAGAAAAAAAGCCATAGAGGAAGAAATATATAGATTAAAAAAACTTCAAATTACCAATAAAAGTGAAGTTAATTATTCCCTTTTAGGTTTAAATTCAGCACCACTAAAAAAGCCTGTTAGTTTGTATGAACTTATAAAAAGACCAGAACTTAATTATAAGATAGTTGAGGGTTTAGATAAAGACAGACCTGTTTTATTGAAAAACATAACTGATGAAGTTGAAATTATGACTAAATATGAAGGATACATTTGTAAGCAAGTTGAACAAGTTGGTCAGTTTAAAAAATTCGAAAGCAGAGTTATACCAGATGATATAGATTTTAATATGGTAAGAGGATTAAGAAATGAATCTGTTCAAAAGCTAGATAAATTAAGACCGGCTAATTTAGGTCAAGCTTCAAGAATTTCAGGTGTATCACCTGCTGACATATCAGTTCTAATGATATATCTAGAGCAATACTTTAGATCTTTGCAACAGAAATAAAACATACAAATATTTTACTTAAACGGAGGTATAATGATATATTTTGATGTAATGGAGAAAGCATGTAAAAAAGTAGGGCTAACTTTTGATGAAGATAAATATAATAAATTCATGAAATATAAAGAAATGATACAGGAATGGAATGAGAAAATTAATCTTACAACTATAACAGAGGATTCTGAAATAGTTCAAAAACACTTTATTGACTCTATAAATATATTTAATTTTAAATTCCTGAAAAATTCAAAAAATCTTATTGATGTTGGTTCAGGTGCTGGTTTTCCAGGTTTACCTATAAAAGTAGTAAATAGCGATATAAAGGTTGTATTGCTTGACTCATTAAATAAAAGAATAAACTTTCTAAATGAGGTAATAAAAGAGCTAGACTTAAAAGGTATAAAGACAATTCATGGTAGAGCAGAAGATTTTGCTAAAGATAAGGAATACAGAGAAAAATTTGATATAGCAACTTCTAGGGCTGTAGCTAATATGACAGTGTTAAGTGAATTTTGTATGCCTTATGTAAAAGTAGGAGGGTATTTTTTAGCACTTAAAGGCCCTAGTATTGAAGAAGAGCTTAGGGAATCAAGAAATGCTATAGGTACTTTAGGTGGTAAAATACAAGATATTATAAAAGTGGATATTGACAATAGTGAAATCAATCACAATTTAGTTGTAATAAAAAAGATGCGAGCAACAGATAGGAGGTATCCACGAAAAGCTGGTATGGTTACAAAAAAGCCTATAAAATAATATGAAAAATTATTTATTTATTGTAAAAAAGAGGATTTTAGCAATCAATGAAGAAAAATAAGTATGGGGCATCCTTAAAGGAATATCTAGTTTTTATGTTAGTATATTTGCTTTCAGATGTCTAATTAAATATGTATGAGGGATGGTTTCTACTATGATTAATGAGGATATACTATATATACCGACAGATAGTGTTTATGCTAATGCGTATCAGCCAAGAAAGTATTTTGATGAAGCTGCGCTTAATGAGTTAGCACAATCAATAAAAAATTATGGTATAATACAACCATTATCAGTTAGAAAAGGCAAAGAAGGTAAGTATGAGCTTGTGGCAGGGGAAAGAAGACTCAGGGCAGCAAAAATTGCTGGGCTTAAATCTATACCAGCTATAGTCATAGATATATCTGACAGTGACTCAGCTGCTATTGCACTTCTTGAAAATCTTCAAAGAGAGGATTTAAACTTTATAGAAGAAGCAGAAGCCTATTATAATCTAATTAAAGAACATGGATATACTCAACAAAAACTTGCATTAAGTATTGGTAAAAAACAATCAACTGTGGCTAATAAAATAAGAGTATTAAAACTCGATAGTGAACTTAGGAAATTGATTTTAAAAAATTCCTTAACAGAAAGACATGCACGTGCATTATTGAAACTACCTACTGTTAATCTTCAGAAGAAAGTACTAAAGAACGTAGTTAAACAAGGATTAAATGTTAAAAAGACTGAGGAGTTAGTTGAAAGAGAGCTATTCAAAATTGCAAATGTAGGAAAATCTATGGATGGAAAGAAAAGAATAAAAGGAATTTTTAGTCCTAAAATTTATATTAATACAATCAAAGAGGTATTTGATAAGTTTGGTATAAATGCTAACTATAAGTCACGAGACTTAGATGATTTTATTGAAGTTACGATTAAAATACCTAAAAATAATGTTTCACGTGAAACAACGAAACAATAAGCTCACATTTTATGTGAGCTTTTATTTTTATCAGATGACTACCATCCGTAACATTCCAATCTTACTCTAAAGAGAAAGCGACTCACACCAAATCAAAGATTTGGGTGGATTTGCACTAATAATCAAGTATTATTACAAATGTTTCGTAAATGTATTTATAAAATTCATAAATCATAATATAATATTGATATGAATTAATATATTCATGTAGTATTATATTAATATATATTATTTTAATATATATTAACTGAAATGCTAGACATAATAGAAAGAGGTGAAATTAGATGAAGGTAGTGAGTATTTTTAATCAAAAAGGCGGTGTAGGAAAAACTACGACAAATATAAATTTATGTTCATATTTGGCCATGAAAGGGTTTAGAATATTAACAATAGATATTGATCCCCAAGGAAATACAACAAGTGGCTTAGGCTTTGATAAAAAAACAATACACGAATCTATGTATGATGTTATTACAACAGATGAAAAGTTACAGGATGTTATACTGAAATCACAAATCATTGATAACTTTTTTATTGCACCATCGACTTTGGAGCTTGCAGGAGCGGAAGTTGAAATTATTAATATTAAAAATAGGGAATCTATATTGAAAAATAAAATCAAAGAAGTAGAGAATGAGTATGATTACATATTTATAGATTGTCCACCATCTCTTGGCCTTTTAACAATCAATGCATTATGTGCTTCACACAGCGTATTGATCCCAATTCAAGCAGAATTTTATGCATTAGAAGGGGTTGGACAGCTTATTAATACAATTCATTTAGTTAATAAATCGTTGAATAAGGACATAGACGTTGAAGGAGTAGTTCTAACAATGTTTAACAATAGAACAAATTTGTCAAATGAGGTTTATAATGAAGTGAAGAAATATTTTGGTGAGAAAATTTATAAGACATCTATACCAAGGAATGTAAGACTTGCTGAAGCACCAAGTTATGGGTTACCAATTTTGCTTTATGATGAAAAATGCAAGGGTGCAGAAGCTTACAAAAATTTAGCTGAAGAATTTTTAATGAGACAAAAGAGGTGAATCTATTTTGAACAAAAAAGGCGGACTAGGTAAAGGGCTTGGAGCTTTAATTAATCAAAACAATGTAGAAGAAGCAAGGAATACTGCTGTAAATCTGATATCAATTAATTCAATTAAGCCAAATACAGAACAACCAAGAAAAAATTTTGATGACCAAAAAATCAAAAACTTAGCTGAATCAATTAAAGAACATGGAATTATTCAACCTCTTGTTTTGATGAAAAAAATGACGATTATGTTATTGTTGCAGGAGAGAGACGATGGAGGGCTGCTAGAAGCATCGGACTTAAAGATATACCAGCAGTAATAATGGATTTAACGGATAAGGAATTATTAGAAGTTTCATTAATAGAAAATATTCAGAGAGAGGATCTAAACCCAATTGAAGAGGCATTAGCATATAAAAAATTATTGGAAGAATTTCATTTAACACAAGAACAATTAGGAAAAAAAGTTGGTAAGTCAAGAACTGTAATTACAAATTGCGTTAGGTTACTAAATTTAGATACAAGAGTACAACTATATTTGATAGATGGAGTAATTTCAGAGGGACATGCCAGAGCACTTTTAGGGAGTAATGACAATGAAGTCCAATACAAACTAGCGCAGAGAATAATTGATGAAGGAATCAATGTTAGGGAAACAGAAAAACTAATTAAAAGAATACAAAATATTAAAGATGAAGATGCTAATGTAGGTGTTGAAACAAATGTTGATGAAAAATTTGCTGGGTATATCAAAGATATACGTGATAAATTAGAAGGAATATTTGGTACAAAGGTAAATTTAAAGAATAAAGATAATAAAGGTAAAATTGAAATAGAATATTATTCAAATGATGACTTACAAAGGATACTTGAAATATTAAAATTATAATGTTTCATGTGAAACATATTGTAATTATGAAAGGATGAATTTAAATGCAAAGTATTATGAATTTTTATAACTATATTAGTATATACATAGTCGCTGCACTAATTTTAATTGTTATTATACTGTTTATAATTATGACACTTAATATGAAATCAATAGAAAGAATGGAAAGTAGGCTTAAGAAGCTTACAAGAGGTGTAGATAGTACAAATCTTGAACAATTAGTATCTTCATATATGGATAGAGTAGACAACGTAGCTAAAGAAACAATGGAAATGAAAGACTTATATTCAAACATACATGAAAAAGTAGATAATTGTTTGCAAAATGTATCAATTATAAGGTTTAAGGCGTTTGAGGATGTGGGTAGTGATTTAAGTTTCGCAGTAGCAATGCTGGACAATAACAAAGATGGCGTGATAATCACCAGTATTTACGGAAGAAATGAAAGTACAACCTACGCTAAACCTATTGATAAAGGTATATCAAGATATGAATTATCAGCTGAAGAAAACACAGTATTAAAAAATGCAGTAGAAAAAATAGTATAAGACGAATACAAAAGCCCTCCTATGGAAATAATATTTCCAGGGAGGTTTTTTGTATGAAAGTATGTGTTTCCGATGAACTTAAAGATGTAAAGAGAGAATTAAAAAAAAGAGGATATACTATTGTAGATAGAAGCTCAAATAGTGAATGTGATGCATATATATGTGATTTAAAAAATGGAGGATTAAACCAGATAAGCTCTGAAAATAGTATAAAAAAAGATGGTATGTTAATAATTGATATAGGTAGCAAAAGCACGGATGAGATAGAATATATATTAAAAAATAGGTTGTATACAGCTATCTTTTAAGGATTTTAATGAAAAGATTCTGTTTAACAAAAAGGGCGGAATTCTGCCATCCTCTATAGTTGGAAGATGGATAGGCCTTATTATTTTAGGTTCGATACCTAAAATAATAAGGCCTTTACGAATAACTATAATGCACATAAAAGTGCCAGTAGTAGGCTTATAAAAAAAGAGTTTCCGTCAATAAAAAACCAATTATGGAAAGAATATTTTTTGGAGTAGAAGTTATTGCCTTATAACAACTGGTGGTGTTCCAATAGATATTAAGACAATCAAATATCCTGTACCAGCACAATATAAAAGTAAATTTGAATGGCTTAAAGAAGTTGATAGTCTAGCACTCGCCAATGCTCAAATGAATTTAGATAAAGCATATAAGAATCTTTTTAGAGATAAGTCAATTGGATTTCCTAAATTCAAGAAGAAAACTAAAACAAATAACTACACGACTAATAATCAAAAAGGTACTGTGTACATTAAAGCTAATCAAAGGAAAGATATGTTACACAAAGTAAGCACTCAATTAATTAACGAAAACCAAGTTATAGTTATTGAGGACTTAAAAGTAAGTAACATGATAAAAAATCATAAATTAGCAAAATCAATAGCAGATGTTAGTTGGTCAGAGTTTAGAAGAATGCTCGAGAAATAATAATAGCACCATCTAATTATGCAAGTAAGAATCTACTAAAACTAGCAATGTAATATAAGATATTGACTAGAGATGTCGGAATGACCTTGATAGCGTGGGTAAACTTGCTACAGTGGTAGTATTGACCATGAAGCCATCTACCTCTATAGGTGGTGGTAGTTCACTAATGCAATTATAAATTCCTTTAGAAATAATATCCGCCAGATGCATAACGGTGAAAAGTCTGGTATTCTGTAAAACCATAAATTCTAAATTTCCTGAAATGTTTACAATGCCAGTAATACTCAAATCACCTATGGGTGGAAGGTTTTTATGTACTGCGGCACCAGGGAAAATAGGCTTGCTTTCTATTATTATATTACCTATGTTTTGAGTGCTGCCAAGACATGCGTCGATTGCTATTATAAATGGATCATTATGTATTTTCTTTATTTTAAGCAAGGTGGAGGACAAATTTTTAGCATGCACGGGAAATTCCAAATTGCCAAATAAAAATATTTTATTTCTTGTAAGAAAAGTTAATTTATCACCTACTAATGGGCCGAGGGAATCTCCAGTAGATCTATCTGTACCAATACATAAAAATACAATAGGTCTATTTTTCTCTAATACTTTAGAAAGTTCGTCTGATAATATTTTGCCTATTATAAACACAGATTTTGTTTCATTGGAATCGATTATCGTCTTATCAATCATAAAAAACCTCCTTTTTTGAAATTCTATCCAAAAAGGAGGTTTTTTATACTAGTATTCTCTAATAAGGCATCTGAAAAGAAAGCTAATGTGATTTTTTCTAATAGACCTATAATATATCTATTTTTCTTAGCATATTGAATAAAAGCACAAAAAACATGCAAAATATTATTCCTATGACACCACCGGCTTCAAGGCCTATAAACAAAGCAGCTAATGCAGCTACAGGATGGATTCCCATAGTAGAAGAAACTATTTTTGGTTCAATAATTTGCCTTATTATAGAAATTACAGCATATGCTATTAAAAGTCCAACAGCAGTAAAATAATTTCCTGATAATAGGTAGATAAGTGCCATAGGAAAATATATAATAGCGATTCCTACTATAGGTAAAAAATCACAAACTGCGGTAATTAAAGATAATAAAATTATGTAATCAACACCAAGTACTGAATACGCAATTAGTGTTTCCACAAGGGTAATACCTATAATAATAAGTTCAGATAGAAAATAATTGATAAACATTTTTTTTACATGAGTAAGTACATCAACAATTTGATCTCCTTTACCAGATGGTAGAGAGTCTGTTAATTTGCCTTTAGCACTGGAAAGATCTCTTGTAAAAAAGTACGTGGAAACAAAAGTAAATATTATCACCATAACAACGTAAGGTATAGAGGATACAAGAGTTACAACATAAGTCATTAGCTTTCCGGATATATCAACAGTAGTGCTCAATGTTTTAGTAAAATAACTAGAAAGATTTTGTTCTATTGAGTTTGATATAGATGGATCTAGGTTCTTATATATGGTTTGTAAACTAGTTACCCAATGATTTACCATAGGAGATACCTGGACTGCATATATCTGAGCATTTTTAGCCAAAGTAACGACTTCGTTAGAAATTGAGATTATAATAAATACCAGTATCCATATAATTATGGCAGAAAAAATCGTTGTGGTGATTAAAGCAGCCATATAGTTTTTTAATTTTAATCTCTTTATGAGAAAATTTGTTGGTTTTTGGAATAAAATTGCCAATATTAAAGCCAGTACAAAGGGAAGAGTATAACTAATGGTTTTAAAAAATATAACAAAAGAAAATGTATAAATCACAGTAAATATTATGGCTCTATCTAATTTAGCTAGAAAACTATCCAAATGAATAAAACCTCCTTATAAAATATTATTTAAAATAAACGCTAATATATGAAAATCCAAATATCTATAAATTCCCCAAATGATAAAGATAAAACCAATAAATATTGTACCTAGCATCAAAAATGAAATGGTATTTGTTGATTTTTCATGTGATAAAATATTAAAACCTTTATATGCTAGGAAATTTAATAGAGAAAACCATAAAATCATTCCCGCTATTATGGATAAAATGAAAACAAAATATGCTGGTTTACTTATATGATACCAAGCTTTGAGTACAGTGCCACTCAGTGCTAGCCATATAGATGGAGTCATTGGGTTACATGCGGTTATAATGAAACCAGTAATAAATGGAAATGAACTCATATTTGAATTTTTCATAAATCTAGAAAAAACCGTGGTATTACCTTTGTGGGTTCTAATTGAATTATATCCAATTATGGACAATAGTAAACCTGATATTATCCATAATAGGGCTTCTGTTTTTCTATTTCTATTTAGCAGGCTTGCAAGTCCAGCATTTATTAATAAAAGATAAAAAACATCAGCACCTACTGCGCCTAAAGAAACTTTAAAGCCCTCCATATAACCCTTGGATAAGGTCCTTTTAACTGATTCTATTCCACTGGGGCCAATGGGAATAGACATTACAAAGCCAGTAGCAACACCAATAGTTGCTGCTTTAATTAAGAGTAAAAACATATTCATAAATATACCTCATTAATATTATTAAATTCTATATAATTTAGTTGTAATTATAATGTATATTCTATAAAAAACAGTATTGCAATTAGAATATAAATGTATAGACAAAAGTACAACGATATATGGTGTATTATACCATACATATTAGACACTTAAGAATATAATTATAATAATTTAGAAAAGATTGAATATATACAATAGTGAACTTTTGAAAATAAACATTTTATGTTATATTATAATGAAATAGAGCCTGTGGTTAGATAGGAGATTACCGCTACTTGCGATGGATGGAAAATACTAAGGTGGTTATAAAATGTCAAATATCATATCAATATTTAACGATATCAATACTCAGTTAAAGAAGCTTAGCATTGTTAATTTTAATTTTAGTAAATTTTTTGATAACTGTTTTCAAATAGTAATAACTTTAGTGCTTATGTATGCAACTATAAAAATAGGAAGTAAAATAATTGAAAAAACATTGAGGAAACAACATACAATATTTTCCACAGATTTAAAAAAAGTAAAAACACTTAGTGCAGTGCTAAAAAGTTTACTGAAGTATGTAGTATATTTTTTTGGAATTATGACCATATTTGGAACAGTAAATTTAACGCTAGCTAGTATTGGTGGCGTTACTATTGGACTTGCATCACAAAATTTGATTAAAGATATTATCAATGGATTTTTTATTCTTTTTGAAAATCAATATGTAGTAGGAGATCATGTAACAATTCAAGATAAATCGGGTATGGTTGAGAGTATAGAATTAAGAGTGACAAAGGTTAGAGCATTTAATGGGGATCTGTATACTATACCTAATGGTACAATCCAAAACGTAACAAATCATTCTAGGGGAAACATAAGTATTAGTGCGGTGATATGTATAGATTACAAGGAAGATATAGATAGTGTTTTCAAAATAATAAATTTGGCTTGCGATAATTTTTATAATCAAGCCAAAGAAGAGGTTATACAGAAACCTGAAGTTTTTGGTATAACAGATTTTAAAGTTAATGGGATGAATATATCTGTTTTAGGAAAAGCAAAACCATCAACTCAGGCGCATAATGAAGTGGATCTTAGAAGGTTTATAATGTATGAATTAGATAAAAATAATATAAAAATTGCTACTAATAAAACTGATGAAATAATGGAGGGGAAAAATGAATAAAATTTTTAATTTGGGAGATATAGTAAAGATGAAAAAGCAGCATCCATGCGGTGTAAATGCGTGGGAAATAATAAGAACTGGTGCAGATATAAAAATAAAATGTACAGGTTGTGGGAGAATTGTTATGATACCGAGAAGCAAGTTTCAAAAGGATCTAAAGGAAATTATTGAAGCAAAAAAACAAGATATTGAATAAAAAGCATTGAAGCAAACAAATAATTGTGGTATAATTGTTTTTTGTAATCCCTGCTATGTAAAATGCATAGCCATAGACCAAGGGGAGGAGGTGAATGTAAATGATAATGAGAAAGTATGAAACTCTATTCATATTGGAACCATCATTAGACGAAGAAGCTCTTAAAGCTGGCGTCGAAAAGTTCAAAGGTGTAATTGAAAATGGTGGTGGAACAGTAGATAATGTTGATGATTGGGGCAAGAGAAAACTTGCTTATGAAATAAAGAAAGTTAATGAAGGTTTTTATACATTGATAAACTTCACAGCTGGTACTGAATTACCAAAAGAATTAGATCGTGTATTTAGAATAACTGAAGGTGTCGTAAGACACATGATAATAAGAGAAGAAGAATAATTAACGGTGGTGTTAAAATGAACAAAGTTGTTTTAATAGGCAGACTAACTAAGGACCCCGAGCTCAAGTTTACTCCGGGAAATGGAAATGCTGTTGCCACTTTTACTGTAGCAGTTGATAGAAGACTTCCAAATAAGGATGGTGTGAGAGAGGCTGATTTTGTTCCAATCGTAGTATGGGGCAAACAAGCTGAATCTACAGCTAATTACATGAGCAAAGGGAAGCTTATCGGAATTAGTGGTAGAATACAGACCAGAACTTATGATGCAAAAGATGGCACGAGAAGATATGTGACGGAAGTCGTTGCTGAAGAAGTGCAATTTCTTGAATGGGGTGGTAGCAAAGCCTCAGCAGAAAAGGATGAAAATCAATCTGGTTCAATGAGAAATACAAATAAGCCAAATACTGGCAGAGATATGAATAAATCAAATATTGGTGCAGATATTACTCCAATAGATGATGGTGATATACCGTTCTAAACTTTTAGGTAAGGAGGAGAAAAAATGAGCAGAGATAATGGAAACAGTAGAGAAGGAAGAGACGCTAAAAAAGGTGCTCCAAGAGGAAGAAGAATGAAGAAGAAGATTTGTTCTTTTTGCATTGAGAAAGCTGTACACGTAGATTATAAAGATATTAATAAATTAAGAAAATATATCACAGAAAGAGGAAAGATTCTACCTAGAAGAATTTCTGGAAACTGTGCAAAACATCAAAGAATGTTAACAGAAGCTATTAAGAGAGCAAGAAACATAGCTTTACTACCATACACAACTGAGTAGTTAAAAGTTGCAAGTGATAAGTTTTCATAATTGGTGAAAATATTAAGGGATGCAAGTAGATTTGTTTACAAATCTGCCCGCATCCCTTATTTATTATTGATTTTTCGGGCTTCATCCGAAAAAACTTCCTTAACTTGTCACTTGTCACTCTTAACTTTTAACTGTATCATTTCGGTTCCCATCCACCTAAAACGTTTTTTTCGGTGCAGTTTTTGGCATCTTTTTTTGAAAGTTGTTTTCTTGAGGCATTTTGAGTTGCACCAGGTCCTTTGTTTTCGTATTCATAAAATCTAGAATTTTCAGGCATAAAATAAATTAAATTGCCGTCTTTGTCTTTTCCATGCATTTTTGACCAACCATTTATAGTAATATGAGAGTACATAGTACAATTAATATAAATTACGCTGCCAACAGCATTGGGGTCAGCCTCTTTAATGCCACTAGGAAATAATGTTGTAGGGTGCCATGGACGACCGAGGGAAACCGTATGGGCAGCCATTTTTGTGCTTCCTTTTTTTATATTGCATTTATAAAAAACAAACCCGTATTTATTTGATATATTAGTACTTGCAGCAGTTATATAACCGTTATCGGTTTTGCTACCCATGTCTTGTGATACTATGTCACATTTGTTGAAAAAAGCTTGTCCGGCACCAAAGATAAAGTCAATACATCCAGATATATAGCAATTTGAAAAATATGAGGCGCCTGAATTGACATACAATGTATCCTGATACCCTATAAACCTACATTCTTTAAAATATGCATGATTACTATTTTTAGAGAGGTTAAGTGCAACTGCTTGAGGATTTGCAAGTTTTGATTTATCGCTATCAGTTTTTGATTGATTTTTAGGATAATCAAAGGTATTTTCAAAAGTTAAATTTTCAGCTTTAAAGTTTTCAGCAATAACAGAACAACTAGCAGAGCCAAAAGTTCCGTAGGTTGTGCCATCGGGTCTTTTAGTGGAATTTGCTACATCATAGGTAAGCCTAGTTTTACTCATATTTTCACCAAAAAACGTGATATTTGGTTTACCTACAGTGATTTTTTCATGATATCGCCCAGATTTTATGAATATTATATATTCATTTTGGGGTGTTTTTGGAGCATTGGCTAAAGCTTCGGTGATTGTTTTATAAGTTTGAATTCCATTGATTTTTTCGCCACTAGCACCGCTAAAACTGCTATTAACTACAGCATTATAAGATGTAATTGTTGTACTTTTCATGTTTTTACCTCCACAATATAGATTTAATATATGTTATTTAAAAGCAAGGTATATATGGAAATGTTAACTTTAATATACAATATCAGTATATTGAATATTATGAGAAAAATCAATACAATTATGGAAACGTTGACAATATTCATTTAAAGGCAAATGTATTGTTATGTTTCAATTAAATTAAGCGTTATGATTGCATATTTAATATATAGGAATATAATAAAGTATGAGACAAATAAATTAGATAATTAAATTTATATTAAATAGGAGTGGTTAATTCAATGGACAGTGGCCCGAAATATTGTTTTATAAAAATAAAAAAGAATAATATTAAAAGGGTGTGCCTTCAGGGATAAACTAGCTATAGTACATTCTTTTAATAGAAGGAGGATGTACTATGGAAATGAACAGTTTTTATTTAAGTAGAGTCCTTGGGAGTAAGGTTTTTACAAAAAATAGGGAATATCTAGGCAGAATTCAAGACTTTGGAGTTGAAAATGAGCTAAAAAACCCAAAAATCAAGGTTATAAAAGTAAAAATGTCTAACGGGATTATAAACTTTAAATGGCAGGATGTTTTTATAAAAAAAGAAAGTGGCCAATATATAGTGACTATGAGTAAAATTGAAGATACTAAAATTGAAGACGTAATATTTCTAGCACAACATGTATTAGACAAACAAATCATTGATGTAAATGGAAGAAAAGTTGTAAGAGTAAATGATATAAGATTATTAAACTATGGTACCAATGTTTTTATAATTGCTGCGGATGTTGGAATAGAAGGTATTCTTCGAAGGATAGGCATTGCAAAGCCAATGGTTAGGATGGGATTTAAGTTGTCAAGTAAACTATTATTATGGAATAACGTGAAAACAATTTTCACGTCAAATGAAAATATCATGCTTTCAAAAACTTATAATAAATTAGACCTATTATGCCCATCAGATTTGACAGATATTATAGAAGACTTTGATGAAAAATCGGGTATGATGATTTTCTCCAATTTAGTTTAGGACAATGGGGAAGATTAATAACTATCCTGTTTTTAATATCGTTTAATATTTATAGTAGTGATAGGAAAATTTATTTAGATAAGGCTAAAGGTGGAAGGTATGTTATTTGATATAAATTTACAAGGTAAATCGCCAGCGTATATACAGATTAAAAATTACTTTAAAGATATGATATTGAAAGGTATGCTATTAAAGGATGAAAAATTGCCTTCAACTAGGGAACTTGCTGATATTCTTAATGTAAGCAGAAATACTATAATAAATTCTTATGAGTTTTTAGAGGATGAAGGGTATATACATATTGAAAAAGGGCGAGGAGCTTTTGTAAACCATATTCATGTGCATAGTTTACAGAAATGGAGTTTACGTTGGAAAGATCAAATAACAGAATATGCTAAAGAATCAGAAAAATTAGATGTAATCAAACATGAGATTGTTTACGAAAAAGGAATGATTTCCTTTAAAAGTATAGCACCTGATGAAAATTTGTTTAATATTGAGGATCTTAAAAGAGCATTTTTAAATCGTATTGCTTTAGAAGGAAACAAACTTATCAATTATGGTTATGCAATAGGGTATA
>LIDZ01013337.1_pt10 | contig 19305 bp, 16 predicted proteins | sample 644651 | NCBI WGS metagenome assembly LIDZ01 (sample SAMN03856242, study PRJNA289617) | food metagenome | isolation source: wine grapes on drying loft during traditional withering process | host: Vitis vinifera cv. Corvina | place: Italy: Gargagnago di S. Ambrogio di Valpolicella | collected 2014-01 | reverse complement strand
CGTTTTCCCGGCTAAAGCCGGTCCCACAGTCGGCATTTCAGCCAATTCCATTGACTGCACGCGGTGCCTGGTAGGACCGGCTTCAGCCGGGAAGGGGCTGGTGTGATCGCCATCAGTTTGTCGGCGAACACCGATCACCCTGATCAATCGACACAACTCAAACGTGCCCAAACAACCCCTGGGCAAACTTGACCCGCTCTTCCGGGCTTTCCTGAACACCGTCCGCCGCCAGCTCTTCGAGCCGCTTTTCCACCGCCACGGTCCGGTGAGTCAGCCCGCAGTCATTGGCAATCTGGATGTTCAGCCCCGGCCGCGCATTCAGCTCCAGAATCAGCGGCCCGCGATCCTGGTCCAGCACCATGTCGACGCCGATATAACCCAGGCCGCACAGCTCGTAGCACTCTGCCGCGAGCTTCATGAAACCGTCCCAGTTCGGCAGTTGCACGCCATCCACCGCATTGGTGGTGTCGGGGTGCTTGCTGATGATGTTGTTCAGCCAGGTGCCGCGCAGCGTCAGGCCGGTCGCCAGATCGACGCCGACACCGATGGCGCCCTGGTGCAGGTTGGCCTTGCCGCCGGACTGCCGGGTGGGCAGGCGCAGCATCGCCATCACCGGGTAACCCATCAGCACGATCACGCGGATGTCCGGGACGCCCTCGTAACTGATGCTCTTGAAAATCTGATCTGGCGTAACCCGGTATTCGATCAGCGCGCGATCGCGATGGCCGCCCAGGGAATACAGCCCGGTGAGAATGCTGGAAATCTGATGCTCGATTTCGTCGTGGCTGATGATGCGCCCGGAAATCGTGCGGAAACGCTCTTCGAATCGGTCGGCGATGACCAGAATGCCGTCGCCGCCTGCACCCTTGGCCGGCTTGATGACGAAATCGCTGCGCCCGCCGATGATCGTGTCGAGCTTGTCGATTTCCTTCTCGGTGGAAATGATCCCGTACATCTCTGGCACGTGAATGCCCGCCGCGATCGCCCGCTCCTTGGTGATGATCTTGTCATCGACGATGGGGTAGAGGCTGCGCTTGTTGTACTTGAGCACGTAGTCGGCGTTACGCCGGTTGATGCCCATGATCCCCTTGGCTTCCAGCGCCTTCCAGGTTTTCCACCAGCCGATCATTTATGGGTTTCCCGCTCGGCGTCTTCCTTGAGGAAGGCCTTGAAGCGGACCAGTTCGGTCAGCCGATAACCGCGATAACGCCCCATCGCCAGCATAAAACCCACCAGGATCAGCAGGATGGCCGGGAAGGTGAACACGAAATAGATGAACTCCGGGATGCTCATGATGATGTGTGCCAGAGACGCCGCGAACAGCGTGCCAATGGCGACCTTCATCGCATGGCCGCCGCCGCGTTCTTCCCAGGTGATCGACAGGCGTTCGATCGTCATGGTCAGAATCACCATCGGGAACAGCGCCACCGACAAGCCGCGCTCAAGGCCCAGCTTGTGACTGAACAGGCTGATGGCGGCAATCAGCACCACCACGAACGTCAGCACCACCGACAGCCTCGGCAGCATTTGCAGCTTGAGGTGTTCGAGGTACGAGCGCAGGGAAAGGCCCAGTGCCGTGATGATGGTGAACAACACGATGCCAAAGCCCAGCTGGGTCTCGCGAAACGCCAGCGCGATCAGCACCGGGGTGAAGGTCCCCAGCGTCTGCAGGCCCACCAGGTTGTGCAGGATCAGGATCACCAGCACGCCGATCGGGATCATCACCATGATCATGAAGGTCTGCTGGGTTTGCAGCGGCAGGCTGTACAGCGAGTACTCGAGGAAGTCGGCGTCGGTGCTTTCATCGGTCAGCTTGGCCAGACGAATCGCGTTCATCTCGCTGTTGTTCAGGCTGAAACTCACGGTGGCTTTTTTACCACCCTCCACGGAGATCAGGTTGTCGTTGCCGATCCACCACAGCAGGCGGTCCTGGGGCAGGCCCGCTTCGCCGGTTTCCGGATTGAAATACAGCCAGTCCTTGCCATTGAAGCTGCGCAGCCACAGTTCGGGTGACTGCGGCTGATCGGCGACCAGGCGAATGGTATGGGCTTTCTCCACCGGCACGTGGGCGATGGACAGCAGGGTTTCAGTGATCCGCGCCTTGTTCTGCACCGACGTGTCGCCGGCCAGCAGCAACTTGACGTTGTCGTCGCTCAGATTATTGACACGTTTGATGGCTTCGCTGACGAAGGTTTCGACGTCGGCGGAATGTTGCCGGATCGGCGCAAGCAGCGCGTCGGCGGCGATTTTTTCCGGGCCTTCCACAACGATGCTGTCGCGGAAGATCGGCCCTTTGATCTTGGCTTTCTCGCCGCTGTAGCGCTTGGTCAACACCAGCCGGTAGTACAACGTCTGATTGCCGTTGGCCCGGCGCGCGGACCAGGTGACCTTGCGGTTGCCGTCGGCGCGATTGACGTTCACGCCGTAGTTGTTGGAGATGAAGCTTTCATTGAGGCTGATGTAATCCCGGGACAGTGGTGGCACGTACATCTGCACCTTGACCGTGTCCTTGGGGTTGGCGACGAACTCGACCTTGGCGTCGATGTTCCACAGGTCGTCGGTTTCGTCTTCGGTCACCGGAATGCCGAGCACCAATATCTGGTAAGCCGTGATCGCGATGCCCAGCGTGACGAGGGTCGCGATCAGGATTTTCAGATGGAGGGTAAGAGAGCGCATGTCGTTACTCTGCGGTTTGAGCATCGGTGACGCAGGCAGGCTTGCCGGCTGCGTATTTCAGACTTGGATCAACCAGCGCATCGAAGTGCTTGAGGGCTTCGGAGCCAATCAAAAGCGGGTATTGGAATGCGCTGCGGTCGGTCAAGTTCACTTCTATGGTGCGCAGCGCCCCGCCCATGCAGACATCCAGGCTGATGACCGGGCGGGCGGTGTACTTCTTGTCGTCATCGGCGTCGATGTCGCCGGCGCGGCGCTTGATCTTGCTGACCCGGGCCAGAGGACGTTCGATGGGGTGTTCGTGGGCATCGTCGATGGCCAAGTAAAAACGCACCCAGGATTCGCCATTGCGCTTGAAGCGTTTGATGTCTCGGGCGCTCAGGGAGGCGGTTTTGGCTCCGGTGTCCAGTTTGGCGGCAACCTGCAGGTCGATGTCGGCAAGCTCGGCGTATTCGTTCAGGCCGTAGACGGTCTTTTCAGCGGCAGAGGCCAGACTGGGGAGAAAAAACCCGGGCAGAAAAAGGCCCGGCAGGTACAGGGATAAGAGGAAGAGAAGAGGGTGGCGGCTCATAAGTCCAGGCGCGATGAAAAGTGAAAGAGCTGCTTTGACGCCGAAATCGGGTTTTGGTTTGACCAAGGGTGCCGATCCTGCGAAAGCCGCTTGCTGCCCCTTTGGGGCTGAAGCGGCCGGCATTCTAGCATGAAGCTTTTGTGGCGCGTCCGAGGGGCGGCGCGGACAGGTGCCGTCAGACACTTCGCCAGAACGTGTCACCATTAGACGATTGTCGACAATCAACCATTTAGCTTTGACGTAATAGCCGTGTTTCGCTAGATTTACTGGCATTCACTCTTCAGGTGTCAACAATGTTGAATGCCGCAGACATTCTCCCTGCTTCGCCGGTCGATGCCGAGACGCTGTCCGAGAACGTCTTTCGCCGCATACAGGCGGCCATCGTCAAGGGCGACATCGCCCCCGGCAGCAAGATCTCCGAGCCTGAGCTCGCGCGCACCTACGGCATCAGCCGTGGGCCATTGCGCGAGGCCATCCACCGGCTGGAAGGCCAGCGCCTGTTGGTGCGCGTTCCCCACGTCGGCGCTCGCGTGGTTTCCCTGAGCCATGCCGAGCTGGTCGAGCTCTATGAAATCCGCGAATCCCTTGAAGGCATGGCCTGTCGCCTCGCCGCCGAGCGCATGACCGTTGAAGAGGTCGACGAACTGCGCCGCGTGCTGGAAACCCATGAGCGTGACAGCGCCTTTCAGGCCGGCGTCGGCTATTACCAGCAGGAAGGCGACTTCGACTTTCATTACCGGATCATTCAGGGCGCGCGTAACAGCACGCTGACCCAGATGCTCTGCGATGACCTCTACCAACTGGTGCGCATGTACCGCATCCAGTTCTCGACGACGCCCAATCGTCCGCGCCAGGCGTTCGCCGAGCACCACCGTATTCTCGATGCCATCGCCGAACGTGACGGTGAGCTGGCCGAGCTGTTGATGCGCCGACACATTGCCGCGTCCAAACGCAATATTGAGCAGCGCTTTCACGCTGCCACTGCCCGAGGTGAACAATGACCACAAGCACCACTCCCGGCCAACGCTTCCGTGACGCTGTCGCCAGTGAACATCCGCTGCAAGTGGTCGGCACGATCAACGCCAACCACGCGCTGCTGGCGCAACGGGCCGGCTTCAAGGCGATTTACCTGTCCGGCGGCGGTGTCGCGGCGGGTTCGCTGGGGGTGCCGGACCTCGGCATTACCGGCCTGGACGACGTGCTCACCGACGTGCGCCGCATCACCGACGTCTGCGACCTGCCGCTGCTGGTGGACGTCGACACCGGTTTCGGTGCTTCGGCGTTCAACGTGGCGCGCACGGTGAAGTCGATGATCAAGTTCGGTGCAGCGGCGATGCACATCGAAGACCAGGTCGGCGCCAAGCGCTGCGGTCACCGGCCGGGCAAGGAAATCGTCTCGCAGCAGGAGATGGTCGATCGCATCAAGGCGGCGGTGGATGCGCGAACCGACGACAGTTTCGTGATCATGGCGCGCACCGATGCGCTGGCGGTTGAGGGCCTTGAATCCGCACTGGACCGCGCTGCGGCATGCATCGAGGCGGGCGCGGACATGGTCTTCCCGGAAGCGATCACCGAGCTTGAGATGTACAAGCTGTTTGCCTCCCGGGTGAAGGCCCCTATCCTCGCCAACATCACCGAATTCGGCTCGACGCCGCTGTTCACCACCGACGAGCTGAAGTCCGCTGAAGTGGCGTTGGTGCTGTATCCACTGTCGGCGTTCCGGGCGATGAACAAAGCGGCGGAAAACGTCTACACGGCGATTCGTCGCGACGGCACCCAGAAGAACGTGATCGACACCATGCAAACGCGCATGGAGTTGTACGAGCGCATTGACTACCACGCGTTCGAGCAGAAGCTTGATGCGCTGTTTGCGCAGAAGAAATCGTAGAAAAGCCGCAAACGAATTGCCGATTCCCACACAACTACAAGACTGGAGACAGCAATGGCTGAAGCAAAAGTATTGAGCGGCGCAGGCCTGCGAGGCCAGGTGGCCGGGCAGACCGCGTTGTCCACCGTCGGCCAGGCCGGCGCCGGGCTGACCTACCGCGGCTATGACGTGCGTGAACTCGCCGCCGACGCCCGATTCGAAGAAGTCGCGTACCTGTTGCTGTACGGCGAACTGCCAACCCAGGCGCAGCTCGACGGCTACCTGAAGAAACTCCAGGGCCTGCGTGAGCTGCCCCAGGCGTTGAAAGAAGTGCTGGAGCGCATTCCCGCCGACACCCACCCCATGGACGTGATGCGCACCGGCTGCTCGATGCTCGGCAATCTCGAGCCCGAAGCCAGCTTCACCCAGCAGCTCGATTCCACCGACCGGCTGCTGGCCGCGTTCCCGGCGATCATGTGCTACTGGTACCGCTTCAGCCACGAAGGCAAGCGCATCGACTGCGTCACCGACGAGGTGTCCATCGCCGGGCACTTCCTGAAGCTGCTGCTGGACAAGGCGCCGAGCGAACTGCACCGCAAGGTCATGGACGTGTCGCTGATTCTCTACGCCGAGCACGAATTCAACGCCTCGACCTTTACCGCGCGAGTTTGCGCATCGACCCTGTCCGACCTGTTTTCCTGCATCACAGCGGCCATCGGCACTCTGCGCGGGCCATTGCACGGCGGCGCCAATGAAGCGGCGATGGAGATGATCCAGAAATTCGCCTCCGCCGAAGAAGCGACGAAGGGCACTTTGGCGATGCTCGAACGCAAGGACAAGATCATGGGCTTCGGCCACGCGATCTATAAGGACAACGACCCGCGTAACGAGGTGATCAAGGGTTGGTCGAAAAAGCTCGCGGAGGAGGTGGGCGACACGGTGCTCTTTCCGGTCTCCGAAGCCATCGACAAGACCATGTGGGAGCAGAAGAAACTCTTCCCCAACGCCGACTTCTACCACGCCTCGGCGTACCACTTCATGGGCATCCCGACTCAGCTGTTCACCCCGATCTTCGTCTGCTCGCGCCTGACCGGATGGGCCTCCCACGTGTTCGAACAGCGCGCCAACAACCGCATCATCCGACCGAGCGCCGAATACATCGGCGTCGAGCAGCGCAAATTCGTGCCCATCGAACAGCGCTGATGGGGAAAGGAGAGTTCCACGGGGCTCTCCACCCGTAACTTTTCCGTGATCGAGTCCTGACGATGAACACTGAATACCGCAAATCGCTGCCCGGCACGGCGCTGGATTACTTCGACGCCCGCGCGGCGGTCGATGGGATCAAGCCCGGCGCCTACGCCACGCTGCCCTATACCTCCCGCGTGCTCGCCGAAAACCTAGTGCGCCGTTGCCATCCGACGACGCTGACAGCCTCGCTGACGCAGTTGATTGAACGCAAGCGCGATCTCGATTTCCCATGGTTTCCGGCCCGCGTTGTCTGCCACGACATCCTCGGCCAGACCGCACTGGTCGACCTGGCCGGCTTGCGCGACGCCATCGCCGACATGGGCGGCGACCCCGCGCAGGTCAATCCCGTGGTGCCCGTGCAGTTGATCGTCGACCACTCGCTGGCGGTCGAATGCGGGGGCTACGACCCGGATGCCTTCAGCAAAAACCGGGCGATTGAAGACCGTCGCAATGAAGACCGTTTCCACTTCATCAACTGGACCAAGCAGGCCTTCAAGAACGTCGAAGTGATCCCGCCGGGCAACGGCATCATGCACCAGATCAATCTGGAGCGGATGTCACCGGTGATCCAGACGCTGAACGGCGTTGCCTTCCCCGATACCCTGGTCGGCACCGACAGCCACACCCCTCACGTTGATGCGCTGGGCGTCATCGCCATCGGCGTCGGCGGCCTCGAAGCCGAGAACGTCATGCTCGGCCGCGCCTCGTGGATGCGCCTGCCGGACATCATCGGCGTCGAACTGTCGGGCCGTCCGCAGCCAGGCATTACCGCCACCGACGTGGTGCTGGCGCTCACCGAATACCTGCGTCAGCAAAAGGTCGTCGGCGCGTACCTGGAGTTCTACGGCGAGGGCGCCCGCGCGCTGACCCTCGGCGACCGCGCAACCATCTCGAACATGGCCCCGGAATACGGCGCGACCGCGGCCATGTTCAGCATCGATCAACAGACCATCGACTACCTCAGGCTGACCGGTCGCGAAGACCAGCAAGTGCAGCTGGTCGAGACCTTCGCCCGCCACACCGGGCTCTGGGCCGACAGCCTGACCACCGCCGAATACGAGCGCGTCCTGCGTTTCGACCTGTCCAGCGTGGTGCGCAACATGGCCGGGCCGTCCAACCCCCATGCACGTGTAGCCACGGCCGATCTGGCCTCCAAAGGCATCGCGGCGCCGTGGCAGGAGACCCCGGGCGAAATGCCGGATGGCGCGGTGATCATCGCCGCCATCACCAGCTGCACCAACACCAGCAACCCGCGCAACGTCATCGCCGCAGGTTTGCTGGCGCGCAACGCTAATCGTTTGGGGCTGACGCGCAAACCCTGGGTGAAGTCGTCCCTGGCGCCGGGCTCGAAAACCGTCGCGCTGTACCTGGATGAAGCAGGGCTGACCGGCGAGCTGGAGCAACTGGGTTTCGGCATCGTCGCGTTCGCCTGCACCACCTGCAACGGCATGTCCGGCGCGCTGGATCCCGTGATCCAGCAGGAAATCATCGACCGCGACCTGTACGCCACGGCGGTGTTGTCGGGCAACCGCAACTTCGACGGGCGCATTCACCCTTACGCCAAGCAGGCGTTTCTCGCCTCGCCGCCGCTGGTGGTGGCCTACGCCATCGCCGGAACAATCCGCTTCGATATCGAGAAAGACGTGCTGGGCCTCGGCCCCAACGGCGAAGAAATCCGCCTGAAAGACCTCTGGCCGAGCGACGCCGAGATCGACCAGGTGGTGAAGGCCTCGGTCAAGCCGGAGCAGTTCCGTCAGGTGTACATCCCGATGTTCGCCATCCACGAAGACACCGGCCCGAAAGTCGCGCCGCTGTACGACTGGCGCCCGATGAGCACCTACATTCGTCGCCCGCCGTACTGGGAAGGCGCGCTCGCCGGCGAACGAACCCTCAGGGGCATGCGTCCGCTGGCGGTGTTGCCGGACAACATCACCACCGATCACCTGTCGCCGTCCAACGCGATCATGCTCGACAGCGCCGCCGGCGAATACCTGGAGAAAATGGGCCTGCCGGAAGAGGACTTCAACTCCTACGCCACCCATCGCGGCGATCACCTGACGGCCCAGCGCGCCACGTTCGCCAACCCCAAGCTGTTCAATGAAATGGTGGTGGAGAACGGCAAGGTCAAGCAGGGTTCCTACGCGCGGATCGAACCGGAAGGCCAGGTCACGCGGATGTGGGAGGCCATCGAAACCTACATGGCGCGCAAGCAGCCCCTGATCATCATTGCCGGCGCCGATTACGGTCAGGGTTCGTCCCGGGACTGGGCCGCCAAGGGCGTGCGTCTGGCGGGCGTTGAGGTCATCGTCGCCGAGGGCTTCGAGCGTATCCATCGCACCAATCTGGTGGGCATGGGCGTGCTGCCGCTGGAGTTCAAGCCGGGCACCAATCGCCTGACCCTGGGTATCGACGGTACTGAAGCCTTCGACGTGATCGGCGCGCGTACGCCGGGCGCAACGCTGACGCTGATCATCCAGCGCAAGAATGGCGAGCGTGTGGAGGTGCCGGTGACCTGCCGTCTCGACACGGGGGAAGAAGTGTTGATCTACGAGGCCGGCGGCGTGCTGCAACGCTTCGCCCAGGACTTCCTCGAATCCTCCGCCGTCGCCTGAGCCGACGCGCGCTCTTTATGACGCGCGCCCTATATAAAGAAGGAACAGTTGATGGCTTCCACCGCACAGATCAAGATTCCCGCGACCTACATGCGCGGCGGCACCAGCAAGGGCGTGTTTTTCCTCCTGGACGACCTGCCTGAAGCCGCGCAAACCCCCGGTGCGGCCCGTGATGCCTTGCTGTTGCGGGTGATCGGCAGCCCCGACCCCTACGCCAAGCAGATCGATGGCATGGGCGGCGCGACGTCGAGCACCAGCAAAACGGTGATCCTGTCAAAGAGCGAGAAAGCCGATCACGACGTCGATTACCTGTTTGGTCAGGTGGCCATCGATAAGCCCTTCGTCGACTGGAGCGGCAATTGCGGCAACCTGTCAGCGGCAGTCGGCCCGTTCGCGATCAGCAACGGGCTGGTTGACCCGGCGCGCATTCCCCGGAACGGCGTGGCGGTGGTGCGCATCTGGCAGGCCAACATCGGCAAAACCATCATCGCCCACGTGCCGATGACCGACGGCGCGGTGCAGGAAACCGGCGATTTCGAGCTCGACGGCGTGACCTTTCCGGCGGCGGAAGTGCAGCTGGAATTCATGGACCCTGCCGCAGACGAGGAGGGCGCAGGCGGCTCGATGTTCCCCACCGGCCATCTGGTGGACGAGCTTGAAGTGCCGGGTGTGGGAACCTTCAAGGCGACGATGATCAATGCCGGCATCCCGACGATTTTCGTCAACGCCCGGGACATCGGCTACACCGGCAGCGAATTGCAGGACGCAATCAACAGCGATCCGAAGGCCCTGAGCATGTTCGAAACGATTCGGGCCTATGGCGCCGTGCGCATGGGGCTGATCGGCACGGTCGAGGAGGCAGCGACGCGTCAGCACACGCCCAAAGTAGCGTTCGTGGCCGCGCCTGCGGACTACCTGTCTTCCAGCGGCAAGCGCGTCACCACCGAAGACACCGATCTGTTGGTGCGCGCCATGTCCATGGGCAAGCTGCACCACGCGATGATGGGCACCGCAGCAGTGGCCATCGGCACGGCGGCCGCGATTCCCGGAACGCTGGTCAATCTGGCAGCGGGCGGCGGCGAGCGCAGTGCAGTGCGCTTCGGCCATCCTTCCGGAACCCTGCGTGTCGGCGCTGAAGCGGTATTGGTCGACGGCGAATGGCAAGTCAAAAAAGCCATCATGAGCCGCAGCGCCCGGGTATTGATGGAGGGATGGGTGCGAGTGCCGGGCAACAGCTTCTGACCGGAGCGCATGGCCTGCTCCGGCCAACTTGCAGCTTGCAGCTTCAAACTTGCAGCTGCGCAGCTACTTAAACCGCCGCTCCACGCCTTTCTCCACCAGCACCTTGGCCGAGATTTCCTCCACCGAAAAATGCGTGGAATTGATGTGCGGGATGTTTTCGCGGCGGAACAGGCCCTCGACTTCGCGCACTTCGAACTCGCACTGGGCGTAGCTGGCATAGCGGCTGTTGGGCTTGCGTTCGTGGCGGATCGCGGTGAGGCGGTCGGGATCGATGGTCAGGCCGAACAGCTTGTCCCGGTGCAGCTTCAGCGCGGCAGGCAACTGCAGGCGCTCCATGTCATCTTCGGTCAGCGGGTAATTGGCCGCGCGGATGCCGAACTGCATGGCCATGTACAGGCAGGTCGGGGTTTTGCCGCAGCGCGACACCCCCACCAGGATGATGTCGGCCTTGTCGTAGTAATGGGTTCTGGCGCCGTCGTCGTTGTCCAGCGCAAAGTTCACCGCCTCGATCCGCTCCATGTAGTTGGAGTTGTGCCCGATCGAGTGGGATTTCCCCACCGAGTACGAAGAGTGTGAACTAAGCTCCAGCTCCAGCGGGGCGAGGAAGGTCGAGAAGATGTCGATCATGAAGCCGTCTGAGGTCGCGAGAATCTCGCGGATGTCCTGGTTGACGATGGTGTCGAAAATGATCGGACGGGCTTCGTCCTTCTCGGCGGCCTTGTTGATTTGCTGCACCATGGCCCGCGCCTTCTCGACGCTGTCGATATAGGGCCGCGTGAACTTGTTGAATGTAATGTTTTCAAATTGCGCTAGCAGACTCTGGCCAAGGGTTTCGGCGGTGATGCCGGTGCCATCGGAGATGAAAAAAGCGGATCGTTTCATTTGCGCCCCGGGGCCTTAAGCTGAAGACAATTTGTGGATATGATAGGCCGGCTTGCGGGCCATGACTGGCCGCATTCTACCTGTTTTCAATCGCCGCGATTCCCGCACCAAAAGCGTTCCCAACAATAACCGGTTAGTGGAGAGATCACCTTGGTAGAGTACGTAGTTTCCCTCGATAAGCTCGGCAAACATGATGTTGAGCACGTGGGGGGCAAGAACGCATCCCTCGGCGAGATGATCAGCAACCTGGCGGGCGCAGGCGTGTCCGTTCCCGGTGGCTTTGCCACTACCGCTCAGGCCTACCGTGATTTCCTCGAGCAGAGTGGCCTGAACGATCAGATCCATCAGGCCCTCGACGCTCTGGACGTTGACGACGTCAACGAGCTGGCCAGAACCGGCGCGAAAATCCGTCAGTGGATCATGGAGGCTGAATTCCCCGAGCAGCTTAACGCCGAAATCCGTACCGCTTTCGCCGCGCTGTCGGCGGGCAACCCGGACATCGCCGTTGCCGTGCGCTCCTCCGCCACCGCAGAAGATTTGCCGGACGCCTCCTTCGCCGGTCAGCAGGAAACCTTCCTGAACATCCGTGGGGTGGAAAACGTGATCCGCGCGGCCAAAGAAGTCTTCGCGTCGCTGTTCAACGACCGCGCCATTTCCTACCGCGTGCATCAGGGTTTCGACCACAAGCTGGTGGCGCTGTCCGCTGGCGTGCAGCGCATGGTGCGTTCTGAAACCGGCACCGCAGGCGTCATGTTCACCCTGGACACCGAATCCGGTTTCCGCGGTGTCGTCTTCATCACCGGTGCCTACGGCCTGGGCGAGACCGTCGTTCAGGGCGCGGTCAACCCGGACGAATTCTACGTTCACAAAAACACCCTTGAAGCCGGTCGCCCGGCGATCCTGCGCCGCAACCTGGGTAGCAAGGCGATCAAGATGATCTACGGCGAAGAAGCCAAGGCCGGCAAGTCGGTCAAGACCATCGACGTCGACCTGGCCGATCGCGCGCGTTTCTGCCTCAGCGACGAGGAAGTCAGCAACCTGGCACGCCAGGCGATGATCATCGAAAAACACTATCAGTGCCCGATGGACATTGAGTGGGCCAAAGACGGCGACGACGGCAAGCTGTACATCGTGCAGGCTCGTCCCGAGACCGTGAAAAGCCGCAGCTCGTCCAATGTCATGGAACGCTATCTGCTGAAAGAGAAGGGCACCGTTCTGGTGGAAGGCCGCGCCATCGGCCAGCGCATCGGCGCCGGCAAGGTGCGGATCATCAAGGACGTGTCCGAGATGGACAAGGTCCAGCCCGGCGACGTACTGGTCTCCGACATGACCGACCCGGACTGGGAACCGGTGATGAAGCGCGCCAGCGCCATCGTCACCAATCGCGGCGGGCGCACCTGCCACGCCGCGATCATCGCCCGCGAGCTGGGCATTCCGGCAGTAGTGGGTTGCGGCAACGCCACCGAGCTGTTGCAGGAAGGTCAGGGCGTTACCGTGTCCTGCGCCGAGGGCGACACCGGTTACATCTTCGAAGGCGAGCTGGGCTTCGACATCAAGCAGAACTCCGTCGACGCCATGCCTGACCTGCCGTTCAAGATCATGATGAACGTCGGCAACCCCGATCGCGCGTTTGATTTCGCCCAGTTGCCCAACGCCGGCATCGGCCTGGCGCGTCTGGAATTCATCATTAACCGCATGATCGGCGTGCACCCCAAGGCGCTGCTGAACTACGCCAACCTGCCTCAGGACATCAAGGAAAGCGTCGACAAACGCATCGCCGGTTACGACGATCCGGTCGGTTTCTACGTCGAGAAGCTGGTGGAAGGCATCAGCACCCTGGCGGCGGCGTTCTCGCCGAAGAAAGTCATCGTGCGGCTGTCGGACTTCAAGTCCAACGAATACGCCAACCTCATCGGCGGCAAGCTTTACGAGCCGGAAGAAGAAAACCCGATGCTGGGCTTCCGTGGCGCGTCCCGTTACATCAGCGAAAACTTCCGCGACTGTTTCGAGCTGGAGTGCCGTGCCCTCAAGCGTGTGCGCAACGAGATGGGCCTGACCAACGTCGAAATCATGGTGCCGTTCGTGCGCACCCTGGGCGAAGCGAGTCAGGTCATCGATCTGCTCGCCGAAAACGGTCTGGCCCGTGGCGAGAACGGTCTGCGCGTAATCATGATGTGCGAGCTGCCGTCCAACGCCCTGATGGCCGATGAATTCCTCGAATTCTTCGACGGCTTCTCCATCGGCTCCAACGACCTGACCCAGCTGACCCTGGGGCTGGACCGTGACTCCGGGATCATCGCCCACCTGTTTGACGAGCGTAATCCTGCGGTCAAGAAGCTGCTGTCCTACGCCATTCAGGCCTGTAACAAGGCCGGCAAGTACATCGGCATTTGCGGTCAGGGCCCGTCCGATCATCCGGACCTCGCGCGCTGGTTGATGGAGCAAGGCATCGAAAGCGTGTCCCTCAATCCTGATTCGGTACTGGAGACCTGGTTCTTCCTGTCCGAAGAGGACGCTCCAACCTGATGCAGATCGAGTAAGATGCCGGCCCGTTTCCATGGGCCGGTTTCCCGAGAGGGCGGTTCTCTAACGAATCCGCCCTTTTTTGTGGGTGATTTTCAGCGCGCTGGCAGCGTCAACCTGCTGTCTAGCCCAACCGCCGTTCCCCCTCAACCAAGAGCATCCAGCAAAAGCACCATGCAAAGCAGCAGTCATCTCTTTCCCGTGGCCTTGATCAGTGCCGAGCGTCGTGGCGACCTGACCGAGGACGTCTACCGTTTGAAGCCCGGCAACAGCCCGGATTTCACCGTCGAAATCGCCGTCACCCGGCTGGGTCTTGTGTCCGCCCCGGATGCCCGAGGCGTGCCGGTGGTCCTGCTGCACGGCAGCTTTTCCAATCGACGCTTCTGGTACTCCCCCAAAGGCATCGGACTGGGCGCTTATCTGGCCCGTGCCGGGTTCGATGTGTGGATTCCGGAAATGCGCGGGCATGGCCTGTCGGCGCGTAACAGCGCGTATAAATCCAACGGCGTGGCTGACTATGCGCGCTTTGACTTGCCGGCCATCGCCGGGTTCGTGCGCGAGCAGACTGGCGAGGCGCCCCACTGGATCGGCCATTCCCTGGGCGGCACGACCCTCGCTGCGGCTTTGGGCGGGCACTACCTGACGACGGACGACGCCGCGTCGGTGGCGTTGTTCGGCAGTCAGGTCACCCGCAGCCACTGGCCGCTCAAAGTGCCGCCGCTGCAATGGGTCGCACGGCTGCTGCTCAAGCGCTTCGAGCACGTTTCGGGCCCGCGTTTCAAGCGTGGCCCGGAAGACGAACCCATGGGCGTCCTTCTGGAGAACATGCGCTGGCGCGGCCTGTTCGGCAGCTTCGGCCACAAGAAGGATGACTGGTGGGTCGGGCTGCAACAGGTCACGGTCCCGCTGCTGTGCGTGGCTGGCGCTGGCGATCATCAGGACCCGGAATGGGCCTGCCGCGAGCTCTTCGATCGCTTCGGCAGCGACGACAAGACGTTTCTCGTCCTGGGCCGCGAACAGGGCTTCAGCGAAGACTTCGGCCACGTGCCGATGCTGGTCAGCAAAGCCGCGCAAACCCAGGTGTGGCCGCGCGTGGCGGACTGGCTGAATCGCCATGTTCCGGTGGCAAAGGCTGAATCAACGCTGAACATGATGGCAACTCCGTCATAGTCGCGGTTTCACCCATTCCTTGGGCGCTGACTTGGCGCTAAGCTGCACCCATTCTCGACACCGGGGCCGAACGGCAGGTGGCGAGTCGTTGGTCAGATTTTTCTGTGCGCCATGAGGTGCTATATAAGGATGCAACGCGCGGGGAGCGTCGGTCGTTCAAACAGACCGTCTATTCTCGTAGCCGTCTATCCTAGTGGCTGTCTACCCTCATCACAGAGCTTTCCTGACAGGAGTTACCCATGCACTACATCACCCCGGACTTGTGCGACGCCTACCCTGAGCTGATTCAGGTGGTAGAGCCGATGTTCAGCAATTTTGGTGGCCGTGATTCATTTGGTGGCGAGATCGTCACGCTCAAGTGCTTCGAAGACAATTCGAAGGTGCGTGAGCAGGCTGACCAGCCTGGGCACGGCAAAGTCCTGGTCGTGGACGGTGGTGGCTCTCTGCGCTGCGCACTGCTCGGCGACATGATCGCGGAGAAGGCGGCGAAAAACGGCTGGGAGGGCATGGTGATTTTCGGCTGCGTGCGTGACGTCGACGTCCTCGCGCAGACCGATCTGGGTGTGCAGGCATTGGCCAGTCACCCGCTCAAGACTGAAAAGCGCGGCCTGGGTGATCTGAACACGGTGGTGAGCTTCGGCGGTGTGACCTTCAAGCCGGGCGAATTCATCTATGCCGACAACAACGGCATCATCGTCTCGCCCAGCGCACTGAAAATGCCGGACTGATTATTCTTTACGCGGTTAGCGATTCACTCAGCAAGGACACGAATGTTCGACGAAACAAACGCGCAGTGGGGGCTGGTTCATGCCCTCGTGTTGGACGGAAAGGGCGGGGCGCGTTCAATCCCCCGCACTGCACTGGATGGCCTTCAATTGGAGCCCCACGAAAGTGTGTGGCTCCACTGGGACCGCAGCCATCCGCAGACCCAGACGTGGTTGCGCAAGACCAGCGGTCTCAGCGAGTTTGTCTGTGACCTGATGCTGGAAGAGAACACCCGGCCACGGCTGCTGGCCTTGCCGGACGACGAATTGCTGTTGTTTCTGCGCGGGATCAACCTGAACCCTGGCGCCGAGCCCGAAGACATGGTGTCGGTGCGTATTTTTGCCGCCGCCCAGCGCGTTATCTCTTTGCGCCTTCGTTCGCTGCGGGCAACCGACGAACTGATCGCGTCATTGGATGAAGGCAAGGGCCCGAAAACAGACTCGGAATTGCTGTTGTATCTGGCTCAGTTCCTCACCGACAAGGTTCAAGCGGTGGTGGGCGAGCTCACAGAACTGGTCGATGACATGGAAGAGCGCATAGATGCCGACGAACGGTATCTGCCCGAGCACGGCAACATGGTGCACATCCGTCGGCGAGCGGCGGGGCTGCGACGGTTCCTGGCGCCGCAACGGGAGATCTACGCCCAGATGACGCGCAGCAAGATGCCGTGGTTTGTGGAGGATGACGCCGATTACTGGAACGAGTTGAACAACAGCCTGACACGCTATCTCGAAGAGCTGGAACTGACCAAAGAGCGCGTGGGGCTTGTGCTTGAGGCCGAAGACAGACGCCGCAACGAGCGCATGAACAGGACCGTCTATCGGTTTGGAGTCATCACCGGCATCTTCCTGCCGATGAGCTTCCTGACCGGTTTGTTGGGTATCAACGTGGGAGGCATCCCGGGATCGGAAAACCCCTACGGATTTATGTACGCCTGCCTGTTGATGCTGGCCGTCGCGGTGGGGCAAATGTGGTTGTTCAAGCGATTGCGGTGGGTGTGAGTGTAAAAAAACGGAAGGCGCACACGAGTGTCGTGTGACTCCAGCAGAATTGGCTGCGTCTTTCAGTGATATTGCGTGAGGTGCCTATGCACGACCCGTTTGAAGAATCACTGCGCGACATGCTCAACGCTTCGTCCAGCAGCCGGGACGATGATGCCGTTCTGGGCCGAGTGTTGAAGACCGCCAACCGTCAGGTCGGCGCCGGTGATCTGTTCAGTCTTCTGGGTCGTTGCACGCAGGCTTTGATGATTGCCGTGAATAACGGCTCCGCCCACGTTTCACCCGTTTCCCGCCGCAAGGCGAAAGGTACCGGTACTGCGTTTGCCGGGACCCGTGTACAAGACAAGGCTGATTGAATATGGAATTGGATCTCTGGACGCAGAGCCTGGTTACTGCAATGACTGCGTTGTGGACCAAAGTCGCGAACTTCATCCCGAATCTGTTCGGCGCGCTGGTCGTGGTGCTTCTGGGTTTCGTGGTGGCAAAGCTGCTCGATACCCTGCTTTCCAAGTTGTTGGCCAAGCTCGGTCTGGATCGCTTGATGGGCGGCACCGGATTGACCAAGCTGATCAGCCGCGCGGGTATTCAGGTCCCGATATCGACGCTGATCGGCAAGATCGTTTACTGGTTCGTGCTCTTGATTTTCCTGGTGTCGGCGGCAGAATCGCTGGGGCTGGAGCGGGTTTCCGCGACGCTGGACATGCTGGCGCTGTACTTGCCGAAGGTGTTCGGCGCTGCGCTGGTGCTGCTGGTTGGGGTCTTGCTCGCGCAGTTAGTCAACGGTATTGTTCGCGGCGCTGCGGAAGGCGTAGGCCTGGATTACTCGGCTGGACTGGGGCGAATCGCCCAGTGGCTGGTGATCATCATCAGTATTTCGGTGGCGATCAGTCAGCTGGAAGTCAAGACCGACCTGCTGAACCATGTGATCGTTATCGGATTGATTACCGTTGGTCTGGCCGTTGCGCTGGCCATGGGGCTGGGAAGTCGCGAGATCGCGAGCCAGATCCTGGCAGGAATTTATGTACGTGAGTTGTACCAGGTAGGGCAACAAGTGCGCGTTGGAGAGGTCGAAGGGCAGATCGAAGAAATTGGCACGGTGAAGACCACCCTGCTGACCGAGGAAGGCGAGTTGGTATCGATGTCCAACCGGGTCCTCCTCGAGCAGCGAGTGAGCAGCCGTTGAGCCGGCGAATCTGCTAATGTATGCCGCCGCAAAACCCGGGCGATTCCCGGGCGCGGCGGACATCTACCCGACTGTCGGCACGACTTGTTTTGAATAACGTTCAAACGCCCTCTCTGCGCTACGACCCACGCGAGCTCTCCGATGAGGAGCTGGTTGCGCGCTCGCACGCCGAGCTGTTTCATGTGACGCGTGCCTACGAAGAGCTGATGCGTCGTTACCAGCGGACACTTTTTAACGTCTGCGCACGGTATCTGGGGAACGATCGCGATGCTGATGATGTCTGTCAGGAAGTGATGCTTAAGGTGTTGTATGGCTTGAAGAACTTCGAGGGTAAATCGAAGTTCAAAACCTGGCTCTACAGCATCACGTACAACGAATGCATCACGCAGTACAGGAAGGAGCGGCGAAAGCGTCGGTTACTGGACGCTTTGAGTCTTGACCCGCTCGAGGAAGCGTCGGAAGAAAAGACGCCTAAACCAGAAGAAAAGGGCGGGCTTGATCGTTGGCTTGTGCATGTGAACCCGATCGACAGGGAAATTCTGGTGCTACGATTTGTCGCAGAGCTGGAATTTCAGGAGATCGCAGACATCATGCACATGGGCCTGAGTGCCACGAAAATGCGTTACAAACGGGCACTTGATAAATTACGTGAGAAATTTGCAGGCGTTACCGAAACTTAACTCGGTGCAAATATCTCTAACGAGCAGGCAAGTTCTGATAGACTTGCCGACGAGTTGTCTCTCGCTAAGGGGGACTGCTTTACAATCACCAGATGGGGATTTAACGGATGAAACTGAAAAACACCTTGGGCTTGGCCATTGGTACTATTGTTGCCGCAACTTCGTTCGGCGCTCTGGCTCAAGGCCAAGGCGCAGTTGAAATCGAAGGCTTCGCCAAGAAAGAACAGTTCGACAGCGCTCGTAACTTCAAAAACGACGGCAACCTGTTCGGCGGTTCTGTTGGCTACTTCCTGACCGACGACGTTGAATTGCGTCTGGGCTATGACGAAGTGCACAACGTCCGTAGCGACAATGGCCAGAACATCAAGGGCGCGAACACCGCTCTGGACGCTCTGTACCACTTCAACAACCCGGGCGACATGCTGCGTCCATACGTTTCGGCTGGTTTCTCCGATCAGAGCATCGATCAGAACGGCAGCAACGGTCGTAACCGCTCCACCTTCGCCAACATCGGCGGCGGTGCCAAGCTGTACTTCACTGACAACTTCTATGCCCGTGCTGGCGTTGAAGCTCAGTACAACATCGACCAAGGCGACACCGAGTGGGCGCCAAGCGTCGGTATCGGTGTGAACTTCGGCGGCGGTTCGAAGAAAGTTGAAGCAGCACCAGCTCCAGTAGCTGAAGTGTGCTCCGACAGCGACAACGACGGCGTCTGCGACAACGTTGACAAGTGCCCAGACACCCCGGCAAACGTGACTGTTGACGCTAACGGCTGCCCAGCTGTTGCTGAAGTCGTACGTGTTGAGCTGGACGTTAAATTCGACTTCAACAAGTCGGTTGTGAAGCCAAACAGCTACGGCGACATCAAGAACCTGGCTGACTTCATGA
>LIDZ01011521.1_pt39 | contig 19329 bp, 20 predicted proteins | sample 644651 | NCBI WGS metagenome assembly LIDZ01 (sample SAMN03856242, study PRJNA289617) | food metagenome | isolation source: wine grapes on drying loft during traditional withering process | host: Vitis vinifera cv. Corvina | place: Italy: Gargagnago di S. Ambrogio di Valpolicella | collected 2014-01 | reverse complement strand
TTAACGAGCAAGCCGACTGGCAGCAGTGGGCCAGCCAACCTCCCGGCATCGATGCCTGCCAACCGATGGCCAAAACACGCTTTCTGCCGATGATGACGGCCCGACGACTGATGGGCGGAAGCCGTGCAGCCGTAGAAAGTGGTCTGGCCCTGATCGGGCGTCAGCGGGTCGATGCCATCGTGTTCACCAGCCGCCACGGTGAGCTGGAGCGAAATCTGCGGATCCTCACTTCTCTGGCAAATGAAGAAAGCCTTTCGCCCACTGATTTCGCCATGTCGGTGCACAATGCCGCCGTCGGCAGCCTGACCATTGCCGCCGCCGCCCCGCTGGTCAGTACCTCTTTGGCCGCAGGCGTGGATTCTTTTCAGCAGGGGCTGGTCGAAGTCAGCGCACTGCATTCAGCCGGTTACCAGCAGGTATTGCTGGTCGACTTTGACGGTGCTATCCCCGAATTTTATCACCCGCATTTACCTGTCGGCGCGATGCACAGTCCTTACGCCGTCGCCTTATTACTGGCGGCGGGTGACGCCTGTTGCTGCCAGTCCAGCCTGGCCGACAATCAGCAGGACGCGGGCGGGTTGCCGCAAAGCCTGCAGTTTATCCATGCCTGGCTGGCCCGGACCTGTGCTTTTACCCTGAAGGGCGATCGACTGAACTGGGCCTGGGCGTGTCGCTATGACTGACTCAACCTTTAGCCGCCGGTCAGGCGCATCGACCTTTAACAGAGCCTGGCGCATTGCGATGACGGGGATCTGTTTCACCCTGTTTGGCCTCGGCGGCCTGATGCTGTCGCTGGTGTGGTTCAATGTGTTGCTGTTGGTGCAGCGCAATCCTGAACGCCGACGGCAGTGGGCACGCCGCAGTATTTCCGGCAGCTTTCGCTTCTTTATGCGCACCATGACGTTTTTGGGCGTGCTGGATTACCGTATTGAAGGGGGTGAGATCCTGCGCAGTGACCGCCGCTGCCTGGTGGTTGCCAATCATCCCTCGTTAATCGACTACGTGATGCTGGCGTCGGTGATGCCGGACGTGGATTGCCTGGTAAAAGCCGATCTTCAGCGCAACGTTTTTCTGCGTGGCGTGGTGCGTTCAGCCAACTACCTCGTTAACAGCCAGGCGGAAACCCTGCTGCCAGAGTGCCAGCAGCGTCTGGATAATGGCGAAGCGATCATGATTTTCCCTGAGGGCACACGCACCCGTTACGGTGAACCGCTGAAACTCCAGCGCGGTGCAGCAAATATTGCCGTGCGCTGCCAGTGCGATTTGCGTATTGTGCACATCCGTTGCAGCCAGCGAATGCTGGACAAACAGAGCCGCTGGTACGAGGTCCCGCCGGTAAAGCCGCTGTTTACCGTCACGGTGGGGCAGCGCATCGACAGTCAGCAATTTATGGCAGGGGATGAGGATGCACAGGCGCTGGCCGCCCGTCATCTGACCCAGTATTTACAACAGGCATTAACCCCAGAACATCAATAATTATTCGGAAACAGGTATGGAAGAGCTAGCGCTTGAAATAAAACAGATGATCATCGACACCCTCAATCTGGAAGAGATTGCTGCGGAAGAGATCGACAGCGAAGCCCCGTTATTCGGCGACGGACTGGGGCTGGACTCAATCGATGCGCTGGAACTTGGCCTGGCGGTAAAAAATCGCTACGGCGTGGTGCTCTCCGCCGAAAGCGAGGAGATGCGTCAGCATTTTTATTCCGTCTCCACGCTGGCGGCCTTTATCCTGACCCAGCGCCAGCTGGGTGCCTGACCCTTAACATCGTGAGTTAATTATGGATAAGAACGAAATTTATCAGGAAGTTACCGGTCTGCTGGTAAAACTTTTTGAATTAGATGCGGATGACATTAAGCCTGAGTCGCGGCTGTATGAAGACCTCGAGCTGGACAGTATTGATGCAGTGGATATGGTTGTGCATTTGCAAAAACGCATCGGGCGCAAAATTAAGCCTGAGATGTTTAAGGCCGTGCGCACGGTGCAGGATGTGGTCGACGCGGTTGACCAACTGATCCGCGAAGGGTAATCCGGCTTACATGCAGCGGCTGTTGCAGGCGGTCAGCGCCGTGATGATGATTGCCTGGCCGTTTCTGGTCTGGCTCTCTCTGACGCATCCTGCCTGGCGCTGGCTGTTGCCATTGGCCGCGGTCCTGTTTTTACTGCGCTGGCTGGCATTACGCGGGCGACAGGGCGCGCTTTCGCTGGTGGGGAAATGGCTGGCGCTGGCCGGGGCCGGTTTGAGCCTCAGCAGCCTGTTCCTGCGCGATCATCATCTGTTGCTGTGGTATCCGGTGATGGTCAACGGGCTGATGCTACTGCTGTTTGGCAGTTCGTTATTCAGCCGGATGCCGCTGGTAGAACGGCTGGCGCGGCTGCGCGAACCCGAACTGCCGCCGCGCGCCATCCGCTGGACCCGGCGCGTGACGCAGATCTGGTGTCTGTTTTTCATTTTTAATGGCAGCGTCGCGCTGGCGACCTGCCTGATTAACAATCTTCTCTGGTGGACGTGGTGGAACGGGCTGGTCAGTTATCTGTTGATGGGGTTGTTGATGGCGAGCGAATGGCTGCTGCGTCAGCGAATGAGAAAGCAGGCATGAACAAGGTGCGTCCTGCCGGAGAATGGCTGACGTACTCCGCTGAAGGGCCGATCGCCCGCCGGGGATCTCAACTGTTCACGCGCCAACACTGGCAGCGTGAGGTGCTGAGCCTGGGCCACGCGTTGCTGGCCCGGCCACAACAGAAGTGGGCGCTGTGTTTCGAGGACAGCTACCTGTTCAGCATCGCGCTGCTGGCCGCGCTGCATGCAGGCAAAATCCCGGTGATCCCCGGTCATTGCCGCGAATCTCTGTTGCAGGAACAAAGCAGCGAGTTTGACGCGGTGTTAACCGACATGCCGCTGGCGCTCAGTTGCCCGGTGGTCAACCTGACTGAATCTGCGGCCGGTAATCAGCCTCTGCCCGCATTGCCGCCGATTGACCCGCAGGCCTGTATCGTCTTATTCACCTCCGGGTCGACCGGAACGCCGCGACAGATCGTCAAACCGCTCAGTTGCCTGAATGAAGAAGCCCGCTGGCTGGCGGAACGCTGGGGGCAGCGGCTTGAAGGATGCACGGTGATCGCCACGGTCAGCCATCAACATCTCTATGGTCTGACGTTCCGCATCTTTCTGCCGTTAGCACTCGGTCTGGTCTTTGATTCTCGCCAGGTGTTTTACAGCGAGCAGCTGTCCGCCCAGGATCCGCGCCTGAAATTCGCGTTGATCAGCAGTCCGGCCTTTTTGCGCCGTCTGGATCGCACCCTCGCCGCACCCGATTGCCGGCTGATCGTCTCGGCGGGCGGCGAACTGCCGTGGACCAGTGCACAGGACGTCAACAGCTGGCTGATGCAGCCAGTGGATGAAATTTACGGCAGTACCGAAACGGGTGTGCTGGCGACGCGAACCCGGGCGTCAGAAGAGGCACTCTGGCAGCCGTTCAGCGGTGTGCTGCTCAGACAGGATCATCAGCAGCGCTGGTGGGCGAGGTCTCCGCTGATATCAGAGCCAGACGGGCTGCAGCTGGACGATAAACTGCAGTTTTCCGCCGGGGGATTTCAGCTGTGTGGCCGCTACGATCGCATTGTGAAGATTGAAGACAAGCGCGTCTCGCTCAGTGAAATTGAGCGACGATTGCTGGCGCTGCCGCAGGTGGTTGATGCCGTGGCCCTGTCGGTCAGCCGCCCTGAGCGCAGTGGCATTGGCGTGGTACTGGTGCTGAACGCCGCCTACAGTGAGCAGCAGCTGATGCAGCTCAAACGCGACTGGCGTCATGAGCTGCATCGCTGGCTGGAGCCCGTGGCCATGCCGCGTTACTGGCGGATCGTCGAGACGATCCCGCACAACAGTCAGAGCAAGCGTGCCTGGCCGCAAATACAGGAGTTATTTTATGCTGCCCGTTGAACTCTCCTGTCAGCAACAGGCTGATAAGGCTGAACTGGTATTAAAGGTTGAGGCCGATCTGTTCTGGTTCCAGGGACATTTCCCCACACAACCGATCCTGCCCGGCGTTGCCCAGCTGGATTGGGTGATGCATTACGGCATCGCTTTGCTGGCGCCGGGCAAGCAGTTCGCCGCTATCGAAAATATCAAATTTCAGCAGCCGATCCTGCCGGGAAAAACCCTCAGGCTGACGCTCAGCTGGCAGGAAGCGAAAAGCTGGCTGCTGTTCGACTATCAAATTCTGGACGGTGAACAATCTCAGCGTGCCAGCAGCGGGAAAATCGCGCTGTGCTAACGTCAAACTTCTCGCCCTGCGTGGTGATCCCTTGCTACAACCACGGCGCGATGATGGCCTCGGTACTGGCCAGGCTGGCGCCGTTTAACCTTCCGGTAATTATCGTTGACGATGGCAGTGATGAAGCGACACGCCGTCAGCTTGAGCCATTACTCAACGCGCAGGTGACGTTGATCCGTCAGGCTGAAAACCTGGGTAAGGGCGCGGCGGTAATGCGCGGACTTCAGGTCGCCGCGGAGGCGGGATTCAGCCATGCGCTGCAGGTAGATGCCGATGGTCAGCACCAGATTGAAGACTGTCCGCAGATGCTGGCTGAAGCCCGACAGCATCCGCAGTGCCTGATATCGGGCCAGCCGCTGTACGACGATTCAATACCAAAATCCCGCCTGTATGGCCGCTATATCACCCATTTTTGGGTCTGGGTTGAAACGCTGTCGTTCTCAATCAGAGACAGCATGTGCGGATTCCGCGTATATCCTCTGGCCCCCACGCTGGCGCTGGCGACCCGCCATCCCATCGGTCAGCGAATGGATTTCGATACCGAAATCATGGTGCGCCTGTACTGGGCCGGAACCCCAAGCCGTTTTATCGCTACCCGCGTGACCTATCCGCAGGACGGGGTGTCGCACTTTGATGCCCTGCACGATAATTTGCGCATCTCGTGGATGCATACCCGTCTGTTTTTTGGCATGTTGCCGCGTATTCCTTCGTTGCTCAGGCGCCCGCGTGACGAGCATTGGGCGCAAACGAAGGAGCGCAAAGGGCTGGCCGGCCTGAAGTTTATGCTGTGGATTTACCGCATTTTTGGTCGCGGCATCTTTACGCTGTTTCTTTGGCCGGTGATTGGCTTCTATTGGTTAAGCGGCGGCCCGCAGCGCGAAGCTTCACGCCAGTGGTTGCAGACGGTGAAAACCATTGCGGCGCAAAAAAATCAGCCGCTGCCCACGCGCATGACCAGCTTTCACCATTTCCTGCGCTTCGGCGAGGCGATGCTGCAAAAGATTGCCAGCTGGCGCGGCGATCTGCGCTGGGGCAAAGAGATCGATTTTGCGCCAGGCGCAGAGCAGGCGCTTGCGGCCGGTAAGCCTGGCGGCAGACTGATCCTCGCGTCGCATCTCGGTGATATCGAAGCCTGCCGCGCGCTGGCGCAGCAGGTCAGCGGGCTGGTGATCAATGCGCTGGTGTTTACCGATAACGCTGAGCGATTCCGCCAGGTGATGGATCAGATTGCGCCGGAAGCCAGCAAGCATGTGATCCCGGTCAGCAACATTGGCCCGGAGACCGCCATCCTGCTGCAGCAGAAGCTGGACGCCGGCGAATGGGTGGCTATCGTTGGCGATCGCACGGCGGTCAATCGTCAGCGCGGCGGTGTACGGCGGGTGGTCTGGAGCAACTTCCTTGGCAAGCCGGCCCCGTTCCCGCAGGGGCCCTTTGTGCTGGCCGCCGCACTGCGTTGTCCGGTGCTGCTGATGTTTGCCCTGCGCGAGCAGGGGCAGTTGAAACTGCACTGCGAACCCTTTGCCGATCCGCTGCTGTTGCCCAGGGTAACCCGGCAACAGGCGTTGCAGGACGCGGTCGATCGGTATGCCGCCAGGCTGGAGCACCACGCGCTGATCGCGCCGCTGGACTGGTTTAATTTTTTTGATTTCTGGCAGTTGCCGGATCAACCGCAAGAGAAAGAGGAGTAACAGTGCTAAACGACCCGCGTTTTTCTGTTGATGTTGAGCTGACCATTCCTTTCCATGATGTCGATGCGATGGGCGTTGTCTGGCACGGCAACTACTTCCGTTATTTTGAGATTGCCCGCGAAAAATTGCTCGGCATGTTCAACTACGGCTACCGCGAAATGAAAGCTTCCGGCTATCTGTGGCCGGTGGTGGATACGCGGGTGAAATACCGTGCGGCGCTGACCTTTGAGCAGACTATCCGCGTGCGTGCCACGCTGGAGGAGATTGAAAACCGCCTGCGCATTAACTACCAGATTTTCGATGCCCACAGTGGCCAGCGGACAACCACCGGCTACACCATCCAGGTGGCGGTGGAAGAGGGCAGTCAGGAGCTAAGCTTTGTCTCGCCGCCGATTCTGTTTGAGCGCCTGGGAGTTCAGCCATGATTAAATCGCTACTCGCGGGCCTGCTGCTGTTTAGCGCTGCTAGTCAGGCCGTCACGCTGGACGATTTACAGCAGCGTTTCGCCAGCCAGCCGGTGGTGCGGGCGGATTTCAGCCAGCTACGTGAAATCAAAGGCATGACGCAGCCGTTGAAATCAAGCGGTGAACTGCTGATCGCGCAGGATAAAGGGCTGTGGTGGCATCAGGCCAAACCCTTCCCGCTAACGCTGGTGCTGGATGATAAGCGCATGGTGCAGGTGATGAACGGCCAGGCGCCGCAGATTATCACCGCCGACAGCAATCCGCAGATGTTCCAGTTTAACCATCTGATGCGGGCGCTATTCCAGGCCGATCGCCAGGTACTGGAGCAGAACTTTTCGCTGGACTTCAGCGATCTCGGCCAGCAGAAATGGCAGCTGGTGCTGACGCCGAAAACCTCGCCGCTGGATAAATTGTTTAACACCATCACCCTGCAGGGCGCTGAATATCTGGATGTGATTAAGCTGAACGATCGTCAGGGCGACAATACCGATATCACCCTGAGTCACCAGCGCCTGACGCCTGCCAGCCTGACCGATGAAGAGCAGAAGCGTTTTGATTTCTAAGTCACCGCGCATACTCGCTCTCGCCTGGCTGGCGATTTGCCTGCTACTTGCGGCGGTGCTGGTGATGCTAATACCCAGAGCGACCATCAACAGCAGCGTGCTGGCTTTGCTGCCAGAGCAAACAATGGGCGACATTCCCAGCGATCTGCAACAGGGTTTTATGCAGCGCCTGGATCGTCAGCTGGTGTGGCTGGTGAGTGCCGGTGACAAAAACGATCCTCAGGTCGCTAACTGGATGCTTCAGCAGTTGCAGAGTCTGCCGGTACTTGAGAATGTTCAGGGGCCAATGAGCGATGAGCGACAGCAATACTGGGGCAAATTTGCCTGGCAGAACCGCAATGCGCTGATCGATCCGGCCACCCGTAGCCGCTTGCAGCAGGCGGGTGCGCAAGGTGACTGGGTGCTTGGCCAGCTCTATTCGGCCTTTGCCGGTGTCAGCGGTAAGGAATTGACTCACGATCCGCTGCTGTTGGTGCGCGGCGCGCAGCTGGCGATGCAGCAAAACAGCGGTCAGCTTGGGCTGAGCCAGGGCTGGCTGACCACCACCGATAAGCAGGGGCGGGTGTGGTATTTCCTGCACGCGGAACTGAAAGGTAACTCCTTTGATATGCAGCAAAGCCATGCGCTGGTGGCGCAGCTTACGGCGTTCAAAGCCCGTCTGCAGGCGAAATACCCTGATGCACAGCTCTTATCACGCGGCACGGTGTATTTCAGTGATTTTGCCAGCCAGCAGGCTAAGCATGATGTTTCTACCCTCGGCGTAGCGACGATTATTGGCGTGCTGCTGCTGGTGTTCTCGGTATTCCGTTCTCCGCGTCCGCTGATTTTGTGTGCTCTCTCGGTGGGCATCGGTGCGCTGGCGGGCATTACCGTGGCGCTGCTGGTGTTTGGTGAGCTGCATCTGATGACGCTGGTGATGAGCCTGAGTATCGTAGGCATCTCGGCAGACTACACGCTGTACTATCTGACCGAACGGATGGTGCATGGCGCAGACGCCACGCCAGCCGAAAGCCTGCATAAGGTGATCCGCGCCTTGCTGCTGGCGCTGGGCACTACCGCCATTGCCTGGCTTATTATGGTATTTGCACCGTTCCCGGGCATCCAACAGCTGGCCGTCTTTGCCGCAGTCGGGCTGACCGCGTCATGCCTGACGGTAATCTGCTGGTATCCGCTGCTGGTGAAAGGGCTGCCGGTGCGTCCGGTGCCTGCCATCGCCCTGATGGGACGCTGGCTGGGCAGCTGGCGGCGCAATCGCACCGTTCGCGTCGGGCTGCCGCTGCTGGTCGCCGCGATTTCGCTGGCAGGGCTGTCCCGACTGCATGTCGATGATGATATTTCCCAACTGCAAACGCTACCGCCGGCATTAATGGCACAGGAAAAGCAGATCACACAGTTAACCGGTCAGAGCGCCGACCAAACCTGGATGGTGGTCTACGGCGATAGCGCGGAACAAACCTTACAACGTCTGGAAGCGCTGGCGCCGCAGCTGGCAAAGGCCAAAAGTCAGCAGTGGCTGGGCAATTATCGCCTGTTGCCGCTGTCGTCACTGGCGATGCAGCAGAAAGATCATCAGCTGCTGCAACGTGCGGCACCGGGCGTGATGGCGCAACTGCGTCAGGCTGGGGTAGAGGTTGCTAATCCGGATCTGTCTGCAACCCAACTGACGCCGCAGCAATGGCTTTCCAGCCCGAACAGCGAAGGCTGGCGTCTGTTGTGGCTGAGCGTTCCTGCCGGACGTAGCGGGGTGCTGGTGCCAATCGACGGCGTAAAAAATAGTGCCGCGCTGGCCGGGCTGGCAAAAAGCTTGCCTGGGGTGAGCTGGATCGATCGTAAGGCCAGCTTCGATCGGCTTTTCAGCTTCTATCGCACCTTGCTGGGCTGGCTGCTGCTCGCGGCGCTGGTGGCGATTGCGCTAAGCTACATGCTGCGCCTGGGCCTGCGTCAGGGCGCAATCAGCGTTCTGCCGTCGGTGCTCTCGCTGGGTGGCGGACTGGCAGCCTTAGCCTTGTCCGGCCATTCACTGAATCTGTTTTCGCTGCTGGCGCTGGTGCTGGTCCTGGGTATCGGCATTAATTACACCCTGTTCTTCAGTAATCCGCGCGGCACGCCGATAACCTCGTTACTGGCCGTCACGCTGGCGATGGCAACCACCTTACTGACGCTGGGCATGCTGGTGTTTAGCAGCACGCAGGCGATCGCCAGTTTCGGCATCGTGCTGTGCAGTGGCATATTTACCGCCTTCCTGCTGGCTCCGCTGGCGATGCCGCCAAAAAGGAAAAAGAGATGAAAGTAATCGCGACTGTCGCGCTGGCCGTAATGTTACTGGCAGGGTGTGCCGGTAAACCCGATAGCAGTCAACCTGAAGCCTGGCTCAAGCCTGGCGTCAAAGTGACGCTGCCGGCTCCGGGCATCGAACCGGCGATTAATCAGCAGCAGCTGCTGACCGGCACCTTTAAAGGCAAACAGCAGTCGCTGTTGGTCTTACTGAGCGCCGACCAACAGCAGCTGACGCTGGCCGGGCTCTCTTCGCTGGGGATCCGCTTGTTCAGGGTCACTTACGATGGCACCGGCATCCACACCGAGCAATCCATGGTGCTGCCTGAGATGCCGCCAGCCAGTCAGGTGCTGGCCGATATTATGTTGAGCCACTGGCCGATTGCCGCCTGGCAGCCGCACTTGCCTCAGGGCTGGACCCTTAAAGACAGCGGCGATCGCCGCCAGCTGCGGGATAATCACGGCAAGCTGATTACAGAGATCCGCTACCTGCAACGCGGAGCGCAACGTGAGCCGATCAGCATTCAGCAGTTTGCGTTTGGCTATCAAATTCTTATTCAACATCTGGACGCCTGATGATCTACATTTCGGCAGTCGGCATGCTTAGCGCGCTGGGTAACGACATGACCGCCACGGCGGAAAATCTGGCGAAGAATCATGCGCCAGGCATGCGCCCCGACAGCGGCTGGTTGTTGCAGGGCAAACCCTGCTGGAGCGGACGGATTGACGCGGTCTTGCCGCTGCTGCCGGATACGCTTGCTGCCCATCGCAGCCGCAATAATCAGCTGTTACTGGCCGCCTTGCAGCAAATTCAGCCACAGGTGGATGACGCCATCCGCACCTTTGGCGCCGACCGGGTGGCTGTGGTGTTGGGCACCAGCACCTCGGGATTGCATGAGGCCGACCTTCAGGTTGCTGAAAACGCCGGGGGCTACCACTACTATCAGCAGGAACTGGGCGATCCGTCGCGGTTTCTGGCCCGTTATCTGCAGTTATCCGGCCCGGCTTATACCATTTCAACCGCCTGTTCCTCAAGCGCGAGGGCAATCATTAGCGGTCTGCGGCTGATTGAATCGGGTATGGCTGATGTGGCGATAGTCGGCGGCGCGGATACCTTGAGCCGTATGCCGATGAACGGTTTTAATAGTCTTGAGTCTCTGTCTGCGGATCGGTGTGCGCCATTCAGCAAGCAGCGTAACGGCATCACTATTGGCGAAGGTGCCGCATTAATGTTGCTGACTAACGTTCCGCAGAAAGTGGCCGTATTAGGGGTAGGCGAGTCGTCAGATGCTTATCATATGTCGGCTCCCCATCCTGAAGGTGAGGGCGCGATCCGCGCCATTGAGATGGCGCTTAAGCAGGCGCAGCTGGCTCAGGGTGCGTTAGGTTATATCAACTTGCATGGCACCGCGACGCGACTTAACGATCAGATTGAAGCGGGGGTGGTCAGCACGCTGTTTGGTGACGGGATCCCGTGCAGTTCTACCAAGCATCTGACCGGCCACACGCTTGGCGCGGCCGGGATCTGTGAAGCGGCGATAAGCTGGCTGATCCTCACGCAATCCGTGCCATTGCCGCCGCAGGATTTCACCGACACTGAACAGGATGATACGCTGCCTGCCTGTGGTGTGTTACTGCAGGCGCGTCCGATGCAGGGAACAGCGGTGATGAGTAATTCTTTTGCCTTTGGCGGCAATAATACCTGCCTGATTTTAGGAAAGAGTGATGGTTGAATATAAGCGCGCGGCGGAGTATTTGCCCCACGATGCGCCGATGGTGCTGATAGAAAAGGTGCTGTCAGTTGGCGAAGAACAGGCCAGCTGTCAGGTGACGGTCGGTGAAGGCGTGCTGGCACCGTTTCTGACGCCGGAAGGCGATCTACCCGCCTGGTTTGGCATTGAAATTATCGCGCAAACTATTGGCGTCTGGTCCGGCTGGCATGGTCGCCAGCGCCACGACAGCAAGCCGTCGCCAGGGATGTTACTGGGCGGACGCGGTTATCGTTGTCAGGCGGCGGTGTTCCCGGCAGGATCCACGCTGGAAATCACCGTCACGTTGCTGATGCGCGACGAGAAAATTGGCAGTTTCGAAGGCGAGATTAAGATTGATGGCGAACGTTACGCCAGCGGCAGGTTGAACACCTATCAACCTGACCAGGAAGAACTCCACCAACTTTTGCAACAGGGTAATAACGGATGACGCGTTCAGTATTGGTCACGGGTGGCAGCAAGGGGATTGGACGGGCGATTGCCTGCCGCCTGGCCGCCGACGGTTTCACGGTTGTGGTGCACTATCACAGCGATCGCGCGGGCGCAGAAGAGACGCTGCGCCTGATGCAGCAGGCTGGCGGTCAGGGGCGCTGTATCGGATTTGATATTGCCAATCGCGAACAGAGCCGCACCCTGATTGAACAGGATATTGAACAACACGGTGCCTTTTATGGTGTGGTCAGCAATGCCGGGATTACCCGCGATGGCGCGTTCCCGGCGCTGAGCGAAGATGACTGGGACAGCGTAATCCATACCAATCTCGACAGTTTTTATAACGTGATCCATCCGTGCATTATGCCGATGATTGGCCTGCGCAAGGGCGGCCGAATTGTTACGCTGTCTTCCGTTTCGGGCCTGATGGGCAATCGCGGCCAGGTGAACTATAGCGCGGCCAAAGCGGGCATTATTGGCGCCACAAAAGCGCTGGCGATTGAGTTGGCGAAGCGCAAAATCACCGTTAACTGCATCGCACCCGGCCTGATTGATACCGGGATGATCCAGATGGAGCCGGTGGCGGTTGAAGAAGCAATGAAGATGATCCCGATGAAGCGCATGGGTCAGGCCGAGGAAGTGGCCGGCCTGGCAAGCTATCTGATGTCCGATATCGCCGCATACGTCACCCGTCAGGTGATTTCAATTAATGGGGGTATGCTGTGAACCGCAGGGTGGTGATTACAGGGATGGGCGGCGTCACCGCCTTTGGTAACAGCTGGCCAGAGATTGCCGACAGGATGCGTGCTGGCCGCAATGCGGTGCGTAAGATGCCCGAGTGGCAGGTTTATGATGGCCTGAATACGCTGTTAGGCGCCCCGGTGGATGATTTCACCCTGCCGGAACACTACACGCGCAAGCGTATTCGCTCGATGGGCAGAGTGTCGTTGATGGCAACCCGTGCCAGTGAGCTGGCGCTGGAGCAGGCCGGTTTGTTGGGGAATGCCGTGCTGACCAATGGCGAAACCGGCATTGCCTATGGTTCGTCAACCGGCAGTACTGGCCCGGTCAGTGAATTCGCTACCATGCTCACCGAGAAGCACACCAACAACATTACCGGTACCACCTACGTACAAATGATGCCGCACACCGCGGCGGTCAACGCCGGATTGTTCTTTGGTCTGCGCGGACGGGTTATCCCCACCTCCAGCGCCTGTACCTCGGGTAGCCAGGCGATCGGCTATGCATGGGAAGCGATCCGTCACGGTTATCAGACGGTGATGGTTGCCGGTGGCGCAGAAGAGCTCTGTCCGTCAGAAGCCGCCGTGTTTGATACCCTGTTTGCCACCAGCCAGCGTAATGATGCGCCAGAAACCACGCCGTCGCCGTTTGATAAACAGCGTGACGGTTTAGTGATCGGCGAGGGTGCCGGAACCCTTGTGCTGGAAGAGTTAGAACATGCCCAGGCGCGTGGCGCCACCATCTTTGCGGAGATCGTGGGTTTCTATACCAATTGCGATGCGGCACATATCACCCAGCCACAGCGCGAAACGATGCAGATCTGCATCGAAGGGGCGCTGCGGATGGCCGGAGTGAAAGCGGAAGACATCGGCTATATCAATGCTCATGGCACCGCCACCGAGCGCGGTGATATCGCCGAAAGTCAGGCAACCGCCGCGATATTTGGCGACCGGACACCGATTTCATCGTTCAAAAGCTATTTCGGCCACACGCTGGGTGCCTGCGGGGCGCTGGAAGCGTGGCTGAGCATCGAAATGATGCGGGAAGGGTGGTTTGCTCAGACGCTGAACCTGACCGATCCATCAGAGGATTGCGGTAAGCTGGACTACATCATGCACCAGCCTCGCGAAATCCAAACCGATTACGTTCAGTCGAACAATTTCGCCTTCGGTGGCATTAATACCTCGCTGATTTTCCGTCGCTGGAACGATTAGTATCGCGGTAACACGGCCACCTCATATCCGCCAGCTTCCCGGCGGGTAGGGGGTAGCCTTACCCCTTTAACCCCAGCCAGACTCTCGCCTTCAGCCCCTCCCAGCACTCGTTCAATACTTCATTACCCCTTAATAGTTCATCTTCTAAACGCTAACTGGCTGAAAATAAATCAATTGAACGAATTGCCGCAATGCGTGTCTTGCTGACATTTTCAGCTTGCATTTCGGACTTCCCTGAGGATAATCGCAATCCGAATAATAATTATTATCAATTGTATTAATTATCAGGGAAATGTAATGGCCACTTCTTCCACTCAGAATCGCTTCCGGTTATCGCTGTTGGCAGCGTTGATTAGCGCCGCGACTGCGCCCGCTCTGGCAGCAACCACCGACAGTACCGCCAGCAAAAAATCGGCAACCCCCGAAGAAACCCTGACGGTGGTGGCAAAACCCGATGACAACTTCAAAGCGGGCGGCGATCAGCTGGTTCCTGCCTATCTTGATGGGCAGATCGCTAACGGCGGCCGCCTGGGCATGCTGGGCGAGCAGGATGCCAAAAACGTGCCGTTTAACGTTATCGGCTATACCAACAAAATGATCCAGGATCAGCAGGCGACCACGCTGAAAGACGTGGTCGCCAACGATGCCTCGGTGCAGAACGTGCAGGGCTACGGCAACTTTGCCGAAACCTACCGCATCCGTGGTTTTGATCTGGACGGTGATGACATGACTTTCGGCGGTCTGGCGGGGGTGATGCCGCGTCAGGTTGTCTCTACGCAGATGATCGATCGCGTTGAAGTCTTCAAAGGATCCAACGCGTTGATCAACGGATCGGCCTCGTCTGGCGTTGGCGGCATGATCAACCTTGAGCCGAAACACGCGGAAGACACGCCGCTGACCCGCATTGGCGTCGACTACACCTCTGCTTCCCAGGTTGGCACCACGCTGGATGCGGGCCGACGTTTTGGTGACGATAACCAGTGGGGCGTGCGGGTCAACGTCCTGCACCGTGAAGGCGAAACGGCGATCGACAATGAGAAACGCCGCGCCACCCTGGCGTCAGTTGGGCTGGACTATCGTGGTGATAAGCTGCGCACCTCGCTCGATATGGGTTATCAGAAGCAGGAATACCACGGCGGCCGCCTTGGCGTGAACGTCAGCGGTGTGGATTTCATCCCTGAAGTCCCGCGTGCCACCAGCAACTACAGCCAGGACTGGGTTTACAGCAACCTTGAGAGTGAATTCGGTATGGCGCGGGCGGAATATGATATTGCGCCAGACTGGACGCTTTACGGCGCGATGGGCGGCCAGCACTCGCACGAAACCGGGGCCTATGCTTCACCGACATTGAAAGATGAAGACGGCACGGCAACTATTGGCCGTATGGACACCAACAAAATCGTTGATGCTTTTAGCGGTATGGCGGGTGTTCGCGGTAAATTTGATACCGGTTTTGTCACCCACAGCGTTAACGTCGGCTATTCGGCGCTGACCAAGCGTGAAAAAACCTCCTACGGTATGGCGCTGACCTCGCAAGCCACCAATATCTATGACACCTCGCCGGTTGCAGCGCCAGCCAACACCTACTTTGGTGGCGACCTTGATGATCCGCGTCCAACCAGCCGCGTGCGGACGGAAGGCCTGCTGCTGTCGGATACGCTGGGCTTTGTTGACGACAAAATCCTGCTGACCGTCGGTGCCCGTCATCAGAAAGTGGTGGTGCGTAACTACGCCTACGGCACCGCCGAGGAAGATACCGATGCGCGCTTCACCAAATCCCGCTGGACGCCTGGCTACGGTCTGGTGGTTAAGCCATGGGAGACCGTCTCCTTCTATGCCAACCACATTGAAGCGCTGCAGCCGGGCGATACCGCCAGTAGCGGTGCGGTCAACGTTGGCCAGGTAACCGGCATTTCCCTGTCGAAGCAGAATGAAGTGGGGATGAAGGTAGATTACGGCAACATAGGCGGCACGCTGGCGCTGTTCGAAATCAAAAAACCGACCGGCATCATCAACCCGCAAACCAATGTGTTTGGCCTTTACGGCGAACAGCGTAACCGCGGCGTGGAGCTGAACGTATTTGGTGAGCCGATCTACGGCGTGCGTCTGAATGGCAGCGCCACCTGGTTGGATCCGAAGATGAGTAAAACGGAAGATGGCACCTGGGACGGCAAAAATGCCATCGGCGTGGCCAACTTCTATACCGTGTTGAGTGCGGAATACGACATCAAACCGATCGAAGGTCTGACCGCTCTGGCCCGCGTCACGCATTCTGGTTCGCAGTATGCTGACGAAGCCAATACCAAAAAACTGGACAGCTATACCACGCTGGATCTGGGGATGCGCTACCGGATGAAGGTCCAGCAGAACGATCTGACCTGGCGGCTGGGTGTGGAAAACGTCACCAACGAGAAATACTGGTCCGGAGTGGAAAGCTACGGCACCTATATTTATCAGGGCGACCCGCGAGAGCTGAAACTTTCTCTCTCCTACGATTTTTAAATTACAGGCCGCGAAAGCGGCCTTTTTTCTTTACGGAATTCTTCCAGTAATTGCGCAAACCGTCGGGACTATTCATTTTATCAGTGGGTGACTGTGCTATAGTACAGTCCATAAGAAAATACTGGCGTTAAACACAGGACGTTTGGCCAGCAAATGATGAAGAAAAATGAGCGAACGTCCTGAAAACGATTACCCGAAAGAACCCCGCTTTCCGCTTGATGATGCGCAGTTTGCCATTGTGGTTCTGGCCCTGAGCTCCTTCACGCTAATCATGTTTGTGCTGGTGATTACGCTGTTGATGACCTGATTACTCCCGCTGCTTAAATTTAATCTGCTGGCTGCGGATCTCCAGCGCATACGGCTCATAAATCGTTCTGTTGCCGTTGGCGTCTGGCAGGCCGAACAGGCCGCCAGGCGAGCGGCGATCGTCAGCCCAGGACGGGTAATCCACCGCCGGAAACAGTGATATTCCCTCGATTTCGCACCCTTGATCCATCGCCATCCCGACCTGCTCAATCACCCCTTTTAGCCACGGCACCCTGGCGTCGCCTTCAGCACCGGTTTCAGCAATCAGCAGCGGGCGTTGATAACGTTGCCATACTTCGTTCAGCAGAGAGGAAAGCGGGCGGTAATCTGAATGATGAGCCTCCAGCGGATCGCCATTCACAAACCACTGATTATCGGGATACCAGGTCAGGCCGATAATATCCATCAGCGCCGGATCGCCACCCAGTTCGGGATTCAGCCGGCCGCTGAGCATATCCCAGGCTTCATACTGCGCTTCGTGCTGGCGACTGGCTTCCTGACGACTGGCCTCGCTGCTGTCCATTGCGGCGACGTTCACCAGCGGATCGGTCAGCACAAATCGCGCTGCAGGAAGCTCTTCTTTGATGGCCTGCATGGCGGCGACAGACGCCCGTACCAGCTGCTGTTTTAACTCGCGGCCGCGACCGGTCACATTGGGGTTAAACCAGGCGACATCGGCACCGGCCCATGACCAGAAAGAGATTTGGTTCATCGGCGTAAAGAAAGGGGCGCTAAAGCCTTCATTGCGCATCAAGCGGGCGGCAGCGCGTGAGTATGCCGCAAAACGGTCGGTAAATTGCGGTTGCCAGATATCCAGACCGTCGGGCCAGCCAAAATGAGCCAGCTCCCAAATCATCTCGATATCGTGCTGTTTTGCCGCCTGTAACATTGGCAAAAATGTTGACCAGTCATATTCCCCGGCGGTTTTCTCGATTAAATACCAGCGTGCGCCATCGCGCGCGGTGTAAAGATGTTCAGCTGCCAGATGGGCATAATCCTTTTCTAACAGGGTATCGTGGCCGCTGTTGATCACCAGGTCTAACCGTTTGCCTTCGCTGCGACAGGCGGTCGAGCAGGCGAAGCTGCCCTGATAGAAACTTTTAAACACCTGTGGTCTGTGGCGCAGGGGGGAGTTTTGACGCGTTTCGCTATTCATGTCATTTCCTCATCACAAGGGCTATCGCAACGCACTGGGCTAAGTCTAGACTAAATGCCATTGCAGGCCGCAATCAGAACAGTCGCATGACAATACAGGCAAACAGCATTGATAATAGAACCAGCAGGACCTTTCCTTCGAACTAAGGACCATTGATGGCCGAAGCCTATACCCCCGAACCTGACGAGTCTGATTTTGCGCAGACGCGTCTGACCCGTGCCATCTCGCCGTTGGTGGACAATCATCCCGACCACAGCGGCATCCACCCGCTTGAAGATGGTCTGGACGCGTTTGCTGCCCGCTATCTGCTGATGACAATGGCTGAGCACACGCTGGATATTCAGTACTACATCTGGCAAAACGACATGTCCGGGCGACTGCTGTTTAGCGCGGTACTGGAAGCCGCTGAACGTGGCGTGAAGGTGCGCCTGCTTCTGGATGACAACAACACCATGGGGCTGGATGAAACCCTCAGCCAGCTCAGCAAGCATCCGAACATCAAGATCCGGCTGTTTAATCCCTTTTCGTTCCGCACTCTACGAGCGCTGGGTTATCTCACCGACTTTGCCCGGCTCAATCGCCGTATGCACAACAAAAGTTTTACCGTCGACGGCGAAGCCACCATTGTCGGCGGACGGAATGTGGGTGATGAGTACTTTGGCGCGGGTGAAGAGCCGCTGTTTTCCGATCTGGACGTGCTGGCGATAGGCCCGGTGGTGGCTGAGGTGACGAAGGACTTTGAGCGTTACTGGACAAGCCGTGCCGTTGAACCCTTCAGCAAAGTGGTCGAGCTGGATGAAGCGACGGCCATGAGTGCAGTGTCATTACCGGAAGCCTGGCACAGCGATCCGCAGGTGGAGCGTTATCTTGAACGTATTCATGCCTCGCCTTTTGTGGCTCAGTTGGAAAGTGGCGATCTGCGGCTGATCTGGGCCAACACTCGCTTGCTAAGTGACGATCCCCGCAAAGGATTAGGCCGGGCGAAAGCCGGAAGCCTGTTGCCTCAGCGCATGCTGGAAGTTATTGGCAAACCCCAAACGCAATTCGATATTATCTCGGCCTACTTTGTCCCGACCCGCGCCGGTGTGGCGATGCTGCTTTCGTTGAGGCGCAAGGGGGTGAAGATTGCCATTCTGACCAACTCGCTGGCCGCCAATGACGTCTCTGTTGTGCATGCCGGATACGCCAAATGGCGCAAGAAGTTGCTGCGTCATGGCATCACTTTATATGAGCTAAAGCCGCACACCGATAACCGCGATAAGCCACACGACCGGGGATTAACCGGTAACTCAGGTTCCAGCCTGCATGCCAAAACCTTTAGCGTCGACAATGAGAAGGTGTTTATTGGCTCGTTCAACTTTGACCCGCGTTCCGCGATGCTGAATACCGAAATGGGCTTCGTGATTGAGAGCGAATACCTTGCCGCCAGTATCCACCAGCGGTTTATCACCCGAATGCGCGATCGGGCCTGGACCTTACGTCTGGACAAATGGGGCCGGGTAAACTGGGTGGAATATCCGGGTGAAGGGGACAAAGAGATTGTACACAAGCATGAACCGCGGACGCGTTTTATGCAGCGGTTGCTGGTTCGTCTGGTCTGGCGACTGCCAATCGAATGGTTACTTTGAGGTGATAACACGCCCGTTCAGCAGATGAACGGGCGTTTTTTTTAACTGACTTTTTCAGCAGTGGTCTGCTTGCGCTGGGGTTTTCCTGAAAACAGGAAGCGCAAAAGCGGCACGCGAAGATGGATTTCGTACAGCATAAACGCGATACCAAACACAAACACCAACCCGGCAAAGAAGCCGAGGGTGTTATTGCCGATCTCTGGCACCAACAGGATACCGTAGATAATCGTCAGCGGATGGTGTGCCAGGTAGATAAACAGTGACGCGTTAACCAGATAGGTCACACGGGGGGAATGCGAGTTCAGGAAGCGATGTCC
>LIDZ01015402.1_pt17 | contig 19348 bp, 22 predicted proteins | sample 644651 | NCBI WGS metagenome assembly LIDZ01 (sample SAMN03856242, study PRJNA289617) | food metagenome | isolation source: wine grapes on drying loft during traditional withering process | host: Vitis vinifera cv. Corvina | place: Italy: Gargagnago di S. Ambrogio di Valpolicella | collected 2014-01 | reverse complement strand
CGACGTAGGAGACCGTTTCTTTGGCTACCTCAGTCTGCTTGTTTTTGTCGTACGAGTACCAGATGTTAACATCATAAGTACCAATTACTTCGATTCCGTTCCCGGCGGCAACCGCTTCGTATTGGTGGTTGATAATCCAAGCCCCCAGAATACTAGTCGGATGATGTGGCGGAGTCACGGTATGGGTTGCGGTAGAGAACTTACGACCTTTGCCGCAAATTGCCTTCGTAATGATCTCCCTTGTTTGACGTTTATGGCTTAATGACATCTTTGAACCTCCTCCATACAATCATTCACTATCAAGTGTATGCAGGATCTGGGCATTTGTTGATTGTTAGTCTATAAATAAATTTGGGTAAGCCCTCGAAAGGGCTTCATCCCTGAGACTCATAGTACATATAGAAGAAAAATGCCCTAGTTTAGGACTAAATAAGGAGTAGTCTATTGCGGAATCACTCGCACAATACCTAGCGTTCTTTCCCTGCTAAGATCAACGAACTCCTCCCCGATGTTCACAAGTGGACGCAACGGATCATGAGAAAGAATTAGAATAATTTTTCCCACCCTACCATCCGTCAGTTCGACCTCGTTCCCTAGCATCGACTGCATCAACTTATCTATAAACACTCTGGAAATATAAGGGTCAAGCTTGCCAAATACATCATCCTGCATCTGAATTAGAACCTGATATAGAGGTGATGCTTTTCGGTAGAAACGATCAGAGGTCATCGCATGAAAAATATCAACTACCGCAACAATTTTACTGAAATCTGTTATCCGATGTCCTAGCAAGCCAAATGGATATCCACTGCCATCCATTCTTTCATGATGCTGCAGCGCGACAAGCGCCTGCAAATGATTGGTACCTACCGTATCTCTGATCATCTCGTAACCGTAAGTGGTATGCTTCTTCATCAACTGGTATTCTTCATCCGTTAATGGACCCTCTTTGGTCAATATTTCTGCAGGAATCATCATTTTGCCAATATCATGAAGAGTAGCCGCAATGGTCAGCATGCCAAGATCCTCCGGTGACAATTTGAGCCATTTGCCAAGCAGCGTGGACAATATACCCACTGCAACGTTATGCCTGTATGTATAATCATCCTTGGACTGCAGGGCAGCCAAAATTCCGTAGAAATCATTCCGCTCCGACACCTGTTGGATAAAAGGAATAACCTCATTCCTGAGCTCAATCATCGGCAGACGTTTACTTTTGTTATAACGAATCTGTTCAAAAATGTTTTCCATTGCCGACGTGCAATCATCAACAGCAATCTGAAAAAAGGCCGCTTTGTCCAACTGAATGACATCACTAACATCCAGAATAATCTTATGCTGCTTGAGAAGTCGTATATGGTCTGTGCTTAATAAAGTCTTTGCGGGTAAAACAAATACACCCTTGTCATTAAAGAGGTTGGTTATAAGCTGTTTACCAATAAAGTTGTCATTGCTTTTGTCCATACTCTTCACCTGCCAGAGCGGAAAATTCGCTTGTGGCGAATCCCTGCTGTATTGGAACCCTCACTATTTATTTTATTATTCACAGTATTATTGTCTCCTGAACGTAAACTGAACAAAAAGTCATAGTCAGTGACAACATTTTTTAGTTTATACATATTCTATCGTTCTTTTACTAAAGAATGTTAATACTTGATTTGTTATTCACTATCCCCAGGTCAATCAATCGTCTGCTGTGAGCGATCGTTTTTCTTGCTTTAATCCTACCGGCATTTTGTGCCGCTTGGCAATTTTCAGATACAGCGCCAGTTCCCGACATAGCTGCAAAATGGCAGATCGCACTTCAAATTCCTCACGAGTCTCCGGCAGCTCCATTTTTTGAAACTCCTCCTCCAGACCATAGAGAAGTCGTTCTGTCCGACCTGTATATTCTTCTGCCAGAACATCTCCGCTGAGCTGATCGAACAATTCAGCGACCATATCACCATGTGGCAATTGGCGATAGACCTGCGATAACAGCTGCAGCATATTTTGAATGGATTCCAATTGTTCCTTCCGCATGTAGAAGTAGACATTCCACGCCGCATCCGGATTTATCACATGATTCTCCATTTCCCTAGCCGCAGCGCTCAGACCGCGTTGTACCGCCGTGTTCGCCCCAATAAGCTCTTTCCCGTCCCAGATGTAACCAGGTTCACGCAGTGTTCGCGCCAGTTGGGTGAAAATAACAGAAAAGAAGCCATCGACTTCCTTGCGGATGACATACATCGCTCCTTCAGTCTGCGGCATGTAGATCAGATTCACCAGCCCGGCGGAGCCGAGACCAATTACAAGCAATTCAATCTGCTGCAGCAGGACATGCAGCGTAATCTCGGCTTGTCCAAATACACGAAATACGATAACAGAGCTAGTGACGATGCCTTCCTTGAAGCCAGATTTCACAATAAGCGGAAAGCCGAACAGCACGTACATTCCTAGCACCCAATAATGGAAACCCAAGATCCAGAACAAAACACAGCCAAAAAAGAGTCCCACGAGCGAGGCTGTAAAACGTGCCGTTATCGTCCGGAGACTCCTCTTACGGGTGGTTTCCACACCCAGAATTGCTAACAGACCCGCACTCTGCGCATTTGGTATTCCTACAGCAGCTGCCAACAATACGGAAAGGACGGTAGCAGCCGCTGTTTTGATAATTCGAAATCCCATGAAGATATCTCTCCTTGAAAGTTTTGTAAGACATGCTTCTCCGAAATACTTCATACAAAACTCGCTTCGGATGCTTAGATAAAGATATAGTCATGGTACAAGATTTTCCGCAGAGACACAATAAGACATTATTTTCACCGTCTCGACAATAGAATCTTTTCCACATATAAGACCAACTGATACATTGCTGTCGCCACTACAGCGATGATAAGCAAACTGGACATGACCAGTGTGAAATTGAATACCTGAAAACCATAGATGATCAGATAACCAAGGCCAGACTTCGCGACCAAAAACTCGCCAACGATAACTCCGACCCAGGACATGCCGACATTCACTTTTAATGTAGAGACCACTGTTGGAAAGGAGGCCGGCAGAATAACCTTATTAAACACCTGTACACGTGTTGCTCCGAAAGAGCGGACCACCTTGATTAGATTGGGGTCCACGCTGCAGAAGCTGTTATACACAACCAGCGTGGTTATGATCACTGCAATAGATAATGTAGTGACAACGATAGCCGTGAATCCGGCGCCAAACATTACGATAAATATCGGTCCGAGCGCTACCTTTGGCATACTATTAAAGACAACCATATACGGATCAAGAACTGCTGATAAAAAAGGCGACCACCAGATGATGACAGCCAGCAGAGTCCCAAGCAGAGTGCCTAGTACGAATCCTACCGCAGTCTCGCCTACTGTTATCCCAAGATGCGGCCACAAACTGCCGCTAACCATATCCCCCCAGATCTGCCGAAAGACTTTCGTGGGATAGCTGAACAACAACTCATCAATATAGCCCAGTCTGGCCCCCGCTTCCCAAAGGACGAAGAACAGCAGCAGCACACTGCTGCGCACAGCAAGGACCTTATTGCGCCACCGCTGCTTTTTCTTCTGGAATTCTCCATGCATTTGCTGCAGCCATTGTTCCCGGGAAGCTGCTTCACCGGTTTGCCCGTTATGTTTCACTAGCTTTCCCTCCCTGCAGACTCCATTTCCTGCCATATTTCATGAAAAAGCTCCGCGAAGCCGGCCTGATCACGCGCATATAAAGGAGGTGCGGCCCGGATAACCTCCGGCACTGGAAAGACTTTGCGAATCTTGCCCGGATTCCGCTGCAGCAGAATAACCCGGCTGCTGACCGCAATCGCTTCGGACAGGTCATGTGTAACCAGAACTGCCGTTGTCCCGCGGCGGCGCAGTGTCTCTGACACCAGGTCCTCAAGCTGCAGCTTGATCTGGTAATCCAGGGCCGAGAACGGTTCATCCAGCAGCAGCAGTCCGGGGTCAGTGGCCAAGGTGCGCACCAGCGCCACTCGCTGGCGCATGCCTCCCGACAGCTGCGCTGGATAAGCTTGAGCCTTATCCTTTAGCCCCATGTCTTGGAGCAGCTCCAAAGTCTTCTGTTTTGTCTCTTCGTTTAAACAGCCCGTTAACTCCAGACCTAGCACCGCATTGTCCAAGATGCTGCGCCAAGGAAAAAGATAATCCTGCTGCAGCATATACCCTACCTCAGGAGAGGGTCCATTCATGGATCGGCCATTGATCACTACTTCACCACGCGAAGGCTTCATCAGCCCGGCTATGATCGATAAGATAGTTGTCTTGCCGCAACCACTGGGACCCACCAGGCTGACGAATTCTCCCTTCTCAACAGTCAGATTCAGGTCCTCAACGGCTAATGAAGCCTCAAGATCGCCAAGATAGGCATGCGTAACTCCCTTTAGCTGCACTACTGGAAGCATATCAGCCCCTCCCTTCAAGGTTGTAGTGCTTGATCCTCTTCGAATGTTGTGTAAACTTGTTATTTTGCGACGTCAGCCTTAAGGCTTGCTTCAGCTTTTTCGGCAAAGCTGTTATTTACAATCTTCTCTACTGGAATACGTGCTTTCAATTCTCCGGCATTCTCCATGACATCCAACAGATTGTTCCATTCTTCATTATCCACCACCGGATTAACGGCATAGGTATCCTGTTCCTTGTAACGCTTGACCGACGATATTACGATATCCCGGTCTGTATTCTCAAAATAAGGCAAAATTGCATCCGCAATCTCCTCAGGACTGTGATCCTTCACCCATAGCTGTGCCCGCTGGATCGCATTGGTGAACTTCTGGACGGTGTCTCCATTTTTGCTGATATAGCTCTCTTTAGACATAAATACCGTATACGGTAAATAGCCACTCTCTATCCCAAACGAAGCTACCACTTTACCGCGGCCTTCGCGTTCGAAGATGGATGCCTGAGGTTCAAACAGCTGCACGTAATCCCCTGTCCCCGATGCAAAGGCTCCAGCAATGTTAGCGAAGTCGATATTCTGAATTAGAGTAATATCCTTGGCAGGATCAATCCCTTTTTGCAATAAGCTATACGCCCCAGCCATTTGTGGCATTCCGCCTTTTCTTTGTCCGAGAAACGTTGACCCCTTCACTTGATCCCAGCTGAAATCTCCTGCAGCCTTACGGGCGAACAGAAATGTACCATCCCGCTGGGTCAACTGCGCAAAGTTAATGACCGGATCATCCGCACCCTGCTGGTATACATATATGGAAGTTTCCGAACCTACCAGCGCCACATCAATAGCTCCCGAAAGAAGCGCAGTCATGGTCTTGTCTCCTCCTGGAATCGTCTGCAGCTCTACCTCCAACCCCTCATCCTTAAAAAAATTCTGCGACAAAGCCACATATTCTGGTGCATAAAAGACAGAACGAGTAACTTCGCCAATCTTCACCTTTACCCCCGTTGAATCTCCACCGCAGCCGGCAAGTACTGAAAAACACAATGTGATGAGCATGAGTGACAGGGACCTTTTGTTCCTTCTCTTCATTCTTCATTCTCCTTTCTTACCGGGTCATTTGCCCTTACCTAAAGCATATGCCGCAGCCTAGTGAAAGGTTAAGATGAAAGATGAATATCGTTTGCACAGATTAATTGTGAATTCCAGAGCTTTTTTTCGCCAAAATCATATATCCACTTCGCTAAAATCGATCATTATTAGAGATATCCCTAGTAATTACGGGTAATATCTAGATTATCAACGTAAATAAGAATATAAAGTGTTTAGAAATCAAATTATCAGGATATTACGTATTTTTTGAGTCGTGCAAACGTTTTTATAAAATTGGTATATTCAGGTAGTATTAATGATAAAGCGCTTACTCGCAATAAAAATCAGAATTTTCATGAAAGGGGTTTTCTACGATGTATTCTCAGTTTACATACCCACACTCCAAACGCATCCTGCAGACAGTTGCTGCTACAGCCTTAGTTGCTGTAATGCTGACTGGTTGCTCCGGTAATCCTTCAGAAGGATCTGCTCAGTCTTCTGCCCCACCTCCAGCGACAGTAAAGCCGAAGCACACGGTTGCTCCGGCGGCTACCAAACAGACGACTGTTAGATCCGTGACAGCTGTAGATGAGCAGCCCTCCACTGTCTTTTATGAAATATTTGTGCGTTCATTCTTTGACTCCGATGGTGACGGAATTGGTGATTTGCGGGGAGTTACGGAGAAACTTGATTATTTGAATGATGGTGATCCCACAACCACTGATGATCTGGGCATTGGCGGTATTTGGCTCATGCCTATTAATCCTTCCCCAAGTTATCACGGCTACGATGTAACCGATTATCGCAGTATTAATCCAGATTACGGAACTCTAGAGGATCTGCAGGAGCTTATTCAAGCAGCCCATCAAAGAGGCATCAAGGTCATTATGGATTTGGTGGTGAATCACACCTCGAAGGAGCATCCGTGGTTTGTTGATTCTGCTAAGAACAAAGAGGGTAAATATCGGGACTGGTATATTTGGGCAGAGGATCAGAACAGACCGGCAAGCGGAACCAGTGCTGCGGGGAGTGGCAATCCATGGCATAGCCTGCTCGGGAGTCACTATATGGGAACCTTTTGGGAGGGGATGCCTGATTTGAATTTCGATAATCCAGCAGTTCGTAGTGAAATGAAGGACATCGGACAATTCTGGCTAAAAAAAGGCGTGGATGGCTTTCGGCTCGATGCAGCCAAGCATATCTATGAGGATCTGCTGACAGACAAAAGTGCAGCTACAACCGCCAAAAATGTGTCCTGGTGGCAGGAATTCCGCAAAGCCATGAATGCAGTCAATCCGCAGGCTTATATTGTAGGCGAGGTATGGGAGAATTCTGCCGTATCTGTTGGTGCCTATCTGAATCAGGCTTTCGATTCTGGCTTTAACTTTGGCTTGGCAGAGACCTTGCTCCATTCCGCAGAAGCAGAGAAAGACAGTGGGGCAGCCTATACGCTGGAACGCACCTATAAGCTTTACTCACAAATCTCAAAGGACGCTTTTACCGATGCCATATTTCTGACTAATCATGATCAGAATAGAGTAATGAGCCAGCTTCAAGACAACTTGGATCATGCTAAAATGGCTGCAGCTATGTTGCTAACCCTACCCGGAAATCCTTTCATCTATTATGGCGAGGAGATTGGAATGCTCGGGGTGAAGCCGGATGAAGGCCTCCGTGAGCCCATGAGATGGGTACCTGAGGCAGACGGCAAAGGACAAACAACCTGGGAAGACAGCAACAATAACACCTTGACCGCAGAGAATAATGTAAAAAGTCAAAGTAACGATGACCACTCGCTGCTGGAGCGCTACCGTGAGCTCATCTCCCTTCGTAATGCAGTACCTGCCTTGCGTGACGGAGGCATTCGTGATTATTCTTCGGGCAATACCGGTGTTATGGCCTATGAAAGAGTGACCGCTCAGGAGCAAGTGCTAGTTGTGCATAATCTTACAGGCAAAGAGCAACAGGTCTTGCTTCATCCCAATGTGAACGGAGACAGTTATCACAAAGTTCTCAACTTCATCTCCGCTGTAGCCATCTTGAAGGGTGATTCCTTAACCATACCTCCCTATTCCTCTGCCATTCTGAACTAGAGAATAGTAGAGGGTTGCAGAACCCATTCTGTAAAAGTATTGCATAACTGGGATTTGTTCATTGGAAAGGCAATCAGCCAGTCCTCCGCAGCATTGCAGTTCATGCGCAGCAGCCAGCCAGAGGAGAAATCACCAATATAGGCAGCATAATGTACTTTCCAACCGCTATCGCTCCGGGAACAGAGCCGCAATTCTCCTTCGGTGCAATAATATTTCATGACCTTGGCAAGTTGGGCGGAGTGTTCATATTCTCCGGTCTCAGCAAATAAGCTTTGAACTAAACTATGTAGTGTGGATGAACCTGAGCTCTCTTTAAGCTCTTCATACTTATGTCTGGACATCATCAGAGCTGGAACAAGCGGATAACCCGGCTCAAGTGGTTCGACAATATTGAACAGCTGTAGGCAAGTCTGCTCTACTGCTGCAGGTTCAATCCGTTCCAAGCTTATGGAGCCAATCTTTTGATTAGAGATCAATAGTATCTGATCCTTATGTACTTGCAGACATACGTCTTGCATATGCTCGCCCTCAACATATCGCAATCGGCACATTCGTTCCGCAGCTGTCGCTGTGCGCAGCTGTTCCATTACATTTTCATTCATAGCACAATCAGAGAACAGAAAATGTGCTAAATATACGCTGTCCTTATCATTCACACCATCGTATCCTTCCTTAAATTCAATAAAAGTTCAATATTTCAGCTAAATAAATACGTCATCGTGATAAATATCGCAATCTTTATGTTATCATAAGCTAATTTTAAGGTAAAATTAAGAAATAAAGGTTAAGATCAAAACATGAAATACTTGTAGCGAGGTGATTTCAAAATGAGAATGGTCATAACATTTCAGAACAAACTTGTACCTGTGTATTTCACAACAGAAAATAAACAGCCCACTCAAAAAGTACTTAGATTACTTAACAGTACGCTGGAGCTCAAAATTCAAAAAGGCAAAACTGCCCTCAAGAAATGTCTCAATTCTCTGATTAGTATCGAAATTAAAGGCTCTGAAGCTATATTGCACAGTTACAGTGAAAACGATTCATTAGCTCTATCCCTCTATTAATAGAGGGATATTTTTTTGCCCTATTTTCCGAACGCACAAAAAAGCATATCCCTTAGAGTTAAAGGAATATGCCTAACTGCATTTCAATACCGGTTCTATTCAAATAGCGGCTGCTCTTCAGCCGGTCTTATGGTTCGCATTTTCTGCTTTTTCGGCTTTTTGAATACGCAACTTGAATAGCTTCACTAGATTCAGACGTGTGCGTTCTTCATGACAGCTGTCCAGTTTCTTTATGATGAAACGATCAATGGACATGTCCTTCGCTTCCTTTCATACTTCCATTCTTCAAAATCAGGCTAACAGGAAATAATTCCCTGCCCCTGTATCTCCTATATAAACGGGAATTCAACAATCTAAACGTTGTTATTCTGTCCAATTTCATCATTCGAAAAAAGTGATTTACAAACAAAATATTAAGTGCTATATTAAATAAAGTAAATACCTATTATATATATAAGGAGAAATCATAATGACAAATGTCCTTTTTATCAAAGCTAATAACCGCCCTGTTGAACAATCCGTAAGCGTTAAATTGTACCACGAATTTCTGGAGAGCTACAAACAAAGTCATCCACAAGATGAAATTACAGAATTGGATCTGTTTGCAGAACAACTTCCGTATTACGACAACACGTTGATTACAGGAATGTACAAAGCAGCTCAAGGCTATGAAGCAACACCTGAAGAAGCTGCAGGCGCTGCACTGGTTAACAAATATCTGGAACAATTTATTGCTGCTGAAAAAGTAGTCATCGCGTTCCCACTTTGGAACATGACGGTTCCGGCTGTATTGCATACTTATATTGACTACCTGAGCCAAGCCGGAAAAACCTTCCAGTACACTGCTGAAGGACCTAATGGCCTGCTAGGCGGCAAAAAAGTCGTTCTATTGAATGCCAGAGGTGGCATTTATTCCGAAGGACCTGCTGCTGGCGCGGAAATGGCCGTCAACTTTATCTTGGGAATGTTAGGCTTCTGGGGAGTTACGGATATCGAGCAAGTAATCATCGAAGGACATAACCAGCTTCCACAACAAGCAACTGAAATTATTGAAAAAGGCTTGCAATTGGCTAAGACTACGGCAGCATCATTCTAATCTGCCTCCAGTATTAAAAGTCTGGTTATAGTTATACACCGCACTTTTTCAGACAGCTTTTCTGCATCAACCGGACTTTTATTTATATATAGTTTCACAAGGGTGCCCCTAAAGCCAATGGCTGAAGGGGCACCCTTTACTTTTACATAGAATATCTTGAACTCTGCTTAAAAATCATCCACTCCAAGACGCCAGCCTCTGGACCGTGATGGACTGGTTTTTAAGGAAGTGTTGGCGTTTTTCCGCTTTGCCTTCTTCTCTTTGCTGCTCTGGAACAACAGCTCACGCTGTGTTTTGCGATAATTCAGCAGCCGATTCTGTTCCAGCACACCGCTCTGCACTGCCTCCAGTACCGCACAGCCTTCTTCGCGGTCATGACTGCAATCCTTATAACGGCATTCTGCCGCTAAGCTGCTTATGTCAGCAAAAGCCAGTTCCAGTCCCCCGTCATCCTCCCACAGCTGCAGCTCCCGCATGCCTGGTGTGTCCACGATAATGCCTCCATCCGGCATGACAAACAGTTCACGATGCGTCGTTGTATGCCGGCCTCGACTGTCACCCTCTCTTATATCCTGGGTTACTTGCAGGTCCTTTCCGCACAACCGATTGACCATTGTCGATTTACCGCAGCCGGAGGAACCCGTCAGGGCAACGGTCTGACCACTGCCAAGGTAAGGCAGAAGACTCTCCAGCCCCTCACCTTGTAAGGCACTTACCGCATGCACTGCCACGCCTGGAGCAGCTCGTTCCATATCGGCTATCTTGCTGTCCGCATCCGTACAGAGATCTGCTTTTGTCAGCAGAATAACCGGATTCGCTCCGCTGTTCCACGCCATGATGAGATATCGCTCCATCCGCCGCACGTTAAAATCATCGTTCAAAGCGCTGACCAGAAATAAGGTATCCACATTTGCAGCCACAATTTGCTCCTCTTGAGTCGTTCCCGCTACTTTGCGTGAGATGACACTGTGCCGCGGTAGAACTCCATGAATTACTGCATGCTCACCACCATCCTGCATGGAGAGCCCCACCCAGTCACCGATAGCGGGATAATCCCCGGACACTGCTAGCCCATGTCTCAACTTGCCAGCAAGCTCGCCCCAAGTCTCGCCCGACTCCGCCATTACCCGATACTTAGTGCCAAAATCACCGACGATCCTACCGGGAACAAGTTCTGGTCCCCCAGTATCAAGCCACTTCTCATTCCATTTTCTAGCCCAATCTTCATTCCAGCCATATTGCATAATACTCATCCAATTCCTCCTAAATAATGTGGTTATAGCTCTTACCTGCATTCAAATCAACCAGTCTTCGGGAACATAAACTTTGCCAAAAGGCAAAAAAGCCGCCGGAACGTTTAGGTTCCGGCGGCTGGTCTGCCATAGACTGCTCCCTTTGCAAGAAAGAAGAGCGAATCATAGGTAGACATGCAAAAAAAGCCGCCGGAACCGATACGGTCTCCGACGGCTCTAATAGTTATATTAGAGCTTACGCGCTAAACTGCGTTAAGCATTACTGCGCAGTAGCTGTTCCCGGAAGACACGTATCCACAACAGTTGCAACCGATAATGTATAGACTGTCATAAATATCATCCCCTTCCCAAATAATCTGTTGTAAGCATAAACGTTGATCCCACATAATGTCAACCTAATCATTTAACTCATAGTCATAATTTACAAAATGTCCTTGAGTTCATCCAGCTCGTTAATGGTCTTCCATGGATGTACATCCAGCGAATCGTCCCAGCCATGGTTCCTCCGCAGCCAAATACTTTCCATCCCTGCTTTACCCGCTCCCCAGATATCATTCACAGGATGATCGCCGATAAACAAGGTTTGTCCGGCATCTGTACCCAGCCGTGCAAGCGCCAGTAGGTAAATCTCCGGGTCCGGCTTACTGATCCCTACTTCTCCAGAGATAACGATGGTTTGAAAGTAGTCGCGCAGATTGATGGAGTCGATTTTGCCATATTGGATATCCGTCTTTCCGTTAGTAACCAGTCCAAGAATATAACCACGATCCCGGCAGTAACTCAATACATCAAGGGCATGCTTCATCAATGCTCCATGCTTAATATAGCTTTCGTCATAATACACACGGATGTCTGAAGCTGAGACTGGAGTTTGCCAAGGCAGCTCCTGAGCGAGCTCTGCAAAGAAACCGTCTTTATCCCTGTAGCCGTCAGCGTCCCGGAGAATGATATCCTCAATTACCTCCTGCGCCTGCTTGGGATGCAAATATCCCAGAAAATCACGGACAAATTGGGTGCTAAAACTGCGAAAGGTATGATCACGGTCCATTAATGTATTGTCTAGATCAAATAACAAGGCTTGTATATCTTTCATGCAATGATTCCCCTTATGTGCTTAATTTCAATCCGCCCTCTTCAGGAATTCATTGTACTATGCCTATACAAACAAAGAAAAGACCATTCTGAAAAAGGAAACCGATTCTCCTCTGTTCAAAACAGTCTTACTGTTCAAATTCATAAATCATTTGCATAAATCCATGGGTCACTTCCTTACTCAAAATGCTCCGGCCTGTGTGTCAGCATCATTTCCTCGTCCGTGATATATAATGGAAAAGGTGGTGTTTCTTTAAGATAACTTTCTGTAGAGAGCAATCGGTAATGAACCTCAGGCAACCAAGCGTCCTCGATCAGCGGCAGCTTTCCTGTATCGTTAATATAATTATCTACCGCTGACTGAACCAAATCGAGGTAATAAGGAACTAGCTTGTCTTCTTCGGTAAAGATTTCGAATGTTTCACGCGACATATAGAACTTTTGCTGCGGTACTCCACCCAAATAACGTTTTAGACGAGCAAGATCAATACTTTTATCTTCCATGATAAGTGCCGTACGGTTGATCGGAGTGGGCATATCGGCTTCGAATTGCTTTACAGCCTGCTTGACCTGTGGCAAAGTGACCATTACTTGATCTGAATCGGAATTTTTTTTAGCGCGCTTGAATATCATACTGAAAGTCTCCTTTCGAAGTATATGTCAGATAACGCTTACAATTCCAGTTTATTCGTTTTCTAAATATTTAATCAGTATTCTTCCCAATATTCACAGAAAGTTACCATTTATAAGTTCATTATTTGACATATTCCCAGTGAGTCCACATTTCCTGCGGGTTAAGTTCATATTTATCATTCTCCCGATACATGAATTGATGCATGATAAACTCACGTCGGATGGTAGCAAAATCATCATGAAATGGCTTAATGAACTCATTTATTTCTTTTTCTGTGTAAATGACCCCGGGCTCCAGTTTCTCCACTATATACTGCAGAGCGATCAGTTTTTTCTTATACTGTGCTGGAATTTGCCGCAAACGGCCATCTTTGGAGAAAAAATTGCGCAGCACCGTTTCTTTGAGACTGTTATCCGATGATTGCTCTTCCATATCTTCTACCCCCTTAGCAAAAATAAATTGCAATGAAGCATCTGCGGTAGCCGTAATAAATTCAGGATTCAGCTTGAAATAGACAGTGTTCTTGTCGCGACGTTCTTTAATCAGCGCAGCCTCACGCAATTTGGAGGCATGATGAGTTACTGTTGGCTGCGATAAATTCAATTTCTCCGCTAGTGCCTGTCCGTGCATTTCTCCCTGGGACAGAATCAGCAGCATGCGTAGACGGGTAGGATCAGCTAAAGCTTTATGATATTTCACAATTTTATCAAGTTGCACGGGTAGACACTCCTCTAACCTTCATAAACTGAATATAAAGCCATAAAACAATTTAGATATATATCTAATTATACAACAATAAACGCTGCTTTAGCAACCGCTTCCACAATAAAAACCTGCCTTTATGGAAAAAAAGTTGGGTTTGGGGTAGGATTTAAAGAAACGAATAGGAACTATCGGGAGGTTGCCAGCTAAATGAAAGATGTAATTATTATCGGGGCAGGTCCTTGTGGGCTCTCGGCAGCCATGGAATGCCAGCGCCAAGGGCTTACCAGCTTGATCATTGAGAAAAACTTTATCGTACATTCCATTTTTTTGTACCCAACCAATATGCAATTTTTCAGTACAGCCGAGCTACTGGAAATCGGTGGGGTTCCTTTTACATCGCCAAATGACAAGCCCTTCCGTCAAGAAGCACTAGTCTATTATCGTCGCGCTGCACAGCAGCATGGTCTGGAGATCGCCGCTTATGAAGAAGCTTTATCTGTGGAGCCACTTGATGATGGAAATTTTGCCGTACATACTTCCAATTCGCGTGGCGAGCACAAGACCCGGCAAGCTGCACATGTTGTGATCGCGACAGGTTACTTTGACCAGCCTAATATGATCGGAATCCCTGGTGAAGAGCTGCCCAAAGTGACTCATTATTTTGGAGAAGCCCATCCTTATACGGGTATGAGGGTGACCGTTATTGGCGGCAGCAATTCGGCAGTGGATGCGGCGCTTGAGCTGATCCGTGTAGGAGCTACCGTAGATATGGTGTATCGCGGAGATAGCATCTCAGAGAATATTAAACCCTGGGTTCGGCCAATCTTTGAAAGCCTGGTAAAAAAAGAAAAAATCACGCTGCATGTCCAATCACGCGTAGTGGAAATTACACCACACTCTGTAATCATTCAGTTGCCTAATGGAGAAACTGAAGCTGTGGATAATGATTTTGTGCTGGCCTTAACCGGTTTCCGGCCTAGCCGTACCCTCCTAACTTCGGCTGGCGTTGTCATGGATGACGAGCTGGAGAAACCCGCATTTAATCCATCCACCATGGAGAGCAATGTGCCCGGATTGTATGTAGCAGGCGTAATCGCTTCCGGCCGCAATGCTAATGAGGTCTTTATTGAGACCGGTCGGGGACATGGCAAGCTTATTGTGGACCATATCCTCACGAAACAGTGCAGTAAGGATAAGGAGATGGATCACTAATATGGACTTGACCTCTTTGCTATTGCTTGGATTAGCAGCACTGGGTATCATCAGCAGCAATTCACCTGTGACCATTGCCATGGTCGTCCTGCTGCTGCTGCGAGTGCTCGGATTACAGCAGACCTTCCCGTGGCTGGAGAAGTATGGCTTGACCGTCGGGATCATCGTATTGACCATTGGTGTGATGACTCCACTGGCCAGCGGCAAAATATCGCTGCAGATGGTTGGCCAGTCCTTCCTGAACTGGAAGTCACTGTTGGCGATCGCCATCGGTATTCTTGTCGCCTACCTTGGTGGACGAGGCGCGGTACTTATGGGCAGCCAGCCTACTGTTGTTGCCGGACTCCTGATCGGTACAGTGATCGGCGTGGCCTTCTTCAAGGGCGTCCCGGTTGGCCCGCTCATCGCGGCTGGCATCTTGTCGTTATTGATTGGGAGAATGTAATTCACGCAGAATATTTGAGCAAGATATTACCAGTTGTTCTGAGTAGACGCTCCGCGAACGGACCGTTGCTCCAATCGCTGTTGTGTCCAGATTTTTTGATTTTACCTTATCGGTAGAAATCCGGACACAAAGGCGAACGCTATCGCTTTTCCGCAATCGTTCCGCCCTCTCCGCTACTTTCAGCGTGACCCGTTCAAAATGCTTCCCTGAACCCGGTATTGTTTCTCTAACTCCGAACAGTAGTGTGAATCATATCTGATAATTTTCACAGGAGTACAATCGAGAATACTATCATTGCTGTCGTTCCTTTTGTACTGGCCTTGTTTAACCCTTCTCACAACCTCTTCGTCGATCAGGATATTTCCGGCTTCCTCTTCATCCGTGACGGTTATTGATGCCGCAAAGGAGTGGCAGTTGTTCACCCCAGCCTTATCAATAAAGGCTAGAACACAAGTGATTGTTAATTCCCCACAATTTATAGGCTCTAATGTGAAAATCTCCAACAGGATGTCATGTGAAAGGTTAGGTTTATCAATAATGAACCTACCTGAGGAATCCTGATCATGGTGCTGGCTGATGCTGTTGGCCAGATGAATTCCGGCCGGAAGGAGTACCTGAAGAGTTGCATGCTCCACTTCTCCCAGTGGGGCTATCTGAACCCATATATGGTTCATGCCTTCTTCATGTTCAAGAATTGATTTCGCCAATCGAATGGTAATCATCGTGTTCCCTCCTCTTTCAACAGCTCAGTTACGGTTTCAATCATTTTGGTTCTTAATGTCTGTGAAACACGAGGACTTATTGAGATCATCACATCGTCGGTAATCACAAGTGTCTCATTGTACAGAACTTGCTCCGGCTGAAAGAAGCGCAGATTTTCTCCAAGCTTAGCTACTTCTTCATGGGTAAGTCCGGCCAGCTTTACTTGTATATTCGCTAGTGTCTCCCCGCTTTTGGACAACATAATTATGGCTCGAAAATAATCCATATGCGTATCTGTATAAACTCGCTTATTTCCGGCTAATTCGAGCGGCGGCAAAAGACCAATCTGCGTGTAATATCGAACTGTTCTCAAATTCATGTCGGGATCTTCCTTTTGCAAAGCTTCGGCGATTTGCCGGCCTGTATATATCCCCACTCTAATTCCCCTCCATTCAAATTAATCCATAGTTACACTAAACTGTATATGTTACAGTATACTGTAACATATGAGTAAATGCAAAAAAAAGCCGCCTTCATTCAGGCGACCGGCAATGTATTATTAATCCTATATTCTAGACTTTCCACCAGCTAATTAACCATCCAACCGCTGCACATTAAACAGTCTGGCGTAACTTCCCTCCACAGCCATCAGCTGTTCATGTGTTCCACATTCGGTGATTGCACCGTTCTCCAGCACCACAATCTGATCTGCGTGTGTAATCGTTGACAGCCTATGGGCTACGATCAAGGTGGTGCGCTCGGAAGAAAGTGCCTGCAGCGCTTGCTGGATCAGATACTCCGATTCCAAATCCAGGGCCGAGGTAGCCTCGTCCAGAATGAGCACCTTCGGGTCTTTTAGAAATACACGCGCGATAGCCACACGCTGCTTCTGTCCACCGGATAGCTTTACTCCCCGCTCGCCAACCTCGGTATCATAGCCCTGCGGCAGTTGCAGAATGAAATCATGGGCATTGGCTGCTTGGGCAGCCGCAATAATATCTTCCTCCGGCGCTTCAGGATTGCCAAACAGAATATTGTCACGCACAGAGCCGCTGAACAAGAAATTATCCTGAAGCACCATACCTACGGTTCTGCGCAGACTCTCCTGCGTTAGCCCCCTTATATCCTGCCCATCCATTTGGAGACTACCTTCGCTAATATCATAGAAACGCGGAATCAGGCTAATCAAGGACGACTTGCCTCCCCCACTCATTCCTACAAAAGCGATCGTCTGCCCCGGCTTGATGCTTAAAGAAATATCCTTCAACACCCATTCGTTCTCATCGTTATATTTAAACCATACCTGCTTAAAATCAATGGCTCCAGTTGCTGCAAGTAGAGGTTTAGCGTCAGGCTCATCAACGATATCATAAGGTTCATTCAACAGCTCCAGCACCCGCTCCAGGGAAGCCGAGGCTTGGGTCAATACCGTCGAGGAGTTGATCAAGCGGCGTAGCGGCGCATACATGCGATCAAGGTAACCGAAGAACGCAACAAAGGTTCCCAAGGTCAAATTCCCTAGAATAACCTGATATCCCCCATAACCAATGACGAGGAGCGGTGCAATATCTGTCAGTGTATTGATAATGGCGAAGGTGATCGCATTCCAGCGGGTTTGGGCCATCGCTTTTTCCAAAAAATGCTTGTTGATAGATTCGAATTGCTTATGATCCACTTGTTCCATCGTGAAGCTGCGGATAATCGCAATCCCCTGAATCCGTTCATGCAGGTATCCTTGAATCCCGGCAAGTGCTTGGGAGCGGTCTTTGGTCAGTACCTTGAGCCGCTTGTAAAGTGTATTTACAGCAATGGCGTAAAACGGCAAAATGGCGATGGATATAAGGGCAAGCATTGGATTGAGGTAAAACATAAACGCCAATGCAAACACAAGCGTGAACATATCCAGCCATATGTTCATCATCCCCACTTCCACCAGATTTTTGGTCTGCTCCACATCATTGATGAATCTGGAGATGGCTTCTCCCACCTTGGTATTCTGGTAATACCGCAGCGATAAACGCTGCAAATGGCTGTACAGCTTATTTCGCATGTCGAAAAGTACTTTGCTGGTAATCAGCTGGGCAAAATATTGACGGAAGTACTCCACCGGCCCCCTTACAATTACAAACAAAATAAAAGCTCCACCCAAAATAAGCATGAGCTGTGACACCCGCTCCTCAACCGTCATATTCGGATTTAGCAGCAGATCATCTACAATATATTTCAGGATCATAGGCAGGGTCAGCGGTATACTGAATTTGATCATGCCAATAATGAGCGTAATTATTATCAATTTCATATAGGGCCGAACAAAAGGGTAATAGGATTTCCATTGCTTCACTGAATTGTTCTGTCCCTTCACTTCATCGAGATTACAAGGTATTGTTGACTTTTGCGCTCTACAATGTTTTTATAATTTTAAGTCCATAAGTACGATCGCAGTACCCGAACTTCAGGAGGATAACGATGTCTAGACAATTTGTGACGGAAGCCGTCATGATGGCGATCTACGGTCAACTGCTCGTTCCGAGCAGCCCTGTGGAATATATAGTGCCTTACACAACTATAATGGAATTGTACGAATTGCGGGATAGCGATGAACCGTTAATGAACCGCCCGGACGATGACAAGCATGTCAAACTTAAGATTCGTGAGCTGATCGATTATTTCGAAGAGCCGCTGAATTCCAAGAAAATCAATCGCTGCCTCGCCATCCCTTGGGCCAAAAGCTCCGCTATTCTGCTCGGTGGACAGGCACAGATCACGATCATTAACAGCATGGACACTGAAACTTATGGAGAAGTATTCGATCCGATCGAAACCGAACTTCTGCTGTCTTCCCAGCGTGAGAAGGTGCCTATCCTAACCGATCAATTTGAGCTGATCCAGCGCATTATTGAGGGTGGAATTCCTGTTCAGGTATACGATATTGATGATTTCGATTTCGCGATGGAGGAAGAATCCTTCCGCAGCTCTCCTTAATACAAATATGTATAACAGCCCATGCCTTTTGGCAAGGGCTGTTTGTATTATGAAGAAACCACCCATTTCTCATATATCGGTTGCTGTCAATGCTTTGTACTTATACTCAATATCATCCTCGGCCTCCGAGTACTCGATAGAGAGGCTATATCCATCCATATACCATAAGTCCTGCTCTTCCATATAGAACACTATTCCTTCTTGCTCCACCTTGTTCGCCGGGCGTCCTGGCACTTCAGTTGCTATACCCAGTGAGAATCCAGGGTGAAGTCCACCACCCGAACTATAACGGGGAAATAAACGAATATAGTCTCCATTTGCCAGGCCAAGCTCTCTTCTGAACCAGGCAGCCGCGGCTTGACTTATTTCCATACTCATCACTCTCAGCTCCTTTGTGATTCTTATCATACTTAAAAAATGCTAATATTCCAAATGACTATACACCATAAGGGATTCGAAATTTGTTCAAAAATACATTTGACAAGGTCTCGAAGTGAGTGATAAACTCGGTTCATAACGAAGCGTCTTCAAGTTATTACCAAATTAAAGAAAGGGTGAGAGCGGTGTTTAA
>LIDZ01015388.1_pt18 | contig 19393 bp, 19 predicted proteins | sample 644651 | NCBI WGS metagenome assembly LIDZ01 (sample SAMN03856242, study PRJNA289617) | food metagenome | isolation source: wine grapes on drying loft during traditional withering process | host: Vitis vinifera cv. Corvina | place: Italy: Gargagnago di S. Ambrogio di Valpolicella | collected 2014-01 | reverse complement strand
CGCGTGCTGATCCTGCGCGGCGAGGGCGGGCGCGAGTGGCTGGCGCAGCAGTTGGCTGCCCGTGGCGCCACGGTAGACTACATGCAGCTGTATCGCCGCCAACAGCCCAGCTACCCGATCGATGCCCTGCGCCAGCGCATCGGCGCGGAACGCTTGAACGGCGTGGTGGTCAGCAGTGGGCAGGGTTTCGATAACCTGCTGGCGCTGGCGGGTGAAGATGCGCCGCTCTTATTGCGCATGCCGCTGTTTGTGCCTAGTGATCGTGTCGCCAAAATTGCTGCCGCCGCCGGCGCCTGGCATGTGGTCAATTGTGCGGGCGCCAGTGCGTTGGCATTGCGTGAGACCCTGCGCCGGTCTGCGGCGCCGCTGGATCAGGTCTGTGCCTTTACTGACAAGAATGCCTAACATGAAGGATGGATACGTGAGCGAACCAGTCTTGCCCAAAGAAACACCCACGCCCGAAGCTGCACTTCGCCAACCTGCCGACAAACCGGCGCGTACGGGTACGGCGATTGCCGTGCTGGCGTTGCTTGTAGGTGCCGCTGGAGTGGCTGTCGGTGGCTGGGGTGTCTGGCAGGTCCGTCAGCTCAACGCCGGTCACCACGCGCAATCTGCGCAATTGGAAACCTTAACGGCGCAGTCGCAGACGCTCAAACAGAACGAGCAACAGTTGGAGTCGCGCCTCGCGCAGTTGCCGCCTGCGGCCGAACTGGAGGAGCGCCGCCGCCTGGTTGCCCAGCTGCAGGGCGACCAACAGCGCCTCAGCCAGCGTCTCGAGAGCGTAGTGGGGGCCAGTCGCAAAGACTGGCGCCTGGCCGAAGCGGAGCATCTGGTGCGCTTGGCCAGCCTTCGCCTGTCGGCACTGCAGGACCTGACCAGTGCCCGTGCACTGGTGCTGGGGGCTGATGAGATTCTGCGTGAGCAGGATGATCCTGCCGCCTATGCTGCCCGCGAGCAATTGGCCAAGAGCATGGCGGCCTTGAACAGCGTCGAACAGCCAGATCGCACCGGCCTGTTCTTGCAGTTGGGCGCGTTGCGCGAGCAGAGCGCCCAGTTGTCGGTGCTGGCGCCGGAGTTTCAGGCGGACGCCCAAGCCCCGGCGTTGCAAGGCGATGCGGCAGGCTTTGCCCATTGGCGCCAGTGGTGGCGCACCGTTTCGGGGTTCTTTCGTATCGATTTCAGCCCGGATAACAATATCCGCCCACTGTTGGCCGGGCAGAGCCTGCAGCAGGTACGCCTGGCCTTGAGCCTTGCCCTGGAGCAGGCTCAATGGGCTGCGCTCAATGGCCAAGGCAAGGTGTACACGCAGGCACTGGATGAGGCTCGCGGCGTACTGGCCGGCAGCTTCAATCAGGACAACACCCAGGCAAAATCGCTGTTGGCCAGGATCGATGCGCTCAAGGGCCAGTCAGTAACCGTTGATGTGCCTGATCTGGCAGCCAGTATCACGGCATTGCAGGCCTATATGGCGCAGCGGCACACGCCGGTCGAGGGCGCGGCTGCACCTGCCGCCGCGCCTCAGGGGGCTACGCCATGAAGCGAATCTACATTATCGTCGTGATCGCCATTGCCCTGGCCACGGTGCTGGGCTTGGGGATTTCCCAGAGTCCTGGTTACATTCTCATCGATTATCCTCACGTGTTGCGGTACGAGTCCGGTATCTGGTCGACGCTGGCGGCGTTGCTCGCCATCGGCCTGGTGGTCTATGTGCTGGCTTCGTTGCTGCGTGCCGTGGCGACGTCCTCCAGGGTGGTCAACCCTTGGTCGCGGCGCAACCGTTCGCGCCGGGTACAAAACGCGATCGAACAAGGTCAGTTAGACCTCGCCGAGGGGCGCTGGAGCAGTGCCGAGAAGCACTTGCAGCGCGCTGCGGAGTCCGAGCCGCAACCTTTGCTGTATTACCTGGGGGCGGCCCGCGCAGCCAACGAGCAAGGCCGCCATGTGGAGAGCGACGCGCTGTTGGAACGCGCGTTGCAGCGCCAACCCCATGCCGAACTTGCCATCGCGCTCAACCATGCCCAGTTGCAGATCGATCGCGGTGACAGCGAAGGTGCATTGCAGACCCTGCAAGCCATGCACGAGCGCCACCCGCGCAACGTCCAGGTATTACGCCAGTTGCAGCGTCTGCATCAACAACGTGGCGAATGGCCGGCGCTGATCCGCCTGCTGCCCGAGTTACGCAAGGACAAGGCGCTGCCCGTGGCCGAACTGGCGGAGCTTGAACGCCGCGCCTGGGGTGAGAATCTTTCGCTGGTAGCAGTGCAGCCCGGTGCCAGGGATGAATCCCTCAAGGCGCTGCAGGGCGCCTGGCAGCAACTCAGCAGCGCCCAGCGCCAAGAGCCTGCGCTTGTGCTGGCCTACGCTGAGCAGTTACGTCAGCTGGGTGCGCAGGTCGAAGCCGAAGATGTTCTGCGTCAGGCGCTCAAGCGCCAGTACGATAGCCACCTTGCTCGTCTGTACGGGCTGGTCCGCGGGGCCGATGCCGGCAAGCAACTGCAGCACGCCGAGGGCTGGCTCAAGCAGCATCCCCATGACTCCAGTCTGTTGCTGACGCTGGGTCGCTTGTGTTTGCAGAATCGTCTGTGGGGCAAGGCTCGCGATTATCTGGAGGCCAGCCTGCGACTGCAACGCAACCCTGAGGCCTGTGCCGAGCTGGCGCGCCTCTTGGCCCAGCTGGGCGACACCGAGGGCAGCAATCTGCTGTTCCAGGAAGGCCTGGGCCTTCTGGACGAACGCTTGCTGGCCGCGCCTCTGCCTGAGCTCGCGCGGGGCTGATCCGGCCGATTCGCGAGCCATCGGTGCGATTCGCCCTATGGCAGAGGACCCCGCCCGCGAAGGGGCTCCACGCGTTGTCGGTTCGCTGTACAGCTGCGTCTTTTCAGATTGGTCTTAACCGAGTCGGCTTGAAAGGTTGCCGGGCTTTACTCTACCGTTGGCGTCTGTTCCTTCCGATACCGGGTTTGCCATGATTCTGGCTCGTTCGCGTTCCATGTTTTTGTTGGCGTTTCTGGCCTCGCTGCTGATCATGGGTGCTGCTCTCTACCTCGAACATGGGGTAGGTCTGCAACCGTGCTCCCTGTGCCTGGTACAGCGGTTTTTCGTGATCGTGTTCGGCCTCGCGTGCCTGGCCGCCGCACTGCATTTTCCGCGCAAGTTGGGCATGCGTATCTACTGCGGCGTTGCCCTCATCAGTGCCCTGCTCGGCGCATTGGCTGCCACGCGGCAGCTTTGGCTACAAGACCACGCCGAGCAATTGCCCGTCACTTGCCACCCCGGGCTGTTGCAGATGCTTCAACACGCGCCCCTGCTGCAGGCATTCAAGGTCATCGTGCTCGGGACGCCAGATTGCGGCTCGGTCAACTGGTCATTTCTGAGCCTCAACCTCCCCGAGTGGAGCCTGCTGGGGTTTGCCGGGCTCGGGTTGTTCGCTTTGCTGCAACTGCTACATCGCTGACCATCGTTGCGCAGCTTGACCCGCAGGGCGTCTGATAAAACGCTTGTATGAACTTAGTCGCATGCGTACCTTGAAGCCACGCGCCTGCGGGAATAACCTCCCAACACGCGCCAAAGAAATCAGGCTGTCGAGTGCTGCCTCTGCGTCGGGCCATCGGGCCATGTCCGCATAGAGCAGGCAGCACCTCCAAGGGAAGAACATCATGTTGGAAAGTTGCAAGAATGCTCAGGAACGCTGGGGCGGAGTTAACTTGCTGATCGACCGTTGGCTCTTGGAGCGCGATGCGCTGATCAGGGCCTACCACGATTTGAAGTCCAGGTCAGACACTCTGGGCGCCGACCATCAAGCGCTGCTGACCTTTTGCGAGGCGCTCGTCGATTATTGCTCTGTGGGGCACTTTGAAATCTACGAACAGCTCAACAGTGAAGCCAAGGCGTTCGGCGATGACCGCGGGCTCGAATTGGCCGAGCAGTACTACGTGCGGATCAATGCCATCACTGAGAAGGCCATGGCCTTCAATGACCACTGCGACAACGGTGACTGGTCCCACGCCGAAGAAGTCGCCACCGAGCTGAAGGCCTTGGGTGGTCTGCTGCACGAGCGCTTCGAACTCGAAGACTTCCTGATCGAGGTGCTGCACACCTCGCATAAGGACCGCGTCGCCGTACCTCAGTAAGCCTTGTTGCCGGTACTGGCCTCGGTCAGTCGGCAACGCCCAGTAGCTCGATCTCAAATGTCAGCGGCGTATAAGGGGCGATAACATCACCTGCGCCTTGTGCGCCATACGCCAACGCTGACGGTATCACCAGCCGCCACTTCGCTCCGGTCGGCATCCCTTGCATCCCTTCTTTCCAGCCCTCGATCACACTATCCAAGGCGAACCACTGCGGCTGCGAACTCTCGTCGAATACGCTGCCGTCGGGCAGTACGCCCTTGTAGGTGACCTGCACACGGCCGGTGGCCTTGGCGATGTTGCCAGTGCCGCCCTTGAGCTCAGTGATCAAAATGCCGTTGGACAGCGCACGTGCACCTGGCTTGGCTTTTTCGGCCGCCATGAATGCGCGTTCGGCCGTCAGGGCTTTTTCACTTTGCGGCTGGGCGCTGCTAGCGGCCACCTGGGCGTCGTGCTCTGCCAGAATCTGCTCGATGCGCTCGTCGCTGAGCGTTAGCGGTCCGCCCTTATAGGCTTGGCGCAGCCCTTCGATCAGAGCGTCCAGTTGCAAGCCCGGAACTTCGTCATGCAAGCGCGTGCCCAGGCTTGCGCCAAGGCTGTAACTCAGATCGTGTGGACTGGCGGAAGGGGCGGGATCAGCAGCGTGCACCCAACTGGAGAAAAGGCATAGCGGTAACCACATCCGGTGTTGCATGGGCACTCTCCATGATCGAATAGTGGCGATTATGCCAGTGCCTGCTCGACCTGCGCAGTGGCTGTTGCAAACATCGCTGCAACAACGGTTTTGGCAGTATGCAACGTAGTTCATGTTGTGCTGTCAAGATGCCCTAGCGGCTGGGGCTTGAGAGGTCTAGTATGAGCCGCATTCACGTCAGCCAGGAGGTAAACCATGTCGGCCAGTAAGAAGCCTGTAAATACTCCGTTGCATTTGCTCCAACAGCTCTCGAGCAGCCTGCTCGAGCATTTGGAAAGTGCCTGCTCTCAGGCATTGGCTGATGCCGAGAAGTTGCTCGCCAAGTTGGAAAAACAGCGAGGAAAGGCTCAAGAAAAGCTGCATAAATCTCGCACCAAGCTGCAAGACGCTGCCACTGCCGGTAAAGCCAAGGCGCAGTCCAAGGCCAAGGGCGCGGCAACCGAGCTGGAACAATTGCTGGATGCGCTGCAAGCGCGTCAGGCCGAAACCCGTCATTACATCGTGCAGCTCAAGCGTGATGCGCAAGAAAGCTTGAAACTCGCTCAAGGTGTGAGCAAGGTCAAGGAAGCCGTGACCAAGTCGTTGGCCAGCCGTCCTGTCGCCAAGCCTGCCAGCACCAAGGCGAGCAAAGCGGCCAAGCCAGCTGCAAAAGCCGTTGCCAAATCGACGCCTGCGAAGGCACCTGCCAAGACTGTCGCGGCCAAGCCAGCAGCAAAAACACCGGCCGCAAAGTCGGTAGCCGTCAAGCCTGCGGTTAAAGCAGCCGGTGCCAAGCCTGCTACTGCCAAAGCTGCGCCCGTCAAAACAGTCGCAAAACCCGCTGCGAAAGCTCCGACTACTGCTGCAAAGCCAGCTGCCAAGCCAGTCGCCGCTAAAGCTGCGAGCGCTGCCAAACCAGCCGCTAGAGCCAAGCCTTCAACAGCCGCCAAGCCAGCCGCAGCTGCCAAGCCGGCTGTGGCTAAAGCACCTGCCACTGCCAAGCCGGTTGCCGCCAAGACTCCTACCGCTGCCAAGCCTGCCGCCGCACCCAAGCCGTCAGCCGCTGCCAGGCCAGCACGCAAGCCCGCTGCTAAAAAGCCTGCTGCTGTTACAGCGGCCAAACCGGTTGCCGCAGCTGCCAGCAAGCCCGAGTCAGCGTCCGTCAGCAGCCCAGCAGCAACTGCCGCACCCGCTGCCAGCGACACCGCAACGACGTCGAGCGCTTCCTAAGCGTCGGGCGCTGCGGCGCGCAGCATTTGCAGCGCGTTGCAGATGTCTGTGACTGCTGGGTCCATAAGGCCCGGCAGTACGGCTTCCAGCCATGGCAACGCTTGTGCGGATGCCGGCCAATGCGCTCCTGCTTCCTGCAGGCGCTCCAGCAAGATCCTTTCAGCCTGCAACTCCAGTGCTTTGACGGCTTCGCGCAGCTGCGCCAGTCGGGCGTCATGCTGTGCAGGGTCACGCCATTGCTGGCGCAGGCCGCGCAACGGTACGACAACCTCTGCAGACCACTGAGTGGCAATTGCGTCCAGGGCTGCCAAACGTTCCGGTGTACAGGCAACCGAGCGCTGCTCGAGCCACCCAGCGCATAGCAACAGGCACACGTTTGCGCCGCGATCCTGCAGCAGCAAGCAGCTTTCAGCCACTTGCGGACGTTTATAGAGGTCGACCGCGAAGGTCCATAGATCAGCTTGCATAGAGGTGCCCGCGCCAGTTGGCAACGAAGCTGGTAGACTCCGCCGCCATTATGATCCGAATTCAGAACCTCACTTTACAGCGTGGCCCGCAACGTCTGCTAGAAGACGCCGAGCTGACCCTGCACGCCGGCCATAAAGCCGGCCTGATCGGCGCCAACGGCGCCGGCAAATCCACCTTGTTCGCCTTGTTGCGCGGCGAGCTGACGCCTGACAGCGGTAGTTGCGACCTGCCCGCCGACTGGCGGATCGCTCACATGCGCCAGGAAATCGAAACCCTGGATCGTATCGCGGTCGACTACGTGCTCGACGGCGACCTGTACCTGCGTCAGGTGCAGCGTGATCTGCTGGTGGCCGAAAGCGCCCAGGACGGCAGTGCCTTGGCGCGCCTGCATGCAGAGCTCGACAGCGCCGACGGCTACACCGCCGATGCCCGCGCGCGCAAACTGCTGGCTGGGTTGGGGTTCACCAACGAGCAGATGGACCGCCGCGTGGGCGACTTCTCCGGTGGCTGGCGCATGCGCCTCAACCTGGCGCAGGCCTTGATGTGCCCGTCCGACCTGTTGCTGCTCGACGAGCCCACCAACCACTTGGACCTCGACGCCATCCTGTGGCTCGAAGACTGGCTCAAGAGCTACCCCGGCACTTTGGTACTGATTTCCCACGACCGCGATTTCCTCGATGCCGTGGTTGACCATATTGCCCACATCGAACAATGCAAGATGACCGTCTACCGTGGCGGCTACTCGGCATTCGAGCGTGCCCGCGCCGAACGTCTGGCCCAGCAGCAGCAGGCCTACGACAAGCAGCAGGCGCAGCGTGCGCACATGGAAAAATACATCGCTCGGTTCAAGGCTCAGGCTACCAAGGCGCGCCAGGCCCAAAGTCGCATCAAGGCCCTGGAGCGCATGGAAGAACTTTCCGCAGCGCATGTCGATTCGCCGTTCGATTTCGTTTTCCGTGAGTCGGCGAAAATTTCCAGCCCACTGCTCGATCTCTCCGAAGGGCGGCTGGGCTACGGTGACAAGACCATCCTGGAGAAGGTCAAGTTGCAGCTGACCCCGGGCGCCCGTATCGGCCTGCTAGGCCCCAATGGTGCGGGCAAGTCGACGCTGATCAAAAATCTGGCCGGTGAGCTCGAGCCCCTGAGCGGGCGCCTTGTTCGCGGCGAGAACCTCACCGTAGGTTACTTCGCCCAGCACCAGCTGGATTCGCTGGACAGCAAGGCAAGCCCTTTGCTGCACCTGCAACGCCTGGCTCCGAGCGAGCGAGAACAAACCCTGCGTGATTTTCTCGGTGGTTTTGACTTCCGCGGGCCGCGCACGGACGAGCCAGTACTGAATTTTTCAGGTGGCGAAAAGGCCCGCCTGGCCTTGGCGCTGATTGCCTGGGAGCGGCCCAACCTGCTGCTGCTCGACGAACCGACCAACCACCTGGACCTCGAGATGCGCCTGGCGCTGACTATGGCCCTGCAGGAGTTTGGTGGGGCGGTACTGGTGGTTTCTCACGATCGTCATTTGCTCAAGAGCACCACGGACGACTTTTTGCTGGTGGCCGACGGGAAGGTCGAGCCCTTTGACGGCGATCTGGACGACTACGCCCGCTGGCTGGTGGAGTATCGGCAGCGCAATGCCCCGGTCAGCACCACGTCGAGCAATGTCGACAAGACCGATAAAAAGGCTCAGCGTCAGGCTGCGGCGGCGTTGCGTCAGCAGCTTGCCCCGCACAAGCGCCAGGCCGACAAGCTCGAGCAAGAGCTGGGCGGCGTTCACGAGCAGTTGGCAAAGATCGAAGTGCGCCTGGGCGACAGTGACGTCTACGAGCCTGCGCAAAAAGATGAGCTGCGCGACTTGCTGGCCCGTCAGGCCAAATGCAAGGCCCGCGAGAGCGAGCTGGAGGAGGCCTGGATGGAAGCGCTCGAGTTGCTCGAAGGCATGCAGGCTCAGCTAGAGGCGCTATCCTGAGGGAGGCCCGGCAACAGCCGTTGCCGGGTTAACAGATCCATACGCGAGGTGTTTGATGACGATGCAAGTCTGGTTGGCATTTTTTGCCGCCTGCTGGGTAATCAGCCTTTCTCCGGGGGCAGGTGCCATCGCCTCGATGTCCAGCGGCCTGCAGCACGGCTTTGTACGTGGATATTGGAATACATTGGGCCTGCAACTGGGCCTGATTGCCCAGATCGCAATCATCGCCGCGGGTGTGGGTGCCGTATTGGCCGCATCCGCCACCGCGTTTACCGTCATCAAATGGTTTGGCGTACTGTACCTGCTCTATCTGGCCGTCAAGCAATGGCGCGCCTTGCCCCATGACCTCAGTGCCGAAGCGTCGGTGGGTGCTGCGGGCAAACCTCTGACTCTCATTGGCCGAGGATTTCTGGTCAATATCAGCAATCCGAAGGCGCTGGTGTTCATGCTGGCGATCTTGCCGCAGTTCATCGACCCCCATGCGCCCTTGCTGGCTCAATACCTGACCATCGGCGTCACTATGGTGGTAGTCGATTCGGTGGTCATGGCGGGCTACACCGGGCTGGCATCCAAGGTCTTGCGCTTGCTGCGCACGCCCCGTCAGCAGCGCCGCATGAACCGCACCTTTGCCGGGTTGTTCATTGCTGCCGCGACGTTTCTGGCAACGCTGCGCCGAGTCCCGGTTTAGTTGCTCGTTGGCGATTGGCGACAGCGCTCCTGCCGTCGCCTTTACCAAGCTGGCTGATGCGCCCTTACTCGGCTTTTTCGGCGGCCTTGCGCGAGGCCCGCGACGCGCGGATGCTACGAGTTATCCACAGCACGATACCCAGCAAAATCAGCCCGCCCAGCACCCACAGCTCGTACCTTTTGACGCTGCCCAGGATGCCTTCCAGCAGCGCGCCAAAATGGTAGGCCGCCAACCCCAGCGCAGCTGACCAGATCAGCGCCCCGATGCCGTTGAGCAACAGGTAGCGGCCCGGTGGATAGCCGGACAGCCCAATGGCGACCGGCATTACCGTGCGCAGGCCATAGACGAAGCGGAAACCCAGCACCCACAGATCGGGGTGGCGGCGGATGTGGTCCAGCGCCTTGTCGCCCATGGCCTGCCAGCGCGGTTTGCGCGCCAGCAGCTTGCGGCCATGGCGCCGGCCCAGGAAATACCACAGTTGATCGCCGGCGTAGCTGCCCAAAAAGGCAACCAGCATGACCATCTTGATGTCCATGTATCCGCGGAAGGCCAGAAACCCGGCGAGCACCAATACGGTTTCGCCTTCAAAGAAGGTCCCCAGGAACAGTGCGAAGTAGCCGAATTCGTGCAAGAAATTCTGGAGCATTATCTGGATGCTGGCGAAATGAACGCGCAGCCTAACCCGTCGTAACGATTCGTGAAAGTGTCGAAATGTGTCCTGGCGTGAACAAAATTCGCAAAGGGCAGCCAAATCGACTTACATCCGAGGGTGACTTGTGCTTGTAACCAGACCGTCATATTGGCGGCATATAACAATTACGCTGGCCCGCCCGAGCTGGGGTTCGGCTGCCCGAGGCCTTGTTTTTCAGGTCTGGGCGCGTGTTCATTCGAGTATGTTTTTGCTTTACTTCAGCCGCTGCAATTGCCGGTGGGCGGCAACGATCCAGCCGACGGCTGGCATCTGCACCGGTCGTCCAGATGGGGGTGGTATCCTTGACCCTCACTGCATTCATTTCACGCCGGCGCCAACAGTCTCTTCATCTTTTTCCGCGGTTGGCGCCGCTAAACTGACACGAGGGCAATGATGCTCTCCGGGAATGCCCAATGAACAACGAAACACTCACCGAGAACGCCATGAAAGATGCCCAGCCGGTTGCCGCGGCCGAGGTCCATGAGGTTCCTGCCGAGCTTGAAGAGGCGCACACGCCCTTGATCGATGCACCTGTACCAATCCCTGCTCCAGCGCCACTGCCGGCCCTTGCCATTCCGGGCCTGGATGACAGCAGCCTGTACATTCACCGCGAGCTGTCGCAGCTGCAGTTCAATATTCGGGTGCTCGAGCAAGCGCTGGATGAGTCCTATCCGCTGCTTGAGCGCTTGAAGTTCCTGCTGATCTTTTCCAGCAACCTCGACGAGTTCTTCGAGATTCGGGTAGCGGGGCTCAAAAAGCAGATTACGTTTGCCCGCGAGCAGGCCGGCGCTGATGGCTTGCAACCGCATCAGGCACTGGCACGCATCAGTGATCTGGTGCATGGCCATGTCGATCGCCAATACGCGATCCTTAACGACATCCTTTTGCCCGAGCTCGAGAAGCACCAGGTGCGCTTCATTCGGCGTCGCCACTGGACCAGCAAGATCAAGACGTGGGTGCGCCGCTACTTCCGTGACGAGATCGCGCCCATCATTACGCCGATCGGCCTGGACCCGACCCACCCGTTCCCGTTGCTGGTGAACAAGAGCCTGAACTTCATCGTCGAGCTCGAGGGTATCGATGCCTTTGGTCGTGATTCGGGCCTGGCGATCATCCCAGCGCCGCGGCTGTTGCCGCGGGTCATCAAGGTGCCTGAAGACGTGGGCGGGCCAGGGGACAATTTCGTGTTCCTGTCGTCCATGATCCACGCCCACGCCGATGACCTGTTCCAAGGCATGAAGGTCAAGGGCTGCTATCAGTTCCGCCTGACCCGCAACGCCGACCTGGCGATGGACACCGAGGACGTCGAAGACCTGGCGCGTGCACTGCGTGGCGAGCTGTTTTCGCGTCGTTATGGCGATGCTGTGCGCCTCGAAGTCGCCGATACCTGTCCTAAACTGCTGTCGGATTATCTGCTCAAGCAGTTCAGCCTTGCCGAAAGCGAGCTGTACCAGGTCAATGGTCCGGTCAACCTGACGCGGTTGTTCAGCATCACCGGCCTCGATAGTCATCCTGAACTCCAGTACAAGCCCTTCACGCCGGCCATTCCCAAGCTGTTGCAAAACAGCGAGAACATTTTCAGTGTGATCAGCAAGCAGGACATTCTGCTGCTCCACCCGTTCGAGTCCTTTACCCCGGTGGTGGACCTGCTGCGTCAGGCCGCCAAAGACCCGCACGTACTGGCGGTGCGCCAGACGCTGTATCGCAGCGGTGCCAATTCCGAGATCGTCGATGCATTGGTCGATGCGGCCCGCAACGGCAAGGAAGTCACCGCAGTCATCGAGCTGCGTGCGCGCTTCGACGAAGAGTCCAACCTGCAGATGGCCAGCCGCCTGCAAGCGGCGGGCGCTGTGGTCATCTACGGGGTGGTCGGTTACAAGACCCACGCCAAGATGATGCTCATCTTGCGTCGTGAGGGCAGCGAGATCGTGCGTTATGCGCACATGGGGACCGGCAACTACCATGCGGGCAACGCGCGCCTGTACACCGACTACAGCCTGCTGACCTCCGATGACGCGCTGTGCGAAGACGTCGGCAAGTTGTTCAGCCAGTTGATCGGCATGGGCAAGACGCTGCGCATGAAAAAGCTGCTGCATGCGCCGTTCACGCTCAAGAAGGGCATGCTCGACATGATCGCCCGGGAGATGCAGTTCGCTCTGGACGGCAAACCGGCGCACATCATCGCCAAGTTCAACTCGCTGACCGATCCCAAGATCATCCGCGCGCTGTACAAGGCCAGCCAGTCCGGGGTGAAGATCGATCTGGTGGTACGTGGCATGTGCTGCTTGCGGCCAGGTATCGCCGGGGTATCCCATAACATCCACGTACGCTCGATCATCGGCCGTTTCCTGGAGCACACGCGGGTGTTCTACTTCCTCAATGGTGGCGAGGAGCAGCTGTTTCTTTCCAGCGCCGATTGGATGGAGCGCAACCTCGACAAGCGCGTCGAGACCTGCTTCCCCGTGGAGGGCCGCAAGCTGATTGTACGGGTCAAGAAAGAGCTCGATGCCTACCTGACGGACAATACGCATTCGTGGATTCTGCAATCCGACGGCAGCTACCTGCGCAGCACACCGACCGGTAACCAGAACCCGCGCAGCGCGCAGGACACCCTCTTGGAGCGCCTCAGCAACCCGATCCTAGAGGTTCGCTAGCCAAGGCGCCCCCGATCCTGTAGCAGCCCAGCTTGCTGGCGACGGCGCCCGCAAGCCCGCTATCGCCATCAAGCCAAGCCGCCCCCGATCCTGTAGCAGCCCAGCTTGCTGGCGATGGCACCCGCAAGACCGCTATCGCCAGCAAGCCAAGGCGCTCCCGATCCTGTAGCAGCCCAGCTTGCTGGCGACGGCGCCCGCAAGACCGCTATCGCCAGCAAGCTGGAATGCTAGGCTTAGCGCACGCTGAGCACGATGCCTGCACGGGTCAGCCACTGAGCTTCCTGCTCGAAGTCCGCCTGGGTCAGCTGGTTGTTTTCCAGCCAGCCGTGGGGGAACACCACATCCAGATGATTGCCAGCCGCCTGCAACATGACCTCGGGCATCTCTTGGGTGCCACGGATGTGGTGGAACAGGATGGCGAAGCGCAGCAGCACACACAGGCGGATCAGCTTGTTGCCGTGCTCACCGAATTCGGCAAACTTGTCCTTGGGGATGTTGCGGCGATGGCCGCGTACCAGCAAGGCCAGCATCTGCTGATCTTCGCGCGAGAACCCTGACAGGTCCGAGTGCTCGATCAGGTAGGCCCCGTGCTTGTGGTAGTGATAGTGGGCGATGTCCAGGCCGATCTCATGCACTTTGGCCGCCCAGGTCAGCAGGTCGCGCCACATTTCGTCTTCCAGGTCCCAGGCAGCAGCCACCTGCTCAAGCGCATGCAAGGCCTTGCGCTCGACGCGCGCCGCTTGGTCGAGGTCAGCGTGGTAGCGCTCCATCAGCGAGCTCAGAGTGCGCTCACGGACGTCTTCGTGGTGATGGCGCCCCAGCAGGTCGTACAGCACGCCCTCACGCAGGGCGCCCTCGCAGTGATCCATGCGCTGCAGGCTCAATGCATCGAAGATTGCCTCCAGAATCGCTAGGCCAGCGGGGAAGATCGAGCGCCGGTCAGGCTTGATGCCGTCAAAGTCGATCTTGTCGATATCGCCCAGCTTGAACAGCCGACGCTTGAGCCAGGCCAGGCCTTCGGCGTTGACCTCGCCCGAGCCCTGGCCGTTGGCCTTGAGCGCCAGGCCAATAGCGCGCACGGTACCCGACGAGCCAATGGCTTCGTCCCAGCCGATGCGGTGCAGGGCGTTCTCGATACCCATGATCTCAAGGCGAGCAGCCGTGTAGGCCTGGGCATAGCGTGCCGGAGTGATCTTGCCGTCTTTGAAATAGCGCTGGGTATAGCTCACGCAGCCCATCTGCAGGCTCTCGCGCAGCAGCGGCTCGAAGCGCTGGCCAATGATGAATTCGGTACTGCCACCGCCGATATCGGCTACCAGGCGCTTGCCCGGCGTATCGGCCAGGGTATGAGATACGCCCAGGTAGATCAGGCGGGCTTCTTCGCGGCCGGAGATGACTTCTACGGGGTGGCCGAGGATGCCCTCGGCACGGCGGATGAATTCGCCGCGGTTGCGTGCTTCACGCAGGGCGTTGGTACCGACGATGCGCACGGCGCCCGGAGGCAGGCCGTTGATCAATTGAGCGAAGCGCTTGAGGCAATCCAGGCCACGCTGCATGGCCTCTTCGCTGAGTTGACGTGCGTCGTCGATGCCGGCGGCCAGTTGTACCTTTTCGCCAAGGCGTTCGAGGATTCGGATCTCGCCTGAGTCCGCCTTGGCCACCACCATGTGAAAGCTGTTGGAGCCCAGGTCGATGGCGGCGATCAAGGACAGGTGCTTGGCTTTGCTTTGCGGCATGGTCAGAAAGTCTCGGTCATTAACCCGGCCATCGTGCCACGATCCAACCCTGCCGCCAACGACTGTGCACGCCAAGCCTTTATTGCTGGCCGATGAACGCCGCCAGTTCGGGGGTTTGCGGGTTGGCAAAAAGGGTTTTGGGGTCGCCCACCTCGTGCACCTTGCCCTGGTGCATGAACACCAGTTTATCGCCCACTTCACGGGCAAAGCGCATTTCGTGGGTGACCATGATCAACGTCATGCCCTCAGTCGCCAGCTGGCGCACCACGGCCAATACTTCATTGACCAACTCAGGGTCGAGTGCCGATGTGATCTCGTCGCACAGCAGCACTTTGGGCGACATCGCCAGCGCCCGGGCGATCGCCACGCGCTGCTGCTGGCCACCCGAAAGCCGATCCGGAAACGCATCGAATTTTTCTGCCAGGCCCACGCGCTGGAGCATTTCCTTGGCCAGCTCGCGGGCTTTGGCCTTGGAGACCTTTTGCACCACCTGCGGAGCCAGCATGACGTTTTCCCCCACACTCAGATGGGGGAACAGATTGAACTGCTGAAAGATCATGCCCACCTTTTGCCGCAAGGTGCGCAGGTCGGCGCGGGCGGCATCCAGGTACTCGCCATCGACTTCGATGACGCCGTCGTTGATCGACTCCAGGCCGTTCAAGGTGCGCAGCAGGGTGCTCTTGCCTGAACCGCTGCGGCCGATGATTGCGACGACCTGGCCTTCTTCGACGGTGAGGTCGATGCCCTTGAGCACGTGGTGATCGCCATAGTATTTGTGCAGGGCCGAAATTCTAAGCAGAGGCATGCAGTCTCCTTTCCAGATAGCGCGCGCTGAGCGACAGGGGATAGCACAGGATGAAATAGCCGACGGCAACCAGCCCGTAGACCAAAAAGGGTTCGAACGTGGCATTGGCGAGCATGCCGCCGGTCTTGGTCAGTTCGGTAAAGCCGATGATCGACGTCACGGCAGTGCCCTTGACCACCTGCACCGAAAAGCCCACGGTGGGTGCCACGCCAATGCGTAGTGCCTGGGGCAATACCACGTAGCGCAATTGCTCGTAGCGAGTCATTGCCAGGCTGGCCGAGGCTTCCCACTGGCCGCTGTTGACCGACTCCACACAGCCGCGCCAGATCTCTGCCAGATAGGCGCTGGTGAATAACGTCAGCGCCAATGCCGCCGACGCCCACGGCGAGATATCAAAGCCCAGCAGGCCGATGCCGAAGAACACCAGAAACAGCTGCATGAGCAGCGGGGTGCCTTGAAACAGGTCGATGTAGGTGCGCGCCAGATTGCGCGCAAAGGCGCCTTTGGAGATACGCCCTACCATGACCAGCAGGCCAATCACGCCGCCGCCGAAAAACGCCACCAGCGACAGGAAAAACGTCCAGCGCAGGCCAGTGAGCAGGTTGCGCACGATGTCCCATAGGGTGAAGTCCATCAGCTGTTCCTCGCGATGAAGCGCCGGCCAATCCAGTTCAGCAACATGCGAATCAGCAGCGCCATGACCAGATAGATGACCGTGGTCAGCAGGTAGGTTTCAAAGGCGCGAAAATTGCGCGACTGAATGAAGTTGGCGGCAAAGCTGAGTTCCTGAGTGGCGATTTGAGAACACACCGCCGAGCCGAGCATCACGATGATGATCTGGCTGGTCAGCGCCGGCCAGACCTTGCCCAGCGCCGGCAGCAGCACCACATGGCGAAACGCCTCGGCACGGCTCATGGCCAGCGCAGCCGCTGCCTCCAGTTGCCCGCGAGGTACGGCCTGGATGCCGGCGCGAATGATCTCGGTGCTGTAGGCCCCCAGGTTGATCACCATGGCCAGTACGGCGGCCTGCCACTCGGTGATGCGGATGCCCAGGGACGGCAATCCGAAGAAGATGAAAAACAGCTGCACCAGAAACGGCGTGTTGCGGATCAGCTCGACATAAACACCGAATATCGCCGAGAACGGTTTGATTTTCCAGGCCCGTACGACGCCGCCGAGAATACCCAGGCCGACCCCGAACAGTGTGCCGATAGCGGTCAGCTCAAGGGTGAACAGTGCACCACGCAGGAGCTGATCGCTGTGTTGCAGCACGGGGGTGAAGTCGAATTTATACGCCATGAATGGCCCCTGTCAGGTCGCAGTCGGTCGATCAGAGGTCGGCAGGCAGGGGCTGCTTGAGCCAGGTCTGAGAGATTTTTTCCAGAGCGCCGTCTGCCTTCGCTGCGTTGAGGATCTCGTTGATCCGAGCCAGCAGCTCTGGCTCGTTCTTGTTCAAGCCTACAAACACCGGCGAATCCTTGAGCTTGATCTTCAGCGCGGGGACACGCTTGGGGTTGCGCTCAGTGATGGCAACCATCACCACGTTGCCGCTGGCGATCAGGTCGGTCTGCCCGGCCAGGTAGGCGGCAATGGTCGAGTTGTTGTCTTCGAAGCGCTTGATCGTCGCGCCCTCGGGAGCCACCTTGCTCAGCTCGATGTCTTCAATGGCGCCGCGGGTCACGCTGATGGTCTTGCCCTTGAGGTCGTCCATCGCCTTGACCGGCTCGTCCGGTGGGCCGAACACGGCCAGGTAGAACGGCGCGTACGGACGGGAAAAATCGATCACCTGCTCGCGTTCGGCATTTTTACCCAGGCTGGAGATCACCAGATCGACCTTGCCTGTGGTCAGGAAGGGGATGCGGTTGGTGCTGTTGACCGGCGTCAGCTCGAGTTTCACCTTGAGTTGCTCGGCGATGAGGCGTGCGGTATCGATGTCGAGCCCGCGTGGCTGCATGTCCGGGCCGACCGAGCCGAACGGCGGGAAATCCTGCGGCACGGCGACCTTGAGGGTCCCGCGCTGAGTGATGTCCTGCAGGCCATCGGCATGGGCCGGGACCTGAGCCAGCATGAGGCTGGCGAACAAGGCGCCGAGCAGGGTAGTGCAACGCTTGGGCAGGCGGTTTTGCATGGGGTGCGCTCCGGGCATCGAAAATGATTCTCGGATGGCGGGTGCACAGCTCATGCCAGATCGCTTCAATGCTCTGCGATGCCCGGTTTTGCGCACCCTGCGCAGGGTGAGCAAGTGCCACACGCACCGAGCGAGTGATGTCTGTGCGCGTTTTTGGTGCGCTTCAGTGCTGACTTGGGGCCAATTGCGCTGAGGCGTTCAGGCGGAGAAATCGGCGTCTGTTCAACTCGGTGTGGGGTTGCCCGGCTATGGGCAATGAACGCCAACAGGGTAATGCGTATTCGCCATGCCCGAACGGGTGCACACGCATGCCCCGCCAGCGAGCGTCGGCATCGGGCCGCTTGGACCTGTGATTGGCTCAGTCATGCAAGGCTATAGCAACAAGCAATCGACTGTGACTTCCTGTAATACAAAGGTGCAGCTATGATGGGCCACGTTTTTAGCTTACGAACTGGAGATTTTCCATGAGCAGCGACCTGATCAAGCACGTATCCGATGCCAGCTTCGAGGCTGAAGTACTCAAGGCCACCGGCCCGGTATTGGTCGATTATTGGGCTGAGTGGTGTGGCCCATGCAAGATGATTGCACCGGTACTGGACGAGATTGCCGGTACCTACGAAGGCAAGCTGACCATCGCCAAACTGAACATCGACGAGAATCAGGAAACCCCCGCCAAGCATGGCGTGCGCGGTATCCCGACCCTGATGCTGTTCAAGGACGGTGAAGTCGCTGCCACCAAAGTGGGCGCGCTGTCCAAGTCGCAACTGGCTGCATTCCTCGACGCCAACATCTGATCCGATGCTGTCGTTATGAAGGCCCCGCACACTGCGGGGTTTTTTATGGGCGCTGACTAGACGTCCATAAACGCAGGTGGTACATTCGGCCTCGCATTGGTTTCTCCTCTGCCCCCTGCAAGCCGTCGCCGACGCATTCCTACTCGAACAGTACGCGATCCTGTCGCCTTCTCTGCGGCGCGGCCTCATTAAGCCCAAAGCTTAATTTCTCCCTCCAAACATGATTACGTCATCCCCTTATGAACCTGACTGAACTCAAGCAAAAGCCGATTACCGATCTGCTCGAAATGGCCGAACAGATGGGCATAGAAAATATGGCCCGTTCGCGCAAGCAGGATGTGATTTTCTCCCTGTTGAAAAAACATGCCAAAAGCGGCGAGGAAATCTCCGGTGATGGCGTGCTGGAGATCCTCCAGGACGGCTTCGGTTTCCTGCGTTCGGCTGACGCTTCCTACCTCGCTGGCCCCGACGATATCTACGTCTCGCCCAGCCAGATTCGTCGCTTCAACCTGCGTACCGGTGACACCATCGTCGGCAAGATCCGCCCGCCAAAAGAAGGTGAGCGGTATTTCGCCCTGCTGAAGGTCGACACGATCAACTTCGACCGTCCAGAAAACGCGAAGAACAAGATCCTGTTCGAGAACCTCACGCCGCTGTTCCCGACCGTGCGCATGAAGATGGAAGCCGGCAACGGTTCCACCGAAGACCTCACCGGCCGTGTCATCGACCTGTGCGCCCCGATCGGCAAGGGCCAGCGTGGCCTGATCGTCGCTCCGCCAAAAGCGGGCAAGACCATCATGCTGCAGAACATCGCCGCCAACATCACGCGCAACAACCCGGAAGTGCATCTGATCGTGCTGTTGATCGATGAGCGTCCAGAGGAAGTGACCGAGATGCAGCGCACCGTGCGCGGCGAAGTGGTCGCGTCGACGTTCGACGAACCACCGACCCGCCACGTGCAAGTGGCCGAAATGGTCATCGAAAAAGCCAAGCGCCTGGTCGAGCACAAAAAGGATGTGGTCATTCTGCTTGACTCCATTACCCGTCTGGCACGTGCTTACAACACCGTCATCCCGAGCTCCGGCAAGGTGCTGACCGGTGGTGTCGATGCACACGCTCTTGAGAAGCCAAAGCGTTTCTTCGGTGCTGCGCGTAACATCGAAGAAGGCGGCTCGCTGACCATCATCGCTACCGCGCTGGTTGAAACCGGCTCGAAGATGGATGAAGTGATCTACGAAGAGTTCAAGGGTACCGGTAACATGGAGCTGCCCCTGGACCGCAAGATTGCTGAAAAGCGTGTCTTCCCGGCCATCAACATCAACCGTTCCGGCACCCGCCGCGAAGAGTTGCTGACGGCTGACGACGAGTTGCAGCGCATGTGGATCCTGCGCAAGCTGCTGCACCCGATGGACGAAGTAGCGGCCATCGAGTTCTTGATC
>LIDZ01013079.1_pt9 | contig 19406 bp, 17 predicted proteins | sample 644651 | NCBI WGS metagenome assembly LIDZ01 (sample SAMN03856242, study PRJNA289617) | food metagenome | isolation source: wine grapes on drying loft during traditional withering process | host: Vitis vinifera cv. Corvina | place: Italy: Gargagnago di S. Ambrogio di Valpolicella | collected 2014-01 | reverse complement strand
ATGCTGGCAATCAGCACGACCGCAAGGTTAGTGGCCAAAAACAGCAAAATGCGCATCATGGTTAAGAGTTTCTCCTCGGGAAGAATATGTAACGTACTGCGGGGGTATATAAGGTGATGTCGGGGTGTATTCAACCGGGCGATCATTTCAAACTGTGTCGTTTGCTGTCGCGCTGGCGAAAAGCCTCATCGGCAAGGGGGGTGAGGGCGGTGCGACTGGCCCCCGGAACAACAGCAGCCGGCTTGGGGGCGAACCCGGTGAGTCAGACAACATCGTCGTCAATCATCACCAGCGTTCATCCAAAAGCCGGCGCTTGCAGCACGCTGCGTTACTGCTTGTAGGTCTTCAAAAAGTTGCCGATCCGGCCAATCGCCTGTTCCAGATCATCCACACGCGGCAGCGTCACTACGCGGAAGTGGTCCGGCCACGGCCAATTGAACGCCGTGCCCTGAACGATCAGCAGCTTTTCCGACAGCAGCAGGTCCAGCGCAAACTTCTCGTCGTTGTGGATCGGGCAGACTTTCGGGTCGATGCGCGGGAAGGCATACAGCGCGCCCATCGGCTTCACGCAGCTCACGCCCGGAATATCATTGAGCAATTCCCAAGTCCGGTTGCGCTGCTCCAGCAGACGGCCCGGCGGCAGGATCAGGTCATTGATGCTCTGATAACCACCCAGCGCGGTCTGGATCGCGTGCTGGCTCGGCACGTTGGCGCACAGACGCATGTTTGCCAGGATGTCGATGCCTTCGATATAGCTGACCGCGTTGTGCTTGGGCCCGGAAATCGCGATCCAGCCCGAACGGAAGCCCGCCACGCGATAAGATTTCGACAGCCCGTTGAAGGTCAGGCACAGCAGGTCCGGTGCCAGCGAGGCGGTGCAGATGTGCACAGCGTCGTCGTAGAGAATCTTGTCGTAGATTTCGTCGGAGAAGACCACCAGATTGTGCTGACGGGCAATCTCAAGCATCCCGAGCAACACTTCGCGGGAATAAACGGCTCCGGTCGGGTTGTTCGGGTTGATGATCACCATCGCTTTGGTGTTCGGCGTGATCTTGGCCTTCATGTCCTCAAGGTCAGGCCACCAGTTAGCCTGCTCGTCGCACAGATAATGCACCGGGTTGCCGCCGGACAGCGCAACGGCGGCGGTCCACAGCGGGTAGTCCGGCGCAGGAACCAGCACTTCGTCGCCGTTGTTAAGCAGAGCCTGCATCGACATCACGATCAGTTCCGAGACGCCGTTGCCCAGATAGATGTCTTCGATGCCGACACCTTCGACCTGCTTCTGCTGGTAGTACTGCATCACCGCCTTGCGCGCGCTGAACAGGCCCTTGGAATCGCTGTAACCCTGGGCCATGGGCAGGTTGCGGATGACGTCCTGCAGAATTTCGTCCGGCGCCTCGAAACCAAACGGCGCCGGGTTGCCGATGTTCAGCTTGAGGATGCGATGGCCTTCCTCTTCCAGGCGCTTGGCGTGCTTGAGCACCGGCCCGCGAATGTCGTAGCAGACGTTGGCGAGCTTGTTCGATTTGCTGAACTGCATGGTGATTGGTCCCGAAAAGAGACGGCCCGCTGTAAGAAGAAGCGCGGACCGCTGAGCATGACGCCATCAAAATGGGTTTGTACGCGAGAAACGCGGGTGACAGACTGGCGTCCAACGAAGGCGCAATCATACGTGCCACCCGATCCGTGGAAAAGACACAGATCGGGCTTTTTCATTTACGGAGGTCAACCCGTGGCTAAGCTGGATAAAACCCTTGAAGAATGGAAAGCGATGCTCGATCCCGAGCAGTACAACGTCTGCCGGCTGAAGGGCACGGAACGTCCATTCAGCGGCAAATACAACGAGACCAAGACCGACGGCGTTTACCACTGCATCTGCTGCAACGAGCCTCTGTTCGACTCCAAGACCAAGTTCGATTCGGGCTGCGGCTGGCCGAGCTTCTACGCCCCGCTGGAAGGCAGCGCAGTGGTCGAAGTGCGCGACGTCAGTCATGGCATGATTCGCACCGAAGTGGTCTGCAGCAAGTGCGACGCTCACCTCGGCCACGTGTTTCCGGATGGTCCGCCGCCCACCGGTTTGCGCTACTGCATCAACTCCGTATGCCTGGACCTGGTGCCACGCAACGCCTGATGCAGGCCTATCACCGGTAACAATGGGATAGCGCGCCAGACATTGGCGCGCTAGCGTTGCGGTTTACTCAATCGAGGCATCGCCATGAGCGACGAATTGCTGAACATTCCGGTGCAAACGATCAAGGGCGAACAAAAGACCCTGGCTGACTTCGGCGGCAGGGCGCTACTGGTGGTGAATACCGCCAGCAAGTGCGGTTTCACGCCGCAATACAAGGGCCTTGAGGAATTGTGGCAGGGCTACAAGGATCGCGGACTGGTGGTGCTGGGCTTTCCGTGCAACCAGTTCGGCAAGCAGGAGCCGGGCAACGAAGGCTCGATTTCCGACTTTTGCGAACTGAACTACGGGGTGAGTTTTCCGCTGTTCAATAAGATCGACGTCAACGGCAGCCATGCCCATCCGCTGTTCGTGCAGCTCAAGAAGCGAGCGCCGGGCTTGCTCGGTTCGGAAGGCATCAAGTGGAATTTCACCAAGTTCCTGGTAGGCCGCGACGGCAAGCTGGTCAAACGTTACGCCCCACTGACCAAGCCGGAAGACATCAAGGCTGACATCGAAGCGCTGTTGAAGGAACAAGCGGCCGGCTGATCGGCGCAGCGTTTAATGCGGCTGTTCTACCGGGATCCACTGATCCAGCAACGCCATCAATTCCTCGCGACGAAAAGGCTTGGCGAGGTAGTCGCTCATGCCCGCGGCCTTGCAGTGTTCACGCTCTTCCGGCATCGCGTTGGCCGTCAGCGCGATGATCGGCAGACCCGACCAGCGCTCGTTCTCCCGGATTCGTCTCGTCGCGTCATAGCCGTTCATCACCGGCATATTGCAGTCCATCAGCACCAGATCGAAGTGATCCTGCTCAAGCTGCTGCAGGGCTTCGGCGCCATTGCTGCTGACGACCACATCGCAGCCCAGCTTGCCGAGCATGCCTTTCGCCACCAGCTGATTCACCGGGTTGTCCTCCACCAGCAGGATACGCGCCCGATGGGTGGGTGAAGGGTCGCCCTGTTCCTGGCGGATACCTGCCTGACCGTCGGCGTCCAGAATGCGCGCCAGGCTTTGATGCAACACAGTGCGCGAGAGTGGCCGCGCCTGCTGTTGCAGCGGCGCCAGTGCCGCCACCTGCTCGCCGGGCATGAAGTTGCCGTACGCCGTCACCAGCAAGACCGGCACCGTGCACGCTTCTCGGATGGCCACCAGGCATTGCGGGCAATCGCTGATCAGCAAGTCCGCACCGGCATCGGGCGCCGCGCCGTCCGCCAGCGGCTGACAGGTCACGCCCCATTCCGGCAGCAGCCCGCTGAGCATTTCCAGCAACCCGCTGTTCGCGTCACTGGCCACCAGCACTTTGCCCTTGAGCATTGGCCATTTCAGCGCCGGCGTGTGCGCCGGCAGCGGCAGGTCCACACGGAAGCGGCTGCCGACGCCCACGGCGGATTCGATACTCAATTGCCCGTTCATGGCATCGGTCAGGTTATGGGTCAGGGTAAGGCCCAAGCCGGTGCCGCCGTACTGCCGGGTGATCGCAGCTTCGGCCTGGGTGAACGGCTGAAAGATCTTCGCCTGGGCGTCCTGGGCGATGCCGATGCCGGTGTCGCACACCTCGATGCGCACGCGGTCGCCATACTGACCCAGCCGCACATCCACACGCCCGGCGCGGGTGAACTTGAGCGCGTTGGAGAGCAGGTTGCTGACGATCTGCCGCACCCGCGTCGGGTCACCCAGCACGGACGCCGGAAAGCGCGGGTCGATCAGGCAGGTCAGCTCGACGTTCGGCGCCGCGTTTTGCGACAGCAGGCTGGCGGTGTCTTCGATCAAGGCGGCCAGGTCGAACGGAATGCGCTCAAGCTCCACCTGGCCGGCGTCGAATTTCGACAGGTCGAGAATGTCATTCAGCAGTTCGACCAGCACCTTGCCCGAGTCGTGGGCAATGGACAGCTGCTGGCGCTGTTCTGCGCTGAGCGGGCCATCGAGGGACAACGCCAGCATGCCCAGCAAGCCGTTGAGCGGCGTGCGGATTTCATGGCTCATGTGGGCGAGAAACGCCGAGCGCGCATGGGCCATGTCCAGCGCCGTGCTGCGCGCAATCTGCAGTTCTTCGTTTGACTGGCTGAGCCGGGCATTGCTGGATTCGAGCTGCTGGGTGCGCGCGGAGACGATGTCTTCCAGCTCGTTGAGGTGATCGGTCAGCCGGTTTTCGGCCTCCCGCCGCTGCGCAAACTCACTGGCAACGCTCTCGAACTGCCGATTGGTGACCGCCACCAACACGCCGATTTCGTCATCTTCGTGGCCGGGCGGGCAGGGCACCGGAGGTTGAACGGGGCTGCGCGGATCACGTTCCGACAGCGCACGGATCATGCCCGTCAGCGGTTTGGTCAACGTGAAATAGAACAGCGCCAGCAGCAGGCCGGCCAGCACCAGGCTGCGCACGAAGCCGTTGACCAGAGTGATGCCGGCGCGCTGCAGAAAATGGTTGCCGAAAGCGAACGTATCGACGTCCAGGTGCAACGTGCCGATGGACTCATCGGGGATATGGTCCAGGTGCAGCACGTCTTCGAACTGCCGACTCCCGCCGAACAGAAAATCACTGACCATGCGGTAGGCGCTTTTCGCCAGCGGCCGTGATACCGCAGCGAGCTGAACGTTGTTGTTATCGGTCAGCCGCGCGCCGACCACGGCCGGGGAGTGCAGCAGGCCGAGGGTCAGTTCCTGGGCGAGTTCTGCATCCAGGTTGTAGGCAATGCGCGAGGCGGGGTTATGACTGATTTGCAGCAGGGAGCGAATTTCACGATCGATGGACGCGTCTTCGCTGGCATAATCGAGCGCAATTTGAGACAGGCTGAGCAGCGTGCCCAATACAAAGCCGATCAGCACAGTCAAACGGGCCTGTTTGAATGACAGCCGGTGGGTGATCGCTATATCCATAAAAGGCACTGTCACTTCTTGTGTCCGTCGCGTGGCAAGCATAGCTGATCGCGGCCACGCGTTAACCCGTTAAATCAAGGAGAAACCGTGGATTCTCGATTGAACGCATTTCTGGAGCGCGCCGAGTCGGTACTGGCGCGTCTCGAACCTCTCTTGCCTGCCGTTCGGCAGCCCGTGGACTGGGAAACGACCCTGGCCGCGCGCTGGGTCCACGAAGGTCGCGGCGGTTACCTGATGCCACTGGACGTCACGCTGGACATGCGCCTGTCCGACCTCATCGGCGTTGACCGCCAGCGTGAGCAACTGGGCCGCAATACGCAGCAGTTCATCGACGGCCTGCCCGCCAACCACGCGCTGCTCTGGGGTTCACGTGGGACGGGCAAGTCGTCGCTGGTCCGGGCGTTGCTGGCCGAGCACGCGAAGGCCGGTCTGCGCCTGATCGAGATCGAGCGCGACCACTTGGGCGATCTGCCGCGCGTGGTCGAGCAACTGCAGAAGTCACCCCAGCGCTTCGTATTGTTCTGCGACGACCTGTCGTTTGAATCCGGCGAAGGCGACTACCGGGTGCTCAAGAGCGTGCTCGATGGCTCGCTGGAACAGGCGCCTGACAATGTCCTGCTGTACGCCACCTCCAACCGCCGGCATTTGGTGCCTGAGAAGGAGAGCGATAACGCTCACTGGCAGCGCGGTGACGACGGCGAGATTCACCCGAGCGAGGCCGTCGAAGACAAGATTGCGCTGTCCGACCGCTTCGGCCTTTGGCTGTCGTTCTATCCGTTCACTCAGGAGCATTTTCTGGATGTGGTGGAGCACTGGATCGGCGAGCTGGCGACCAGGGCCGGCCTGCAATGGCAGCGCGATGAAGCGCTCGAGATTCACGCCGTGCGCTGGGCAACCGGCCGTGGCAACCGCAACGGCCGTTGCGCGTATCAGTTCGCCCGTTACTGGGTTGGTTTGAAAATGCTGGAGCAAGACGCATGATCGATTTGAATTCCGCAGGGGAGGGCCTTGATGGCTACCGCCTGCTCGCTGTACAACTGGAATCCCTGCTGGCGGATGAGCGCGACTTCATCGCCAACGCCGCGCAGTTCTCGGCCTTCCTTTATACCCAGCTCGACGACCTGAACTGGGCAGGCTTCTACCTCAACCGCAACGAAGAGCTGGTGCTGGGTCCGTTTCAGGGCCAGATCGCCTGTGTGCGCATTCCGTTCGGCAGGGGCGTGTGCGGTACGGCGGCACAAAGCCGCGAAACCCAACGCGTGGTCGATGTCCATGAGTTTCCCGGCCACATCGCCTGCGACAGCGCTTCCAATAGCGAATTGGTCGTGCCACTGGTGAAGGATGGACAGCTGATCGGGGTTCTGGATCTGGACAGCCCGAGCGTCGGGCGCTTTAACGAGGAAGATCAGGCGGGGATTGAACGGCTGGCGGCGATTTTCTTGAATTCGACCGATTGCTGATGTGAAGCCCCGACGCACCGCTTGGCGCGGTGCGTCGGTGTCGAGCCATCAGTCGTAGATGGCTTTCTTTTTCCACTCTGCCTCGGCGTCCACGACGCGCAACCCTTCGGTCAGCTCGTTGTTGTCGTCTTCGGTCGGTGCAATGGTGTCCAGCACCATGGAGTTCGCCTTGGCCAATTGCCGCTCCATGGCCTGCAAGTGGCTTTTCCACGGCGCGGGTTCAGGCTGGTTTTTCAGGTACTGAACGCCACGCTCGAAGGCCAGACGCGCCTGACCGGGCTGTTCCTGACTCATCGCGTGCTGGCCCAGGTTGTTGAAGAACTCGATGTGCAGCAGCACCAGCAAGTTGCGGATCTCGCGAATCCATTGCTTGGCTTCGGACGTTTGCAGGAAACCGTCGTGGGCCGCTCGCGTCACTTGGCCGTGCATGGCTTCCAGCAGAAAGCGCACGTCCTTGGCCTTGGCTTCGGTTTGAATCGGGCTGGGCGGGTTGCTGACGGTGATCGCGTCGCCCTGCGCTACCAGGGCTTCCAGTTCAGACTGGCGCTCCTGAAGATTCGGGTTGTTCCTTTTTTCCAGGGCGAGCAGGCGCTTGACCACGTTCAGCTCCAGCCGAACCAGCAGCAGCTTCAACTGTGGCGTCATCAACTGACCGGGGAAGGTTTCGGACAGCTCGCTGCAGCGGCGTAGCCGGTCGTTGAGCTCGACCATGCTGCGCGCGCGCTCGACCTTTTTGCCTTCTGCGACATGATTCAGATAGCCCACCGCAATGAGGAGCACGATGCCTGCTACAACCAAGAAGGTGATAAAGAGTGGTGTCACCGCACAAGCCTCAATCAAGTAATTTGCGCGAGTGTAGTGGCTATCCACTATCGCGGGAAGGTGGTCCTGTCACTCCGCCTGATATTGCCCATGGCGGCTGACACGTGTGTATCGGCCGTCCTTTGCCTAAATAGAGGGCGAAGTCATTGATTTGAATATATTTTCACTGAGGGGTTGACGACCCCTATATCCATCCATAGAATGCGCGCCACTTGCAGCGTAAAGCACACAGCAGAGCGTAGCAGGGAGTGAATGTTGTAGCGTGTCCCCTTCGTCTAGTGGCCTAGGACACCGCCCTTTCACGGCGGTAACAGGGGTTCGAGTCCCCTAGGGGACGCCATTTGCGGGAATAGCTCAGTTGGTAGAGCACGACCTTGCCAAGGTCGGGGTCGCGAGTTCGAGTCTCGTTTCCCGCTCCATTTTTAAGCAGCTTTGCTTTCGGGCGAAGTTGAGTGAAACCAGGAAGCGTCTTCGGATGTGTTTCTGGAACTGGAACACAACACCATGGTGTTTCCAGGCTGTGTCCCCTTCGTCTAGTGGCCTAGGACACCGCCCTTTCACGGCGGTAACAGGGGTTCGAGTCCCCTAGGGGACGCCATTGCGGGAATAGCTCAGTTGGTAGAGCACGACCTTGCCAAGGTCGGGGTCGCGAGTTCGAGTCTCGTTTCCCGCTCCAAATTCTCAAAAGCGCCGCTCAACAGAGCGGCGTTTTTGTGTGTGCGGGATTTACAACGCACACGCGCCTCAAATCGATTTTGTTCTGCACATTCCACAGGCTTCCAAATTAGCCCGCTCCCTTAGCGCGCAGCTTGGGGATTGTTCTGACTGGCAGCTTGCTCGGCTGATGGCTCGGCGGCCAGGCGGATGGCATTGAAATCCGGGTCGAAGCCATGGGACACGTCGACGTGTTTGTTGAGGATGCCTTCGCGCTGGTAGATGTCCGCCGTATTCTGCAAGCCCTTGATGACGCCGTCATCGATGCTCACGCGTTCCATTTTCGTGTCCTGGTTGACGGCCAGATGCACGGCCAACGGCAGGCCGGTGACCTTGGTCTGGGCGGCGGCGTATTCGGCCGGGTGGGCGTTGGCCCAGCGGTAGGCGCGGTCGAGGCGCACCACGAAATCGTCCAGTTGCACGCGCTTGTCAGCGATGGCCTTGCTGGTGGCGGCGAGATAGGAATGGTTGGTCAGCAGGTCCGGCCCGTTGGGCAGAATCCGCGCGCCGTTCTGCGTGGCGACGGTGGTGTAGGGCGCCCACGTGGCCCAGGCGTCAGCGTCGCCGTTGTCGAGGATCAGCCGCGACTCGCTGGGTAACAGGTAAACGAAGTTCACGTCGCTGGTCTTCAGGCCGGCTTCGTTCAGCGCGCGGATCGCCAGGTAATGACCAATGGAGCCGCGACCGGTGACGATGCGCTTGCCTTTGAGGTCCGCAACCGAATGGACCGGCGAGTCGTTGCGCACAATCAGCGCAGTCGTGTAGCGCCCACTGACGTGGGTAATGCTGATGACCTTCAACGCCGCACCGGCGCCCAGCGCAAAGACATACGGCGCGTCGCCCAGCGCGCCGACGTCGACGGCCCCCGCGTTCAGGGCTTCACCTAATGGCGACGCCGAGGGGAATTCGGAAAACTTGATCTCGTAGGGTACGTCCCTCAGCTCGCCGGACACCTCCAGCAGCACCTTCAGCGCGGACTTCTGGTTGGCGACGAGCAGCGGCTGGAGTTGCTCGGCGGCCTGTGCGGTCTGGCTGAATGATAATGCGAGCAGTGCGCCGAGTATCACGTGTCGGGCGCGGAGCAGGGGAGTGAAAGGGGCGGACATGGTGCGTCTCTCCAGGCATGAAAAAGGTTCTCGGCCTCCGCCTGGAGAAGGGGTCGGCAAGGGGATTGACCATATGCCGATAAGAAATGGAATAGAAGTATCTTTTGGTTATATGCTAATTATGTACGTTTGTGATTATCTAGCTTGACTCTATAAAAACATTGCATAGATATATTGAGGCAATGCGTTTTTTGCAGGAGCGGTTGCCCGTGAGTTGGCGGGCGTGCTTGCTGAATTTTCAGCGACTGGAACGCCGTTTTCGTCAGCAAGCTCACTCCTACAAGGGGAGGGAATGCAGCGTGGCTCAGATCACATAAAACCCGTGGGTCCCGTCGCGGCTCAATTGCTCGACCAGTCCATACTCCCAGTCCAGATACGCCTGCATCGCCTCACGCGGCGCATCGGTGCCTTCATAAGGCCGGCGATAGCGATCAATACGCGGAGACGCCAGGTGGCTCTCGTCGTGCTCAAGCTGGAAACCCGCCGCCACCCAACTCGCAGTGCCGTCCTTCAGCACAAACACCGGCTTGCCGGTCAGCGCTTCGACCTCGGACACCGCCAGGCGCGCGAGTTTGCTGCTACCACAGGTCAGCACGTAACGCTCGGCGGCAGGGATGTTCTGCAGCGCGCTGGCAAGGTCGGCTCGCAGCGTCCACCAGGCCCCCGGAATATGCTGCTTGACGTAGTGGGCGCTGGCAGTGAAATCCAGCACCACCACGCCACCGTCCTCGCGCCACTCACGCAACGTTTCAGCGCTGATCTCCTCAACCTGGGGCGCGGGTGGATTCGGCGCGTTCCAGGCGCCTTTTTCGCTGAAATCCTCAGGAACCAGATCGTCCACCACGAACACCTCCCAGCCCAATTGCGCCAGCCACGAAGCAGACATATTGGCGCGCACGCCGTCGTCATCCAGCAACACGATTCGTGCGCCGCGCACGCTCGCGTAATGGTCAGTCTCCTGCACCAGCTGGCCCCCCGGCGTCGAACGGGCACCGGGCACGTGGCCGGCTTCGAATTCCTCCGGCGTGCGCACATCGAACAGGTACGTCGTGCGAGTCGTCTCGGCCTGCCAGATCGGCAAGTCCCCGCGGCTGGCGCGTTTCACTTGCGCTTTGTCCGCCACGTTGCGCGCATCCGCCCGAGCGACTTCCCGGGTTGCATCACTGACCGGCGGGAAGCGCAGGGATTTCCCATGGTCCAGGGTCTGGCCGGCCAACAGCCAGCCAATCGTGCCATTGCGCAGGGCGGAAATCGGGTTGGGCAGGCCTGCATTCACCAGCGACTGCGTGCCAATGATGCTGCGCGTACGGCCGGCGCAGTTGACGATAATTCGGGTATTCGGATCGGGGGCCAGCTCACGCGCCCGCAGCACCAGTTCGGCGCCGGGCACACTGACGCCGGTCGGAATGCTCATGGTCTGGTATTCATCGAACCGCCGTGCATCCAGCACCACCACGTCGGCCTTGGCGTCGAGCAACTGCTTGACCTCTTCGGCGGCCAGCGACGGCGTGTGGCGATGGTGCTCCACCAGTTCGCCAAACGCCTTGCTCGGCACATTGACGTCAATGAACACCTCGCCGCCGGCGTCGCGCCAGCCCTGCAATCCGCCTTCAAGCAGCTTGACGTCGCTGTAACCCAGGCCCAGAAAGCGCTGTAAGGCGCGTTCGGCCAGACCCTCGCCGTTGTCGTACACCGTCACGGCGGTGTCGCGACGGGGGATGCGCGCGAGCACTTCCAGTTCCAGCTTCGACAAAGGGATGTTGGTGGCGAACAGCGGATGAGCTTCGGCGAAAGGGGCTTCTTCGCGAACATCGACCAGCGCGACTTCTTCATGGGCGAGCAGGGCGCGGCGGATGTCGGCGCAGGAACGGGTGTTATGGCTCATTGAGCTTGGTTCTCTTTGGACAGATCCCAGATGTTCGGGAGCAAGGCGTTGGAATAACCCGAGATGAACAGCTTTTCGCTGCCATCGGGCTGGTAAACGGCGCGCTTCACGGCGCCAATGTTGGCACCGTAGACATGAATGCTGACCGACACCTGATCGTCGAAGGCATTCCTGACCTGATGAATGTCGTTGCTGCGCGGCGAAAAGGCCTCGACATGGCCGGGCTCCAGGCGGATCGCCGGGCCCTCCTGTTCCAGTCGGCCATCGGCGCTGCGGGCGAACCCCTGGGAATACTCGCCCCCGCGCAGCATGCCGATCAAGCCCCAGACGCGGTGGTCGTGAATCGGCGTGCTCTGGCCCGGTCCCCACACGAAGCTGACGACCGAAAAGCGCTGCCGTGAGTCGGCGTGCAACAGAAACTGTTGATAGCGCGTCGGATCGGGAACGGCAAACTCATCCGGCAGCCAGTCGTCATAGCTGACCAGTTGCCCCAGCAGCTTGCCACCCCGGGAAAGCAGGTCGCCTTCCCTCGGATTGCTATCGATCAGCTCGGCCAGCGCGCCGATGAACGCCCTGAGTCGTTCAGGGTGTCGGATGTGGGTCATGTCGGCTCCGGACACAGAAGAATGCTTAATATAAGCATAATTAAGCCGCCTAATATGCGATTCATTGATGATTAGGTTATAACCAAAACTTAGCTGATAACTGACTCACAGGTTGCTGGCCGTTCTGTGGCTAAACAGAGGCTATCCACAGCCTTCTGTGGCGATTATGATTTTTGCCTATCTTATTTCCCTTATTCCATGTGCGATCCGAATGAAAATTGATGACATTGATGCTTTCGTGGCGGTCATTCGCTGCCAGTCAATCAGCCATGCCGCTGAATCCCTGGACCTGACCCAGCCGGCCATCACGCGCCGGGTGCAGAATTTCGAGCAGGCACTGGGCGTCGAGTTGTTCGACCGTAATACCAAGCCGCTCAAGCCCACGGCAATGGGCAATCAGGTCTATCAGAAATGCCTGGCGATCCTGCGGGAAATGGACTCGTTACGCGAACTCGTTGCCAGCGACACGCCGCCCACCGGATTGCTCAGACTGGGCGTGCCGCAAACCATCGGCGACGTCGTGCTGCTGGATGCGCTGAAACACCTGCGCGGCCAATTTCCCGACCTGCGCGCCCAAGTGATTACCGGTTGGGGCAGCCACCTGATTGGCAAAATCGAGAACGGCGAACTGGACGCAGCGGCGGCGCTGTTCCCTGCGGGCAAGATATTCCCCGAAGGCATCGTTGGCGAGTCCATCGGCAAGATGGAGCTGGTGGTGGTCTGCGCCAAGAGCGTGCTGCCGAAAAAGCCGGTGAAACTGGCCGACTGCTACGCGCTGGGCTGGGTGCTCAACCCCGACGGCTGCGGTTTCCGTGCCGGGCTGCAACGGACGCTGGCTGACCAGGGGTTGAGCCTGAAGGTCAATCTGGAAACCTTCGGCACCGAGCTGCAACTGGGGCTCGTCGCCGACGTCATGGGCTTGGGTCTTGTGCCGCGTCAATTGCTGGAGCGCAGCGTTCATCGCGATTCACTGGCGGTCATGCCGCTCAAGGATTTCAAGCCGGTGATGGATCTGTGGCTGATCTACCCGCGCTTCCTCGGCAACTTGCAGGCGCCGGTGGCGTCCTTCGGTCGTGTGGTGGCGCAAGCGCTGGAGCAGGAGCGGGATGCGGCTTGAGGGCTGTGACGGTTTCGGCCTGAAGGAGACAGTCAGCGGTCCGCCCGATCCCGCAGGGCTTCCAGAAGCAAACGAAAAGCCGGTTTGTGTTGGCGCCGGCTTGGGTAGTAGAGGTGATACCCGGTGACGGTCTCAGTCCAGTCCTCCAGCAACCGCACCAGGCGACCTTGTGCCAGATCCTGCTCAACCAGGTGCTCCGGGAAGTAACCCAGTCCGGCACCCGCCCTGACAAAATCACGCATGAGCCAGATGTTGTTACTCACCAGATGCCCGTCGGCGCGTACTTTGATTTCTCTCCCGTTTTTGGCGAAAGGCCAAGCCCACAATCCTCCCGAGGTGGGCTGGCGCAGGTTGATACAGGCGTGCTCGGTCAGGTCCTGTGGCGTCAGTGGTTTAGCGCGGTGTTCCAGATAGGCGGGGGCGGCCACCAAGGCCATGCGAAAATCCCCGCCGATGGGCAGGCTGATCATGTCCTGAGCCAGCTGTGCGCCCAGGCGGATACCGGCATCGAAGCGCTCGGCGACGATGTCCACCAAGGCGTAGCTGTCGTTGATCTCAACCTTGATGCCTGGATAGTCGGTCATCAATTGCAGCGCAGCCGGTGCAAGCACCAGATGGGTTGCGTGCTCCAGAGAGGTGATGCGCAGACTGCCGGCCGGCGTTCCGCTGAGTTCGCTCAGCTCGTTCAGGCCTGACTCGATCCCGTCAAAATGCGGCCCGATGCGGTCGATCAAGCGCGCCCCGGCTTCGGTCGGCGCGACGCTGCGGGTACTGCGTGTCAGGAGTTGCACGCCCAGGCGCGATTCCAGTTTGGTAATGGTGCGGCTCAGCGCAGGTTGGGAAACGCCAAGCTGCGCCGCCGCTTTGGTAAAACTGCCTTCACGGGCGACCCGCAGGAGGGCCACCAGATCAGTTACGGTGTCGCGCACAATTAATGCTCTGCGGTTATAGGTCTATTCCAACCATACCATCTAATCATTTGTAGGAAGGATGGCTAGAGTGTCGCCTTCGCTTCGCGGCGCTTTCAGGAATCATCTTTTCCATGAGTAAACAAACATTCGATGTGATCATTTTCGGCGCCACGGGTTACACCGGTCGGCTGGTCGCTGAATACCTCTTCGCTCAATACGGCGTTGACGGCCCTGTTAAGTGGGCAATTGCCGGTCGCAGCTTGAGCAAGCTGGAAGCCATTCGGGACAGTTGGGCAAACGCCGCAGCGCTGCCGCTGATCGTGGCCGATGCCCGGGACCGTGCGTCCGTGCGCGACATGGTCGCCACGACCCGGGTGGTGATCACCACCGCAGGGCCGTTTTCGGTCTACGGCTCTGACCTGGTGGCCGCCTGCGCCGAGTCGGGGACGGACTACGTTGACCTCTCCGGGGAGATCCCCTGGATTGCCCGGATGATCGGCAGCCATCAGGCCCAAGCCCAGGCATCGGGCGCGCGACTGGTGTTCTCCTGTGGTTTCGATTCGGTGCCGTTCGACCTCGGCGTATGGTTCACCCAGCAGCAGGTCATGAAGAAGTTCGCTCGCTACGCACCTCGGATCAGGGGGCGGGTGCGCAAGATGCAAGGCGTGCTGTCGGGTGGCACGTTCCTGAGTGTCGACGCTGTGGTTGCAGCGGCGGCGCAGGATCCTGCTCTCGGTGAACTGGTGGCCGATCCATTTGCCTACACACCAGGATTCAGAGGCGTCGAGCAACCTGATGATCAGACCCCTTACAGGGATGAACTGGCGCAGACCTGGGTCGGGCCTTTCATCATGTCGGGCATCAATTCCAAGGCGGTGCATCGCACAAACTTGCTGGAAGGGCACCTGTGGGGCACGTCCTTTCAGTACGACGAAATGCTGATGCTCAGTGCGCAGCCGAGCGACGACGATGAGCCTGGTCTGGCGGGCTTCTCCTTTAATGAGGGCGGTCATCCTCAACCGGGGCAAGGGCCGACACAGAATGAGCTTGAGGCGGGCTTTTATGACGTGCTGTTCATCGCTGAACTGGCCGATGGTCAGGTGCTCAAGGCATCCGTGAGTTGCGACGAGGACCCGGGCTACCTGTCGACATCCAAGATGTTGGCCGAGTCAGCGATGGCGCTGGCGTTCGATGTAACACGTGAGGAGACCCCGGGCGGTTGCTGGACGCCCGCGGCGGCGCTGAATGAAGCGCTGCTCAAGCGCCTGACGGAGAAAGCCGGGCTGAGGTTTACCGTCGAGGGTTGATTCGATGGGCCGCTAAAAAGGCTGAATGTCTTTGACGTTCAGCTTTCAGAGTCTTTAGCTCTCTCAACAATTAGCCTAGTCAACAAAAGGTGTCCCATGAATGTGCCAAACCGCATGAACTACATCGAGATCACCGAACCCGGTGGCCCCGAAGTATTGAAGATAATGCAGGCCGATGTGCCAACGCCGGGTGATCATGAGTTGCTGATCCGGGTTCACGCCGCCGGCATCAATCGTCCTGATGTCATACAGCGTTCTGGCAAGTACCCGATGAAACCCGGCATGACCCCTGTGCCCGGGCTGGAAGTGGCCGGTGAGGTCGTCGCGGTTGGCGCAAAGGTGGCCGACTTCAAGCTGGGCGACAAGGTATGTGCGCTGACCAATGGCGGTGGTTACGCCGAATACTGCGTTGTGGCAGCGACTCAATCACTACCTGTCCCGGACGGCGTGGACATGATTCAGGCCGCCGCCATTCCGGAAACATTCTTCACCGTATGGGCCAATCTGTTCGAATTGGGCCAGGCCCGAAAGGGCGGCACCGTGTTGATCCATGGCGGCACCAGCGGCATCGGCACTACTGCGCTCATGCTGTGCAAGGCCTTGGGGATCAAGGCTTTTGCAACGGCCGGCAGCCAGGAAAAGTGCGACCGGATCCGCGCACTGGGTGGCGAAGCGATCAATTACCGCGAGGTGGACTTCGCTGAGGAGATCGCGCGGCAAACCCAGGACAAGGGCGTAGACGTGATTCTCGACATCATGGGCGGAAGCTATTTCGAGAACAACGTGGCGTCACTTGCACGACGTGGTCGACTGGTCGTTATCGGTTTTCTGGGCGGCAGCTCCGTCAAGGACTTCAATCTGCTGGCGTTGATGGAAAAGCAAGGCTCGGTGACAGGGTCGATGATGCGTTCGCGTAGCGCGGAGGAAAAAGCCGAGATTGCTCGCGCCGTACATACCAATTTCTGGCCGTTGCTCAAGCAAGGCGAGTGCCTGCCTATCATTGACCGGATTTTTCCTCTCGCCGACGCAGCACAAGCGCATCAGCGAATGGAACAGGGTGACCATGTCGGCAAAATCGTGCTGAAGGTGGTGTGAACGTGAATCGCCCGGTGCGTGTCATTGACTGCCCCGCCGGGCGTTGTTCATTTTTTGTTTGAGGTGCCATGGTTGGCTTGGGGCGACCGGCTTCTCTATACGCCTCAAGCTCCATGAAGAGCGACTGCGCTGGCCTCAAGCATCTTATGAAGGCCCGCAGAGCCTTTGCTCACGGAAAGTCGATACTGGCCACTGCTGGCCCGCGAACCAACTGCCCTTTTGCCTATCACAGCTGTTGCCGCCCACTCTGGCGGCAGCTCAGGGAGCGTTTCAATGGCAGATCAACAAAAGGTTTTCTGGTACGGCACCGCGGGTAAGGATGAATTTTTCAGTTCCTTCGACCTCAATGTTATCTACGGCGGTGCTGGCGACGATTACATCGAGGGTCGAGGTGACAGCGTACTGATCGGCGGGGCTGGTTCGGACAGTTTCTACGCCTATGGAAACGCCGTACTGCGCTATGCGTCCATCAGCGACAGTAGCGGCCCGCATGTCGATTACATCGATTATTTCGATAAGGCTGATCGCCTGGACCTGACCGCGCTGGGCATTTCCGGCATTGGCGACGGCACACACGGAACCGTGCAGATCGTCAGCAATACAGATGACGGCTATTATCGGACGATCCTTAGAAGCTACGATGTCGATGAAAGCGGCAACCGGTTCGAGCTGCTCCTGAGTGGCGATTCCACCCTGACCAACGCCAACTTCCAGCGCCTGATTGCCGGCAGCGATTCGAGCGACAGCGTTGTCGGCACCTCGGCTGGCGCAGAAACCCTGATGGGCTACGAGGGTCGCGATACCTTGTCTGGCCTGGCCGGCGATGATCGTCTGGTGGGCGGCGGGGGCGGCGATACCCTGACTGGCGGCACCGGCGCCGACGAGTTCGTATTCAGTTCCGTGTCCGACAGCATCCGCACTTCGACAGGTTCTGCGCACACTGCCGGTCGGGATCTGGTCACTGATTTCAATGCAGCTGAGGGCGACCTCGTGGATGTGTCCAGCCTGGGGTTCAGCGGCCTGGGCAATGGCTTCAATGGCACTCTGAAGGTCGTCGTCAATGGCGCAGGTACGCAGACAGCCTTGAAGTCGCTGGAAGCCGATGCTGACGGCAATCAGTTTGAAATCCTGTTCAGCGGCAATCTCAGGGCCGACCTGAATCGCGACACGGTGGATTTCGGCAACACCAGCGGGCCCAAGATCGTCAATACGATGACCCGCGATAACATGGATGTGCTCGGCACCGGCGGCAATGACGTCTTGGCCGGCGGCGTGGGCGATGATCAGATGGTGGGTTTTCAGGGCAACGACATCATAAACGGGGGCACTGGTAACGACGTCATGGCCGGTGGCATGGGCAAGGACACACTCACCGGTGGCAGCGGCCTTGATGACTTCGTTTATTACCGCATGACCGACAGCTATCGCACGGCGGACGCCAGTCATTCGGACCTTATCACCGACTTTGAAAGCGGAGACCGTCTGTTCATTCTCGATCTGGGGTTCGACCGCACGGGCGATGGACGAAATGGCACCTTGAAGCTCGACTACGACGAAGACCAGGACCGGACCTACCTGCGCTCCTTCGAAGCCGATGCAGACGGGCGTTTCTTCCAGATCGCACTGAACGGCAACCACACAAGCGTTCCGGTCCTTTATGACGGCCTTTATCTGGACGAACCGCTGATTTCCATTGTCGGCATCAATCCAGCCGAGCCTGCGCCTGTGTAACCTGTTTGCCCGACGACAGTTCAATAGGGCGGCGTCTTATCCGGCGCGTATTCAGCAGACCGGGGCCTGCTGAATACGCGGGGCGTTAGCGGGAATCGAGAGCCACGGCCGCCGTTCACGCGACCTTTTCGTTCTTCTCCTGCTCGCGCCGGGCGACCAGTTCGCGCGTCAGCGGGATCAGCTTTTTGCCGTAATCGACCGCATCTTCTAGCGGATCAAAACCTCGAATCAGGAACGTCGTGATCCCCAGGTCGTAATAATCCAGCAGCGCCTCGGCCACTTGCTCTGCGGTACCCACCAACGAGGTGGAGTTGCCTTTCGCGCCGAGCAGTCCGGCAATGCCGGTCCACAAGCGTTTGTCCAGACGCGCACCTTGGGCCGCGGCTTCCAGCAAACGCCGCGAGCCTTCATTCGGCGGCTCACGTCGCTCCAATCCCGACGCTTGGGCCAGCGCCTTCGCCCGCTCAAGAATATCGTCCGCACGCGCCCAGGCCTTTTCCTCCGTCTCCGCCAGAATCGGCCGTAACGACAAACTGAAACGTACTGTCCGGCCGTGTTTTGCGGCTTCGGCCCGCACTTGCTTGACGATGTCTCTTACTTGCTCGTAGGTCTCGCCCCACAGGGCATAGACATCGGCATGCTTACCGGCGACTTCCAGCGCAGCCTGAGAGGCACCCCCGAAATACAGCGGAATGTGAGGCTGCTGCGGCGACTTGACCAACGAATGAGCGCCCTCGAACCGGTAGTAATCACCCTGGTGATCGAACGGCTTGTCGGCCGTCCATTCCTGGCGCACCACGCCGAGGTACTCGTCCGTGCGGGCGTAACGCTCATCCTTGCCGATGAAACTGCCGTCAGCGCGCAGCTCCTGATCGTCCCCGCCGGTAATGATGTGCACCGCAATACGACCGCCAGTGAACACATCCAGCGTAGCGAATTGCCGAGCGGCGACGGTGGGGGAAATAAAGCCCGGACGATGGGCCACGAGAAACTTCAACGTACGCGTAACACTCGCCGCATAAGACGCCACGAACGCACTGTCCGGGCTGTTGGAATGGTAGGCGACCAGTGCCCGATCAAACCCCGCCTCTTCATGGGCTCGGGCGACTTTCTCCACGTACTCAGGCTGAACGGCCGGCCCGCTGCGGGGATGAATTTCCGATCCGGGCTGGGTAGCGATATAACCGATGAACTCGACGCTCATGACAACTCCTTGCACTGATGGGCCAACCGACGCGAGAGGACACGCGGGAGCAAGTCAGCAACATAGGGGCAAGCGAAGGGACTGTGAAATTCGATTTGGCGCTAAGCTAATTATAAAAAATATGCATTTAGCGGAAAGGTAAGATCAGGGAATCTTTTATAAAGTGGAAGTATCACTGCCAGTTCAGAGTGACGCGGAGCGCCAAGGGATGCATTCCCTCGCAGAGCGTGGGAACGATCAATTTGCGGCACCCGCACTGGCCTCCTCCTGGCTAAAGCCGGTCCTACAAAATGAGCGCAGTCAGTAGGACCGGCAACGCTCCCTGTAGGACCGGCTTTAGCCGGGAAGCCGTTGATCTGCTCCACGCTTTGATCTTCATACATAAATATCCCAGACACCGCT
>LIDZ01005526.1_pt2 | contig 19427 bp, 15 predicted proteins | sample 644651 | NCBI WGS metagenome assembly LIDZ01 (sample SAMN03856242, study PRJNA289617) | food metagenome | isolation source: wine grapes on drying loft during traditional withering process | host: Vitis vinifera cv. Corvina | place: Italy: Gargagnago di S. Ambrogio di Valpolicella | collected 2014-01 | reverse complement strand
GCAATGGAAGGCGCGCTCAAGCTCAAAGAGATCTCCTACATCCACGCCGAAGCCTACCCGGCCGGCGAACTCAAGCACGGCCCGCTGGCGCTGGTCGACGCCGACATGCCAGTCGTCACCGTCGCACCAAACAACGAACTGCTGGAGAAACTCAAATCCAACCTGCAGGAAGTGCGCGCACGCGGCGGCGAGTTGATCGTGTTCGCAGACGAGCAAGCCGGCATGAAGAACGGCGAAGGCACCCACGTCATCGCCATGCCACACATCATCGATGCCCTGGCACCGATTCTGTACACCATCCCGTTGCAGTTGCTTTCGTATTATGTGGCTGTGTTGAAGGGGACGGATGTGGATCAACCGCGGAATCTGGCGAAGTCGGTGACGGTGGAGTGAGTTATCCACAGGCGTGAGGGGCTGTTGGTTTCAGACAATAGATTTTGACACAATGCCTAACGCCCCTGATGTCAGGGGTTTTTCTTTGTTCGCCAAGGTAAAACTTCCCGCCGGCCTCTCTTAGGTGGCGTAGATCGCCGTGGGCAGATACTTGACTTGATCAGCATCCATGTACGGCCGCCAGAGGTTGAAGACCGCCTGATGCCGGGGCACCGATGTCAGGTCCAGTGGGAAGGCGATCTTATCAAAGGCAAAGCTAATGCATCTGCTGTAGGCACATTGGTGAAGCGCATTACAGGCTATCTGATGTTGGTCAAGCGGCATGACGCAACCGCAACCTCCACAGTTGAGGGCTTTAGTACGGCCTTGAACCGTATTCCCCTGGCAGCCCGAAAAACGTTGACCTACGACTAGGGACGAGAGATGACGTGTCATGCCGAGATTACGCAACGAACGGGTGTAGCTATCTATTTTTGCGATCCACACAGCTCTTGGCAGCGCGGCAGTAACGAGAACATCAATAGGCTGATCCCCCAGTATATGCCCAAGGGCACTGATCTATCGAGATATAGCCAAAGAGCAACTGGACGCCATTGCCTACGACTTGAATATCCGCCCGAGTTAGCGCTTTAATTACAGGTGAACCATCGAAATGATGACGGTGATGATGGCCAAGTATCATGAGAGTCCGCCTTTAACTCAATAGTCGAGTGTTTCACTCATCCTTTGAAGCCGCCCACCTTCACAACTCATTTGGTCAACAGTTTACCGAGTCTGAGATATGGGGAAACCGAACGGCGGAGTGAACGAAAGCAAGGGTCAGATGCGGAACGCATTACTCAATTGTCGGTTGGAACCTCCCGTCAAGCGCTTACGATGAACTTCATGCAAACCGACCTACCGCAAGGATGGCGGATGGTTCAACCTTGTGATTGCTCGTGGCCTGTTGGGGCCAGTGCATAGGTTTCAATGCGCAAACTTTGAGTCATGCATTCAGTCTTCGAGATTATCGTGCAATTTTTTCTTGACTACTAAAATATCTACTACAATAATCGGAAAAATTTTGTATAAAGCACGCAGCTATAGCACAAATAATTCAGCTGTCAAGGGACTGCAAGCAATGGATTTTATAAGTGTAAAAAACCTGTCTAAAACTTATCAGATAAAGAAAGATTCGAAAGGGCCGTTTGACTGGCTGAAAAGTTTGGCATATCCAAACATCTCGGAAAAGACGGCGGTGGACGATATTTCATTCAATGTCTCACAAGGTGAGATCGTCGGCTTCCTCGGACCTAATGGCGCAGGTAAAACCACTACCTTGAAGATGCTGTCAGGACTACTCTATCCGACGTCTGGGCAAATATCGGTTCTCGGTTATCAACCGCAAACGCGCAGCAAGGAGTTTCTAAAGTCCATCTCGCTGATCATGGGGCAACGTCAACAGTTGATCTGGGACTTGCCGGCCATGGAAACTTTTCGGCTGAATCAGAAAATATTTGAAATTTCCGATGAGCAGTTCAAACAGACTTATGGCTATCTGGATGAGTTGCTCCAAGTATCGAAGTTGGCAAAGGCACCCGTGCGAACCTTGTCGCTTGGCGAAAAGATGAAATGTGAGCTGGTTGCATCATTACTTCACAATCCCAAAGTTCTTTTTCTCGATGAACCGACTATCGGACTCGATGTCGGGGTGCAAAAAATAGTTCGTTCATTTATTCGGGATTATAGTCGCGAGCGTAATGTGAGCGTTCTGCTGACGTCGCATTACATGCAGGATATTGAAGCCCTGTGTGAGCGAGTCGTTGTCATTTCCGATGGCAAGATCTCCTTCGATGACACCTTGGAGTCGTTGCGTAAACGAATGTCGGATCACCGCATCATCACTGTGGAATTGTCTGAAAGCGTTATGGCTTCGGCACTTGGCCGATACGGTCTGGTTCGCTCCATAGATGGTTTCGTGCACGAGTTGCTGGTACCGGCTGCCGAGGTGGTGGGTGTCTGTTCGCAGGTTCTTGCCGAGCAGGCGGTCGTCGACATTTCCATCGGTGATCCACCTATCGAGGAGGCCCTGCTGAAGCTATTCACGGACTCGCAGGCCGATGCCGGGCAAAAGCTCAAGGGTGCGCCCGGGGAGCGTGCCGCGTGAATCGTTTTGCCATGAAAGTTGCAGGTGTTGCACGCACAGCCATTCGTCGCAAGGTTGCGCATCGTGCAGAGTTGTTTGTATTGGTACTGGCCTCCTTGGTGCCATTGTTCATGATGGTTATCTGGATGGGCATTGCAAAGGATGCCGCGCTGGAAGGTTTTACGCCGGCCAGGTTTGCCGCTTACTTCGCGCTGGTATTTCTGGTTGGCGAAATCGTCTCCAGTACGGCTGCTGAAGAAGTAGAGAACGACATACATTCGGGGGATATTGGCAGTTTCCTCTTGAAACCTTTCAATATTGGCCTCTATTACTTTTTGGGCGAAATGGCTTCGGCGATGGTCAGAGTCATACCGATATTCTTCCTTGTGGCTGGAGTATTCCTCTTTTCCGAAGCGGGTAAGTATGTGCACTTGAGCTATCTGCTGCCTGCACTACTGGGAGTAATACTTGGCTTTGCCATCAACTATTTACTCTATTTTATCGGCGGGCTTGCGGCATTCTGGTCCGATCAGGCAAGTGCCTTTGATTTGGTGTTGACTTACATGCTTACGCTGTTTGGTGGTGTCCTCGCACCCTTGACGCTTTATCCGGGCTGGATGCAGTCGGTCCTTGAGTGGTCGCCATTCCCTTATATTATTAGCTTTCCAATCAGAATAATCATGGGGGAACTGACAGGCGAACAGTTGGTTAACGGATTGATATTTCAGGTTGTGCTGGTTACTGCACTTTCGTTGTTGGCCCATTCTATTTGGGCTAAAGGTGTCAAACGTTATTCGGTGTTCGGATAATGAAGACGCTGAGCGCAGTCAAGGCGCTTCTGACAGCAAGGTTGCAGGCGAATATGAAGGATCGCGTTCCGGTCTTTGTCAGCCTGTTGAATACAGCTTTACTGGGATTGTCCGTTTATGTTGTGATTGAGATTTTCTTTGGAAATGTCGAGACAATTGGGGGGTGGAATAAACAGCAATCGATTGTGTTGTATGGTGCTTTTATCCTTATTCGCTCCTTTGTCCAAATGGTGGTATTGCCCAATTGCGAGGCCGCCTCGAAGTTGATCATCAGCAAGTCCATTGACACCTATTTGTCCAAACCGGTTGATGTTCAAATCATTCTGGCCTTTGGGCAGTTGCGCCTGTGGCATATTTTCGGGGTCCTGCTGGGGCTTGGTCTGATGCTGGGTGGCAGTCATGCGCAAGGACAGCTGAGGTTGCAGACTCTCGGCGCTTTCCTGGTCTTTATGGTCCTGGCGTGTGCGCTGGTTTATTCGGTCTGGTTCAGCATTGCCAGCCTGGCGTTCTGGACCAAGAAAACCGGCAACATTTCCCACCTGTTGTTTATGTTTCTAACAACCGGACGGTTCCCGTCCGGCGCGTACCCGGAGTGGATCCAGGTCGTGATCATGACCGTAGTCCCTGTCTTTTTCATCATGGAAGTGCCAGCGCAATCAGCGATGGGGATGACGACGGGGCGGTCTTTGGCGGGCGCTGTACTGGCGACTCTGGCCTTCTTGCTGTTGTCCCGATTGCTTTGGCATTGCGGGGTCAAGAAGTACCTTCGAGAAGGCGCCTGACACTCCGAAACACCGAAATTCAGACCATAAAACATGGAAGATGTGGAAGATATGGACAATTTCCTGGACTTATTCGCCGATCAGGTTCGGCGGGCGCCTGGCGCCATTGCAGCTTCGGATGGCTGCACCAGCCTGAGCTATCACGATCTTGACGACATATCCGACGGCTTCGCCCGCAGGCTGAGCGCGGCATCCGTCGAGGCCGGCGACATTGTCGCCATCGGTCTGGAACGGGGGCTTGGCTTTCTGGTTTCGATGATTGGCTTGTTCAAGATCGGGGCCGCTTATCTGCCACTGGATCGCTCGCTGCCGCTGGATAGGCGGGCCTACATGCTGGAGCAATGCAATTGCCGCTACCTGATAGCGGAGAGCGACAGCCAGTTGCTGTTCGACGGTGTTGCGCTTCTGAGCATGCCCGGCCAACTCGACGAACTCAGGGGTGGTGCACCGTTCGGGCGCTGTGCACTGAAGGACGACAGCCTTGCTTATGTGATCTTCACCTCCGGCTCCACAGGGATGCCCAAGGGAGCGATGGTCCATCACGCGGGAATGCTCAACCACTTGCTGGCCAAAGTCGAAGACCTGAGGATGCACAATGCCCCGAACGTGGCGCAAACAGCACCACAGAGTTTCGATATTTCCGTCTGGCAATTCCTCGCGCCGCTTATCTGCGCCGGACGTACGGCCATTCTGACCCGTTCGGAGTTTCTGGATCTGGATCGTCTGGGTGCACGTATCGTGCACGACGAAATCGATATCCTGCAGGTGGTGCCAAGCCATCTGCTGGCAATTCTGGATGCGATCAGCGTTGATGCGCAGAATGCGCGCTTCGATCGGCTGAGCTGTCTGGTCGCTACGGGCGAAGTGCTACCCGTTTCGCTTGCCCGACGCTGGTTGGTAACTAAGCCTCATGTGCCATTGGTCAATGCCTATGGGCCGACGGAGTGCAGTGATGATGTGACCCACCACGTTATCTCCCGGATGCCTTCTGCCGATCACGCCATTCCGATCGGGCGGGCGGTACGTGGTGTTCGGCTGGTGGTGCGTGACGCCGACCAGGTCGCGTTGCCCGTGGGCGAAGTCGGGGAACTCTACGTCGAAGGGATTGCGGTGGGGCTGGGCTACATCGGTCGCCCCGACCTTACCGCCAAGGCGTTTGGTATTGCCGACGGCCGGCGAGCCTACAAGACCGGCGACCTCGTCAGTTGTGATGAAGAGGGTGTCTTTCACTATCACGGTCGAACCGATGATCAGGTCAAGGTGCGAGGTCACCGGATCGAGCTGAGCGAGGTCGAATTCGGCATCCTGCGGCTGTCTTACATCAAACAGGTTGCAGTGGTGCTCAACACTTCGCACTCCCGAGCCTTTCTGACGGCTTTCTTCGTCGAGCAAGAGGGGGCCGCAACCGATCTCGAAACGCTGCGTCTGGATTTGCGCGAGCTCTTGCCGGAACACATGATTCCATCCGAGTTACGCGTGCAGTCGTCTCTGCCCGAGACGCCCAATGGCAAAATCGACAAGAAAAAACTGACGGCTATCGCCAATCAGACACCGGCGCTTGACACCGTACAGAACCTTACGCCAACGGCGTCTGGCGGTGGACAGGAGCTGCTCGAGACGTGGCGTGATTTGCTGCGTAACCCGACGTTGCAACCCACTGACGATGTTTTTCGACAGGGGGCCGATTCGATTCTCGCCTTGCAGTTCATCGCACGGGTGAAGGCCCTGGGACATGCCTTCACGCTGGGGGACATCTTCCGGAACCCAACCACGCTCGGGCTGCTCAAGGTGGCCAGAACCCAGAGCGGCAACGGCGTTGCCGGGGGTGTAAAACATCTGGACCTGCAACTGGCGCAGGGTGATTCGTCATCGTTCAAACCGGCTTCGCCGGCACAGAAGGGTATTTACGTTCAGTCGCTGCGAGCCCGTCATCGCACCACTTACGTCCTGCAGTTTTCGTTCCGTATGGTGCTGCCCGATGACGGCGCCGCGCTGGAAGAAGGATGGCGCAAGGCGCACCAACACCATGAACTGTTACGTAGCGCGTTCATTCTGGCGCCGTCGGGCCAGCCGGTGCGCGTCGTTGCCGAGGAGGCTCCTCTAAGATGGTCGCGTACCAGCCTTGTGCACCTCGATCAAGTGCAGCAGCGCCAGTGCATTAAAGACTTCCTCATTAAGGACAAACAGAGCGGTTTCGAGCTGGATCAGCCCGCGCTGTATCGATTGCATCTGTTTCACCTAGGAGGCGACAGCTATCAATTTGTCCTCAGTGCGCATCATCTCGTGCTTGATGGTGCATCGGTTTTTTCGCTGATGAGCGAAGTATTCTCGGATTCGCTGGCGGCGCCGGATGCGTTTCCAGGCTATATCGACGGTCAGGAAAAATTCCACCTGCAACCTCAAGATCAACAGCTCTGGGCGGATCTCCTCAAGCCTTTCGAGGTGCCGGTTTGCGTAGCCGACAAGCTTGCCGAGCCCTCCTTGAAACCGGTGGAGCATCAACTCTTCGAAAAACGTCTGTCTGCGACTCTTGAGCAGGCTATCGTGCGTCTGTGTGGTCGTGCCGGGGTCACGATTGCTTCTGTTGCGGCAACGGCTTGGGCCATGGCGCTCAATGCAGTAAACGGCGGGCAGCACCAGTTGTTCGGAATGATCGTATCGGGGCGCGCCGATACCGGGGTTGCCCTAGATGACATCGGGATGTACGCCAATACATTGCCGATGCCCTTGGCACTGGCCGCGGCCCAGAACCCCGAGGTCAGCCTGCATGCCGTCAGCGGACGCATCGCCGAGTTGCTTCGCTTCGAATCGATTTCGATGAACGATACGTTGTTCAGTACGCGTTCGCGTTTTGCCAATGGCGCGTTTGATACGGTGCTCAACGTCGAGACGCTGGCAAACTGGGCTGAGTTGGAAGCTCCCGGCGTCAATGTCGAACTCACGCAGGTGACGGACCTCACCGAGTTTGCCTTTGCCGTTGAAGTCCTCAGCGGCGGCGATGGCATCACTGTGGATTTTGTTCGCGATCCAGAGCATGTCTCCAGGGAGCGGGCAGAGGCGCTGTGTGAACATTTCCTCAGCGCACTGACGTATATCTGTGAAGCACAGCGCCCCTTGCAGGAGTGGCAGAACTGGCAAGGCGATCCCGTGGTCGGTGATGACGCTCCGGTTGTGAAAGATCTGCCCCCGGCTTCCTCGCTGCACACACCTTTCGACACGCTGGTGCTGGCTGCCACACGTGCGATCATCGGCAGTGACACGATTACCCTGAAGCAGAATTTCTTCTCTGCGGGCGGTGACTCGATCAGCGCGCTGCAACTCATTGCACGTCTGAGAAGCGAGGGGGTGACGATTGATCTTGACCGCATCTTTGCCAGTCGATCGCTAGCCGAAATTGCCCAGGCCGTGCGACCGCTGCACAGTGCGGCCAGTGGGGACAGCCATGCGCCGACCGGCGCCACCGCGCTGGTGCCGGTACAGAGTTGGTTTGCCGAACAGCGACTGGTCAATGCTGCGCATTGGTGTCTCGGCACGGCGATCGAGATTCACCGCCCCGTCGCGGCTGACACCCTGCTCATGGCGACTCGCGAGATACTTCAGCGCTATCCAGTACTGAGTGCGCAGTTCAAAGCCGATCAAGGATATGCCCAGACCATTCCAGCCAGTCCGGTCGATGCCCAGATGAGTTGCAGAACAGTGCAACTGACTGCACCGATCGATCAATCGCTGGCGCCAATCCGGGCTGTGCTGGATGAATCCCTGTCCGGTCTCGACCTTGGACGGGGCGATCTGTTTCGTGTGGTGTTGTTCGGCACCCCGGATCCGGCTACCAGTCTGCTGGTGCTGGTGGCGCACCACCTGGTGGTCGATGCGGTGTCCCTGCGAGTCCTCGTCGAGGATTATCTGCACCTCTGCGCAGGCACCGCGGTGCCTGCGCAGGCCACCTCGTTTCGTGCTTGGGCGCAACAGTTGGCGATTGACGGGCAGGTCTTCAAAAACGATGTTCTGGCGCAGACAGTCTACTGGTCACGGGTCATCGAAACGATTCCGGCTGCGATACCTTTTGCCCAGAACCGGCAAGCTTCTGGTCGCACCGCAATACTGTCCCGCGGACTGAGCAACGCAGCGACCACTGCGCTGATCCGCGAGGTACCTGCGGCTTACAACACCCGCATCAATGACATCCTGATCTCGGCACTGGTCCGGGCGTTTTCCGCATGGCGCGCGAGTCCGGATATTGCAATCAACCTCGAAGGACATGGACGTGAAAGCATCCTGGATGGAGTCGATATATCCCGCACGGTCGGCTGGTTCACGTCGGTGTTCCCGGTGTGTCTGCATGATCCGCAAGAGGGGCTCGAGAGTCTGATTCAGGCAACCAAATGCACACTCGCGGACATCCCGCAACGAGGTGTCGGGTATGGACTGCTGCGTTATCTGTTTAATGAGTCCCGGGTGATTCCTGCTGCCGAACCCATGGTGCAGTTCAACTACCTCGGGCAATGGGACAACGTGTCGTTTGACGATCCTGATGTGTCGATGCCATCTGCCCAAGTCTTGAGTCTGGTCGATCAGGTGTCGGTAGACCCGCGTAATGGACGCCAGCATGCGCTGGAAATCGAGGCACGAATTGCCCAGGGCCGATTTGAAATCGACTGGTATTACGACGATGGGATCCTGTCCCCGCAGGAGGCCGAAAACCTTGCGACGCACTACGTAGATGCGCTGACGGAAATCATCGAGCATTGCACCACGGGCGCCGTGGTACGCGTGCCTAGCGACTATCCGGATGTTGATCTGACAGAGGATGAGTTGCAGTCGCTGATTGCCAGCGCCGGTGCCATACCTGTGGATATCTATCCTTTGTCACCGACGCAAGAGGGGATCCTGTTCCAGCACCTGATGAGCGATGACGACACCTATACCCTGCAATACGTCATGGACATCAACGGCGAGATCGACATCAGCGTGCTGGAAACGACCTGGCAGAGGCTGGCCGAGCGTCATCCGATCCTGCGCACGGGGTTCTTCTGGGATGCGGTGGCGGGCTCGGTGCAATACGTGGTGCCAGAAGCAACTTGTAGCTGGCAGGCCATCGCTCACCGCGACGGGTCGACGCAATATGAACGTCTGATGCACGATGATCGCTCGCGGATCTTCGATCTGGCGACGCCTGCGCTGACCCGCTTCACGTTGCTGTCCCGGGATTCACAGACACACAAGTTGATCTGGACCTACCATCACATCCTTCTGGATGGCTGGTGTGTGGCAAAGGTCATCAAGGAGCTGTTTGCCCTTTACGATCAGATGATTTGCGGCGTGCAGCCCGAGCCGGTATTCAGCCATGTCTATCGCGATTACATCGAGTGGCTGGCCAATCGGCACGAACTGGAGAAACGTCCGTTCTGGCGACGTTATCTGGCGGGCGTCAGCCCCACTCTGTTCTCCAGTCCGGTTGTCTATCAGCCTTCTTCGCAGGCGGATCACAACGTCTATCGCTTCAATCTCGGACGCGACCTTTCGGATGGCATCGAGCGATTCTGCGGCGGGCTGGGTGTGACGGTTGCGGTGTTATTCCAGCGTATCTGGGCGCAGGTCCTGGCAGAAAACACCCAGAGTCTCGCGCCGGTTTTCGGCTGGGCGATTTCGGGGCGGTCTGCAGACCTTGAGGGCTCGCAAGACATCATCGGACTCATGACCTCAATCGTCCCGTGCAAGGTTGATGTCCAGGCGCCGCTCTCGGCCGAGACTCTTCGGCAGTTGCAGCGCAGCAGTGCAGCGCTGCAGGACGAAGGGCATATCTCGATGAGTGATTTCCAGAAGGCTGCCGGCCTGGGCCAGGAGGCCTTGTTCAATACCGTTCTGGTGGTCGAGAACTTCGAGCTTCAGGACAACCTGCCGGTGGGTGATCGCTACCGGCTGAGCAATCTGCAATGGGTCGAGAAGTCAGAGTTTCCTCTGGTTCTCGGTCTGGTTCCGGCAGATGATTTTCTGATCGAGCTCAACTTCAACCCCGAAAAGTTCTGCCTTGCGCAAATGGCCGATCTCCAACAACGGATTGGTTTCCACGCGCGTCGAATACTTTCTCTTGGAAATGGATACCTCGAGCATGATGCAAATTTACAGTGCGAATCAGTATCACAAGTTGGATGACTTTATTGGTGACGTGCCGGTCTACCTGAAGATAGAGGGGTTGAATCCGGCCGGGTCGATAAAACTCAAGACTGCCATCTCGCTGATCGAGGAAAGTGAGCGCCTGGGGCTGCTTTCGACCGGACGAAAAGTCATCGAGTCCAGCTCGGGAAACCTCGGTGTCGCGTTATCGATGATCTGTGCGCAGCGCGGGTATCCGTTTACCTGCATCACCGATCCCAACGTCAACCAGGTCAGCGTCAACCTCATGAAGGCTTATGGGGCCGAAGTCATTGTTTGCGACACCCGCGATCGCAATGGCGGTTTTCTCGGCGCGCGCATTGCTCTGATTCAGGAAATGATCCGTCAGGATCCGAGATATTTCTGGACCAATCAGTACGCCAACCCGGCCAATCCGCTGGCGCACTACAACAGGACTGCACCGGAAATCCTGCAGCAGCACCCCAACTGCAAGTGGCTGTTTGTCGGTGCCGGTACCACCGGAACGCTTGTAGGCTGCGCGCAATATCTGCGTGAACATGCGCCGGACGTGAACCTGATTGCCGTCGATACCGTGGGCTCGATCAACTTTCAGGAAGTGCCGAAGAAACGCCTGATTCCCGGTTTGGGTACGAGTCGGCGCCCGGAAATTCTCGATCGGGATCTGGTCGGGCATATCGAGTTCGTCGATGAAGTCGAGACGATCCGCATGTGCCGCAGTGTTGCGCTGGACTACGGTCTGCTGGTCGGTGGTTCCACGGGGACCGTTCTGGTTGCGCTCAAGCGCCTGTGGAAACAGATTCCAGCGGGCGACGAAGTTGTCGTGATTAGTCCCGATATGGGCGAACGGTATCTCGAAACGATCTATTCGGATCAGTGGTGTGACGCCAACTTTGGCAGCCAGATGTATCAACACGCTATGGTGGGTTGAGTCTCGGCGGCGCGTTGGTTGATGTTTTCTCAGAGCGAAAGGAACCTAGCTTGTCACAACTACAATTTCCCCCGAGCGGTATCGCGCAAACCCAGATCTTTCTCGATCAATGGGCCCGCGTCAGCCACGATCTCAAGGATGCACCCGCCATGGAAGATGGCGGTGTTTCATATACCTATGCCGAAGTGGACGCAGACAGTCAGCGGATCGCTGCCTATCTGATACACCACGCGATTGGTGCCGGCGCGATAGTTGCCATTGGTTGTCCACGCGGCAAGGATCTGCTGGTTGCCCTGCTGGGCGTCATGAAGAGTGGTGCAGCCTTCGTCCTCATGGATCTGGACGCCGCGCCAGCGCGCTTGGCTGTCCAGCTGGACGCTGCCACCGCGAAGCTGGTACTGGTGTCTGACGGGTACAGGGTCGACGACAATCGCGCTCTGGCCGCTGAAAAGGTCGTGACCCTCGGTCAGGTCCGCGAAGCCGCGCAGTCCCTGCACTTCGAGCCACCTCGGATAACGCCACAAGACCTGGCGTACGTCATCTTCACTTCGGGCTCTACCGGGCAGCCGAAAGGGGTACTGGTTTCACACCGGGGCATCCCTAACCTTGCGCGTCATGCACTGGCGTATGGCATCACGCAGGGCAGTCGGGTGCTGATGTTTTCTCCTGTGTGTTTCGACGCGATCATCGCCGAGATCGTCATGACCCTGGTTGCTGGCGGTTGTCTGGTCGCGGTGAGCGACCATGAGCTGCGGGATTTCGACTGCCTGCAAGGCCTGCTGTGCAATCGTCGGATCGACGTCGCCACGTTGCCGCCATCACTGGTGTCGCTGCTGCCGGCCGAGCTGCCGATCAGCCTGAGTACATTGATTGTGGCCGGCGAGAGATGCAGCAAACAAGTGATTGAAAACTGGGCGGGCCGAACCCGGCTGATCAATGCCTACGGGCCTTCAGAAGCAACCGTCGCGACAACGGTCAAACTGTGCAACCTCGATACCTCACCCGCGAACATTGGCCAGGCCATTTCAAACGTTACGGTGCGCCTGCTCGACGAGACGCTGGAGGAGGTACCGGATGGCGAACTCGGTGAGATCTATATCAGCGGGGTGAGTGTTGCCTTGGGCTATCTGGGCAATCCGGATTTAAGCGACGCGCGTTTTGTCCGTGGCTTGGACGGTGATGACAGCCTGAGCTTTCGCACTGGCGATTTCGCTAGGCGCGATGTGAACGCAGACATCTTCTTCGAGGGCCGCAAGGACGATCTGGTCAAGATCAACGGAAACCGCGTCGAGCTTGCGGAGATCGAGGCCTGCGCCATGGCTACGCGGCGCATTCGAAGCTGCCATGCCTGTTGCGTCGAGGCTGAAACATCGGGTGTGAGAATCGCGCTTTTCGTAACCACGTCGGGCAAGGTTGAAGGTACGCAGCTTGAAGCGGAACTGAGGGCCAGAATCAGCGCCGAGTTGCCGATTTACTTCATGCCGGCGCGCATCCTCGTTCTGGATGAACTCCCGCGTAATCCGGCAGGCAAAGTCGATCGGGCCGCGTTGATCGCGCAGTTGGGCGAGGTGACTTATGAAGGTGGAGCTGCCGAGGCAATGAGCCCCCAGGAGGAAACCCTGGCGTTGATCTGGGCGCAGATTCTGGGTCGTCCGATCGATAACCGTGAGGCAAACTTCTTTGCCCTGGGCGGCAACTCTCTTCTGGCGATGCGTCTCGTCGCACTTATGAAGCGCAGTGGCATTCAGGTCAATCTCAAGCGCGTATTTGGTGCTCCGACCCTGGCGCAAATGGCCTGTCTGATCAAGGAGTAGGCGATGACGGGTAAAGGATTGAACCCTTATCAAAGGTATTACTGGAGCGCATCGAGCGCTTACGATCTTGCCGAAACAGCCTGCGTAAGCATCGGGTTTGTGCTGGACGGGCCATTGCACATTGCGCCGTTCAGCCGCGCGGTGGATGCGGTAGTCAATCGTCACGAACAGTTGCGATCGCACTTCCACGAAACACCCGAGGGCGCGCGACGGTTTCCCGGAGCACAACTACGCAATGTATTGAGCGTCGACAGCGAGCCGTTCGAGTTGTCCCAACTGGAGGACTGTGTCGAGGACCTGTGCCGGCGGCCGCTTGATCTGAAGGTAGACATACCGTTCAGGGCCTACCTGAAAAAGCTCGGACAGGATCGCCATCTGTTTGCGCTGATCATTCACCACATCGTAGTCGACTCATGGTCGCTGGAAGTGATCCTCGACGATCTGGCAACCGCCTACAACGGCGCGATATCCGATGCGCCGGAACCGCTGCTGGAGCCACTGAGCTTCGATCATGAAACGCTGGCAATGCCTTTGGCACATGATGAGTATCACCGCCAGGCGCAGTTCTGGCGTGAGTATCTCAAGGACGCGAAGATTCCCCTGATTCCGGACTTGCTGACCGGCCAGAGCGCGCAAGGCAAATCGACCTTTGATGTGATGACCCCCGGTGCAGAGGTCCATGGGGCCATCAACCGACTCTGTCATGCGCTGGATGTCACGCCCTTTGTGGTTTACACCGCAGCGGCGTCCATCGCTCTCGCCGATTTTTGCATCAGTGACGATTTATTGATTCAGACCAATGTGACGCCGCGCTGGACGGAAGGCACGCAAACCGTTGTCGCCTACCTGTCTGCGCGCATTCCATTACGGCTACGTGTCGATTCGAAACTGTCACTGCAGACTCACATTCTCAATGTCGCTGATTCCCTCTACGAAACCTTCGACAGCGTCGGTCTTTCGATCGGCGAAATCATGGCCGAATCCGACATCGGCCAGAGCCTGCCCATTCATATCGGTGCCGAGAGCCCGTTTGAAGGTTGGGATCTGGAAGGCATCGCTGTCTCTCAGGTCCAGTTGCCCGACTACCAGCCGTGGCCGCTGTTCATGTGGGTGCCTGTCACGGCTGACCATTGCTTTATCAAGCTGCAGTACCAGGCTGACCGAATTTCGCCTGAAAACATGCTGAAACTAAAACACCTGCTGAACGAAACGTTAGATCGATTCTGTCTCCTGGAGGCCGAAGTAAGCGCTCGTGACACAGTGGTTTTAACCCACGAAGCCATTCAATGAGGCCTCCCATGAAAGACTCCCAGCCCCTGTCATCCCATGCATTGACCGTCATTTCCGGCTCGCAGATCGCCAACCTGATGCCTTCGTTGCGCCAGGACATTCTGCGTCTGGTCGAAGCGACCTACCTGCAGCACGACGCTGGCCTGACCAACAACCCCGACAGCTATTTCCTGAGGTTCGAGGAGCGTCAATCGGATCGGATCATTGCCTTGCCTGCTGCGATTGCCAATGACACGCCCATTTCGGGCATCAAGTGGATTGCGAGTTACCCAAAGAACATACAGCGCAATCTGCAGCGCGCCTCGGCTGTGCTGCTGCTCAACGATTACGAAACGGGTTACCCGGTGGCTTGCCTGGAAGCCTCGCAAATTAGTTCGGCCAGAACGGCGGCCTCCGCCGTGGTCGCCGCGAGGGCACTGGCGGCGGATCCGCAGAAAGCACTGAAAATTACATTCGTCGGCGCCGGGGTCATCTCCCGCGCGATCTTCGATTTTTTCATGGCCGATGGCTGGAAGTTCGATCAGGTCACCGTTTGTGATCTGGACGCAGCTTCGGCCACCGAGCTTCGTTACCACGTTGAAGCAGGGACGGGCCAACAAGCGCTTTTCGTCGAAGACTGGAAAGTTGCGATCAGCGCTGCCGACATCGTTGTTTTCGCCACCAACGCCGGTGCGCCTTACGTGTCGGGAAATGATGTCTTCGCCCCCGGCCAGATCATTCTGAATGTCTCGCTGCGCGATATCAGTCCGGACATTATCTGGCAGGCGTTCAACGTCTTCGATGATGTAGAGCATTGCATGAAGGCCAATACCTCGCCCCATCTAGCAGAACAGAAATACGGCGACCGCTCGTTCGTGCATGGCACGCTCGCGCACATCCTGGACACCCCGAGCTTGATTGACCGCTCGCGTCCGCTGATTTTTTCACCATTCGGGCTGGGTGTTCTGGACCTTGTGGTCGGCCAACTGTTCGTCGACAAGTGCCTGGAAGCCGGTGCCTACACCAACATCGCGGACTTCATTCCCGATACGAGACGTTGGGCCACGTCCCACGGCTGAACCACTCAATGCGCATAGACGCGAGCCTTCGTATGTTCCATTCCAGGGAGGAGTGACCCGATGCAGAACAAAAAATGCATGATTATCGGCTTCAATGATTTCTCGTTTGACGACTATTGTCAGATGCTCGATCAACTGGCGCCTGAAGCGGCAGCGAAACGTGATTTACGCTTGGCGTTTGTCAATTACGAAGGCACGCGGTTTCATGCATTGGGCGTGCTGAACAAGACACGAGAGCGGGAGGGGCTGGCAAACCTGAACCTGAACAACGCCGACTTTCTGTGGCCAGTGGTGATGGTGCTGGGTACCTACCTCGAAAAGCATGGTCTCGCCTTTGACTACGTCAATCTGTTTCAGAACGAGAAGGACGACCTCGAGGAAAAACTCGCGTCCGGCACGTTCAACACCGTGGTCATCACCACGACTCTCTATGTGATGCCTCATCCGGTGCAGGAAATCGTGGACTTTGTGCGCTCCTGTGCCCCTCAGGTGCAGATCATCATCGGCGGGCCTTATATCAGTGGTTTGTTCAAGGCGCATGATCGCGAGATGCTCGTTGATTACTTGAGTGTTCTTGGCGGCGATATCTATATCAACAGCAATGAAGGCGAAGACACGCTTCGCCAGGTGCTGGAGACGCTCAACCAGAACCGTTCGGTTGTCGGGTTGAGCCGCACGGCAGCGCTCGACGGCGATACGTGGGTTTTTGGTGCGGATGAGCCGGAATACAACGAGCTGAAGGAAAACTTCGTCAATTACAGGTTATTCGAACCGCGCGGCATCGGACGTTTTCTGTCCACGCGTACAGCCAAGTCCTGTCCGTACGCCTGCGCATTCTGCGGGTTTCCTCAACGAGCCGGCAAATACCGCTACCTGTCCACCAGCGATGTAGAGCGCGAGTTGGACGCGGTGAAAGCGATTGGTACCGTGGATACGCTGACATTCCTGGATGACACATTCAATGTGCCCAAGCAGCGATTCCGGGAAATCATGCAGATGATGATCGACAACCAGTACAACTTTAAGTGGAACTCCTTCTACCGCTCTGATCAGGGTGACCCGGAAACCATCGCGCTGATGGCGCGCGCAGGTTGCGAAGGGGTTTTTCTGGGTATCGAGTCGGCTTCCGACAAGATGCTTGCGCTGATGCGCAAAACGTCACGCCGCAAGAACTATGAACAGGCCATCAGCGCATTCCGCTCGGTGGGCATTGCGACTCACGCCTCGTTCATTATCGGCTTTCCAGGGGAAACCCTCGACACGGTGCAAGAGAGCCTGGACTTTATCGAAACCTTTCGGCCGGACACTTTCCGTGCGCAGGTCTGGTACTGCGACCCGCTCACGCCCATCTGGAATGACAGGGAAAAATACGGCATTACCGGGTCGGGTTTCGACTGGTCGCATGACACGATGAACAGCGAACTGGCCGCCTCTATCACCGAGCGGTTCTTTCTCACCGCTCAACACTCTACGTGGCTGCCGCAATTCGGCTTTGAGCAGTGGAGCCTGTTTTACCTGCATCGCCAGGGAATGGAGCAGGGCAATATCTTAGGGTATCTGGACGGCTTCAATGCTGCCGTCAAACATCAGCTGTTGCACGGTGATGACGCTGAGTTGCCCGGCTCGATCATTGACCGCTTCAAGTTCAGTGCTCACCTGCCGGCCCAGAGTCCTGCGTTGCCGCAGCCCGGGTTATCGATGGAGTCGGCGGCGCACTTCAAGGCAGCCGAGGCCCGCTTACAGGCTTGGGCCGCGTGGCTGGACCCACAGAATCTCGGAGCCTTGCCGGTACACATCGGTGAGCAGACGAAGACAGTGCTGAGCCGGCCCGAGGAGAGGGTCATTGGCCGCGATCATAACGTCGCCTGGATCGTGGCCTTTTTGAAACACGCTTGCAGCATTCTGCAGGGCGAGCGATTTCTGCTGCACTACGTCGTCCAAGGCAGCGCCCGGTTGATAGCGATCGACGATGTGGGCGGCAGTAGCGAGGCGGCTTTGTACGATCATGTCGCGACATTACTTGCCCAGACGCCAGTGCTCGATAGCCATGACAACTATCTGCTGTCGCACCATTCGCGACTGAGTGCTTGCGGCATTGTTTTGCGTCAGCCGGTTCTGCGGGTGTTCGCCGACGATGTCGTTGCCCCTACGTTCGACAGCGGGCTTTACATGCATCTACTGCTGCCGAGTAACGGACAGGTTCGGGTGCTGAGCAATTTTGTCCGATGGGTCCCAGAGCTTCACGCCGCGAATGCGAAGAGCGCGCTAGCCGAGCAGGCCGTGTTCGTCAGAGTGCAATAGATCAGATCAGGGGAGGAGAACACAGGCGCCCCTCCCTTGTCTCCTCAGCCTTGCAGTGCCGCTTTCTTGCGCTCCTCGCGGGCGCGGACAGCCGTCAGCAGTTGCTCGGCGATGCGCAGATGCAGACGCTCCTCAATGAGGCGGATGAACAGTGGATGGTCGGCAATGGCCCTATCGAGTTCATAACCGCGTCCGTCGGGCTCCCGCATCCAGTAATTTCTGTCAATCAGCGTACGCCGCAGTTCCACCACATCGCTGCGCAGCATGGGGGCGTACTGGGTTTTCCATTGATCCAGCCGTGCGGTCGCGTCCCGCTCGCTATGGCGTTCGCCGGGTTTGAGCGCGGCGCTGATATACAAGAGCATGACCGCCAGCTCCTGACGATTCAGCCGTCCCAAGGTCAAACCGTTCTTGCTGCTCAAGCGCGTCAGTGTTTCGACGAACTGTTCAAAATCCGTTGGAAGTTCCTTGTCCAATGTCTTGCTCCTTGGCCATTAATGGGTACCGTAGCTTAACGCTAGCGCAAATAGTAGTGTGCTGTCTCTGGAATATTTACCCTTATGCCTGAGACGCCATCGCCTCTCAGGCTCGCTGTAGTTTGCTCAATATGTCCTCTCCTTTGGCATTCCAAACGTAGCGAGTGAGCTGCGCATTTCGAAGTGCGAGGAACGTGGTAATCCAGCTTTCCAATTCACGAACCGAACTAAAGCTCTCCTTGCGCAGGTACACGGTGATGTCGAGAAAGAAGCGTTCAACCATGTTCATCCACGAACTTGAGGTTAGGGTGAAATGCATGTGGAAGCGTTTGTGCTTCTCAAGCCAAGCCTTCACTGCCGGGTGCTAGTGCGTGGCATAGTTGTCCACTATCAGGTGCAGTTGAAGATATTTGGGCGTTTCTCGATTAATCTTCTTAAGAAGTTCTATCTTACAGCAGCTCACGTCAGCGCCGACTACGCTGCGGACTAACCCGCGCATCGGCGAGCGCCTGGAAGAATTTGAGCCCAGAGATGTGCGCAGAATTCAGATCGGCCATTACGAGATGCGTTACGAGATAGTGAATTCCACTATCTATCTGCCGCGGCTGTGGCACTCCCGTGAGGATCGATAGCATTGTGAAAGCAGCGCAACTGACGTTTGCGCTTGGTCAAGACCTGTCGAAAAGCCTCAGCGTCCGATTTTCCGAATTCCGTAATCCCTCCCAAAACAGACCCTGCCCCCATTCCCCGAAAGTCGCCCTCAAGGCCTGTTTCTCTCACCTGTCTGTTCCGGCACTTTCGAAAACTTGTAAAACAGATTCGGCTCGCTGACCACGTATAGGTTACCTGCGCGGTCCATGGTCAGGCCTTCGGGTTGCGGGGCGCTGTGCTTGAGGTCGGAGAAGGTACCCAGCAGTGATCGAATGCTGACGAATCGTCCCTTGCTGTCCAGTTCCGTGATCGAGTGCGACTGGTCGCTGAGCAGCAGTAAATGGCCGGTTCGCGGATCGTAGTAACCGTCTGAAAGGTCGCGTGCAGCGACACTTTTCGTGATCCAGTCGATCCGGTCGGCAATTTTGATCTGCAAACGGCCCTGATCGATGGAGCGCAGGACGCCGGAAACTTCGAACATCTGCCGTGGATCGCGCTCCTTGATCGCGAACAGGCGGTCGTTGGCGGGATCGTAGGTTACGCCTTCGAATCCCTTGTTATGAATACTGGGGTTGATCAGTAGTGCAATGAACTGAGCTTCCTCGACGTGGATGGGGCGTGCTTGCGGCGGCAACGTGATGATGTCCAGTTGCTGGAGATCTTCG
>LIDZ01000026.1_pt1 | contig 19470 bp, 19 predicted proteins | sample 644651 | NCBI WGS metagenome assembly LIDZ01 (sample SAMN03856242, study PRJNA289617) | food metagenome | isolation source: wine grapes on drying loft during traditional withering process | host: Vitis vinifera cv. Corvina | place: Italy: Gargagnago di S. Ambrogio di Valpolicella | collected 2014-01 | reverse complement strand
AATAACATAATTTTATCTGTGATTTGTTTTAACCCTTTTTTCATAGCTCACTTTACACTATCCGCGTAAATTGTTATATAAGTTGTGCAAAACATTAATATGGTCTATAATATTTTGTACATAGTTTTTATAAATATACGGTGGGGTTTTTTGAAATGATAGACAGTTTTGTAGAACAAATTGACGAAATATATAATTTGATATCGGAATCAATAGATGATGTTTACAAAGAAATAGGTATTAAAAAATATAAAGATAAGATGAATATAGTAAAAGATGAAGCATTTTCTAATTATTATTACAAATTTGTACAATTGAGCAAAGAAAATGGAGTAGTTTATACACCTTTTGAAATAGCTGATTATATTATAAAAAATACAATAGATTCAGATGATATAATTAAAAATCCATTTATCAAAATAGTAGATCCTGCCTGTGGTTCAGGGAATATTTTAATTCCATGTTTTAAGTATTTACATAAAATTTATAGAGAAAATTTAGAAAAAATAAATTTGACAAATAATATTAACCTTAGTGAACAAGATATTGCCGAGCATATTGTTAAAAATAATCTATTTGGCTATGATATAGATGAAAATGCATTGAAAATATTGCAGATTGATCTATATGTTACGAGTGGTCATGTAAATCCACATAATTTTATGAAAAAAGATTTTCTTACGGAGGAGTTTGAAAATAAATTTGATGTATATATAAGTAATCCTCCATATGTTGGTCAAAAATCAGTGGATAGGAATTATAGCCTTAAATTAAAGAATATATATAAAGAGATATACAAAGATAAGGGTGACATTTCCTATTGCTTTTTTCAGAAATCACTTTTGAACTTGGTAAAAGGGGGAAAGCTTTCTTTTATTACCTCAAGATATTTTCTGGAATCTCAAAGTGGTGAAGTGCTTAGGAGAGTATTGAAGGAGCTTTGTTCTATTGAAAAAATCGTTGATTTTTATGGAATAAGACCGTTTAAAGGTGCTGGGATAGATCCTGTTATAATTTTTTTAAAAAATGAGCAAAACTTGGACAAGGAAATAGAAGTAATAAAGCCAAAGGTTAATAAGGGAAAAAATAAAGATGATTTTTATAGATCTTTATTTATGGGAGAAGGTAAGGAATACACTAGCTTTTACATAAAGAAAAATCTTTTAAATAATAGCGGATGGATACTTAGAAATCAAAGGGAAAGAGATATAATAAATAAAATTGAAAAAAACAGTTTTACAAGCCTATCAAATATATGTGATAGCTTTCAAGGAATTATAACAGGTTGTGACAAGGCTTTTATCATTGATAGTGAAACTGCAAGGAAGGAACATATTGAACAGGATATTTTAAAGCCATGGATAAAAAATAGTTATATTGATAAATATCATGTTGTGAAAAAAGACAAGTATTTGATCTATTCAGATAGTATTAAAAAGGAAGATAAATACATGAATTCACTTATGCATATAAGTGAGTATAAGGAAAAACTTTTACATAGGCGAGAATGTAAAAATGGCATAAGAAAGTGGTATGAACTTCAATGGGGAAGAAATATAAATATATTTGAGGGAACAAAAATCGTTCTACCATATAAGTCTGGAAATAATCGCTTTGCACTAGACAAAGGGAGTTTTTTCAGTGCAGATGTATATGCATTGATTCTTAAGGAAAATTCACCATTTACATATGAATACCTTTTATATGTTTTAAACAGTGAAATTTATGAATTCTACTTTAAGACATTTGGCAAGAAAATGGGAGGGAATTTGTATGAGTATTATCCTAGCAATCTTATGAAGTTATGCATTCCTACTATGGAAGAGAATAGTACCGAAGACTATTTGTACAAAATATTTAAGTTTACAGATGAAGAAGTGGAGATTATCAAAAATTCAGTTAAGAATTAAGAGTTAAAAGTTAAGAGTTAAGGATATTTTGCTTTAGGGCAAAATAAAAACAATAAAGCAAAAACAAATAATGCAAGAATAAATAAAATAATCAGAGTAGTTTTTAGGGTAAGGATTATATAGATGTTTGTAATTAAATCTATAGGTCATGCCCTTTTTATTTATTTCAACTTTCACGAAATGGTAAAATACTCACTAAACTGTAGATTGTAAATTATAACTTTGTTGATATTATATATAAGGAAACTGATATATAATATATAATATAATTGTATATATTGGTTTATATTGGGGAATAATAAAAATGATTGAATAAACTACTAGGAAATAGAGGAAATTAAGTTATAATATAGAATATAGAATCTGTAGACATATTCAATTAGGCATCTGAAACAAAATAGACTAGCATACTGGCTTGTTATTTATTTGAAGACGCCTTAACCGAAATTTGGGGGGAGATTAAATGTATGTTGAATTTGAAGACAATGAGGATAAGCTTATTGTAACCCTTACTGGGGAGCTTGACCATCATAGTGCGGAGGAAGTTAGAATCAAAATCGATGACAAAATCGATATGGCAGGTACAAGTAAAGTTATTATTGATTTTGCAAATGTTAATTTTATGGACAGCTCTGGAATAGGAGTGATAATCGGTAGATATAAGAAAATTTCTATGAAAAAGGGAACTATATGCATAGCAAATGCTAAGGGCTCCGTGGAAAGAATTTTCCAGCTATCAGGGCTATATAAAATAATAAAGTCCTATAAAACTTTAGATGAAGCACTTAGTGTAATTTAAGGATTGGTCTTGGGGGGAGAAAAATGAGTGATAATATGATGAAAATTGAGTTCTCAAGTAGATCTCAAAATGAAAGTTTTGCAAGGGTTGCGGTAGCAGCATTTGCATCACAGTTAGACCCAACATTGGAAGAAATATCTGACATTAAGACTGCCGTATCAGAAGCAGTTACAAATGCAATAATACACGGATATGGAGATAACAAGGAAGGAAAAGTGATAATTGAAACTTTACTTAGCAAAGATTCAATAAGTATTTGCGTTATAGATAAGGGTTGTGGTATTGGCGATATAAATAAAGCAAGGGAACCATTATATACATCTAGACCTGATCTTGAAAGATCAGGAATGGGGTTTACTGTGATGGAGACATTTATGGACAGCGTTGAAATAGAATCTCAAAAAAATGTAGGTACAAGGATTAGAATGAAAAAAGTATTTTCTTCACTAGAATAGAAAATGTTTTATGAGAGGAGTGAGATACGAGTTTATACTTGGAAGCTATGGGTAATGAAGTGATAAAAAAAACCGGCCACGATTACAATGGAAATATATATTTAATTGAAAAAGCACAAAATGGTGATAAAAAGGCACTGGAAGAGTTGGTGGCGAATAACTTGCCACTTGTGTCATCCATAAGCAAAAGGTTTTTGAATAGGGGTTATGAGTATGATGACATTTTTCAAATTGGTTGTTTAGGTCTTGTTAAGGCAATAAACAATTTTGATTCTAAATTTGGAGTTAAGTTTTCTACTTATGCAGTCCCAATGATAATGGGAGAAATAAAGAGATTTTTACGAGATGATGGAATAATTAAAGTGAGTAGGAGTATAAAAAATACAGCTAGAAAAATCCATTACGATAAAGAAGCACTGACAAAAGAGTTAAATAGGGATCCAACACTTGAAGAACTATCGAAATACTCTGGTGTAAATATTGAAGAAATATTGCTTGCCACAGAGTCGACAAATAGTCTTCAGTATCTCTATGATGTAATCCATCAAGATGACGGATCACCTGTAATGCTTATAGATAAGTTAAGCGAAACTGGAATCACTGATGACGAGGCTTTGGATAAGATAGCACTTAAAGATGTACTTAGTAGTTTAGACAAAAAATCAAGACAAGTAATAATTCTTAGATATTTTAAGGATAATACACAAATTCAAGTAGCTAATATGTTAGGAATAAGCCAGGTGCAAGTATCTAGAATAGAAAAAAAAGTATTAAAAGTTATGAAAGAGAGATTAAGTGGTTAGCAGAGCACATTTGCTATCCACTTAATTTTTTTTTTAGGTTTAAAATAGAATTAAATGCAAACAATATTTATGAAAGGAGAATATATTGCTATGCAAGTTAAAGAGAATAAGATAAAAGAAAAGTTTCATAAGGTTACTGATGAAAGTTCTCCAAAATCAAAACTAGCTAATAATTGTGTTCATGCTTTTTTAGTTGGCGGGTTAATATGCGATATAGGACAATTTTTTAATGACTTTCTAATTAGTAGTGGTGTATCTACAGATGACACAAGTACTTGGGTCACAATAATTATGATATTTATAGGGGCTCTTTTAACAGGAATAGGCATATATGACAAGATCGCAAATTTTGCCGGAGCAGGAACAGTAGTTCCAATTACAGGCTTTGCAAATTCAATTGTTTCTCCGGCAATTGAATTTAAAAAAGAGGGATATATTCTTGGCGTAGGAGCAAAGATGTTCACCATTGCAGGGCCAGTTTTGGTATATGGCATAGGATCTTCAGTAATAGTAGGGATAATATACTATTTTATAAGTAGGTGATAATGGTTTGGGAAAACGAATGGGAAAACAATCAATTAAATTAGATACTAAACCAAAGATAATTTCAGCCTATTCTGTGGTTGGACCTAAGGAGGGAGATGGACCTTTAGGAAAATATTTTGATACGGTATTAAAAGATGATTTAAACGGTCAAGAAAGCTATGAAAAGGCGGAGAGTAGTATACTATATATGGCTATCACAGAATCTATAAAAAAAGCAAAACTTCAGGAAACTGATATTAATTATCTTCTGGCGGGTGATTTGCTAAATCAGATAAGCTCTTCAAACTTTGCTGCAAGAGATTTGGATATACCGTTTATAGGTTTATATGGAGCATGTTCAACAATGACAGAATCTTTGGGTCTTGGAGCACTGTTTATGGAGGGAGGATTCGCAAATTATATTGCTACAGCTACTTCCTCACATTTTTCATCGGCTGAGAGGCAGTTCAGGTATCCACTGGAATATGGTAGCCAGAGGCATCCTACAGCTCATTGGACAGTAACGGGGGCGGGATCAATGATTCTTGGTAAAACAGGAAATTATCCATACGTAACATATGTTACAACAGGAAAGGTTAAGGATTATGGAATTACAGATGCAAATAATATGGGCGCATCTATGGCACCGGCTGCTATTGATACAATAAAACAACATTTTCAAGATACAGGAAGAGGTCCTAATGACTATGATCTAATTGCCACAGGAGATTTAGGCAAGTATGGCAAGGATATAACTTTAAAATTACTCAAAGAATACGGTTACGATATAGAAAAGAAATATATAGATTGCGGAGACGAAATTTATGGAAGTAATCAAGAAACCAATGCAGGTGGAAGTGGATGTGGATGTTCTGCAGTAGTGGATTGCGGATATATATATAAAAACATGTTAAGTGGAAAGCTAAAAAGGGTATTGATATTGTCAACTGGTGCGCTACTAAGCACTACTTCAAGCCTTCAAGGAGAAACAATACCAGGAATCGCACATGCTGTAGCAATAGAATATGGAGAGTGATTATATGGATTATGTAATGGCTTTTGTTGTAGGAGGTTTGATTTGTGTTATTGGTCAAGTACTTATGGATAAAACTTCTTTTACACCAGCAAGGATTGTAGTTTGTTTTGTAACAGTGGGAGTAATTTTAGGTGCACTTAACATATATGGGCTTATTGTAAATGTTGGGAAGGCAGGAGCCACAGTACCATTGCCAGGGTTTGGATATAGCCTTGCTAAGGCAACAATTAAGGAAGTAGATTCAAGAGGTATAATTGGAGCTTTTACTGGAGGCATTAAGGGTACGGCGGGAGGAATATCTGCGGCTATACTTTTTGGATATTTAATGGCGTTAATATTTAATCCAAAGACAAAAGAATGACATATAAAACAGTTAAGAGTTAAGAGATAAGAGATAAGAAATAAGAGTTAAGGAAGATTTTCTGCTGGGGCAGAAAAATCAATAAAATAGGAATGGAAGTAAATTGTTTACACAAATCTACTTCCATTCCTATTTTATTTCTTGAATTGTGATACAGTCTCTATTGTTTGATTATATGATACTATTTAGGCGTAGGTGTAGGTGTAGGTGTAGGTGTAGGTGTAGCATTAGGTGTAGCATTAGGTGTAGGTGTAGGTGTAGCATTAGGTGTTGTATTAGGGGTAGCATTAGGTGTTGTATTAGGTGTTATGTTAGGTGCTGTATTTTGTGCAGGTGTTTTATTTTGCGGCGTTGGTGTTACTGGTGTTGCAGGTGCTGGTTTTGGAGCAGCAGGTACAGCAGGTACAGGTGCAACAGGAACAGGTGCTGGTGCTTCCACCGTTGGAGCTGTACCATCTATATAATAATGTCCAGCTATATTTGATAAATCATCAGGGGCAGTTAAATCCTTAATTGCCTGATTTTTTGATATGTCAGCCATGATAAGGCCCCAAACATTTGCAGAAACATTACTGTTAAATCCAGAGAGGGTTGTTGGTTTATCATTTCCAATCCAAACTGCTGCGGAATAATATGGAGAAAGTCCGCAGAACCAAAGGTTTTTGCTATCTGATGTTGTACCAGTTTTACCAGCTACAGGCATACTTGTGTACTTTGCAGCATTTGGACCTGTTCCACCTTGACCAACGGGACCTTTTAATAAGTCATACATAATATAAGCAGTATCAGCTGAGATTACCCTTTTAGAAGTAGGTTCAGTGTTATCCAAAATTACCGCTCCTTTACTGTCTACAACTTTTGTATAGACTTTAGGGGTGACAAGCATACCACCATTACCAAAAGTGCCATAAGCTGAAGACATTGTAGTTGTATTGCTTCCATGATTAAGTTGACCAAGAGCCATAGCAGCTATACTTGTGGGGCTTTTATCTGAAGCATCCAAGACGAGACCAAATTTTTGTGCATAACTTGAACCAGTAGTAACACCAATCTGGTCTTCTATCTTTACTGCAATTACATTTATAGATTTTGTTATTGCACTTGCTACGGTTTGCCCTGGAACAGGGTCATAACCATCGTCATCTTTAGGCTGATAACCAGCGTTTCCATCACTTCCAATATACTTGTTTGCTACTTCAGTAGATAGTGGACTATCCTGAAGTACAGAACCAGCAGTTATAGCTTTGGTTTCAATAGCAGGCGCATACACTGTAAGAGGTTTTATACTTGAACCTACTGGTTTATTGTAACTAGCACCGGATCTATTATAGGAGGCAGGTGGCTGTACACCTGTTCCACCGATTAGCACTTTAACTTGCCCTGTACGATAGTCAGTTACAGTAGCTGCAGACTGTGGTGAGCGTATGCCATTACTCGTTGAAAAACCACCGCTTGCATTACCATAGGACTTGTTATCATTCATAATATTTTGAACTGAGTCCTCCATGGTTTTATCCATAGTAGTATATATTTTCAAACCACCATTTGTAAGCAAGTTATCAACTTGTTCATTTGTATAGTTGTATTGGGTTTTTAAATCAGCCTTAACAGCGGATACTGCAGAAGGTGAAAACCAAGTGTACTTATAATAGGTACTACTAGAGTTGGTATTTGGAATAAAGGTAAGTTTACCAGAGTTCAGATCATTGTTAGCATTATTATAATCTGTAGTACTTATGTATTTGTTTTCATACATCTTGTCTAATACTGTTTTGGTTCTATTAAGGTATATTGCAGGATTTTTTTTCGCTGAATCTGAAAGTGGATAATATTTAGATGGGCTTTGAACAAGTCCAGCCAAAAAAGCTGATTGGATAAGATTTAGATTATTCACATCTGTACCAAAATATTGCTGTGATGCAGCTTCTACACCATTAGCTTGACCACCTAAGTATATTGTATTCATATATGCTTCTAAAATCTGATCCTTGGTAAGAGATTTTTCAAGCTGAGTTGCAAGATAAGCCTCTTGAACCTTTCTCTTAAGTGATAATCTATTTTGAAGTGAATCTGTTAAAAACATTCTTTGCTTAATAAGTTCTTGAGTTATTGTAGAAGCACCTTGAATATTATTTTGCCTATGGATTTTACTTAAAGCATCATAATACAGGGCACCTATAATTCGTTTCACATCGATTCCACCATGCTTATAAAATCTTTCATCCTCTATGCTTACAAAGGCATGAGATAAATTTTGAGGAATGGATGCAAGAGGCACAACTGATCTTTTCTGCGTTGTCATTACAGTATCCATCACTTGATTTTTATTATCATATAATGTTGAATTTTGATCCAAATTTAGAATTGTTCCATTTATATCTAAGGCTGGAGCTGTTTTTATCATTGCTAAAACAACACCAAAAGTAGCAACAGAGCCTATTATAGCCACACATAAAAACGAAAGAAAAAAAATCTTAAAGAACCTAAGCACTGGATTTTTTTTCTTCTTTTTTGTTTTTCTCTTAGTATTGTTATTAGGTACTTTAGAACTATTGCTTTTTTTACCATTTATATTATTCGCCATAAAATATCCTCCTTAATTGCGGTAATGCTTTTACATTATATCATATTTCAAAAAAATAATAAATTGACATACACCTAGTATTATATTAATAAAATATTAACATGAGAAGTATCCTAAAAATTATTATATAATAAAATATGTAATTTATCCAATATATAAACATATAAATTAATATTAATACTATAAGGGAGCGGTTAATTTGGAAATTAAGACTAAGATAAAAATTATATGTGTTCTACTGGCAATATTAATTTTTTTTAATCTGTTCCTATATAAATTGGATACTGCCATAAGTCCAACTATAGCAAATGTGGCAAAGGCTCAAATAAGGAAAAAAACTGTTGAAACTATTAATAGAGCAATACTCGACGAGTACAATAATAATTTTAACTATGATGAAGTTATTAAAATAGAGAAAGACTCATATGGAAATATAATTATGTTAAAGGCGGATACGCTGAAAATGAATAAAATAGCTTGTGAAATAGCTATAAAAGCTCAAGTGGAATTAAATAAATCAGGGAATATGGAGGTTGAAATTCCATTATCCTATGTGTTTAAAAATAATATTCTTGCTGGTTTTGGACCTTCAGTAGTTATAAAGGCTGAACCTATTGGTAACATTAATACTGAGTATTTATCAAAATTTGAAAATGCAGGAATAAATCAAACCAGACACAAAATTTATATTAATGTAGATACGGAAGTAAATGTTATATTGCCATTAAATACTGATAGAATAGAGGTTAAAAGTCAGATACCTGTTGCTGAAACCATAATTATTGGAAAGGTTCCAAGTACAGTTTTAGATTTTGATTTAAAAAATGCTGGATTTAAACTTCCAGAAAAAAATAATAACCAGCATGATTAGCCGGTTATATCTAGGTACATTTACTAACTAGTTAGTATTTTTTTAGAAACATTAAATCAATCTTTCCAATTAAAAATGTAAGGTACATTTCTGTAGTAGTCACCATAGTTTAAGCCATAACCAACTACAAAAACGTCGTCTATATCAAAACAACAAAAATCTGGCTTTAATGCAACTAGTCTTCTCTCTCCTTTGTTTAATAAAACACTACATTTTACAGTAGCGGCATTAAGAGCTTTAACATGATTAATAACGAAATCCATAGTTATACCAGTATCCATTATATCATCCACTATAAGAACATCATATCCCTCAATGTTATCAGGAATATCTTCTACAATTTTAACAACACCTGAACTTTCCTCTTCAGCACCATAACTTGAAGTAGTCATAAAACCTATTTTTGCTTCAACATCTATTGCTCTTACTAAATCTGCTGTATAAATAAAGCTTCCTCTTAATAAGGACAGAACATATAGTTTTTTACCTTTGTATTCTTTGGCAATTTCAGCACCTAATTCTTTGACCCTTTTACTTATTTCATCTTCTGTAATTAGTACATTTCGTTTTTTTTCGTCCATTGGTATCCTCCATATGAAATCAAATTATACTATTAATACTAACAATAATTACATTGTATTTCAATTGTTTTATAATAATTACTAAAACAAGTGGATATTAAGAGGCAAACTCATCACTTATTACTATTTACAGTGATGCTCCAATAGTATAGAATTATAGATAAATTGTCAAACTATTATAAGAGATGGATTAACCTAAATAAATAATGAGAAAGAGGATGGAATTTATGATATATGGAAGTATAGATGGAATAAAAAAATCCCTTTTAGATAAATTGGAAGAGATATATGATATGCAAATACCAAGATATAATTCACTTACAGAGGAATTATGTGAAGTTATGTGTTTTGTAACAGGCATAATAAATAGAGAAATAAGTGTTGCTATTGATAGAAAAGGTAACATTTTGAGTGTTACTGTTGGTGATAGTAGAGCTGTGGAATTACCAACAGTAGATATAAAAGAAAAAAAATTATCTGGAGTTAAAATAGTTCATACTCACCCTAATGGAAATTCAAGACTTTCTTTGGTGGATATTTCTGCACTAGTAAAGCTTAAACTAGATTGTATTGTAGCTATTGGAGTATTGGAAGGCAAGCATACAGATGTATCCATAGGATTTTGTAGCATATTTAACAACATTTTAGTCTCTGAATTAGAAGAAAAGCTTAACCTTGAGGCTGTGATTGGAATAGATTTGGTTGAGAAGATTAAATATATTGAAGATATAATAGGCAAAGAAAATATTGTGGAGGATAATTCTGAAAGAGCCATAATTGTAGGAACAGATAGTGGAGAGATACTTGAAGAGCTTTCGGAACTAGCCAAAGCCTGTGATGTAAAGTGCGTTTACACAGTGGTTCAGAAAATAAAGAAAATAGATTCAGCTTTTTATATTGGTAGTGGAAAAATTGATGAGATTAATATGATTAAGCAAAGTGTATTTGCTAATTTAGTTATCTTTGATGACGAGCTTTCAGGTTCTCAGGTAAGAAATTTAGAGGAGGTACTTGGAGTAAAGGTTATAGATAGAACAACTCTCATACTTGAGATATTTGCAAGACGGGCAAGGAGTAAAGAAGCTAAAATTCAAGTCGAACTAGCACAACTTAAATATAGACTTCCAAGAATTGTAGGTCTTGGTTCTGAACTTTCAAGATCAGGTGGAGGAATTGGAACAAAAGGACCAGGAGAAAAAAAATTGGAAATAGACAAGAGGCACATAAGGGAAAGAGTTTATGATTTAACTCAGGAGCTAGAAAAGATTAGAAAGACCAGAGAAGTTCAAAGGGAAAGAAGAACTAATGAAAATATACCTAAAATATCTTTGGTTGGATATACCAATGCAGGAAAGTCGACCCTAAGGAATGTACTTTGCACTATAGCTGCACCTAATAGTATAACTAAAAAAGAAAATGTATTTGAAGCTGATATGTTATTTGCAACATTAGATGTAACAACTAGGGCCATTGTTTTACCTGACAATAGAGCAGCAACAGTTACAGATACCGTTGGATTTGTAAGAAAACTTCCCCATGATTTAATAGAAGCTTTTAAATCAACACTGGAAGAAGTAGTTTTTTCAGATTTACTTTTGCACGTAGTTGATAGTTCTAGCAATACTGTATTTGAGCAGATAGAAGCTGTAAATACAGTGCTACAAGAGCTTGGAGTTAGTGAAAAAAATATGATTATTGTTTTAAATAAAATAGATAAAGCGGATGACAATCAGATTAAAGCTATAGAAGATAAGTATAAGTCTATGCAGATAATTAAAATTTCGGCTAAAGAAAAGATTAATCTTCAGGAATTACTTAAAGAGATAACTCTAGGCGTCCCAAGCAAATTGAGAAAAGCTAAGTATGTTATTCCATACACGGCTCAAAATTTAGTCTCAAATTTACACCAGAATGCAAAGGTTGAGGAAGAAGAATATTTTGAAGAAGGGACATGTATAACTGCCTCTGTGGATGAGAAAATATACAATCAATATAAAGAATATATGGTGTAAACAAAATTTAATATATTATCATAATGATTAGAATTCATAAATTCAAAATGTTATTATTTTGCAAAGGAGCAATGTCTATGGAAAAAACAGTTTTGCAATATCAAAAAGTTTTCAATAAAGTCGTAGACAGTTTAAAGACAAATAAAAATGTCTTAGCAGTAATGGTTTTTGGCAGCATGGTTTCAGGGGATTTGTGGGAAGAATCCGATATAGATTTATTTGTCATAGTAGATGAGAAGTTAGATGAAATGAAAAACATATATATTGTGGAAAAAAATATACCAGTGCATATTAAGTTATTGTGTAAGAATAAACTTTTTTATCATAACCACAATATTCAAGATGGGTTCCTTCATAGAGTTTTTGCAGGTTCAAGACTTGTGTTTTCAAAGGATGCAGATATAACATCAAAATATGATAACGGGAGATACTATTCTGATATAGATAGGGATAGGTGGAATCTGGTTTATCTTGGTAATTTCATAAAACTCTTAGGAGTATGTAAAAAATATATAAGTAAAGATTCTGTATATGCAGCATACACTTCAACGGTTCAATGTTCTCAGGAGTATGCTAAGCTCTTTGTTAATTCATCTGGGTATATGATAAATAATAATGCTATAAACATGGCAGTAAATACAAATGATGAATTTAAGATTTATGTAGATGCTCTTTTTTTCAGAAAGGAAAAGTCACAGAGAACACAGCGAGATATAATACAATATATGGAGAAAAATGTGGATAACAATATTAAGAGTTTAGCATCATTTCTAATTAAATATATGACCAAGAAGGATTGCAGTCTAAGCTCAGAAGATATAAAAAAAGACAGAACTTTCAAACACTTTATTATTAATTTTGAAGATATTTTGGATAAACTTTTACAACTAGATATAATTAAAAGGGCAAATAGAGACTATAAAACTAGTGATGGCACAGTTCTTACTAAGGAAAATGTGTACTATTTATTGCAGGCGAGAGTGATGTAAATGAGAGGCTACTCCATTAATTTTTCAGAAGAAATTCCTAAATATATTCAAATAGCAAAGCATATAAAAACATTGATTGAGGCAGGGGAAGTTAAGGATGAACAGAAGTTACCACCCATAAGGAAGCTTGCAGATTTTTTAGGTGTAAATAATGACACTATAGTTAGCTCATATAAAAAACTTAAGCAGGAAGGTTACGCAGTTCAAAAAATGGGAAGTGGCACCTACGCAAAACAGAAGGACGCCAATAGAAGACTTAGGAGAGAGTACACAGAGACTTTTAAAAGCATAAGAAATGAGAATTCAAGCAAATATATAGACTTTGCAGGGGAAACTTCCTGTAATATAGTTTTCCCTATGGATAATTTTAAAGAAGTTCTTAATCAAGTTATTGATAGGGATGGTGTTAATGCTTTAGTGAATCAGGAAACTTTAGGATTTATTGGACTTCGCAGGAGTATAAGCAAATATTTTTGGAAAGGTAGGTCAAGCCCTGAAGATATTTTAATTGTTTCTGGAGCACAACAAGGCATAGATATTGCATCCAAGGCAATAATTAATGTGAATGATAATGTAATTATAGAAAGACCAACTTACAATGGTGCCCTCTTTGTTTTTAAGTGGAGAGGAGCAAATATTTTTGAAGTACCAATGGAAAATAATGGCATAAATTTAGAGATGTTTGAAAAAATATTGAAAAAGAATAACATTAAATGTTTTTATACTATGAGTTATTTTCAAAATCCAACAGGAATGTCTTATAGTCATGAAAAAAAAATAGCAATATTAAAACTTGCTGAGAAGTATGATTTTTACATCATAGAAGATGATTATCTATCTGAACTTATTTTTGATGAAAAGGTTAGATATGAAAGCTTTAGGAGTTTAGATGAAAATGATAGAGTTATATATTTAAAAAGTTTTTCTAAAATATTTCTTCCAGGTATACGACTCGGATACATGATAGTTCCTAAAAAAATAGAGGAAGCCGTTGAAAGTTCAAAGGTGAACACAGATATATCAACCTCAAGTCTTATGCAAAGAGCACTGGACCTTTATATAATAAAGGGCTATTGGAGAGATTATATTCAAAATTTGAAAATTGTATATAATAAAAGGTACATAGAAATGGAAAGTTGCATTAAGGATATTTTAGATGATAAGGTAAGTTTTATTAGTCCTGGAGGTGGCTTTAATTTTTACTTGAAAATTAAAGAAAATGTTAATATAGGTTCTGACAAGTTATTTTATAGATGTAAACAAAAAAAAGTATTCATTTCGCCTGGAGTTCTTTTCTATAGAAATAGCGAAGATGGATTGAGATTTTTTAGAATAGGTTATTCCCAAACTGAGGAGACAAAAATTCATAAGGGAATTGAGATAATAAATCAAATATTGGAGTAAGTGGTTTTTATGTTAAATGGATTAGTAGAGTATAATTGGGACAAAATAGGAGAATATGATGATAGTGAAATATCATATTACTTATTTCTAGAGGGAAAATCCCTTGAGGCAATTAGTAAGATAAGGAACATATCAAGAGAGAACGCTCAAAAACATATAATTGAGGGTAAGATAAAATACAGGCTTTTAGCCAGTAGTAAAAATACTCAGGAGCTTATTACTAGTATATCTAAGGCTGGGAAAAACGATAAACAACTTTTTCTAAGTAATTTGGATGAAAAAAATACTCAGACTATCTTAAAATATATAAGAGATAGTTATGTGGAAATGCATGGTAAGGACAAGGAAACCGCAATTTGGATTTTAGGAGAACTTAAAGATATTAGGAGTAAAGATATTTTGATAAGGGCTTCAGTGCATAAATTTGTAAATGTTAGAAGAATGGCAATATCAGCTATGGGGAAAATAAATAATGCACAATTTGAAAATGCTTTAAAAAGAGCACTAGAGGATGAAAATCCACAGGTTATTTCTTATTCATTAAAAGCACTTATAAAGATGAAAAATAGTAATGCAGAGGAAAAGGTAAAAAAATTGTTTATCAATACAGAAAAGGAATACTTAAAAAAACTGTGTCAAGATTATCTTAGCATGTTAGAAAATGGAGAGGGCTGATATCTATGAGCTATTATACAGTAAAGGATGCTGCTACTTTCGAGTTTGAAGAAAAAAAATCTATTTTTATAGGCAATGTGAAAAGAGTTAGTAGTGAAGAAGAAGCTAAGAAATTTGTAAATGAAATAAAGAGTAAACACAAAGATGCTAAACACAATGTATATGCATATGTAATTGGTGAGAATATGCTTATTCAAAGGCGAACTGACGATGGAGAACCTCAGGGAAGTGCTGGAATTCCAGTGATAGATGTGATTAAAAATAAAGGTATAACGGATACGGCAATTGTTGTCACGAGATACTTTGGAGGGATACTACTTGGAGTAGGCGGGCTTGCTAGAGCTTATTCAAAAGCAGCTTCTGAGTCAATAAACAAAGGCAAAATTGTTTTAAGGGTTAAAGGAAAAGCACTTTCAATGACAGTTAATTATGACCTTTTAGGAAAACTTCAATATCTATTTGAGAAAAAACAGTGGTATATTGATAATACTGAATATACTGATAAAGTTGTTTTATCCATTAACTTTGCAAATGAGGAACTGGAAATGGCAAAGATGGTAATCAACGAAATAACGTCTGGAAATTGTTCCTTTGTTGAAGGAGTTGAAAAATATTATCTTAAAATGGACAATAGGTTGTTCTGACAAATGCTATAACATATAATGGAAAAAAATATTGAAATATTTGACTTGAATATTTCAATGTAAAATATTATATGATATAATATTTACAGTAACTAATTAAAAAAATTCAAATTAATGTAAAGCTTACATAGAATAAAAGTTTATAATTAGGAGGTATTTTATGTCAGGACATTCAAAGTGGCATAACATTCAAGTAAAAAAAGGTAAGATAGATGTTCAAAGAGGCAAGGTATTTACCAAAATAGGTAAAGAACTAGCGGTTGCGGCTAAAGAAGGTTCAAATCCAGATCTTAATGCAAAACTAAGAGATGTAATTGCAAAAGCAAAGGCTAGTAATATGCCACTAGATACAATTATGAGAGCAGTTAAAAAAGGTGCAGGAGAATTAGAGGGAATAAACTTTGAAGAAATTGTTTATGAAGGCTATGGTCCAGCAGGAGTTGCTGTAATAGTAAAGACTTTAACTGAAAACAAAAATAGAAGTGCCAGTAGTGTGAGATATATATTTGATAGAAATGGTGGAAACCTAGGGGCAAATGGTTGTGTTTCCTTTATGTTTCAAAAAAAAGGACAAATTATAATTGAGAAAAAAGATGGAATTGATGAAGATGAAGTTATGATGGCGGCCTTAGATGCGGGTGCTGAAGACTTTATTTCGGAGGAAGAAGTGTTTGAAATAACTACAGTTATGCAAGATTTTTCTTCAGTGAGAGTATCCCTAGAAGAAGCGGGTTATGAATTTTTATCAGCAGAACTTACAATGATTCCAGATGTTCTTGTAACATTAAAACTGGAAGATTGTGAAAAAGTTCAAAGGTTAATTGACAAGCTTGAAGATGATGACGATGTTCAGTCAGTCTACCACAATGCAGAATTTCCAGAGGAATGGCAAGGATGATAGAAGCAGTTGCCAGATTTCAGATACCAGTTTTCAGTTAAATGTTGACAGAGAAGCAGTTGTCAGGTTACAGATACCAGTTAAGTAGCTGACAAGTGGTAAGCTAAGAGTTACGTGCATGTATAATGATAAATAACACTTTTATATATAGATATAAAAATCTACATATGGAGGTGCTTTTTTTATGCAATTAAAAGATGTGTTGCAAGAATTTTTATTTGATTTGGAAGTAAAAAATTATTCTAAAAAACTATAAAAACTATAAAAAGTTATAGAAACAATAATAATCTATTTTTCAATTATCTTAAAAAATCAATTTAATATTAATGATTTATAAAAATTAAAGACTATTCATATCAAAAATTATTTCCTTTTCCTCAAATGAAGTATTGAATATGTTGAGTGTTTATAAATTTACAACATATTTAAATGCAAGGAATAAGAAATACGGAATTATGTTTAATAAAATATGAGGATATTACGGAACGTACTTTATTAATTCATGGAAAAGGCAACAAACAAAGGCATGTACCATTAAGTCCATTACTAAAAAAATATATGTTTAGATGTGAAAGAATAAAGAAAGAGTATTTTAAAAACAAAATATTAAAAGAAGATAACTATTTTTTATCCAATAGAGCGCATGAATTAACAGTGGAAGCAATAGAACGTGTTGTAAGGATTGCAGGTCAATCAGCAGGAGTTAGAAAGGAAATACGCTATTCTCCGCATATACTTAGGCACTGGTTTAGCTGAGAGCAGTTGAGAAATAGGTTAGATGTCTATAGTTTAAGTAGATTATTGGGTCATAAAAATATTACCATAGTAAAGATATATCTACAATCTATAAAGGATGAAGATATTATTGAAATGGCAATTAAAACTAGTCTATTGATGAATTTAAAAGGGGGTAGAAAATAGTGACTAATTTTACTATCCTAAAAAATGAAGACATACTTAACACAAATATTTCAAGTGGTGCTTTTAGATGTTATTCCCTACTTAATCAGATGTACTATAGTGAGAAAAATACTTGTTTTTCGTCTCAGCAGTATCTGGGGGAGAAACTTAATAAATCCATAAGAAGCATCCAAAGATATATTATAGAATTAGTGCGAGAGGGATTAATTACAGTTAAGCACGGTGGCTCTGTAAGTAGTATTTGTACAATATCGAATAAGATTTTACTACTACTTCGGATAATGTTGTTAATAAGGCTAGAAAAGCTTATAAAAAGCACTTCAAAAAAGAGAAAATTGCTAATTTTGCGGATTATGAAGGTCAGAGTGATTATATGGTATGACGGTGTAGGTATAGAGAGAAGTACAAGCTAATAATTAACTATATATAATATAGTATTAAGCAGGTTATTTTATATAAGAACATATAAAAAGAATGCACCACTCTCATATGGAACGTTCTTAAAAGAAGACTGGGGAATTGAATCTGATACTTATATTATTGGCTTAGGTTATACCATTTTTTTCACTAGGAAGTGGTAGTAACTCATTTAAATAATATTTGTTGATTTTTGTAATAATAAGGGATACAATATATGTAATAAATGGTATAGGAGGTGATCAAATGGAATTTTTAACGACAGGAGAAAAGGTCAAGAAGCTAAGAGAGCAATTAAAATTAAAACAAGAGGATTTAGTTTCAGAAAGAGTAACTAGAGGACTTGTAAGTATGATTGAGACAGGGAGAAGAGAGGTAACTTATAAAACGGCGGTTAAATTAGCTGAAAAGTTTAATGAAAAAGCAGAGGAACTTAACATCATTTTAAATATTGATGAGGCGTATTTAATGCGTTCCCCCAAGGAAGACGCAGAGGTATATTGTTTAAATAAGCTTAAAAATGACGATATAACTAAAAATACTATTGACGGAATATTTCAAGTAGCAAAGGAATATGAATTAATAGAAGTTAAGGCAAAAGCATATTCTAGCCTTGGTGAAATTTATTTAAAAGAAAAGGAATTTGATGTAGCTTGCGATATTTATAATAAGGCTAAAGATATATATGTAAGCATGAATAAGAATGAGAAACTAGGATATATTTATTGGAGACTTGGAATATGCAGTGTTAAAGATCTAAAATGTAATACTGCAATTGAATATTACCAATTAAGCCAATATTACTGTTCTGAGTACAATGATATAGAAACAAAGAAATCGTGTTTATATAATTTAGCTAATGCTTACAAAAGACTAAATAAAATAGAGTTAGCTTTAGAAACTATTAATAACTTCTTGTTACTATATAATGAACAAGAAAATTTACAATTATATATTCAGGCACAAGGTATAAAAGCAAACTGTTATGAGGCTAAAGCAGACTATGACAAGGCAATAGAGATATATAAATCATTACCAAGTAAAATTCTGAATAATGAAAATCCAATTCTAGGTTATATATACAATAACTTAGGATTAAATTACTGTCATAAAAAAGATTTTGAAGAGAGTAAAAAATATTTTGAAATAGCTGAGAAATTTAGAAATAAATATGATATAATCAATTTAGGAGCTACCCTCATAGAAAAATCAGATATCTTCTTAAATCAGAACTTAATTGATAGTGCAATTAAAACAATAAAAATTGGCTTACAATATGCTGAAAAATACAATGACAAAGAATATTTAATAAAAGGCAATTATATGTTAGCAGACATATATAAGAAATCAAATGATAATGGAAATTTAGAGAGAGTTTATCTTGAAATAGTTGAGCTGTTAAAAGATAACAAAAATAAGGATAAGCTTAGATCAATTTACGATGAATTAGTTTTAATATACTTAAACCGAAATGAGGTAAACACAAGTAAAAAATATTTATTGCTTTCAATAAATTTAGATTAAGATAGTGTAAAGTGAGCTATGAAAAAAGGGTAAAAATAAAGCGCAGATAAAATTATGTTAT
>LIDZ01000690.1_pt1 | contig 19480 bp, 15 predicted proteins | sample 644651 | NCBI WGS metagenome assembly LIDZ01 (sample SAMN03856242, study PRJNA289617) | food metagenome | isolation source: wine grapes on drying loft during traditional withering process | host: Vitis vinifera cv. Corvina | place: Italy: Gargagnago di S. Ambrogio di Valpolicella | collected 2014-01 | reverse complement strand
TTCATCGGCGGACAGGCGGAACACCGCTACCGCCTGGCTTAACAACATCGCCTGCTCTTCCAGCGAATTCGCGGCGGCGGCCGATTCTTCCACCAGTGCGGCGTTTTGCTGGGTGGTGTTGTCCATCTCCACCACTGCCGTCGACACCTGGCTGATACCGCGGCTCTGCTCGTCAGAGGCGGAGGCAATTTCACCCATAATGTCACGCACGTTGGAGACCGACTGCACGATATCCTGCATAGTCATTCCGGTATTTTCGACCAGCTGCGCACCGCTGTTAACGCGATCCACCGACTCTTTAATCAGCCCTTCAATCTCTTTTGCCGCCTGTGCCGACCGCTGTGCCAGGTTACGCACTTCGCTGGCCACGACCGCGAAACCACGCCCCTGTTCACCGGCACGCGCGGCTTCCACCGCCGCATTCAGCGCCAGAATATTGGTCTGGAACGCGATGCTGTTGATGGTAGTGGTGATATCGGCGATGCGCTTCGAGCTTTGCGAAATTTGCTGCATGGTGTCCACCACGTCCTTCACCTGTCGGCCACCGGTCTGAGCGGTGGTGGAGGCCTCAGACGCCAGCTTGCTGGCATGGTGCGCGTTATCGGCGTTCTGTTTCACCGTGGAGCTTAACTGCTCCATGCTGGCGGCGGTTTGCTCAACGGCAGCAGCCTGCTGCTCGGTGCGGGAAGAGAGGTCGGTATTGCCGGCGCTGATTTCGGCAGCCGCATGGGCTACCTGGCTGACGCCGGAGCGGATTTCGCCAATGATCTGACGCAGATTATCGCTCATGACGCCCACCGCGCTCATCAGTTGCCCCAACTCATCGCGGCGATCGGTGTTCACTCTCACGCTCAGATCGCCGTTGGCGATACGCTCGGTGGTTTCCAGCGTATCGCGCAGCGGGCGGGTGATCTGGCGGGTAATGACCATCGCGACAATAATGCCCAGCACCAGCGCGGCCAGGGTCACCGCAGACATGGTGGTAATGGCGGCGGCGACGTTCTCGCGGGTCATTCTCAACTGTTTTTGTACCAGCGCTTCCACCAGCTTATTCATCTCCGCAGCCTGCTTAATCATCACCGCGGCCGCGGCTTTCTGTTCCTGATAGGCCGGAACGTATGACAGCACGCTGGCCTTATAGCTAATCAGGCGTTTTTTCAGCGGCTGCAGCGTGGCTTCCTGCGCGGGCGTCACCAGGCTGGCAAAGGTATCCAGTGTCACCGCCGCATTGTCTGCCGAGGCGCTTAATATCGCCGCCGTTTGCTCGGAAGGTCCGGCAATCAGGCCGCGCACGGCGTAATGCACGTCCAGCAAGGCGTAATCCAGCTTGCCCATCAGCACCTGCAACTGCAGATCGGCGGTCGGCCCCAGCTCTTGCTTCAGGTCGAGGAAGGCCGCTTCACTGGCCGAAAGGTTCCAGCTGTTTTTGATGCCATCGCGGGTGTTTACCGCGTTGACATAGTTGGACTGCGCCTGCTGATAGGCTTTGACCAGCCCAGGGAAGGTGTTCAGCCACGCGCGGCTTTCAGCATCAAATACCGAGGTGCTCATCATCTTGTCGAACAACGCCAGCGCGTCGGCGATTTTTTTCTGGCTGAGGGCGATCTCTTTCTGGTCAAAGAACAGCTGATACTGCTTCTGGCTGTCCAGCGCGGCGCTGATATCGCTGCTGATGGCGTGGCTGAAGTCGACCTTGTCGGTCCGCTCTTTCACGTTGTTGAATTTCTGGATGCCGACGGCCGCAATCAGCGCAGCCAGCAGCAGAACAAGGGCAAATCCGGAACCCAGCTTCCTGCCGACGTTGAGGTTCTCGATGCGACGTTTAATGCTGTTAATCATTTTTATTATTTTCCCGTGACCCGATAGCGTATGGCGGCGAGCAGATGCACTGCGCGTCAGCCAGGTATGGTGATCCACTTAACAGTTTTACCTATCGGTAGGGGGAGTTGATTACTTTAACCGGCAGCCTGGCTCGCGGCAGGCGATTCATCTGTCTGGCGGGGGAAGGCGCAGAATGAACAGGAACTCTCATTAATTAGCAGGCAATAAAAAACCGACGGAGCGGACTCCGTCGGTTTATCGTCACGAATTAACGTGGCGGGGGATTATTTTGCTGCTGAGAAAAGCGCTGCCGCCTGATCCCAGTTAGCCACATCCCAGAACGCCTTGATGTAATCAGGACGTTTGTTCTGATACTTCAGGTAGTAAGCGTGTTCCCACACGTCCAGACCCAGAATTGGGGTACCGGATGCGCCAGAGATCGCTTCGCCCATCAGCGGGCTGTCCTGGTTTGCTGTAGAAACCACGGCCAGCTTGTCGCCTTTCTTAACCAGCCACGCCCAGCCAGAACCGAAACGGGTGGTTGCTGCTTTTTCGAATTCTGCTTTGAACGCGTCAACGCTGCCGAAATCTTTTTCGATAGCCGCTTTCAGGTCGCCGCTCAGGGTTGTGCCGGTTTTCAGGCCTTTCCAGAAGAAGCTGTGGTTTGAGTGGCCGCCTGCGTTGTTACGCAGTGCTGCTTTCTTATCGGCAGGAACCTGATCCAGTTTAGCGATCAGCTCATCAACAGGCAGATCGGCAAACTCAGTCCCTTCCAGCGCCGCGTTGGCGTTGTTGACGTAAGCCTGGTGGTGTTTGCTGTGATGGATTTCCATCGTCTGCTTGTCGAAATGCGGTTCCAGTGCGTCGTATGCGTAAGGCAAGGATGGCAGTGAATAACTCATGTTCATCATCTCCATTTAATGGTGGGCGGCGCTGTTTCTGTTAGCACCGCGTAAGCAGTCGGATCATTATAGTTAAATAAACGATCCGTAAAAGGGTTATCAATGCCCCGACGTTTATAAGGGTTTACCTCGCAGCAGGCGCAGCGGCGCTTTTATGCCCAAAGCCCGCGCGGATAAAACCAAACGGTCTAAGGCTTTATTTCCCTAATGCTGCCAACGATTTATCCAACGCGCCAACCAGCCAGTCGATATCGCTCTCCTGGAACGCCAACGGCGGACGCAGTTTCAGCACGTTGCCATACGGCCCCGCCACCGAGGTCAGCACGCGGTTTTCACGCAGCTTTTCGGTGACATCCAGCGCCAGCTGTTTGTCCGGCGTTTTGCTGGTTTTATCGGTCACCAGCTCAAAGCCGATAAACAGACCGGCACCGCGCACATCGCCGACGCATTCGTATTTATCTTTCAGCGTCAGCAGCTCACGCAGCAGCTTCTCGCCGACCACGCGGCTGTGTTCCTGCAGCCCTTCTTCCTTAATCACTTTCAACACTGCCTGCGCCGCCGCCATCGCCACCGGGTTACCGCCGAAGGTGTTGAAGTACGGAATATCGTCGCTGAAGGAGGCCAGCACATCGCTTTTGGCCAGCAGTGCCGACACCGGTACGCCGTTACCCATCGGCTTGCCGGTAGTGACAATATCCGGCACCACGCCATGGCGGGCAAAGCCCCAGAACGCATCGCCGGTACGGGCGAAACCTGGCTGCACTTCATCGGCAATAAAGATGCCGCCGTTTTTATGCACTACATCCACCGCTTTTTTCAGGAAGCCTTTTGGCCCCGGCAGCACGCCGTCAGAGGAGAAAATGGAGTCGGCGAGGAAGCCGGCAAACTTGATGCCGTTGGCCGCCATATCATCAATCTGCTTCTGAATTTCAGCCGCAAACCAGTCACCCAGATCGGGCGCGTTGACGCGGTAACGATCGGGCGGGGAGACCAGGCGGGTGGTGGTCGCCAGCGGCTGACCGGTGCCCAGCGCGGGCGAGACGCCAGACGTTAAGTCGCTGGTGCCGTGATAGGCTTCCTGGCTGACGATAATGCCGGTGCCGCCGCTGTGCGCACGGGCAACGCGGATCGCCAGGTCATTGGCTTCTGAACCGGTACACATATACATCGCGCGGTCGATTTCTGCAGGCATGGTCGCCAGCAGTTCTTCGGAGTAATCAAGGATACGTTCGTGAAGGTAGCGGGTATGGGTGTTCAGCTGCTGCATCTGCTGATACACCGCGTCGATCACCGCCGGATGACAGTGACCAATACTGGCGACGTTGTTATAGGCGTCGAGGTATTTATTGCCGTTGGCATCCCAGAGATACTGGCCCGCACCTTTCACCAAATGGACCGGCTTACGGTAGAACAGACGGTAAGATTCACCCAGCACCTTGCTGCGTTTATCGGTCAGTTTACGTACATCAGCGTCCAGCCCGTCGGCATGCTCGGCGCGAAAGCTGTTGGTGTCCATGATGGTCGAACGTGTAGCCATGATAACTCCCGTTGCGAAGTGAGAAATGAACGGGCAACCCGTGCGCCCGGATACCTTCATCATGGCAAGTTTTCGCTAAAATGCAACCAAATACACAAATACAATAAAATACACATGCAGCGACCGGCGATGTCGGTTAGGCTATGCCCATCCCACTGGAAAAGGACACCACCATGCTGCAGGAAACCCGTTTACATCGCATTCGCGCGCTGCTGACCACGCTGAATCACGTCAGCACCGAGCGGATCATCCGGGAGCTGGGGATTTCCAGGGAAACCGCCCGCAGAGACATTATCGAGCTGGAAGCCCTCGGGCTGGCGCGACGGGTTCACGGTGGGCTGATTGCGCTGGATGCCGAGCCGGAGCCGCCGCTGACCGTCCGCAGCGAGGTCCGCGCGCGGGAAAAGCGGGCCATTGCCCGCGCTGCCGCCCAGCGCCTGAAGCCGGGGCAAACCCTGTTTCTCGATGCGGGCAGCACCACCACCATGCTGGCAGAGGAACTGCGCACCATGTCCGGCCTGACCATCATCACCAATAGCCTGAATGCCGCGCTAAAGCTGTCGGCGGCGGAAGAGCATGAGACGCTGAATAATGCGGTGATTTTACTGGGTGGCAGCATGCTGGCCGGGGCGCAGGAAACGCGCGGTGAGCTGACCGTCGGCGAAATCTTCCGTTATCGCGCCGATGTGGCGCTGATGTCGCCGGTGGGTATCGAGGCGAAAAATGGCGCCAGCAGTTTTCATCCGCACGAAGCGGCGATTGCGCGGGCGATGGCGCAGCAGGCCACGCAGCTGATATTGCTGGCCGATCACAGCAAGCTGGGGCTGACCAGCCGCATGAATTATGCGGCGATCAAAGACATTACCGCGCTGATAACCGACAGCGGCGCGGCCAGCCTTCCGGCGTTTGCGGCGCTGGACAAAGCCTTGCCCGAGGTGGTGCTGGCCTGAGCCGGAAGTCAGATCAATCTTTGCGGGTGGGTGTAGACGGTGGCGCGGCCCGGTTTGCTGAAGCCGACCAGCGTCAGGTTGCTGCGTTCGGCAACCTCAACCGCCAGTTTGGTGGCCGCAGAGACCGCAAACAGGATCTCAATACCGCACATCGCGGATTTTTGCACCATCTCATAGCTGGCCCGGCTCGATACTAACGCCGCGCCCTGTTGCCAGCCCGGCTGCTGGCATCGCAACCCCAGCAGCTTATCCAGCGCCACATGGCGACCGACATCCTCGCAGCCGCCGACCAGATTGCCGTCCGGCATGATCCAGGCCGCAGCGTGCGTGCAGCCGGTCAGCTGCCCTACCGGCTGAAAACTTTTCAGCTGGGATAAGGCCTCATCCAGCCGGGCGATCTCAAAGGTCTGCGTGAACGGCAGCGGTTGCAGCGGCTTGCCGATTTCGGCCAGCTGTTCCACGCCACACACGCCGCAGCCTGTACGCCCTGCCATCGCCCGCCGCTGCTCTTTCAGCCCCATAAACCGGCGGCTGGAAAGCTCAACCTGCACCTCAATGCCGCCGCACGACGGCTGGATCTCAATGCCGTAAATATCCGCCGGCGAGACGATAATCCCTTCCGACAGCGAGAAGCCAATGGCGAAGGCTTCAAGGTCTTTTGGCGTCGCCATCATCACCACATGCGAGATGCCGTTATACACCAGCGCCACCGGGACCTCCTCCGCCAGCCAGTCGGGCTCCGGGGTGTCCAGCGATCGACGCTGCCGCACCTCGACCTGGCTCAGCCCTGCGATCTCTCTCACACTCTCGTCACATTTACTGCTCATATTCACCTGAAACCCATCCCACGGACTACGACCACACAGTTACTGTGGTAATGTTTTAACCACAAGCGTTCAGAAAAGATTATAAAGATTCTGAACCTGTGACCGCGTTATCGCAAAACTTATTGAGCACTGTCGAAACAGGAATGACACCATGAATGTCAGCAGAAGAAGCTTCTTCAAAATCTGCGCGGGTGGGATGGCAGGAACCACGGCGGCGATGCTCGGCTTTATGCCCGAGGTTGCGCTGGCGGAAACGCGCCAGTACAAGCTGCTGCGCGCCCGTGAAACGCGTAACACCTGTACCTACTGTTCCGTTGGCTGCGGGCTGTTGATGTACAGCCTCGGCGACGGCGCCAGAAACGCCAAAGAGTCGATTTTCCATATCGAAGGCGACCCGGATCACCCGGTCAGCCGTGGCGCACTTTGCCCGAAAGGCGCAGGCCTGCTGGACTTTATCCACAGTGAAAGCCGCCTGAAAACCCCTTCCTACCGCGCGCCAGGTTCCGATAAATGGCAGCCAATCAGCTGGGAGGATGCCTTTGATCGCATCGCCAGACTGATGAAAGCCGATCGCGACGCCAACTTTATCGAGAAGAACGCCGCCGGCACCACGGTCAACCGCTGGCTCAGCACCGGGATGCTCTGTGCGTCCGCTTCCAGCAACGAAACCGGCTATTTAACGCAGAAATTGACCCGCTCGCTCGGCATGCTTGCCGTCGATAACCAGGCACGCGTCTGACACGGACCTACGGTAGCAAGTCTTGCTCCAACGTTCGGTCGCGGTGCGATGACCAACCACTGGGTTGATATTCGAAATGCGAATGTGGTGATTGTGATGGGTGGTAACGCCGCTGAAGCGCATCCGGTTGGATTCCGCTGGGCGATGGAAGCCAAAATCCATAACAAGGCCAAACTGATTGTGATCGATCCGCGCTTCACCCGAACCGCGTCGGTTGCCGATTTCTATACCCCGATCCGCTCCGGTACTGACATCGCTTTCCTGTCAGGGGTTTTGCTGTACCTGATCAGCAACAACAAAATCCAGCGCGAATACGTTGAGGCCTACACCAACGCCAGTCTGATTGTGCGCGAGGATTACCACTTCGACGACGGGCTGTTTAGCGGCTACGACGAAGCCAACCGCAAGTACGATAAAACCAGCTGGAATTACGAGCTGGACGAGAGCGGCTTTGCCAAACGTGACCTGACGCTGACCCACCCGCGCTGCGTGTGGAACCTGCTGAAAGAACATGTCAGCCGCTACACGCCGGAAGTGGTGGAATCGCTGTGCGGCACGCCGAAAGCCGATTTCCTCTACGTTTGTCAGGTGCTGGCGGAAACCAGCGCCAAAGATCGCACCGCCACCTTCCTGTATGCCCTCGGCTGGACGCAGCACTCGGTGGGCGCGCAGAACATTCGCACCATGGCGATGGTTCAGCTGCTGCTGGGCAATATGGGGATGGCCGGCGGCGGGATTAATGCCCTGCGCGGCCACTCCAATATCCAGGGGCTGACCGATCTGGGGCTGCTGTCGCAGAGCCTGCCGGGCTATATGACGCTGCCGTCAGAAAAACAGGCCGATCTGCAAACCTATCTGACCGCCAATACACCGAAGCCAACGCTGCCGGGCCAGGTGAACTACTGGAGCAACTATCCGAAGTTCTTCGTCAGCATGATGAAGGCCTTCTACGGCGATAAGGCGCAGAAGGAGAATAACTGGGGCTTTGACTGGCTGCCGAAGTGGGACAAAGGCTACGACGTGCTGCAGTACTTCGAGATGATGTCGAAGGGTCAGGTCAACGGCTATCTGTGCCAGGGCTTTAACCCGCTGGCGTCATTCCCGAATAAAAACAAGGTGGTACAGTCGCTGGCGAAGCTGAAGTTCCTGGTGACCATCGATCCGCTGAACACCGAAACCGCCAACTTCTGGCAGAACCACGGCGAGTTTAACGACGTCGATCCGTCGCAGATCCAGACCGAAGTGTTCCGTCTGCCGTCCACCTGTTTTGCGGAAGAGAACGGTTCGATCGTCAACTCCGCCCGCTGGCTGCAATGGCACTGGAAAGGGGCGGATGGCCCTGGCGAATCGCGCAATGACGGCGAAATCCTCTCGGGGATTTATCAGCGCCTGCGCGAGATGTATGCCAGAGACGGCGGCGCGCTGCCGGAGCAGGTGCTGAACATGAGCTGGAACTATCTCACTCCGGACAATCCGGCGTCAGAAGAAGTAGCGATGGAAAGCAACGGCAAGGCGCTGGCGGACCTGATGGACGACAAGGGCACGCTGCTGGCAAAAAAAGGCCAGCAGCTGGGCAGTTTTGCGCTGCTGCGCGATGACGGCACGACCTCCAGCGGCTGCTGGATCTTTGCCGGCAGCTGGACCGCGGACGGCAACCAGATGGCGCGCCGCGACAACACCGATCCCTCCGGGCTGGGCAACACCCTTAACTGGTCGTGGGCGTGGCCGCTCAACCGCCGCATCCTCTATAACCGTGCCTCTGCGGACCCACAGGGCCAGCCCTGGGATCCGAAACGGGCGCTGCTGCACTGGGATGGCGCGAAGTGGGTCGGGCAGGATATCCCGGACTACAGCACCGCCGCACCGGGCAGCGATGTCGGGCCGTTTATCATGCAGCCGGAAGGGATGGGACGCCTGTTTGCGCTGGATAAAATGGCGGAAGGACCGTTCCCGGAACATTACGAGCCGTTCGAAACGCCGCTGGGCACCAACCCACTGCATCCAAAGGTGGTGTCCAATCCGGCCGCGCGCGTGTTTAAGGACGATCTGGCGGCGATGGGCAAAGCGGACAAATTCCCGTACGTCGGCACCACCTACCGTCTGACCGAACATTTCCACTTCTGGACCAAGCATTCGCTGCTCAACGCCATTGCGCAGCCGGAACAGTTTGTCGAAATCGGTGAGGGGCTGGCGGGCAGGCTGGGAATTGTGGCGGGCGACACGGTGAAGGTGAGTTCAAACCGCGGCTATATCAAAGCCAAGGCGGTGGTCACCAAGCGTATCCGAACGCTGACCGTGGACGGGAAACCGGTGGATACCATCGGCATTCCTATCCACTGGGGCTTTGAGGGCGTGGCGAAAAAAGGTTTCCTCGCCAATACCCTGACGCCGGTCGTCGGCGATGCCAATACGCAAACGCCGGAGTTTAAGGCGTTCCTGGTTAACGTAGAAAAGGCTTAGTCAAATTAGCAGGCTAAGGGGAGTGATTATGGCTTATCAATCACAGGATATTATCCGTCGTTCCGCCACCAATGGCTTCACGCCTGCCCCGCAGGCGCGCGACCATCAGCTGGAAGTGGCGAAACTGATCGACGTGACCACCTGCATCGGCTGCAAAGCCTGCCAGGTTGCCTGTTCGGAATGGAACGACCTGCGCGATGAGGTCGGACATAACGTCGGGGTTTACGATAACCCCGCCGATTTGACCGCCAAATCCTGGACCGTGATGCGCTTTTCCGAAGTGGAGGAGAATGGCAAGCTGGAGTGGCTGATCCGTAAAGATGGCTGCATGCACTGCGCCGATCCCGGCTGCCTGAAGGCCTGTCCGTCCGAAGGTGCGATTATTCAGTATGCCAACGGCATCGTCGATTTTGAGTCCGAACAGTGCATTGGCTGCGGCTACTGCATTGCCGGCTGCCCGTTCGATGTGCCACGGCTGAATAAAGAGGACAACCGCGTCTATAAATGCACGCTGTGCGTCGATCGTGTCACCGTCGGTCAGGAACCGGCCTGTGTGAAAACCTGCCCCACCGGCGCCATCCACTTTGGCAGTAAAGAGGAGATGAAGCAGGTTGCCGCAGAGCGCGTGACCGAACTGAACAGCCGGGGCTATGACCATGCCGGGCTGTACGATCCGGAAGGCGTCGGCGGCACCCACGTGATGTATGTCCTGCATCACGCTAACAAAACTCAGCTGTACCACGGCCTGGCGCAGGATCCGTCGATCAGCGCGGCAGTCACCTTCTGGAAGGGGATCTGGAAACCGCTGGCGGCGATTGGCTTTGCCGCCACCTTTGCGGCCAGCGTGTTCCACTACGTCGGCATCGGGCCGAACCGGGTGGAAGATGACGACGATAACCTGCACGACAGGGAGGAAGAGCAATGAGAAAGCGCGACCGCATCCAGCGCTACAGCGCGCCGGAACGCATTAACCACTGGATTGTGGCGTTTTGCTTTGTGTTCGCCGCGCTCAGTGGGCTGGGCTTTTTCTTCCCGTCCTTCAACTGGCTGATGCATATTCTCGGCACGCCGCAACTGGCGCGCATTCTGCACCCGTTTATCGGCGTGATTATGTTTGCCGCCTTCCTGCTGATGTTCCTGCGCTACTGGCGGGAGAATCTGATTGTGCGTGACGATCTGGAATGGGCAAAAAACATCCGCAAAGTGGCTCAGAATGAAGAGGTTGGGGATACCGGCCGCTATAACTTCGGCCAGAAATGCGTGTTCTGGGCAGCCATCGTCAGCCTGCTGTTGTTGTTAGCCAGCGGCATCGTCATCTGGCGGCCTTATTTCGCCGGCGCATTCTCCATCCCGATCATCCGCATAGCCCTGGTGGTCCATTCCGTCTCGGCGGTGGTGTTGATTATGGTCATCATGGTGCATATCTACGCGGCGCTGTGGGTAAAAGGCACCATTACCGCGATGGTTGAAGGCTGGGTGACCCCGGCCTGGGCGAAAAAACATCACCCGCGCTGGTATCGCCAAATCAGAAAGGATAAACAATAAAATCAGCTACCTGTTGGCGCCTCCGGTGGGCTGATGCCTCCCGGACGCGGGCAAAAAAATGGCTTAAAATTTCCCAAAACAAGGATCGGGGTGATACCGGGCGCTATAATTTCGGACAGAAGTGCGTATTCTGGGCAAATATCCTCATCACAGGAAAAGAGACTGATGACAATTCGCATAATCCCGCAAGAACAGCTGGAGAAAAGCGACAGAAAAGCGGCGGATTTTATTCCGCCGTTACTTTTCCCCAGGCTGAAAAATTTATACAGCCGGCGCGCGGCAAGGCTGAGAGAGCTGGCAGAGAAAAATCCGCTGGGTGACTACTTACGCTTTGCGGCGGTGGTGGCCAGTGCGCAGGAGATCGTGCTGTACGATCATCCTCTGCAAATGGATCTGCATGCACGCCTGCTGGCGACGGCAGCCAGCGGAAAGCCGCCGCTGGATATTCACACCCTGCCCCGCGACCCGCACTGGCAGCGGCTGCTGCAATCACTGATTGCCGAAATGAAGCCTGAAATGACCGGTCAGGCGCTGGCCTCGCTGGAGAATCTGGAAAAAGCCTCGGCGTCCGAACTGGAAACCATGGCCAGCGCACTGTTCTCTAACGAATTTTCCCAGGTCAGCAGCGATAAATCGCCGTTTATCTGGGCGGCCCTGTCTCTCTACTGGGCGCAGATGGCGGCGCTGATCCCCGGCAAAGCCCAGGCCGAATACGGCGAACATCGGCAGTTCTGTCCGGTGTGCGCCAGCGTGCCGGTCGCCAGCGTGGTGCATATGGGTACCCAGGGCGGCCTGCGCTATCTGCATTGCAACCTGTGCGAAAGCGAATGGTATGTGGTGCGATCAAAATGCAGCAACTGCGAACAGACCCGTGACCTGCACTACTGGTCACTGGACTCCGAAGTGGCGCCGGTTAAAGCGGAGAGCTGCGGCGACTGCGGCACCTACGTGAAGATGCTGTATCAGGAAAAAGACCCGGCAGTCGAGCCAGTGGCGGACGATTTGGCTTCCCTGATCCTCGACGCCCGCATGGAGCAGGAAGGTTTTTCACGTAGCAGTTTGAATCCCTTCCTTTTTCCGGGAGAATAACGGCAGCGCCGGGGCCGTCCGAACCAGCGATGCTAACTGTCCACTCTGGCCGACGCGTACCGGCCACCACAGGGGAAATGCGTAATGAAATTGATTGGCACCTATACCAGCCCTTTTGTCCGTAAGATTTCCGTCATCATGCTGGAAAAGGGCATTACGTTTGAATTCATTAACGAAAATCCCTGGACTGATGAGAGCCACGTTCCCGGCTACAATCCACTGGGAAAAATTCCGGCGCTGGTGACCCGTCCGGGCGAAACCTGGTATGACTCGCATATCATTGCCGCCTACCTGGAACAGATGGACATTGCGCCAGCGTTGGTGCCGCGCGATAAGCTGGCGGCGTTAAAGGTGCTGCAGCTGGAAGCGCTGGCTGACGGCATTGGCGATGCGGCGGTGATTTTGCTGCGTGAACAGATGCGTCCGCCCGAGTTTCAGATGGAAGCGCAGCTGCTGCGCCAGCGTGAGAAGATCCAGCGCGGGCTCGATGCGCTGGAAATCGAAGCGGCAAAAGGCACGGTGCTGAACAGCGACACGCTGAACGTGGCCGATATCGCCACCGCCTGCCTGATTGGCTTCCTCAACTTCCGCCGCATTGTGCCGGGCTGGTGCGTTGAGCGCCCGGCGCTGATCAAACTGGCTGAGAAGATGTTTGCGCGTGACAGCTTTGCCCGTACCGTTCCTCCAACCGCCTGATCCAACCCTACGGACGTCATGAAGACACTTTTCAGTCAGCTTCCCGCCATCGATAGTCTGCTACGTGAGCCTGCCCTGCAGGCTCTGCTTATTGAATTTGGCCACCAGCAAACCACCGACACCCTGCGCGCCCTGCAACAGGAAGCCCGCGAGCACATTGTGGCGCAGCAACAGCTTCCTGCCTGGAGCAGCGACTGGCCGCAGGCCGCCGCGCGTCGCCTGCAACGGCAACAGAGCACGGCGCTAAGATCGGTGCTGAATCTGACCGGCACGGTGCTGCACACCAATCTGGGACGCGCGCTGCTGTGCGAAGAGGCCGTAACGTCGGTGACCCGCGTGATGCGATCTGCGGTGACGCTGGAGTATTCGCTGGAAGAAGGCGAGCGCGGGCATCGCGATCGCGCGCTGGCGGAGTTGCTGTGCCAGCTGACCGGGGCGGAAGACGCCTGCATCGTCAATAATAATGCCGCCGCCGTGCTGCTGATGCTGGCCGCGCTGGCCCCCGGTAAAGAGGTAGTGGTCTCCCGCGGCGAACTGGTGGAAATCGGCGGCGCGTTCCGCATTCCCGACGTCATGAAGCAGGCGGGCTGTACGCTGACCGAAGTGGGCACCACCAACCGCACGCACCTGAAAGATTACCGCCAGGCGCTGACGGAAAACACCGCGCTGATGATGAAGGTGCACACCAGCAATTATCAGATTGCCGGCTTTACCTGCTCGGTTGCCGAACACGAGCTGGCAACGCTGGGCGAAGAGTGCGGAGTGCCGGTGATCGTCGACCTCGGCAGCGGCTCGCTGATTGACCTCAGCCAGTACGGCCTGCCGGCGGAACCGATGCCGCAGCAGCTGATAGCCGAGGGCGTCAGCCTGGTAAGTTTTTCTGGCGACAAGCTGCTCGGCGGCCCGCAGGCCGGCATTATCGTCGGCAAGAAAGCGCTGATCGCCCGTCTTCAGCAACATCCGCTGAAGCGGGCCCTGCGGGTCGACAAGATGATTCTGGCCGCCCTCGAGGCTACGCTACAGCGCTATCTGCAGCCGGAAACGCTGGCGGCTCAGCTTCCCACCCTGCGTATATTAACCCGCACCCCGCAATCCATTGCCGAACAGGCCGGGCGCCTGCTGCCAGTGCTGCGCCAGGCCTGCGGCGAACACTTTTTGGTGGAGATCGCCCCCTGTTTATCGCAGATCGGCAGCGGATCGCTTCCCGTCGATCGCCTGCCCAGCTTCGCGCTGACCCTGACGCCGCTCGACGGCTCCGGCGGCCGCCTGCAGCAGCTGGCCGCCGACTGGCGCAAACGTGAGGTGCCGGTTACCGGTCGCCTTTCTGGCGGAAAACTGTGGCTGGACCTGCGTTGTCTGGAAGATGAAGAACTGTTTATCAGGATGATTTTACTATGATTATCGCCACTGCCGGCCACGTCGACCACGGCAAAACGGCCCTGCTGGAAGCGATCACCGGCGTCAATGCCGATCGCCTGCCGGAAGAGAAAAGCCGGGGAATGACCATCGACCTGGGCTATGCCTACTGGCCGCAGCCGGACGGTCGGGTAATCGGCTTTATTGATGTGCCTGGCCATGAAAAATTCCTCGCCAATATGCTGAGCGGCATCGGCGGACTGGATCGCGCGTTGCTGGTGGTGGCGGCCGATGATGGCATCATGCCGCAAACCCGTGAGCATCTGGCTATCCTCCAGCTCAGCGCGGTGCCGGCCCTGACCGTCGCCATCACCAAAGCGGACAGGGTTGACGAAGCCCGCCTGCAAACCCTCAGCACCGACATCACCGCCCTGACCGACGGCATGGGCTGGTCGATCGAACTGTTTATCACCAGCACCCTGTCCGGGCTCGGCATTGCGGCGCTGGCGGAGCACCTCCGTCAGCTTCCTGCCAGGGAAAAAGCCGCAGGCAAAACCTTCCGCCTGGCCACCGACCGGGCGTTCAACGTTAAAGGCGCGGGCACCGTGGTGACCGGCACCGCACTGAGCGGCACGGTAAAGGTCGGCGATAAGCTGTGGCTGACCGGCCAGAATAAAGCGGTGCGGGTTCGCGGGCTGCATGCCCAGAATCAACCGGTGGAACAGGCGTATGCCGGCCAGCGCATCGCCCTCAACCTGAGCGGTGGCGTAGAAAAAGACGATATCTCACGCGGTGACTGGCTGCTGGAATCCCCGCCGGCAGCCGCTTCCGACCGCGTTATCGTTGAACTGCACAGCCACCAGCCGTTGCGACAGGGGCAACCGCTGCACCTGCATCATGCTGCCAGCCATATCACCGGCCGGATTTCACTGCTGGAAGGTGCGCTGGCCGAGCTGGCGCTGGACACCCCCCTGTGGCTGGCCGACAACGACCGGCTGATCCTGCGGGATATCGCCGCGCAACAGACGCTGGCGGGTGCCCGCGTGGTGCAGCTTACGCCGAGGCGGCGTGGCAAGCGTCAGCCAGACTATTTGCGCTGGTTACATCAACTGGCAGCGTCTGCTGAAGATCAGCAGGCGATTGCGCTGTCCCTGAAAGCCCAGCCCTGCCGCAGAGAAGCACTTAGCTGGGCCCGGCAGTTAACCCCGGCGGCGCTGGCAGAGTGTGTGGCAAAGATTGCGCCGGTTGAAGCCGGTAACTATCTGCTGCTGAGCGACACGGCAGAAATGTGGCAAGAACAGGTTTTACTGACGCTTGCGGAGTACCATCAGAGTAACGGCGATCGGGCCGGTCTTGGCCGCGACCGGTTGCGCCGCATGGCCTTGCCCAACCTGCCCGACACCGTGGGTCTGGCGTTAATCGATCGCCTGTCGGCCAGCGGCAAACTCAGCAATAACCGGGGCTGGTTGCATCTCGAGGGCTTCAGTATTGCGTTTGAGCCGGACGAAGCCGCGCTCTGGCAGCAGTGCGAGCCGCTGTTTGCCCACAATGCCTGGTGGGTCAGGGATCTGGCGACAACGCTTGCCGTGAACGAAGAACGGATGCGACAGGTGCTGCGCAAAGCGGCCCAGGCCGGTTACATCACCGCCATTGTGACAGACCGCTATTTGCTCAGCGAACAGATGAAGGCACTGGCCGATATGATCCGCCAGCGTGATGCTGAAGGACATTCCACCAGCGCGGCAGATTTCCGTGACAGTCTGGGCGTCGGCCGCAAGCTGGCCGTACAGATTCTGGAGTTTTTTGACCGCAGCGGCTTTACCCGTCGCAAGGGCAACGACCACTTACTCAGGGATGCCGGGATGTTCCTTTAATGAAAACATTGCACGTTCTGAAGCACTATTATCACGCCCGCCCACGCCTGCTGGCGGCCTTTGTGCTGGCCGTGGTGTGCTTTTTCTTTTTACCGGGGCAGCAGCCGCTGGTGCAAAGGCTGTTGGTCAGCTGGAACGTGCTCGCCTGGCTGTATCTGCTGTTCCTCTGGTGGCTGCTGTTAAGAACGCCAACCGATCGGATTGCCCCTATCGCCCGCGAACAGGATGAAAGCGCCGGCACCGTGCTGGCACTGGTGTGCCTGACCTGTCTGGTCAGCCTGCTGACCATTTTGTTTGAGCTGACCGCCGTCAAACATCTGCCGCAGGCGCAGCAGGCCGGACATATTGCCCTGACCGCCGCCACGCTGGTGGTCTCCTGGTCGCTGTTGCCGACCGCGTTTGCCATGCACTATGCCCACATGTATTACCAGCAAGAGGGGCAAGGCGAAAAGACGCTGTTGTTCCCCGAAAAACCCGAGCAGCCAGGCTACTGGGATTTTATCTACTACTCCTTCACCATCGCGGTGGCTGCGCAGACGGCGGATGTGTCTACCGGCAACACCGCGGTCAGGCGCATCACCACGCTGCAGGCGGTGCTGTCGTTCTTATTCAATCTGGCCATTCTGGGCCTGTCGATCAACGTCGCCGCAGGCTTGCTTAGCTGACCATTTACATTCAGAAGCGCGCGCTGACGCCGAGGTTATACATAAACTGTTCCCCGGAACTCAGCCCGCCGGTCTGGGACACCGAGGCAAAGGCCGCTACCGAGTCACCCAGCGGCATATGGGCACCGACGGTGACATCGACCCAGTTGCTGTCCTGCTCTGCCGTATCACGGGTAAACGAGGTCTGGGTGGATTTCAGGCCGCCGCCTGCCCGCCAGACGTTATCGCCAAACTGGTGGTTATAACTGACCTCCGCCCAGGGGTTCAGCCAGCCCAGTTGGGAATCGACCCGCCAGCCCAGCGCACCAATCTGCGAATGGTAGTTTTGGTCATCAAAGCGCATGGCGGTGCTGCTGTCGCCCTGCTCCTGGTAGCCGTCCACCGAGCTGTAATCCAGTGCGTATTGCGCCACCGGGCCGGTGGTCAGCAGCGTGCCGACCGGGAAGTCCCAGCCGGTGGTGACTCGCGCCCCGACCTGGGTACCGTTGGTTTCACCGCTTTCGGTTCGCGTGGCGGGCCCCAGCGTCAGGCGACGCTTGATGCTGTCGTAACTGGCCGAGGCATAGTGCGCGTCGGTATTCACCCAGCCGTTATCGAAGAACGACAGCTCGCTGTAAGCCGAGATCAGCCAGCCACGCATCTTGTACTGATAATCTGGCGTTGGTTGCTGCGAATCGTCAGAGCCGGACAACAGCGCACCCACCAGCAAATTGTCAGTCAGCTTGTAGTCCACGCCCAACGTCAGATTATGCGTGGTGGCATCGCCATCCCCGGCAGCGAGGTTGCCGGAATAATCATTATGTTGTCCGGCATAGCCGCCATACAGGCTGAACGAGCCCTGCGGATACGCGCCGTGGCGCTGCTGTTGCAGATGGCTGTCGAGGGTGGCGCGCGCATCGCGGGACATCGCCAGCGTCGCCTGATTCAGCGCCACCACCTGCGCAGGCGCGTCCAGCACCGACTGGATGTAATCGGCAATCAGCAAATGGGTGGCAGGACTGGGGTGCAGACGGTCAGCAAACAGAAACGCCTGCTGGCTGGAGAAGCCCGGCGTTGAGGAGCTGCACACCGCCGCCGACACGCCCGGCGGACAGGCCATGCCGGCGGTATTACTCAGGCCATAATGCGCCGGATCGGCCAGCACTTCGTTAAACAGGCCGTTAATATCGACCCGGACAATGTTGCCGCCCAGGCGGGCCAGCTGCGCATCTTCCTGCTGGTTATAGCTGTCGGTTAACGCGCTGGCTTGGGCGCTGAGCGTTTGCCAGGCATCATAAAGCTGGTCGGCGATCGCGTCCTGCAACACGCTGACGGTGGTGAGCTGTCCGGCCGCCGCGGTCAGCGCCTGCCTGATCGCCTGATTGCGGGCCTCCGGGTTCAGGGTGGTCTGGCTATTCAGCGAGGCAAACGCGGCGGTCAGCGCCGAACTGGCGACGGGGGCAAGCCCGGTCTGGATCACCGCTTCCAGCAGCGCCGGCGTGGCGCCAATATTGGGCACGGTGGGCACAATGACCGTATTGGCCCCTGCCGTCAGCAGCGCATGAACCTGATTGGCCGCCGCAAACGCACTGGTACTGACAATACCGTTCGCCGCGATGGGATTGAGCGCCGCGGCCGCCAGATCGTTGCCGCCGACCCAGTGGACATACAGGCCATCCGCATCGGCCCGGCCGCCGTTGGCGGCGAGGTATGTCTGCACCTGATCGGCGGTATTATCGACCGGATTAAGCGCCGCCACCGCCACCGCATCACCCGCGGCGTAGTTGGTCCCGCCGCGATCGGAAGGGCGCAGAGATTGATTAATTTTGGCCGCCAGGACATCGTCGTACAGCGGATGCTGGCTGCCATCCCAGGTGTAACGGCCATTGTTGCCGCTGTCACTCAGGCTGTCGCCAAAGACATAAATCTGATCCCAGCTGAAGGCCGGGCTGCTTGCACAGAGATAACACGCCATCGACACTGCCCCAAAGGCCAGATAGCGTGTGCCATACCGTTTCTTTGACATGAAATGACTCCAGAAAAGAGCCTAAAATCGATAAGAGTGCGCGTATTATTGAATTTATTTACTGGTCAACCTGTCACTAACTATTGCCTGGAACGCGATAACGTCAAGGCAGCGGTGATTATTTTTCGGTCAACTTCATAAGGAAATTTAACCATGCAGCGATGCGGCTGGGTTTCACAGGATCCGATCTATCTCGCTTACCACGATACCGAATGGGGTGTGCCAATCACCGACGGGCGGGCGCTGTTTGAAATGCTCTGTCTGGAAGGGCAAATGGCCGGACTTTCGTGGCTGACGGTGTTGAAAAAGCGCGAAAATTACCGCAACGCCTTCCATCAGTTTGATCCGCAGGCGGTGGCGCTGATGAATGAGGACGACATTGAACGCCTGATGCAGGACAGCGGCATCATTCGCCACCGCGGCAAAATCGCGGCGATTATTGCCAATGCCCGCGCGCTGCTGGCGATGGAAGCCCGGGGCGAACCGTTTAACACCTTTATCTGGGATTTTGTCGATAACGCGCCGCAAATTCACCGACATGCCGATTATCGCACCGCACCGACCTTCAGCCCGGTGTCTGACGCGCTTTCAAAGACCCTCAAAAAGAAAGGTTTTAAATTCGTTGGTACCACCACCTGTTATTCATTTATGCAGGCCTGCGGGCTGATTAACGATCATGTCACCGGCTGTTTTTGTCACCCGGATAATCTGAAGTAGCGTCTCTTTACACTTTAAGACCAAAGCACCGTTATTTTTTGGAAATTCCTCGGCATAATCGGCGCTTTACGGGCAAATTTGCCCGCCGTTGCTATTGAGAAGGAATCCCAATGAAGAAGCGTTTTACGACTCTTGCTCTGGTTTTGAGCGGTACGATCGCCCTGTCAGCCTGTACGACTAACCCGTACACCGGCGAGCGCGAAGCAGGTAAATCAGGTATTGGTGCCGGCCTGGGGGCCGCTGTGGGTGCCGGCGTCGGCATGCTGTCATCCTCGAAAAAGGATCGCGGCAAGGGTG
>LIDZ01001516.1_pt8 | contig 19500 bp, 24 predicted proteins | sample 644651 | NCBI WGS metagenome assembly LIDZ01 (sample SAMN03856242, study PRJNA289617) | food metagenome | isolation source: wine grapes on drying loft during traditional withering process | host: Vitis vinifera cv. Corvina | place: Italy: Gargagnago di S. Ambrogio di Valpolicella | collected 2014-01 | reverse complement strand
CCTGGTCATAAACATGCCTCATTGTATGATGTTAATAAAATTGAACCAGATATTCATAATTATATCAAAAGCTTGGGTATATCAATTAATTTAATTAAAAGAGTAATAGATGTAAAGAAGCATGAAAATAAAATAGATGGGATATACCTTTCAGATGGTACTTATGTCAGTGGAGATGTGTTTATTGAAACTACTGGTTCCACTGGACCAATGGGCAATTGTTTGCGCTATGGCAATGGTTGTTCCATGTGCATATTACGTTGTCCATCCTTTGGCCCAAGAGTTAGCATTAGCAGTCGCGCTGGCGTTGAGGATTTACACGGAGAAAGAGATGATGGCGAACTTGGTGCTTTTAGTGGTTCTTGTAAACTTTCAAAGGATTCTTTAAGTGATGATATAATAAGGGAATTAGATGAAAAAGGTGTGGTAGTACTTAAAGTGCCTGAAGAAGACATAAATATGGATAAACTTAAATTAAAGGTTTGTCAGCAATATGCCCTAAAAGAATTTGCAGAAAACGTAATTCTCCTTGACACTGGTCATGCAAAACTTATGACCACTTTTTATCCACTACAAAAACTCAGGAAGATTCCCGGCCTTGAAAAAGCTAAATTTATTGATCCTTATGCTGGTGGTAAAGGAAATTCTATAAGATACCTATCAGTTGCTCCAAGAACTGATGACATGAAAGTACAAGGCATTGATAACCTGTTTTGTGCTGGTGAAAAAGGTGGACTTTTTGTAGGTCATACAGAAGCAATAGTTACTGGGTCTCTTGCTGGACACAATGCAGTACGGTGTATTCTTGGCATGCCGCCACTAATTTTACCTAAATCTCTTTGCACTGGTGACATCATATCCTACGCAAATTATAAAATGATGACAACAGAAGGAAGGCGGAATAGATATACTTTTGCCGGTGCTGAGTATTTTAAACGTATGCAAAAACTTGGTTTATACACTACTGACATTGATGAAATAAAGCAAAAAGTTGAAAGATTGAGTTTAACAAATATTTTACGTGAAAGATTGATATGATTTTTGAATATTCAAATCTTTAGTATTTTCTAGTAAAAAACCTATAGGCCACTTTTGAACAACGTATTTTTCTCCATACCAAAAGGCTGAAGTGTTACAGATGGTAGTCATTGTATAAAACTTATATAAGCCACAAAGTAGGGTAATATCTAACCTGCATTTGTGGCTTATATCATGTTTATTTATTTTAAATATTTATTAAGGAAATCAAACGTTTTATTCATATTATCTACGGTTTTAAATTGGCTACCACCATGACCTGCACCTTGAAATACAGTTAATGTTACATTCTGCGTACCTAAAACTTTTTCTAAATTTGCTGCAAAGTTTATAGATTGTTTTCAGATACTTTTGAATCTAGTGTGACATGTTCAATAAAAAATGGTGGGTCATCTTTTTTAATTCCACTTGCCTTATTTTCAGAATCCATTGTAGAAAAATTAATTGGTCCAAACCAATCAACAACTGCTTCTACCCTGCTTGATGTACTTAATTTTTTAAAACTCTACTGACTTTACAGCTTTGTTTTCTTGTAATATGCATAATAATTCCATATTATTAAATGATTCACTTTCTCTTATTACAATTTTCAAATCAAGTATTCCTTCTGTTTCTTTACTATTTTTTGTCATAAAATTGAGAATGGTGATTTTTTTCTCTTCAAAAATTTTTTTAATGCTACGCATAGCACCTGGTTCATCTGCAATCTGCAAACTTATCATCACCGTTACTGTGGAAGCTAAACATTTGATTTTACCATGTAACAAGATTTGTCCGAGGATAATGATAACTGTAGCTTCTAATCCTATAATATAAAGACCTGCTCCTATAGCAAGTCCTATTCCTGCTGTAGCCCAAATTCCTGCCGCTGTTGTTAGTCCTCTTATACTTTGTTTTTTCATAAAAATTATTCCTGCTCCAAGAAATCCAACGCCTGTTACAACCTGAGCTGCAATACGTGATGGGTCAAGTGATATATTTTGCCATCCAACTTGATCTTGAAAACCATATTTTGAAACAATCATTATAAGTGTTGCTCCAATAGCCACAATAAAATGTGTTCTAATTCCAGCTTCTTTCATTCTATTTTTTCGTTCATAACCAATAGCTGAGCCGCAAGCTGCAGCCATCAAAAGCCTAAATAAATATTCTAACTGTATTAACAAATTTCCTGACATAAATTCTCCTCATTATTCATTGAATTGTATTGTACCTCTTATTATACCATATAATCCTATTGGAATAATGTTTTTTCCATTTTTATTCATCTGCTTCCTATTCATATTTCTTGTTAATCTTTATACTTGTAGAAATTCTATTCCTTTGTTTTGTTCTTGAAACCACTAAATAATATAGTTAATCCACCCAATATAAATAAAGCTGCTACTATCACACTTCCATTAATCCACATAAAAATTCCACCCATTATAATAAATGCAAAAGAAATTACAGAAACAGCTCCTAAAATAAATACTGGAATCAATAACGCTTTTTCATGGTATCCAAATAAATATAATTGGAATAGACCAATTGCAACTGCTAATGGGTACACAGGCCAAGTGTCTCCCGCATATTGCCACCCGGTAAAGGTTTCAAAGAAAAATAATAAACCTATAATTGTAAGTATACCACCAGGAACCAAAATGCCTGGATTTCTTCTTTTCACAAAATAACCAACTTCAAAACACAAACCTGGTATCAATACGAATAATGGCCAAAAGTTACTTATGTTTAAAAAATTCAAATTAAATATCTTGTCTACTAATACTAAAACACCAATAATTATTAGAATTATACCAACTGTTGAACCTTTTCTCTCCATTTCTAACCTCCAAAAATAATTTTTGTTTAATGACTATTAGTTTAATGCCAAACAAGCACCATTCCATTATAATGCACAAATGCTATTTATATTAATTATACATTAATTTAGGTAAAAAAAATACACCAGCAAAGCTGATGCAAAATTAAAGATTTAAGGGGTAATCTATACGGTTAATATTACCACGCCCTTGTTACTTGTATAACAAATTTATGCTAAGTTATAGTTATTCATTAATTAGCAATACATTGTTATCTTTACTAGCTTTATATAAATAGCATGGGTTAAGTGTACAAAAAATATATGCAGTGTCTTCTTTCATATACTTAACAATTCCATAAAAACCATTCCATTCATTTCTATCTTGTAATTGAACTATACTTCCTACTTTCATCAGCTTAGCCCTCTCGTTATTTGTTTTAATATTACTACTAGGCATCTTTAAATTATTATTTTATTCTCTCTGACGTGTTGTCTTTACTTTTTTTTATTTCACTCTTCATAATCATCTTTTCTATCTTTTCATCAGACTCGCCTGCTATTTTACAAAGCGAGAATATTACCAATATGAATCCTAGACAAATAAAAACTATTAAATATTTCATTTAATCCTCCATCTTAATTTGAAATAGATCATATTATATTTATTACCAATTTATCATTTTTTTATACACATTTTTTTCTTTCTGAAATTATATTATCTTGCACCACTAATAATATATGTTATAATTAAGTATTGTTATATGATACTTTGGGGGTTTATTATAATTTAATTCGGTACAATGCGTTACTAATTCTTTAATTTTGACAGGAGGACAACATGAACAAGAATTTCAAGAACATGATAATTATTTTTTTAGGTTTCTTTTTTTTGTCACTATTTTCAAACACATTGTCACCGTTTATCACAACAATTAAAAATACTTACAATGTAACAAACAGTGTTATTGCTATGCTTCCATCAGTAGTTTACTGTGCTTCATTTATTATGAGTATAATAGGTGCTAGACTTATGCCTGCAATTGGTCTTAAGAAAGGTTTATACCTTGCTTTTTCTTTTGCGCTTTTGTCAAGTGTTGTGATTTTATTTTCACATTCATTTTACATACTTTTACTTGGTTATTTTATATCAGGACTAGCAGTTGGAATGGGAACATTGATTTTAAGCACTCTGTTATCATTACTTCCAAAGAAATACCAAAAGTTCAGTCTTGCTAATGCTTGCTTCGGTTTAGGCGGAATCATAATTCTACCTATAGACAGGTTTGTTTTAGGAAATGGTATAAATTTTAATTATACTTACTCTATTCATATAGTATTTATAGTTTTATTTTTATTCCTTGCAACTAGGATCAAGGATATATCATCCGTTGAAAATAATTCTGAAAATAAGAATGCATTTTCAATGCTTAAAAATCCTATGGTTTTACTACTTTCAATCGCAATATTTTTCTACGTTGGAGCTGAAATCTCCACAACCAATTGGACAGGAACTTTCCTAGAGAAGTCTTATGGGCTTAGTAGTGCTGAAGTTCCTAATATTCTATTAGGTTTCTGGGTTTTGTTTACTATAGGAAGAGCCTTTGGAGATAAAATTCTAGAAAAAGTAGGTCAATTGAAATTTCTTGCTATTTCGCCTATAATAACCATAGGAGGAATTTTTGTTATTCTTTCTGGTAATAGTAAAATTCAAGCACTAATCGGTATTGCTATTATTGGTATCACTATATCTTTAATATATCCAGCACTCCAAGGATATCTTATTCAACATGTTAATAAGCAATATATACCTGCTACTAATTCGATTATAACTATTTTTAATAATCTTGGAGCTACATTTTTAACTTATATAATTGGGTTTGCAGGTGAAATTAACGTTACTTATGTATTTATGATACAAATTGTATTTTACGTATATATAATAATGATTTCAGCTCATTATCTATTTCGTAAATTTAAATCACAATCAGTTTTAGATGCTAATTAATAGTCATTATAAAATTGTTTTTACTATGCTAGGCATGGAACATTTCAAAAATAAAGAATCGCTCACATTTTGAGCGATTCTTTATTTTTTATTGAAAAACCATTTTTTATTATTTATCTTACTTTTTGCCGATAAAGATGTATCATAAATAAGTTTATTCTCATTAAATAATTCTACTTTACCAAGTACGTCATGTTCTCTAACATATTTTGGAATTTGTTTCGGTATTACTACCTTTACATTGTACTTCTTACCATTTTCAAATGGTAGAATTATATCTTTATCAGTTATCAATTGTATCTTTTGTCCTAAATTTGGTACTTCAGCTATGATCTGATTTTTAGAATAAAGCTTTTTGTATGAGAAATTTTCAGATACGTATTTGTACAGTTTAGCTGTTTCCTTCCATCTTGGTGTACAATTTAACACTATGAATATAACGTCATGTCCATTAATATCCACTGATGTAACTAGACATTTTCCTGCTTTTCCTGTAGACCCAGTCTTAACACCATTTGCACCTGGCACAAGACTTAGTATTTTATTTATATTATGATAACCCCTTGAAAATCCCATACCTTTTCCATCTACGTCCTTGCAGCCAACTATCTCATTAAACAATTTGTTTTCTTTGGCTTCTGCAGTTATTAATGCTAAATCATAAGCACTGCAGTAATGGGCATCACTATCCAATCCATGTGGTGTTTCAAAATGAGTGTTAATTGCTCCTAGCCTTAAGGCATATTCATTCATTAGCTTTGCAAATCCCTGTACACTACCGCCTAAATCCTCTGCTATGGCAATTGCTGCATCATTACCGGATCTAAACATCAATCCATATAGAAGCTCTTTCATACTTATATTCTCGCCGGCTTTATACCCAACTTTAGAACCTCGAATATTTGTCGCATTCTTAGATATTGTAACCATTTTTTCGAGATTTCCATGTTTTATGGCAACAATCGCAGTCATAATTTTTGTTGTACTTGCCATTGGTATTATCATCTCTGCATTTTTTTCAAATAATACAATTTTACTTTTGCTGTCCATAGCTATTACAGCTTTGGCATCTATATTAATACCCTTTGCATAAACTACATTTGTGAATATATTAATTGTAAATAGTACAATTAATACAATAGTTATCTTTTTTTTATTAATCATAAATCCACCTCATTTCCGTGTAACTTTATTATTTGTAATAAAAAAAATTATATCCAACAGGTTTACATTTAAATTAGTAGACATAATATTTTATATGTAACCTAGCCCTATTTAATTGATTTTAAAACTATTTTTTTGGTTATAATATGTAATAGTTCGTATAATTTGGAGGAATTTTATGCTTGTTGTTTTGATTTTGTTTATATTAATCTTTTTTTTACCTATACCCTTGCATTTTCAAATACATTATTATGATAACAGTATACATTTATTCCTTTATGGAAGAAAAATCACCTTTAAGAAAAGGTTAGCCCAAAAAGTTAAACATAATGTAAAAAGTCAAGATATTATAGGTAAGATGAATTATTATTCAACTTTTTTTAAAAATACTGTTATTAGATTAGAACATTACCCTCTGAAGCCCAAGCTAAATCTAACATACATCCTTAGGTTTGGATTTGAGGATGCCGAAGAAACTGCTATAGTTTTTGGATTACTTAATAATTTGCCATCTTTAATTTATCTTATGGTAAATAGATTGTTTATTGTTAAAAATTATAATTTTGCCATAACACCTGATTTTAAAAATAAGTGTGTAGATTTGAATATTAAAAGTATATTAAAAATAAGTATAGCAAACACTATATATATAGTAATATTAATCCTTTTTCAGTTACTTAAAGATACAAAAATTAGAACTAAGCTTAACTTAGCATACAAGGAGGAATAATTATGGAAAGCCACCCAATTGAGAAATTAATGACTAGTACTATGGAAAACATTCGTGATATGATTGATGTAAATACTATTATCGGAGATCCTATTGAATCTAAGGATGGAACACTAATACTTCCAATTTCAAAGGTTTCCTTTGGCTTTGCTTCAGGTGGAACTGAATTTTCAAATATGAAACATCATGAAAATAAAGAGAACAAAGAAGATAAGGAAGATAAATTTCCTTTTGGAGGAGGTTCTGGCGCTGGCGTCTCAGTTAAACCGGTTGCATTTTTAGTTATAAAAAAGGATTCAGTAAAACTACTCTCTGTAGATTCTAACAACAGTTATGATAAGCTCATTGATACTTTTCCACAGATTATGGAGTTTATAAAAGATTCTTTAGAAAAACATAATGATAAACCGGCTCCTGAAAACAAAGATGAAGTTAAAAATGCAGCAGAAAAGTTTAAAACAGAGTAAAAACTCTACTAATAAGAAAGACCTAACACACATTGATTGTTTAATAATCAAATAAATGTTAGGTCTTTCTTTCACATCTGAAACAAAATGCACTAGAATAGTGACATGTTATTTTTTGATGATACCTTATTCAATATCTGGAGCCACCTCTTCATTCTCACGAAGATCGTTTAAAATACTATCAAGTCCAGGTAGTTCCTTTAAATTGCTTAAATCAAAATATCTTAAAAACTCTTCAGTAGTGCTATAAAGTATTGGCCTTCCAGGCGCTTCCAGCCTTCCACACTCTTTTATAAGATTTTTTTCTTGAAGCGAAAGTATTACTCTATCAGATTTAACTCCCCTTATTTCATCAATTTGAATCCTTGTAACTGGCTGTTTATATGTTATTATAGCTAAAGACTCAAGAGCCGCTTGTGATAATGATTGCCTATTATTTGTCTTTAATATCCTCTGCACATAAATACTATTTTCAGATTTTGTAACAAGCTGATATTCGTCATTAATACAAATAAGCTTAATTCCTCTCTCCTCATTTACATATGTAAGAGTCATTTTACTTAGCAACTCACTTGTGTAATTAGGCTGACAATCTATTATAGATGCTATATTTTTAAGTTTTAATGGTTCCCCACTTACAAATAATAGTGATTCAATTATTGAAAAATATTTTGACATTCTTTTTTCCTCATCATTCTCTGGTTTGCTATCATTAATTTTCGACATCCTCTAAAATCCTCTCTATAAAAATTTCTCTAAAATTCAATTGTTGAATTACTTTCACATCTCTTAATTTTATTAATTCTAATAGGGCTAGAAATGTAACCACTACTTCAATTTTACTTGCACATTGATACCTTATTTTAGAAAAATATATTCTATTCTTTGAGTCAAAATATAATAATAATTCTTCCATTTTATCTTCAACTCTAAATTTATCAATTGATATTTGATCTGGTATAACATTTTCAGTATTCATTTTATTTAAAAATATATTCATAAGCTTATAGTATAAATTAAATAAATCTAACATTGTAATGCCCTTTATCAAATCTATCTCAAAATTTTCATTACCGTTTGAATCATCTATGATTTCAGGTTTTTTTGTATATACAGTACCTGTTTCTATTTCCCTTTCCTTAAGGATACTAGCTACCTGCTTGTACTTTTTATACTCTAAAAGTTTAGATACAAGTTCCATCCTTGGATCCTTTTCTTCTTCCTCATCACCTTCATTTTTACTCTTAGGAAGCAAAAGTTTCGACTTAATTTCTAGCAAGTTTGCTGCTATTACAATAAATTCAGAAGCTACTTCTAAATCGATTTTTTTCATAATTTTGATATGTTCTAAATATTGTGATGTAATATCATAAATTTTTATATCATATATGTCCATTTTATTTTTCTTAATTAAATGTAACAATAAATCAAATGGTCCCTCAAAATTTTCTATTTTAATATTTAACGGCATAAAATCTCTCCTAAAACTATTTGTAATTAGTAAAAGTCTATATACATTTTAACATATATATAGACTCAAATACAAAAGACACCATCAAAAAAAATAGTAAGTTAATATTCTGCAATATTGGACTTTTTATTTTTTTATGGTGCCTAAGATTTATATCGCGTTATCGAACACACGTCCCATATTGTATTTAAAATACTCAAAAATCCCTTCTTTTTTAACATCTCTATCACAATAAAGCTGTACTTTACCGCATAATTTGCCATCTTGGTAGAATTCGCAAAAACCTATTGGTGAATCTTTTTTAAATCCATGTTTATTTTCAAAATAGGTACACTTGTGATCTACCTTTACGTTATTTCCCTTTTCAACAACTAAATTTAGATCCTCATGGGATTTTGCCAAAAAGAATTTATCTCCTTTTTTATTCAAATTCACTTTTTCAATAGGACTATTTTTTTCAACTATTTTTTTGTTTTCAAACTTTGAAAAGCCATAAGTCATAAGTTCTCCTGCATCCCTATTCCTAACTTTATACGTAGGTGCACCCATAATAACTGCTATTACCCTAACTCCATCCTTAACTGCTGTTGCTGAGATGCAATACTTAGCTTCTTCAGTGAAACCAGTTTTTAAACCATCACAACCTTTATAAAACCTAACAAGTTTGTTATGGTTTACAAGACCAATAGGAGTCTTCCTGCCTTCACTTATTGTTTCCATATATGTTCCTGAGTACTTTAAAATTTGTGGATGTTTTAATAATTCCTGTGACATAATGGCAATATCGAAGGCACTTGAATAATGCTCTTTTGCGCTAAGACCAGTGCAATTTACAAAATGTGTATCCTTCATGCCAAGTTCCTTGGCCCTTTCATTCATCATGGTAGCAAAATTTTCCTGACTTCCACCCAAATACTCAGAGATAGCCACTGCGGCATCATTTCCTGATGCAATTGCTATTCCTTTTAAAAGTTCCTCAACTGTTCTTATTTCTCCAGTTTCTAATATCATGGAACTTCCACCCATTTTTTTAGCATTTTCACTAACTGTAACTTTGTCACTTAATTTTATCTTTTTACTGTCAATTTTCTCCATGGTGATAAGCATAGTCATTATTTTTGTAACTGACGCTGGCGCAAATTTTTCATGAGAATTTTTTTCATAAATCACTTTCCCTGTAGTAGGTTCAATTAATAATGCAGACTTAGCATCTACATTAAGACCAGATGTTTCTTCACCTTTTTTATTGTTTTCTCCAAGTTCTGCTGCCCTTGGTGAAGTACTAATAAAAAGGCTGAATATTAAAAATAAGCATATTACATTGCAAAATACTTTACTCTTACTAATCATAAGTGAATCACCTTCTCCAATATATTTTACAAGTTTATTTTTACCCAGCTTGCTCAATATTATCACTTAATTAAGTAAAAATAGCACTATAATCTCCTATTAATTTTTAGCATATTTATAAATATAACGTAAAAAAAGTGCTATTAATTAGCACTTTTTTTTTACACTTTTCCATGTATCATAGATTCATATGCATGTTTTTTTTATTTAGTTTGTCCTTGTTAATTTGCAAACATACCTTTTATATTTTAGAATCTATTACATCTTTCCAACTATATTTATAACAAAAGTTTCAAATTTATCTTTAACCGTATTTGAAGTTTCAATAACCTCAGCATGATTTAATGGTTTATCATTAATACCAGCTGCCATATTTGTTATACATGATATTCCCAGTACTTTTATATTGCAATGTCTAGCAGCTATAACCTCTGGAACAGTAGACATACCAACAGCATCTCCACCAAGTATTCTTGCCATTCTTATTTCAGCTGGTGTTTCATAATTAGGTCCTGTCATCATTAAATATACCCCTTCTTTTACCCCGATTCCATGTCCTGCAGAAATTTCTTTTGCCAGAGTAATCAAATCCTTATCATAAGAAACTGACATATCAGGAAACCTTGGTCCAATTTTTTCGTCATTTTTTCCAATAAGAGGATTATTAAATGTTAGATTTATATGATCATTTATTATCATCAAATCACCAGGTACAAAGCTTTTGTTTATTCCACCAGCGGCATTTGTTACGATTAGTTTCTTAACACCTAAATTTTTCATTATATATACTGGTAGAGCCAATAGTTCCATTGGATTTCCTTCATAATAATGAAATCTACCTTGCATCATTATTACATTTTTCCCGTTAAGCTGGCCACAAACAAACTGCCCAGCATGACCTTTAACCGTCGCCTTTGGCATATTCGGAACATCACTGTATTTTATTATAATCTTTTTTTCTAAAAAATCTGCTAATTCTCCTAGCCCTGAGCCTAAGATTATACCTATTTCCGGTAGCTTATTAAGCTTTGATTTAACATATTCTGAGCTCTCCATGATCTTTGATAATTCCATTAAAATTCCTCCTTTCTCTGTTTATATCATTTCTTCATAAAAACTTGTTCCCGGTAAATCATTTTTTATGTTAAGCACATCCAAAATTGTTTTGCCAATATCACAGAAACAACTCCGCACACCTATATCTACTCCACCTTTTAATTTTTCCCCATAAACCACTACTGGTATATATTCTCTTGAATGATCAGTACTTTCAGTTGTTGGATCGCAACCATGATCCGCTGTGATAATAAGTACATCATCACTTCCCAAAAGTGAAATGATTTCTGGAAGCCTTTTATCAAATTCTATTAATGCATTTGCATAACCTTTTACGTCGTTTCTATGGCCAAATAGCATGTCGAAGTCAACTAGGTTTGTAAATATAAAACCATTCTTTTCCATCTTCATATAATCTAAGGTTTTATCTACTCCATCCATATTATTTTTAATATGTACTGCTTCTGTTACACCTTTTCCACTGAAGATATCCTCTATTTTCCCAACAGCCATGACATTAAGATCAGCTTCTTTTACATATTCCAAAATTGTTTTACCAAACGGCTCCAATGCGAAATCACGTCTGTTAGATGTTCGTGTGTAATTCCCATTTTTTCCAACAAACGGTCTTGCTATAACTCTTCCTACCGTTCTTTCTCCAACTAACATTGCCCTAGCTATTTTACACATTTCATATAATTTTTCTAATGGAATTACATCCTCATGAGCAGCAATTTGAAACACACTATCAGCCGATGTATAAATAATGGGACATCCTGTTTTTACATGTTCATCTCCAAGTTCCTTTATTATTTCAGTACCTGAAGCAACTTTATTTCCTATTATCTTTCCGCCTATTTTTCCTTCAAATTCTTTAATTATATCCTCCGAGAACCCTTTAGGAAATGTCTTAAGTGGCTTATCTAATATAATTCCGGACATTTCCCAATGTCCAGTAACTGTATCCTTACCTTTAGATATTTCTGCACACTTGCCAAAATCACCTATAGGATTTTTTACTTTTTTAATTCCTTTAATTCCTTTTATATTTCCAAGTCCCAAAACTTCTAAATTAGGCAAACTTAATCCACCCATTCGTTTTGAAATATTTCCTATAGTATTGCTTCCCTCATCATTATATAAATTTGCATCTGGCATTTCGCCTATACCAACACTGTCTAGTACAATTAATATTACTCTTTTCATAACTATTACCTGCCTTCCTATACCGATGTTAAAAACGGAACCTTACTCTTTTTTTTAGGCTCTGGGATGATATTTTTTATATATTTCTGCTATCTTACTTTTTTTAGAAATACCTGCATATATTTGTGTAGTGGTTAAATTAGTATGCCCTAATAGCTCCTGAATTGTTTTAATATCCGCTCCATTTTGCAAAAGATGAACCGCAAAAGAATGTCTTAGTGTGTATGCATTAATAGTTTTGTCAATATTAGATTCCTCTGCATACTTTTTGACAATTTTCCAAAATCCTTGTCTCGTCATTTTGTTTCCTTGAAGATTAACATATAAATAATCCAAATTATTTACATTAATCTCAGATCTTATTTTTAGATATTCATTTAACCATTTCAAAGCAAAAGATCCAAAAGGTATAATCCTTTCCTTATCTTTCATCCCCGTACATTTTATGTATGAGAGTTTTAAATTTACATCATAAATTTCTAAATCCATAAGTTCTGTTACCTTCATACCTGTGGCATACATTACCTCTAACATTGATTTATCTCTTATTCCTTTATTAGTTGTAATATCCGGCATATCCAATAATTGATCTACCTCATCTATCTTCAAAATAGTAGGTAAACTTCTCTTTATCCTTGGTAACTTGTAGCTTTCAACTGGATTTCTATCAATTTTACCTGAATTTACTAAATATTTGTAAAAATTACGAATGGACACAATATTTCGTGTAATAGACGAATTTGCTTTACCATTTTTAATCATTTCCTGTGCATATGACATCATGGTTACTGAATCTATTTGTTCAATTTCCTCATTCCTGTCTCGCACAAACTTTTCAAACCTCTCAATGTCTCTTTTGTAAGCTTCTAATGTATTTTTACTTAAATTTTTTTTCTTAATATCCCTAAAATAATTTTGCAATAAGCCATCCATTAAACTCTCCTAGCTATCTATTGACAGATTGTCAATTTAAATAAATAAATGAAATTATAAATAATGTGTTTGTTAGTACTATATATATTATATACCAAAATACTGTTGTTATGAAGTTTTGACTTACCAATAGAAATATCAATAGTATAATCTATTAGTTTGGGAAATATCAGTCCAAAAAAAATTAGAATTAAGACACACTTCAAAAATAATATTAAAATTCTATATGTATCAGCGTTTTTAATCAAAATTAATTTTAGACCTCCTAAGTCATTGCTCTAATTATACTAGGTGTGATATAAGTTTCAAAGAAAAAACCTGTAAACATGAAAATGCTAATTGTTACAAATACCAAAGTATATGATATTATTTTTGATGATACGTTTTTTGTCCAGTTCTTTTTTACATTATCCTTGATAAGCATAAATGAAAATTCCATGGCTAGAACTGAAGTAATCATAATACACGGAATATAAATAATATTCTGTGGAATTATAGAAAAAAGAGCCATCCATATTCCCTTAACTCCTAGACCATTCACAAAAAAAGTAACAGTGAATCCTAGTGTAAAACCTTTAAGTACATCTAGCACCAGGATTATAGGAATACCAATCATAGTTAATCCTAAAAACCACATTAAAGCTATAAGTGGTATGTTACTTTTTATAGCTTCTAAAAATACTTGGTGATAATTAATGTTTTTTAAGCTATCTGACTTTACAAAAGAAGTTAAATAGGTTAAAAGATCATTTTTTTCAAAGCTGCTCATGTACTTAACAGTGTAAACTCCTAGAACTATGCCTGTACACATACAAACAGCACTTAAAACATATAACCATAAATTATTTTGAAAATGCTTTACAGTACCGTTTTTTAATGTCTCAAATTTCATCTTTCTCATTCCTCCCTTGTAAATCAAGTTATATAAATATTTATGATTACAAAGGGAGGATTATTCCAAATTAGATATACATAAAACAGCTAATAGTTTTTGCATCTATTATCTGTCCCGTTTTTATCATTTCTTTAATATTCTTAATTTTTACTTCTTTAACATTTAAAAACTCATCATCATCTCCGCCAATTTTACCTGCATAAAGATTTTCAGCCTTGTATAAATATATATATTCATTACAAAAACCTGGTGAAGTTACTATTTTGCCTAAATATTCAAATGACTTGGCTTTATATCCAGTTTCTTCTTCTAATTCTCGTTTTCCACACTCTGAGGTATCTTCATTTTTTTCTAATTTTCCAGCTGGAAGCTCTAATAAAACTTTTTCAACAGGTTTTCTATATTGCTCAACCATTAATATAGTTTCACTGTCTTTATATGCCAAAATTGCAACTCCACCGGGATGAGTTATAACTTCCCTATCTGCAAATTTACCATTCTGCAGTTTAACCTTATGTAAATACAACTCTATAATTTTGCCTTCATATATCTTTTTTTTATTCACTGTTTCTTCTCCAAAGTTCACCATAAATTCCTCCTATTCATGAATTATAGTTCTGCATATTAGATATGCTGTATGTTAAACCTAATTTTAATATGTAGTAATATAATTGTCAAACATAACAAAAAACTTTACTAAAATTATTAGTAAAGTTTTTTGTTATTTATATTTAAATTTAATTTACTCTTCTTGCTCCACAATAACCATACATATTGGATAATGGTCCAACATATATACTTGCTCCTGTATGAGGTGCTTGAACTATAAGTCCATTTCCTACATACATTGCAACATGACCAGGTCCATCTGATTGCAAATCGAAGAATACTAAATCTCCTGGTTGAAGATTTGATTCACTTACAGGGGTTCCAAAATTAAATTGAGCCTCGCTTGTCCTAGGTATTGTTACGCCAATCTGTGCATAGGCATACATCATTAAACCTGAACAATCAAATCCACTTGGAGTTGTTCCTCCCCAAACGTAAGGTAATCCAACAAAACTCTCTGCAATACCTACTGCACCGCCTGCATTTACTGATGGTATTGGTACTGGCGGCGGTGTAGATTTATGGATTGGTGCTGGTGTAACAGCGTTATTATTTGATGCTTGTCCCGCTGAACTTTTCTGTGCTGCAGCTTGATTTGCTGCTGCCTGATTTGCTGCTGCCTGAGCTGCTGCAGCTGCATCTGCAGTACTTATTTTCTTATTTAAAACATCCATCTGTGCTTTTTGACTTTCAGTTGCTGTAGTATATTGAGCTACTTCACTTTGAGACTCAGCAATCATTGGAGTTTCTTCAGCCTTCTTCTGATTTGAATCTGCAAGTTTTTTATTGCTATCTGCTTGCAATGCAGTAAGACTTTTTTCATCGGCTGAAAGCTTGTCTTTTTTAGTTTTAAGATCTTGTTCCTCTAGCTTTAATTCATTTATTATTACGTTATCTGCTTGAGTTACCTTCTCTATTATTTCTGTCTTAGACAGGAAATCACTTAAATCTTTTGAATCAAATAAAACATTTATGTACCCTTCAGCTCCATTAACATACATGGCCTTAATTCTTTTATCGTAAAGTATTTTCTCTGTTTTTATTTTGGCTTCAGAATCCTGAATATTTTTTTTAGTTTCAGCCATATTTGTTTCAGTAGTACCAATTTTAGCATTTAAACTATCAATTTGAGACATATTTTTTTCAATTTGGTCATCTATTTTCTGAATATCTGACTCTAATTGGCTTGCTTTCTTTTGCGCAGCGCTAAGATTACTTTGATTCTGATCATATTGACCCTGCGTTGAATTTAATTGATCTTTTAATGTATCAGCAAAAACCTGTGAACTCATTGAAAGTACCAATCCAAGTGCCAAAGCACTAGCTATTATGTTTTTATGCAAACTGCTCTCCCCCTGTATAATGTATTTAGATTTTATGTGAAAATTGTGACTTTACATTGGTATTAAGCCCAACCATAATAAATTATACCACTTTTTTATTACAAACTAAACATTGTAATATATTTAACAAACCAACTTACTTTATTTATTAGAGTTTTATGGTTTTCATAATTCTTTATCAATCACAATACTACCGACAATCAAATCATGTAATGCTTGTTTCTGCTTTGTAAACATTGCAACTAAACACTCCAATATACCTAAAAAAGCACCTCCCATTTCCTAATAAATACTACTGATGATTTAATATCATAATTACTCTAAAAATTAGAGAAAAAAAAGATATAACCATTTCTTATCAAACTAAAAAAGACTACATTAAAATGACATTTTATCATCTTAATGTAGTCTCTTTTAGTGTAGGATGTATTCAATCATGTGGTGCATTTTGATCAACATGTACAACGTGAGTATTTGTATTTGTTATACGATGATTTAATACCCCCGTGGATATTGTTAGTGTCAACATTAAACATCCTAATGCCATAGTTAAAGTTTTTATTAGTTTCTTTTTCATAGTAAAACCCTCCGTTTAATTTAAATTTTTTGATAATAATAAATATTTTTTACACATGTCTATCTTATTTTGATTTAAATATATAATGGATAGTTCATTGTAAATTGCTTTGAGCTTGTCATTATTTTCAGTGTTCTTTAATAACTCAATAATTTCAAGATAAACCTTCTCTAAATTATCATTATCATCTATTTTATCGTAAATATCTACTAATAAATAGGAACCTTTTAATAAATATTCTAAATCTTTATATTCTTTTGCACACTTTAATCCTAATTCAATGCCTTCGGTAGCTTCACTAACTAAATTTTGTTTTAACAATACCTCTGACTTTTCTATAAGTGTTGGTGCTAAATTTGTTCTATCTACTTCCCTCCTAAACTTTTCAGCCATTTCAAAGTATTTTATACTCTCTTTAAAATCGTTTTTACCAGCATATGCTCTTGCTAAATTGTTATATGCATAACCTATAAAAATATTTTTATCATCTGAAATTTTTAAGAGAACTTCTCTGTATATCTCTATCACTTTATCATAATCGCCATTAACTTCATAACAATTTGCTTTAATAACATGAGCATAGATATATAATCTATGGTTCTTTTGTTCATCACAAACAGACAAAAAATTTTCAATGGTTTCTAACGTTAAATCTATTTGATTTGTATACATATAGCTGTTTGCTAGGGAATATAACATAGATTTTTGTGTTTCAGTATCATCATATTCAAAACAATAATACTGGCTCAATTGGTAATATTCAATTGCAACAGTATATTGGAGATTTTTTGCATTGCAGACACCTAGTCGCCAGTACACATATCCCAAATACTCGTTCTTGTTGATACTCATGAATAAATCCTTAGCCTTTTTGTAATTATCGCAAGCCTTGTCATACTCTTTTTCATCATGGTAAAATTTGCCTAGCCCACAATATGCTTGAGCCTTAACTTCTACTAATTGATATTCCTTTGCTACTTGAAATATTCCATCAATAGCACCTTTAGTTATATCCTCATTTTTTAATTTATTTAAGCAATATACCTCTGCGTCTTCCTTTGGAGAACGCATTAAATACGCCTCATCAATATTTAATATGATGTTAAGTTCCTCTGCTTTTTCATTAAACCTTTCAGCTAATTTAACCGCTGTATTATACGTGACTTCCCTTCGTCCTGTTTCAATCATACTTATAAGTCCTCTAGTAACTTTTTCTGCTTGTAATTCTTCTTGTGTAAGTTTTAATTGCTCTCTTAGCTTCTTGACCTTTTCTCCTGTCGTTAAAAATTCCATTTAGACACCTCTTATACCATTTATTACATATATTATATCCCTTGTTATTACAAAAATCAACAAATATTATTTAAATGAGTTACTACCATTCACTAGTGAAAAAAATGGTATAACCCAAATTAAATTAGGTCATACCCTTAAAATTATTCCAATGTTTAATCTTCTATAATTTTTATATGTAAATCACTTATAATAGCCTTTACTTAAATGTAGGATGTTGTATTTCATAATTAAATTTATCTTTTTCTTCGTCATGAAGTCCCAAATAGTATATTTTATCTATTTGTTCATGATTAAATATGTATGTATGCTCCAAATCTATATTCCCCTCTGGAAATAAACAGGCTACATAATCCCAAATTTTATCCGTATTGCTTTCCTTTTGTTTTACACCGTATATCATTAATCTTTTTTTACCCTCTTTTAGAAGAATCACTGAACCTATTGGCAAATATTTGTCCATCTTTTATCACTCCTCCGATCATTGTTTGTAAAATAATGGAATTATCATTACTATTTCAATTATTATACAAAGTATTATAGTTATTGTGCATGTTTTTTTCATTGTTCTAATCTTTTCTTTATCTCTAGATATAACGACTGCCTTATAGCTCAAAATCATTGCTACAATAAACAAAGCTGGTATTAGAATAACCGGATTATAACTATTAAAATATTTACCAAGAATGACCAAAAGAACAGTTAAAGCAATGCAAAACATTAACCCGCCACCTATTTTAGAACCTTTATAGGCAAAGTAAATACCGCCTAATAAACACCCTATAAAACTTGCAACACCTAATGTCGCTTGTACATATATATTGCCAACCTTCATCAAAATCATTGCTAAAACTAATGCGAACATACCGATATTCCTTATAGTATTTTCATGTTTTAATTTCATATTTTTCTCCTATATACTTAATTGTCACTACCAAAGATGCCATGCCTTTTTTATTGCACCAGTTGCCCAATTTGCAGCATAGGCAACTCCAACAACTGTAGCAATAGTCGCCGCACCAACAACAATTTCAGGTGCTGCAAGTACTGTACCAACAGCCGCAACACCAGCAATAAGACCCGTACCGACACCGTACGCAGCACCAGTCATTGCTACATCAACACCAGATGCTTCAAGTTTTTCAGGCATTGTTTTATTATTTTTAAAATCATCAGCAACAGAAATTGCAGTCAATCCAACAGTCAAAACGCCAAAACCTTTAGCTACTTTTAAACCTTTGGGAAGATCCATTTCAATATCTCTAACCTCTTTAGGAATGTCCCTTAAAAAAGTTCGCCTGTAGTCATGGTTATTTTAATTTTCTAGCTATCTCATTAGCAGATGCTTTTGCAGTCGTACCAAGTACACTTTCAATATCAATAGCTATTTTTCTATCTAATGCTGATATTGCCATCGAAGCATATCTTGAACCTACAATTGTATCCCAAGTGCTGTCGTTCTCTTTGTCATAATTATCACCGTTAATCTTATTCTCATCTTTCTCATCTTCATCTTTTTCACTTTCGATCTCTCCACTTCCACCATCCAAAAACATTTC
>LIDZ01013040.1_pt1 | contig 19504 bp, 22 predicted proteins | sample 644651 | NCBI WGS metagenome assembly LIDZ01 (sample SAMN03856242, study PRJNA289617) | food metagenome | isolation source: wine grapes on drying loft during traditional withering process | host: Vitis vinifera cv. Corvina | place: Italy: Gargagnago di S. Ambrogio di Valpolicella | collected 2014-01 | reverse complement strand
GGATTTTACTTTCGTAAAATCCCACTCACTCGTTGTTCAGTTTTCAAAGATCAAGTTCTCATTTCAAGTCATCACTGTGTCTCAGCAGCGACCTTTATAATATATCACAGCACCCTTGTTTTAGTCAACCTTTTTTTAATTCCTTTTTTCGGTTAACTTCCCATTGCTTTTGGAGCAATTCGTCGTTTCAGAGGCACGAGTTATAATTTAACACATCATCTAGGAAGGAGTCAACTATAATATTCGCTACAAATTCTATAGCTCACTTTTGCAATGTATAAACAAAAAAAGAGAGTGCTCAGACTCTCCCTATCCTAAACATTTTATCTCTATTTTATTCTATCTATTAAAAGCTCGTTACTACAATGTATAACGAATAGTATGTCCATCTTCATCCGTAGAATCGGCCCAAAATGTTATTTCGCGGACTAGCGAACGGGACACCAGCTTGCGTAAGACCAGTGGCAATTCTGCTTCCAGGTGACTCAAACCCGAGTGCTGCAGCAACTCTTTTATACTCCATGGCTCTTTACGTCCGTTCAGAAGCTTAAGAAGCATAGTACAGCAATCAGCCATTTTGGACATAATTGAAAATTCGCAAGCCAGCAGCACAAGCTCTACTCTTTGCTCCAGCGTTTCTGTACTAATTGTTAATTCTTCATACAATTTATGAACCGAAGTGTTGAGACTCTTTAGCTGCTCCCAAATTGCCGGATCCGGAAAACTCCCACCTTCACCCACTTCAATACGGGCCCAATGGTATAAGGCCATTAATATACAGTTATAAGCATCCATAATGCAGCCTGCATCTAGATAGCGTTTGGACTTCACGTACATATGCAAAAAGCGGGCAAATTCCATAAAAAGCACCCGTTCTTTAAGCGGCCCGTCAAAGTGTAATATCTCCTGGCGCATATCCTTCAGTATTCCTTTAGGGTCCCAGATTAATTCACCCGCCATCAGGCTGGTTATGAGTTCATTATTATCGCCTGCCATAACAGCCCGTTCCAGAGCGGAAAGACCCACATGCAGCGTTTGCGTTCGTTTCGCACCAGCAATGGTGTGAGTGACAATGTGTTGTTGCTCCAATTCCTCGTGCAGCATTAATACCACCATATCAAATTCATGAAGAAGCACGCTTTGGTATGGTGCGTTACCATTCCGCCGCAAAGCGACAGCTCCTAGAACATTCTCATCAAACGTTTCTCCACTTAATAAGGTCAAATTGGACAGTTCCATGCTTCCCTCCATCAAATTTGGCGATTTTGCGTCCATTCAGTTATAATTCACTTAATAATATTATTCTACAAATTGATACAAATTCCTTCTGGTTAATCCAACTATATTTAGTTAGGAGTAAATACTCATGAAGTTTAAATCGGCTAAAATCAATGCTTTCCGCACATGGGGATTACTGCTTACCATGTTTGGAATGGGCCTTATGATTTTTGGGACTGCAGGTATCGTATTTTGGGGCTCGGCAGGCAAAGTATTCGCTGCGATCGGACTTGTTATCGGTCTAATCACTATGATGGCCAGTCTTGCAATTTATTTCTGGGCTGGCATGTTATCAACCAGTGCTGTACAGGTAGAGTGTCCTGAATGTCATAAGCTGACCAAAATACTAGGGAAAACCGACCGCTGTATGTTCTGTCATACCATTCTCACGCTCGATCCTGCACAGGCAAATATTACAGCAGAGCAGCTTGAAAAACAGCAGCTGAAGCATTAATACAATATCAGTCTATAACGAAATGGGCTCCCACGATGGGAGCCCATTAGTTATGTGTGCGTGAATATATTAATTCTGAATTTCTTTCAAAGCATCCCAAGCATCCGGTATGGCGAAGCTGCGGTTCCAGGCTCCGATCCCTCCAAGTCCTATAGACTGGGCCAGCACAACTCTCGCCTTAAGAGATACCTTATCCTCTATCCATATTTTACGTAGAATACCGTCTTCCTTATATTCTATATAATTCTGTCCTGTTTCCTTATCCAATGTTGGCTTAAGCTTCTTATCAGTAAGAATTTCCTGAACGGCCTTCATGCCCACAGCCTTAGAGCTTACCTTTGTCTTGCCCTTTACTTCAGTCTCCGACCAGATGCGCGTATACAATGGGACGCCGAGAATCAGCTTCTCAGGCGCTACACCATCTTCTTCTATAATACGGCTGAGGGAGCTTTCCACCCAAGGTAGTGAAGCCACTGAGCCCGCAATAGGACTTGCTGCCCAGTGTTCATCGTAGGCCATGACAATTAGAAAATCCGTCACTGTTGCTAATGCTCTCCGGTCAAGAAATAAGGACCACATCTCACTATTGGATTTAGGCGTAACATCCATTGAGACGATTAAATTCTTAGCCTGAGCCATGGGTTTCAATTCCCGCATAAACTGCGTAACATTCTCTCCATCTTTGGTGTACACATTCTCAAAATCAATATTAATACCATCCAGTTCGTATAAATCAGCGTACTTCAGCATCTGAACGATTGTGTTCATCCGATTCTCATAGCTGGATAACGCACCAGTAGTCAAATCGGATTCAAAACTATTGCTCAATAAGCCCCATACCTCCATACCTTGGTTATGAGCCCACTTTACATAGGCAGTATCGCCCTTGCTCCGTACATTCCCCTTAACATCAATAATGCTGAACCAGGTTGGGCTAACGACATTCACCCCTGGCAGCTTCCCTATTGAATCCGGATCAGGCTTGCGTTCATAGACAGCCTCGAAGAACAGGTTAACCGCCTTCCCCTTCCAGCTCCGTTCAGCCCTTGTTGGGGTGGAAGGCTTCTGTTCCACAGTTTTTTGACCATCAAGGGCTATCGAGCTTGCCTTGACATACCCTGTATAGCCATTGTTCATCTGCACATACAACCAGTCCTTATTATCCCCGTTCCAGATTCTCACAACTGCTCCCGGAGACATATCAGCTACTATTGGCGCATGGATCGATGCCTCACTGCGCAAAGCTTTCGCCTTGTCGCCCTTCTCTCCCTTTACCTTACCAAGCGGCACAGACTCTCCAGCGGTCATTAGGAGAACAGCACCTGTTTCTGTATCTTCTTGCACCTCGAACCCATACAGGCCCTGCAAGGTGTCTGCAGGAAGATACGTTACAGCACCCTTTTCTTCAGGAGCAAGACGCAGTTGCAGTGGTTTATTGTTCAGGCTCGCATCTTTCGAATCCGCCTGCATATACAACAGACTGGTATCTGTTGATAGAATGACAGATTTGGTTTCCTCTTCATAACGAATAGATGTATCCACATATTTCTGCAATAGCGGTAGCGGTAAAAGCAAGCTATCCCCTGTACCCGAGGCTGAAAACCCTGTAAGTTCCCCTTTTACAAAGATAGGCTGTTCCAAACCTTTCCAATCGGGGTCAATATGCAGTCGGTTTGGCAACACGTAAAAGACAATCCAGTAAGCTGCGGCTGCAACGATCAAAAGTCCAAGCAGGCGGCGAAAAAGACGTCCGCGCTTGTTGACACGTCTTTGTCTCTGTCTTCTGTTCAAGATATATATCCTCCAGATCGTAGCTGAATTTAAAATAGTAAGGGCATTTGCCGACCTTAAGTATACGCTTGTACAACCTGTTTGGTTTCGCATAACCCAAATCATTGGCAGTTAACTCTCAGCAAAAGCTGTGATCAAAACATAAATAACGTGAGTCCTCCGTCTTCGGATTCCGCACGTTATTAATGTTGAACCATATGTCTTACAGCCCTCTTAATGCTGCTTATCTCTGCAAGACTTACATACTCCGTAAAGTTCCATACGTAACCCATTAATCTTAAAGCCTGTGGCCTGCTCCGCACGAAGCTCAACATCATGAAGCGATGGATAGCTGAAATCTTCAATCTTACCGCACACCTGGCAGAGCACATGATAATGATCAGACACATTGGCATCGAAACGACTGGAGTTATCACCGTAGCTCAACTCGCGGACCATACCGGCTTCCATGAACATTTTTAGGTTGTTGTATACGGTTGCTACGCTCATACTCGGGAACTTCGGCTCTAACGCCCGGTAAATATCATCCGCCGTGGGATGATTCATAGCTTCCATTAAATAAGTAAGAATCGCATGACGCTGGGGCGTAATACGGACACCGGTTGTCTTCAATTGTTCCAGAGCATGTTGTACGCCACTACCCATCAATGCCACCGCCTTCTTTTAGAAAACATAATATTAACTCTACTTTTAATTGTAAGACCGGTCTTTGAACGTTGTCAACGAGGACCGTACATTATATTCATTATTATATAATAAAAATTACTTATTTCAATATTTCATCACATTTAAACTACTATTTCCTTCGATATGGACTTTGTGCTCTCCATTTCCAGCTTCCCCGGAGATCGTCTTTTTATCAATAAGCAGTCCTGGGTAATCCGAAACGATATCGCCATATCCACTGGAGCCTTCCACCTTATAATCTCCAACCAAAGGTAAAAAGACGCTGATATCGCCAACCGCACTGTAAATATCCCAATCTCCTCCAAGTAAATCCGAGCGCACATTAATTCCGCCATTCAGCGATTCCGCTTGCAGATTCGTTTTGGCTCCAACGACCTCCAAATTGCCATTCTTACTGGAAATATCCACTTTATCCCCATTATTGATTGCACTTATATTACCAACAGCTGTCGACAACTTGAGGACCCCCGTTACATCCCAGGCATTCATATCGCCACCACTCGTTGAAAGGTCAATACTTCCTTGAACCCCTCTGGCCCGAACAGCACCGTTTAATGTTTTTCCTTTAACCTCACCTAATATGCGATGTAGAATAAGCTGCCCATTTCCGGTTTCCAGTGAGATATTCGCAATTGCTTCCACGTTTTGCAAGGTAATACCACCATTCATGGTCCTAATCTCCAGATTAAATCGACGGTCCTCCGGAAGAGAAATATCCAAATTCATGCGTGGCTGGCGTTTGCCGGAATCCCCGTATGCCTTGCCCTGGGGGGTAATCTTGATGGTTGATCCCGGTGTAACATCGACAAAGGACTGGTCAGAGATCGCTTCAGCCATAACTCCCGTTAGTTGATCGACCCAAACTGTAGTCACGATCTCAATATCCTCTACCGGAGCACGATGCACTAAAATATCACCGTTGATGCCATCGATCGATATTTTGGCCGTATCCAGTTCAACAGGAATAATTAATGGTGCTTTCTGAAACTTACTGCCTTCCGCCTCACCGTAATCAACTGCTGCTGCGGTCAGATTTAAACTGACTCGATTCCACAAATGCAAGTAATGTTCTTGCTCCGCAACAATAAATATGCTGGCAGCTAAAAGAATGGCGGATAGCAATCCGCGCAAATCCAGCCTGGTTCTGGCTCCTATTACGCCCGAACTCGAACGGCGGCGGTTGAAGAAAAACATTAGCAGGTACTCGATTCCCCACAGCACAGGTATAGCTGGCCACCACTTCAGAAGAAGTAGCATAGAATCTGTTCCCTGTCTCCAGTCCAGATATAAGGGAACCCCCACACCCATAAGCAGCAGGGATGCCGTATATCTTCCGACCCGACGATTACGGCGTTCGGAATTCTTATGCCGGAGGAATCCTCTGGCAATCTCTCTAGCACCAAGCAGTAAACCAAAACATACTAAAGCTGCCGCAGTTGCCGCTTCTGCATAATGCTCAATAAAGAACTTTAGCCAGTCTGGCTTTGTTCGAAAAAGAAAGAGCAGAACTCCTCCTAGCAGCAGCATCAGCCCAAACGAAATGCCCGGTTCGCTAACCAATCTACGCCGTTTAGTATCCGTCTTATTTTCTAACAAAATTTCAGGATCTTGATCCTCAGGGAAACGAAGAATCCGATCTGCGGACTGCAGCACGTCGAACACATTGTAGAAATATAGTGCCGGAATCAGCAGTGCAAGTAAAATAAGCAATGGAACATTGATCTGCATCCCTATGGAGGAGAAATAGAGTAATGCTGCGATATCCAGCAGAATAAGAAAAATAAAAGAAATCCCCTTGCGGAGAAGCCCGAAATATAAATGTCCACTTCCAGGAATGATCGCTGCCAGTAATCCGGCAATAAATTTGCGTTTGCGGGTACGTCTCTTCAGACGCGGCGGAATTAGTTGAGTTTGTGATCCGAGATCTGCAGACTCCGGCTCGACAGGATCTTGCTGATCTTCCTCTATTGGAAGCATTATGGGTTCATCTTTCATTTCAGGACTCCTCCTTTCATAAATGGGGGTATAGGCCTCGTTGTTCAATGTGTACCACTCCGATGAAATTCAATTAATTCCACCCCAGGAGCCACTTCCTCCAGTCCAACGGCAACAAATCCGTGTTTGGTGTATAAAGTAACTGCCGGGATATTCAGTTTGCCAGTAGATACTATAAACTGCTCCATTCCATCATAGAGCTTGAAGACATATTCTAAGAGGTTGCCTGCCACTCCTTTACGAAAATGTTCCGGGCCAACCATCATACGTGTAATGGTCAATTTCCCCGGCGACTCTTCCTCTGTGGCAACAGCTCCCATCAGCTCCCCGTTACTATCGAGGCAGCCATAGAAATCCTCTTTAACGTGTCTCAGCATGTCTCTGGTCTCCAGCAGCGGCGGTATCTCATGGAATCCTATAAGCTCCGCTTCCAGACGGTAGGCCTTATGCTGAAGGCTCCACAGCTCGTTAACAGTACTATCATCCTGCAAGTTTAGTTTAATAATTGTATTCATCCGCACATTCCCCTTATATGCTACGAAGAGCCTGCCGTTGCCGACAAGCCCTAAGCTTATGTTACTAAAGTATATACCCTAAAATAAAGAATTAGCTGTTTAGCACTTCAGCCAGCAACTTATTCGCAAGGCCCGGGTTAGCTTTCCCTTTACTTTCTTTCATAACCTGTCCAACTAGGAAACCAATCGCTTTCTGTTTCCCAGCCTTATAATCTTCAACTGATTGCGGATTGGCTGCTACGACCGCTTCAACAATCCCTTTGATCGCGCCCTCATCGCTGATCTGAACCAATCCCTTGTCCTCAACGATTGCCCCTGGCAGATTGCCGCTCTCCAGCATCTCCTTGAAAACAATCTTGGCAATTTTGTTACTGATCGTTCCGCTTGCAATCAGACCAATCATCTCACCCATTCCTTGGGGAGTAATCTTCACCTGCGAAAGTTCCAGATTGTTGCCATTCAGATAGGCCAGCAGTTCACCCGTAATCCAGTTAACCACAGCTTTAGCATCCTGCGTGTAAGCAAGACTTCCCTCAAAAAAATCTGCGAGCAGCTTGGAGGATGTTATTACACCCGCATCATATGCTGTGAGGCCATATTCCTCACTGTAACGAACCTGCCGCGCATCCGGAAGCTCTGGAATGGTAGCGCGTATGGATTCTTTCCAGGCATCCTCAATATGCAATACAATCAGATCCGGGTCCGGGAAATAACGATAATCATGAGCTTCTTCCTTGCCACGCATGGATAAGGTTTGGCCTCCCGCTTCATCCCAGCGGCGTGTTTCCTGTACGACAATTCCACCATCATCCAATATTTCGGCTTGGCGGATCTGTTCATATTCCAAACCGCGCAGCACGCCACGGAATGAATTCATATTCTTAAGTTCTGCACGAATACCGAACTCTTCCCGTCCTTCTGGACGCAGGCTGATGTTCGCATCGCAGCGCATCGATCCCTCTTCCATCTTGACATCGGATACGTCACAGTACTGCATAATAGCCCGAATCTTCTCCAAATAGGCACGAGCTTCTTCCGGGGAGCGCAAATCAGGCTCGGATACAATCTCAATGAGTGGAGTTCCGACTCGGTTGAAATCGACGAGCGATGCAAACCCACCGTCAACATGGGTCAGCTTACCGGCATCTTCCTCCAAATGAAGACGGGTGATACCGATTCGTTTGATTTCTCCGTTCACTTCAATATCAATCCAGCCATTCAGGCCGATGGGTTGGTCATACTGCGAAATTTGATAAGCCTTCGGCGAATCAGGATAAAAGTAATTTTTGCGGTCGAATTTACTGACGTCACCGATAGTACAATTCAGTGCCATCGCTGCTTTCATCGCATATTCTACTGCCTGGCGGTTCAGCACCGGCAGTACGCCGGGATGCCCCAGACAGACAGGACAAGTGTGTGTATTAGGTGGAGCGCCAAATTCCGTGGAGCAGCCGCAAAAAATTTTGGACTTCGTATGAAGCTCCACATGAACTTCCAGTCCGATGACCGTTTCGTATTTAGACATAAGTAATTCCATTCCCTCCTTCAATAGCTTATTACAGCTGTGGACGCTGCTTGTGGTGATCTGTATTTTGTTCAAAGGCATGCGCGACGCGCAGAACCGTGCTCTCATCAAATTCTTTACCGATAATTTGCAGACCGACAGGCAAGCCTTCAGCAAATCCGCAAGGAACACTAACGGCAGGGATACCAGCCAGGCTGACTGGAATGGTAAGAATATCGTTCAAATACATGGTCAGCGGATCTTCCGTCTGCGAACCCAGTTTGAAGGCTGTAGTTGGCGCAGTTGGCCCGATAACTACATCATATTTCTTGAATACTTCATCAAAATCCTGCTTAATTAAAGTCCGCACCTTCTGCGCTTTCAAATAATAAGCATCATAGTAACCGGAACTGAGTGCATAAGTACCCAACATAATGCGGCGTTTAACCTCTGGTCCAAAACCTTGGCTGCGAGAGTTATGGTATAAATCAAGCAGGCCACCACCATCATCTGCACGTACACCGTAACGTACGCCGTCAAAGCGAGCCAGATTGGAGGAAGCTTCCGAAGAAGAGAGTAAATAATACGCTGCTACCGCATATTCGGTATGAGGCAGAGAAACTTCTTCCCAGACCGCGCCAAGACCTTCCAGCACTTTAAGTGCAGACAGTACGGTCTCACGAACGGAAGCGTCTACTCCCTCGCCTAGGTATTCTTTCGGCACAGCGATACGCAGGCCGGAGACATCTCCGGTGAGCGCACTCAAATAATCAGGAATATTCACCTTAGCCGAGGTGGAGTCCTGGGCATCGTATCCAGCAATGGCTTGCAGCACATAAGCAGAATCTTCTACATTACGCGTAACCGGGCCAATCTGATCAAGTGAGGAAGCAAAAGCTACCAGACCGTAACGTGATACTAGTCCGTAGGTTGGCTTGAGGCCAACAACGCCGCAGTAAGAAGCAGGCTGGCGGATCGAACCGCCCGTATCGGAGCCTAAAGCAAACAGCACCTCACCAGCAGCAACTGCGGCAGCCGATCCACCACTGGAACCGCCCGGCACACGCTGCAGATCCCACGGATTGCGAACAGGTCCGAAGCTGGAGTTCTCGTTGGAGCCGCCCATAGCAAACTCATCCATATTCAGCTTGCCAATCGTTACTGCATCGGCCTGCTGCAGCTTGCTGGCAACAGTAGCATCATATACTGGCTGGAAGTTCTTCAAGAATTGGCTGGCACAAGTTGTGCGTAGTCCCTTGGTAACAATATTATCTTTAATCCCGGCAGGAAGACCAAACAGCAAACCTCGCGCGCCTCCAGAAGCCAGCTTCTCATCCAAGGCACGGGCCGTCGCCCGAGCCCCCTCTTCATTTAATGTCAAAAATGCATGCACCTTCTCGTCCTGCTGTGCAATGGCAGCAAACGATTCTTCAGTCAGCTCGCTGACTGATATCTCTTTATTATGCAGCATGTTATGTATTTCAGGTAAGCGATATTGAAACAAGCTCAAAATTCTTCCTCCTCTCAATTGATATTAGTTATTCCAGTACAGCAGGCACCTTAAAATGCCCATCTTCATGTTCTGGTGCGTTAAGCAGGGCGTCCTCTTGGGAAAGGCTCTCTTTCACGACATCGTCACGCATGACGTTGCTAACCTGCAATACTTGCGTAGTTGGTTTCACATTGTCGGTGTCCAGTTCATTTAATTTCTCGGCATATTGTAAAATAGCATTCATTTGTTCTGTAAAGGTAGCCTCTTCTTCCGGGCTTAATTGCAGGCGGGCCAGCTTGGCCACATGTTGCACATCTTTTGTGGTAATACTCATCAATATATCCCTCCAGTGTAAAGGGCTAAAGTGCCCGGATAACGTTTCTAATTATATTGTAGAAGCCTCGACAATTCAATGATGGCTTGAATTCAGGATAAATCCGGATCAGTGGGGATGAATACAATCAACGGACAGGAATTGTCATTTCTAGCCGTGGAATGTATTCCACTACCGGAAATCCGCTACTATCCAGCAGATTCCGCTTCTCCCTGCCAGTGCCAATATATTTGTAAAGATACGTTTTGATGGTAATGTATTTCACATCGCTCTCCAATGGCGCAACATTTACATCTGATACAAGACTGTACTTAACTGTGTTGTCTTTGTTAACTGGTTCTGACCAGCCCCCCCCTCCATTAACCATTTCTAGCCGATTGCCTTTATCATCGTATATATCATGGTTCAGTTCCAGATCATGTCCTTGTAAATAGGCAGCGGGGAAGCCCTCCACAGCTTGGTCATTAATCCTAATCTGAGTGGTGGATGGTGCCAAAGTTACCTTCTGGACCGTGGTCGTTACCCTATTGTAAGTCCGGCTCTGCTCAGGCTGCAGCACAACATTGTGGCTGGAATCCTTTTTCACGGGAATGTCTAGTATAAACTCGTCATCAGGCATCCCGGTCAATTTGGTCTTTATCGTCATTTGAAACTGATCCGGTAGAATTAAGCCGCCCTCCACATAGGTTTTCTCCGCAAAAAGCATAATCATAGATTGTTCATCAGAACCAGACATAATTATAGGTGAAATGCTGTGTTTAAAGGAATCTTCTTCGTTTTCGTCTGGGTTAAGCGGTTTGCCGTCAATGAATATCTGAAGATCATAGCTTTCACCAGTATCCTCAATTGTATTGAAAATAGGTTTGCCGTCTAAATCGGTCTTTGTTGTTCCATCTGGATTCAGGCGCAAGCCCTGAAACGATCCCTTAAAATCTCCCCCAGACCGCTTCAAGGCCACGGATAGCCGTGTCCCATCATAAATAACCTCGTTTACGGCAATCTTGATCTCATCATGCTGATCACTAACGTTAACTGCAGTAGTTAATCCTTTTTGGCTCGCCAGCCTGAGTCCCAGATCTCCCGCCATTTCAAAAATGCTATTTACTAAAGCAATACGTCCCAGTGTATTAGCCATGGCCGGAGAGGCAAAACCGCTTCCGAGTACAACGACCCCAAGAATAACAGCTGCTCCAAACCCTATCAAAGCACGCTTCATCATTTGCGGTCGGCGCTGAGAAGCTTTTATTTTTAAGCTGTCCAGCATGGCATAGGTTTGGTCCTGACGCTGACGAATCATCAGCGGAAGCTCATTAAGCCTAGGAATATCCATACTTTTCAAGCGCTGCTCCAGTTGTTCCAATTCTCTACGTTTCATTTTTTTTCATCCTTTCCTGACTTTTTTACATTTCACTCAGCAGACTTTTCCGCGCCCTGAAGAGTCGCGACTTCACTGCCGTCTCGGATATGTTCAGAACTTCCGCAACTTGCCGAATAGGCATATCCTGAAAATAATGAAGCAAAACTACCGTTCGCAGCGGATCATCCAACCCCTCCACTGCTTCACGCAGCTCAATCTTTTCATATTCTGCACTCGTGGTGTGAGATTCTAGCTGAGTCTCAACTGCATTCGCCTCAACTATATTTTTCTGCCTTCGCAGATGCTGGCGGCATTCGTTAATGAGGATGCGAAGCATCCATGTTTTGAAGAACTCCGGATGACGCAAGCTCCGGATAGCTTGATAGGCCTTGAGTGTAGCTTCCTGCATGACATCCGCACAATCCTCATCCCGGTTCAGAATAGAGCGGGCCATGCCATACATTTCAGATTCAATTTGCCGACATAACCAGATAAAGGCCTCGCTATCGCCGCTCTGCGCTTTTTGTACAGCTGTTACTATCTTCACATAAGCTTCTCCTTTAAGTGATATACTCTCAATAGTTTAGATACCTAAAATAGATAATCGGTTGTATTTCATTGAAAATAAATAAAAAAAGGTATCCCTCAAGCCGCAATGGCAAGGGACACCCGTCCTAGCATATATCTCTTAATTCAACAAGAAGAAACGGATGCCGTCCTTTATATGGACGGCATCCGTTTCTTCGAGAAAGATAATTTATCATGTGGAATATATAACTACTTATCTTTCAAAAAAGCCGACTTTCGCCGGCCTAACTTAAATCCAAGCCCGGAGATTTACTTGTTTGATAAATTCCGCTTGAGACAGACCTTCTTTTGACGTGGTTTCCGTCTCTTCTGTTTCCATATCTTCACCGTTCATCAAATGATGAAACAGCTCCTCATTATACGTGGACAAGGCATAATCGATTAACGCTTCGTGCGTAGCTCTCTCAGCCTCTACTACTAGCAGATTCTCTTCGGCCTCAACATCCTCTGCCGTAACATAAAAGTTCCGGTTTGCTTGAGGTACACGAATGACATAATCAAACGCGTTATCCGGATTGCGATCGTAAGCAATCAGGTAGCCGTAGTCCCCGATAGGAAGACTCTGCTCGAAAGCGTCCGCAACTATGACAATCTTCTCTCCTAAATGCAGCATCGTCCTACCTCCTGCCCCAAAATCTATTAATGGTTTTGCTTGTTTCAACAGTCTACTAAAAAAAGATAGTGCTGTCCAGCAGGAGGAGAGCCAATTCAAATATTTTTCCAAGATATTCACTTTAATTGATAGAAAGAGGGCTAGCGCTCTATTCCCGTCTTAATTCGGCAATATATTCCTACGGATCATGAGCGAAGCTCCGGCAAGACAAATCAGGATCAAAACCCCTGCAGATAGGCAAGGACCCATCAAAGATACACTGCCACCCTGTGAAAGTACCTGGGCAGATAAGCCAGGAAGCGCCGCGGGCGTCCAGTCCAACAATGAGGGTAACAACCCATGAGCCAACGCCAACCCTGCTGTTAATAAGAGACCCAGAAAAGCAGCGACGGGTGCGCGCAGAAAAGCACTAAACAGCAATGTCATAGAGACCGCACACAGCAGCCAGAGTCCATATATAGACGCAGCAGCCAAAACAGTGCTCCATGATAAAGAACCAATAAGTTGTTCAATGTAATAACCCGCAGCGATAGCTCCCAACCCAAGCGCAATCAGAAGCAAAGTCAGCAGAGCAGCCCATTTGGTAATGACTAGAGTTGCTGGTGTCAGTGGTCTTACTAGGACCATTTCCACAGTCCCGCTATGCCGTTCACCTGAAAGACTATTCATTGTTGCCAGTGCCAATACCAGCATACCCATAGAACCATACTGACCAAGCGCTTGTGCCATAACAGTAGCCGCACCCGGAATAACATAACCTTCAAGAAGTCCTGGCGGTACATTTCCGGAGGCTTTCAGAATTTCGGGCATGTAATAGGTCGTTAGTGGCTGCATAATACCTAATATTATGAACACTACCGGTATCCAGAGCAGCTTATAGCTGCGCAGTGATTCCAGCATTTCTTTTTGATAAAAAATCCAGACACTCCTCATGCCCCCACCACTTTCATGAACAAATCCTCAAGCGTAGAAGAACCTGCTTCGAATTGCAGCAACGGGATATCCAGGCTTGCCGCTTCCTGCAAAATACTCCGGCGCGCAACTTCTACGTCGCTAACATTAAAAACCGCTCCATCGCCTGAGAACCGGGCCTCCACTATAAAGGGCTTCGAAGCCAAAGTCTCCAGCCACTGCAACGCAACGTCATTCTTCTCTGTGCGCATACGAATAACTGGAAGACTGTATTTCGAGCGAAGTTGGGATAAGGCTCCCTGTTCCGCAATTAGTCCACGGTTCATCAAAATAATGTCGTCACATATTTCTTCAGCATCATGCAGCACATGTGTAGAGAACAGCACAGTCGTCTCTTCACGAATATCCCGCAGCAGCTCCATGACCTCCCGGCGGCCCAGTGGATCAAGTGCTGATACCGGTTCGTCAAGCAGCAGCAGACGAGGTCGATGCACTAACGCCTGTGCAAGACCGAGCCGCTGCTTCATTCCTCCAGAATAACCACCGATCCGGCGGCGGGCATCTGGAGTGAGACCTACACGCTCAATAGCCACTGCCGCCATACTGGAAGCTTCCTTTGATCCGCTGCCGCTAAGTTTAGCGGCGAAGGTGACGTACTCCATGCCGCTCATCCAGCCATAAAAAGCTGGAGCCTGCGGCAAATATCCGAGTACCCTGCGGTAATCCATTCCAGGAGGGCTGCCATCAAAAGAAATGGCCCCTGCAGTAGGCTGCAGCAATCCGGCAAGCATACGCAGTGTGGTTGTTTTGCCTGCCCCATTGGGACCCAGCAAAGCAACACACCTCCCTTGCTCTATCTCAAAGCTGATGCCATCAACAGAGGTATGCTTGCCATAGCTTTTGCGTAAATTAGTGACCTGGAGCAGCGGCATCAGAAATCTTTCCTCCCTACCGTAAAATAGACAATACTGCCTAGAATGTTGCCGAAAATAATAATAATTAACCACATCCACTTCGGACCTCGTGTGTGCTCTGCTTTGGCCAATGAGATCAAACCAATGATTGCCAGCAATGCCTGCAAAATCAGCAACGGCATGATTAATCCCCAATTCACACTATCCATGCTTACCCCATCCTCTTCATAGTTTATTTAGGAGTACCTTATTGTATCTATTCAGGATTTAGTCCTCTGTCTGCGTTTCTCTGGAAAAATGACAAAGAGCAGATATACAACCATTGGTGTAGGCATCGTTGTAATCCCCCACAACCCCCAAAACCATGCTCTCCTGCCTCTGCTTCTCGCATTCCGAAACAACCATGTTCCCTGCAGCATTAAGCCGGCTGCTAAACAAATCCATAACCATAGAGGGAGTTCCTGCAGCTCTTTCAATCTTCTGCACCCTCTCTTCTTCGTCTGATATGGGCAACCGCCAGTCCGCTTAATCCCGCAACAGGTATAAGCGCTTGAACAACCCAATATATAGCTGGTGCAGAACTAAGGACAGCCAGACATGAACTGAGGAGAATTAAAGAAGTCAGCCAAAATAACAGCAGTTCTTTACGAGCTTGTCGATTTCTCCGGATAGATTCTGCGGCAATGACGCGCTCAAGTTCCTGCAATGAAGGTGGATTGATGTCAGCAAATTGTGCATCCAGACGGTGAAGTTCCCCTGTCAGCTTCTGCAAAAACAACTCCTGATCCTGCTCATTCTCCATCCTCATTCAACTCCTTTCTCATTTGGCTTATCCCATAGGCAACCCGGGATTTGACCGTCCCGGACGGAATTTGTAATATCGCTCCGATTTCATCATAACTGTATCCGTAATAATGCTTCAGCAGTAGAGCCACCCGCTGCGCAGTTGGCAGGCGAGAGAGAGCATCCAGTACTCCACTCCATTCCTCGCCCTGACTCTCAAACCTCCAGCGGATAGAACGCGAGCCTTGCTCCTCCTGCTGCTTCCACTCCGCTTCCCGCTTCCAACGCCGCTTCCGGTCGATATAAAGTCTGGTCGCAATCGTAATCAACCAAGAAGAGAAAGCGGAAGAACCGTTATAGGTACTGATTCTTTCCATACACCGAACCATCGTATCCTGGACGATCTCCTCTGCAAGCAAGGGGTTCATAGTGACCTTGACTAAATATTTGTACAAAAAAGTATAATGTTCACGCAGCAGCCCCGCCAGCGCCGAAGCATCGCCTTGCTGCGCTTGTCTGATCTGCTCCTGCACCTGGTCGCTCATCTGCCTCTCCATCTACGATTTTGTTCAATATAAGAATTGGGTGCCATCTTATAAGGACAGCAAGGTCGTTTCTTCTTGACCTCTGTAATACGATTGAGTATGCTGAATCGTTCAATTCTGCTTATAATTTATTTTTGAGCTCCCACAGCTTGCGCCGCCAAGGCTGAACCGCCCCTCTACCTGTCGGAAAACTCCAAAATAATGTCAATGCCTGTGGAGCGGGAATCAGCTGAGTCTCTTGTTCTGGCAGCAGTTCTCTTTGCTCAATAAACGAACAGAAGCCGCCTTTTCCCGGACAATCCGAAAAAAAACGGCATTTCGTACTGCAAAAGTTATCCAATCCAGCTGCTGAATTATACTGCCCATAGTCCATGCGGTAACGTATATCGTTCTTCAATCTACTTCCTCCCATACATTTAAAGCTATATGTAGACAAAAAAAAGAACGCAAACCGGGATTATTCCACAGTCTGCGTGCTTCGCGAGGTAAATGTTACATTTAATTAACAATATTGTATCAAGTTTGTATCCTTTTGTCTATCCATAAATTACAAGGTTACGTAAGGATTGCGAACTCGTTCAAAACCAATCGTTGTCCGCGAGCCATGCCCTGGATACACTTTGACTTCTTCATCCAGTTTATATAACTTGCCACGGAGAGAGTCGAATAAATCCCGCTCTCTGCCGCCGGGCAGATCCGTGCGTCCGACACCCAACTTGAACAGCACATCGCCGGAAAAGAGATCATCACCGCACAGGAAGCTTACACTGCCTGGGGAATGGCCCGGTGTATGAAATACACGGAAGGTATGTCCAATCATCTTCAGGATTTGACCTTCTGCAAGATCATATTCTGCGGGATCTGTAGTTAATGGGGGTGCAACATCCGGCCACAGCAGTGATCCGTTCAGCTTGGCACTGGTCAGCCATTCACTTTCTAGCGCATGCAAATATACAGGACATTTCTTAAGCTTACGGATCTCATCCACACCCCCCATATGATCAAAATGGGCATGTGTCAGCAAAATAGCCTCTATTTCCATTCCTTCGATACTTCTTACAAGTGCGGCAGGATTCATTCCTGGGTCGATAATGATTCCTTTGGCAGGATCTGCTCCTGTCAGTAGATAGGCATTCGTCTGAAGAGGCCCAAGATTAAATGAGCGAATATTCAACATGTATTTAGAATCCGGAGATCAAGGCACGCAGTTCTTTGGCAATAACAGCATGTGATTCCGTTCCTTCCCCGTAGGCTTGACCCATTGCCTTGCGTACTTCCATGATTTTGCTCTCATAATCGGCGGCTTCACGATCGGGATTCTCCCGTTTGAACTCATTCATCAGACTCTGCACATGCTCTGGACGAGGACCCCAGTGGCCCAGCACATATCCGCCTGAATCCGCAAAAATTACGATCGGCACGGCTCTGCCACCCATGGTCAGGTAGTCATCCATTACTTCTGGATGTTCTTCCAGAATCAACACTTCTGTCTTTATGCCCGCTGTCTCCAGAATACGGAAAACAACCGGAACATTACGCACCACATCACCACACCAGTCTGCCGCAAGAATGAGCACACGCAAATCGTCACGATGGTTCAGACTTTCAAAATATTCATGGTCGCTCTCATCTTCCCAAGTAAATTTCTCATACCAGGTTTCGAACGCCTGCTGATTACGGGTCATGCCTTCTACGAATTGACGGGGTGTTAGACCTTGACCATATTTAGGGGCTACATTCTGTTTCATTTCGCACTACCTCTCTTTTTGGATTTATACCACTTGAACAGGAAGTAAATGATAATGACGGCAAGGGCCACTAGAATAATCTCTTTCGTGTAGGGAGCCGCTTTCTCATCGATATTCTCCCATTGGTCACCCAATTTATATCCTAGAAAAACAAACAATGTACTCCAAGGAATAACAGCAAGCGTAGTTAGCAATGTGAATTTACCCAGCGGCATACGGGATATCCCTGCCGGAACCGAAATGGCATGACGCACAATCGGTATAAAACGGGCCGTGAAGATTACGCCAGTACCATACTTTGCAAACCATACTTCGGAATGATCGATATGCTTCTTTTTAATAAAAATATACTTGCCGTATTTCTCCAGCACAGGTCTGCCACCGTAGCGGCCAATCCAGTAAACAAAAATCTGCGCAATAACGCCGCCCATGGTACCGAACAAAACCGCACCAAAAAAATTAATATCCCCAGACCAGACCAGATAACCACCATAAGCCAAAACAATTTCACTAGGAATAACTTCAATCATTAGTCCGATCATAATCCCGAAATAACCAAGACTCTGGATCCATTCAAATAATTGCGAGATCAGATCAGAAATAAAATGCATTCTTAAGCTCCTCCTCCCGTTTCTTGGCAAAATGCGGCATTACTGCATAGTTAATTACAACATTTCCGCTCCTGCTCTATGTCGCCAGTTTCTCTTAGCCTATTCTAGCATAGGAAAGCTTACGACTTCTACTTCTCTAAAAGGCCTCTCCTATTCTCTTAACCTAAAAGGATAAGTAAAAAAGTTCCAATACAAAGGTTCAGGGAATACCATTCAAGCGAACTGTTCCCATCATTTACACTGTCATTAGTCTAATAAGCAAGCAGCAACCCTCTTAGCCGCCAGTCTAAACTGGCGGCTTCTTCAGTAACTCTGAACTGGCGGTCATTATGTTGCTCCCCACTTCTGTTCTCCTGCTCCACCAGCAAACGGTATTGTCGCAGAAGCTCTATCCCTGCAGCCGCAGTGTTCTGAGCCTCCCCTATTCTCCCCACTGCTAGTTTACGCTGGCCCATCGCCAACAGGCCTTCAACAACGCTCACCCGTTTGGCATAGTTGTAGACATCCAGCTGTAGACTTCGTCGTATCCAATATAGGGCAAACCCCGGATTGTCCTCTTTCATGAAACGCTCTGCCAGCTCCCAACTTAAAGCGGCATCTTCTGGAGCATTCTTCAAGCTGCTCTGCAATAAGCTTGTTGCTTGGCCTACCGGAAGCATTCGCGATAAAGCCACTACCGTTCTAGGTGCATATGGACTCCATTCCAAGGATTGCTGCAGCAGTACTGTTCTCTCCATGTAGGTTGTGGCTTGACCTGCTTGACGATATAAATCTATGCCTTTATAGGCATGTACAGACAGCAGGCTAAGAATTAGGCAAGCACAGCAGGCTGCTGCTGCAACAACTTGACTCGGATAGGATAATCCGCGTGGAGCGGATGGGTGGTTGATGGGGTCTGTGTCAGTAAAAGCTGACTGATTGACCAACTTGAGATGAGCGACAGCAATAGTAGTTTGCCCCGCTTCAGCCACAGCAAGCGCGGGCAGCCAGAACAGCAACAGCCAGACCAACCCGTAGCTCCAATCAAAGTCAACGGCACTGTGCAACATAATGGCCAGAAACGGCGGCAGCAGCCGTGGTGCTGCCATTGCCAGTAGCCAACCAGCCGCCAGCAGGATCAGAGCGGTAGATGCTAAGCCGACTATACCTAGGTTTAACAGTAGGTCGAGATAACCGTTATGTACCTGGCTGCCCACATAGGGGTGGGACTGAATGGCGAGGTATGTACTCGCCCAGGTCTCGCCTCCGCGACCCAGCCAGGGCGCCTCTGCCGCGACTTTCCAAGCGTCGCGGTAAAAAAGCCCGCGCGCGGATACCGTCGATGACGGTTCGGTGATGCGCGCGTGCACGTGCAAGAGGACGGCGGTGCCCGCCGCCGTCCAG
>LIDZ01012853.1_pt1 | contig 19518 bp, 17 predicted proteins | sample 644651 | NCBI WGS metagenome assembly LIDZ01 (sample SAMN03856242, study PRJNA289617) | food metagenome | isolation source: wine grapes on drying loft during traditional withering process | host: Vitis vinifera cv. Corvina | place: Italy: Gargagnago di S. Ambrogio di Valpolicella | collected 2014-01 | reverse complement strand
TTGACAGGAAATACAGCAGTAAATCTGATCCATGGAGCAAGCTACACGGATGCAGGCGCAACAGCAGTGGATAATATGGATGGAGATTTAACGAGCCATATCATGGTGACGATTAGTAATAATGTAAACGCGGAAACTGTGCTGAACACAGCGGTAGCAGGGACATATACGTACCACTACAATGTGAATGATACGGCAGGCAACGCAGCTGCAGAAGTAACAAGAAGTGTAGTAGTAGCCGTACCGGACATCACGTTGCCAGTCATTACATTGACAGGAAATGCAGTAGTAAACCTGATCTATGGAGCCAGCTACACGGATGCAGGCGCAACAGCATTAGATGATATAGATGGAGATCTAACGAGCCATATCGTGGTGACGATTAGTAATAATGTAAACGCGGAAACTGTGCTAAACACAGCGGTAGCGGGGACGTATACGTATCACTATAACGTTAGTAATGCGGCAGGCAAAGTCGCCGAAGAGAAAACAAGAACAGTAATAGTGGTAAAGGCGGTGGATACAGCGACGCCAACACCAACACCAACACCAACACCAACACCAACGCCTAGCCCTATAAAAGTTATCTCCACAGATGGCAGTTTAACGCTTCCTATAGGAGCGATAGGAGAAGTGAGCTTAGAAACTGAGGTGACAATCTCGGTTCCGGCTAATGCGACATCCAAAGAACTGCAAGTAACCATCGAAAAATTGTTTGAGACTCAAAGCCTATTAACAAATAAAGAGAAACTCGTCAGTCCTATTTTTGAGATTCTGAAAAATTTCCCCGAAAATTTCAGCAATCCTGTAACATTGATATTTACTTTTGATCCATCGAGCATGAATGGTAACCAAAAGGCAGCCGTATTCTATTATGACGAAGTGAATAAGGTATGGATTGAAATTTCTGGGGGCAAGATCGAAGGGAATAAAATTACTATTACTACTAATCACTTTACGAAGTATGCAGTGCTGGCTGTTGGTACAGCAGATGAGTTACCCATTAAGCCAGTTAACGACCTTAGCGATATTACTGGGCATTGGGCAGAGGCCAGCATTAAGCAGGCGGTAAGCGATGGAATAATCAGCGGTTATCCAGATGGCGGATTTAAGCCGAATGCTACTGTGACGCGTGCAGAATTTGCTGTGATGCTGATGAATACGTTGAAACCACAAGGAGAAGGCACGGCGTTAGTTTTTAAAGATAGCATGAAGATAGGGAGCTGGGCACAAAAGGCAGTGGCGCAAGCGGTGCAAGCAGGCATTATTAAGGGTTACGAGGACGGCACTTTCCGTCCAGATGCAGAAATTACACGTGCTGAGATGGCAGTAATGCTAGCTAATGCCATGGGCCAGACTTTGCAGGCTAATGCTGTAACGGATTTCTTGGATGATAAAGATATTCCGGAATGGGCGGAAGGTAGCGTTGCCTTTGTGAAGCAAGCAGGTATTGTGCAAGGAAAAGGCAATAACCGATTCGCCCCACAAGATCATGCAACAAGAGCAGAGGCAGTAACCGTAATGCTGAATATTTTGGCACAAAAGAGTAAATGAAGTTGAAATTAGTATAACGTATGAAACTTGTCTGACTTGATCAATAGGATGCAGCCCCAATTTGTTGGGGCTGTATTTTTATTGTAATTCCTAGTTCACAGTTAACATTGATTGGAGCGAGTATGTGCAAACTGACATGGAATCTTCAAGTAGTGTACTATGATAAACATAATTTCAGAGAACAGTATACCTAAGGAGTGGTAGAAATGGCGCGTGTTTTATTTATTAATGGCGGTTCAGAGGGACATATTAATCCAACTATTGGGGTTGTGCAAGAGCTTGTTTCGCGTGGAGAAGAGGTAGTGTACTTTTGTATAGAAGCTTTTCGGGAGCGCATTGAGAAGGCGGGAACTTCAGTACGAACATTTGACGATCAGAAATTTATAAAAGCTTTTATCTCAGGTGGAAGGGAGTATATTCTCGAAAGAATCAACGGGCTTTTACTTACGGCAGATATAGTCATACCAAGTGTTCTCGAACAGATCAAAGGAACGGGTTTTGATTACATTATCCATGATTCCATGTTTGGTTGTGGACGCTTGATTGCTCAAATTCTAAAGCTTCCTGCAATTAACTCTTGTACTTCTATTGCGGAGACCGAAATATCATTCGACAAAATGCTGGAACAATCTTTTATAGAAGCTCCTCCAGAAATAGTTAAGACTATTACCGATAAATTTCAAAGTCTAACGGCAATGGTGAAGGGGAAATATGAGGTAGAGATCCATTCTCCTTACGAAGTTTTTTGTAATCCTGCACCGCTTACAATTGTTTATACAACAAGAGAGTTTCAACCTCATGGAGAGGCATTGGACCAAACTTATAAATTTGTAGGTCCGTCTATCTCTTCACAATTAACGCAAGATAACTTCGACTTTACTGCAATCAAAGAAAAAAGCCCAATTTACATTTCACTGGGTACAGTTTTTAATCAGGCTATTAATTTTTATAAGCTTTGTTTTGAGGCATTGGGGAACACAAATCATACTGTTGTTATGTCTATCGGGAATAGAACCCCAATTTCTGATTTAGGGAAAGTCCCTAAGAACTTCATCGTAAAAAAGTATGTTCCACAAACTGCTGTGCTGCGATACGCTAAATTATTTATTACACATGGTGGAATGAACAGTACTAATGAAGGGCTCTATTACGGGGTTCCGCTCATTGTAATCCCCCAAAGCGCGGAGCAGCCAGTAATTGCCCGGCAAGTCGCTAATATTGGAGCAGGTATTACATTACAGATGCAAAGTTTGACTGCAAATCAACTAGGTGAAGCCGTAGATCATGTGTTAAGCAGTCCATCTTTCAAAAAAAATTCTGCAGATATTAGGGAATCCGTTCGAAGATCAGGCGGGTATCAGCAAGCTGTTGATGAGATTTTTGAATTTAAAAGTCAATATCATATCGAAATATAAACCAAGGGGAAAGATAGTTTCAATCTAAAAAAGCAACACGTAGTGGTAGTCACTAGTGTTGCTCATTGTTCCTAAGATGCGGACTTTTTAACGACAGGGATCCAAACTTCCATTTCATACACGTGGTTGCCTCGCTCATAGGTCATCTCAAACTCAGGACCATTTGCGGCTTCATAAGTAGAACTCGGAAACCATTCCTCCCAAATACGCTTCCACAAATCATGAATACCACTCTGTCCGTCGGGGTAGAGGCCGGTTGAGAAAGTTGCATAGGTCTGAGGGGGGATTTGCAGCGTCTCAAACCCTTCCGGCAAGCCACTTTGGGGTAGAAAATAACCGATCATGTAAGAAAGTTTCTCGTCTTGTTTGTTATATAATACCGCATGAATTTGGCCGTTCTCCCCCAATCCCGCTGCAGTACGAATTCGTTCGACGGCTCCATTGGAAATACACTTGGTCCAAAAAGCAGGTATTTCAATGAATGGATTCTCGCCATCGGCATTGACCACAGTTGAAACGCCGAACATTTCAAAAGCTTGTTTTTCCTCGATTTTATAGTTCACTTCCACATCTCCTCGAATCGAAATATGAAAGGAGAGCTTAGGATAAGCCTTAAGTGAAACACCTTTGTCGCGCGCTGACATGGGCATCACGCCATGCATTTTTTTGAACGCTCTGGAGAATGCTTCAGGTGATTCGTAACCATATTTCAAAGCGATGTCGATAATCTTAACTCCGCTTTGTTGCAGTTCAAATGCGGCAAGGGTCATCCTCCTACGCCGAATATACTCTGAAAGTGACACATCGGTAATGAACGGAAACATCCGCTGAAAATGGTAAGTTGAGCAACAGGCAATTCTCGCTACTTGGTTGAAATCAATCACTTCAGACAGATGGGTTTCTACATATTCCATTGCGTTGTTCATGCGATCCAGCCAATCCATACAGTCCCTCCTTCCAAGTTTGATTATATGGGATGATGAGAAATGAAACCTTGCAATCCGTGCACCGAAATATCATGTTACACCTTGTCACTTCATGCGCGGACCATCAACGTGACGGCTCTGGCGATGGATTCTTTTAAGGCGTCTAGGTTTTTCGTGGCTTCTGGATCAAGCGAAGGGCCGAAGGGATTCGTCACTGTCCAAGCGGTAGCGAGAGTCATGATAGTCGTTAGTAGAACGTTAGGGGGGAACGTAGATCCCACGCGGCCGGAGCTTTGAGCATCGCTAATTTTTTGCAACTTCTGATCATGGAGGATACCTCGCTCGACGGGATTAACGATCCTCTGTTCCAGATTAGACCACATCAACAGCCGCATTAGTTGGGGATGCGCCATGGCGAAATCAAATACTCTACCCGCATAATCGGGGAGGTCGTCAGGTGTGAAAGGAATGGCATCAAATGCGCGATCAAGATATTTTTGCAGGACAGTGGTAAAGAGCGTCTCTTTATTGTCAAAATAAATGTAGATTAAGTTTTTATTGAACCCCGCGGTTTTGGCAATGCGTTCGACCCGGGCCCCAGCAATGCCGAAGGTAGAGAATTCATCCATAGCGGCGTTCAAAATCAGTTCACGTGTTGCTTCAGCATTTCTCATTTTCAATCATCCTTATTTATATTTGCGACTACTCATAATTAGTGATTAGTATATCATTTGACTAAACGGTTAGAAAGGTTTATATTTGACTAACCGGTTAGTCAAATGATATTCAATCGGAACTTATAAGGAAGAAGGACTGAACGATGGCACAACGGACTTGGTTTATTACGGGTATCAATAGCGGCTTTGGCCGGCATATGACCGAGCAGCTTCTGGAGCGTGGCGATCGCGTAGCGGGAACTGTCCGCAATATGAATTCTGTGGACGATCTTAAGTTAAAGTATGGCGATCTTCTGTGGGTCGATCATCTTGATGTTACCGATACCCCGGCAATTATTGCGGTTGTTGACCAAGCTTTCAAGCAACTGGGCAAGATTGACGTTGTTGTCAGCAACGCTGGCTATGGCCTTATTGGTGCGGCAGAAGAATTGACTAATGACCAAATTACTCATCAGATTAATACTAACCTTGTCGGTTCTATCCAGTTGGTGCGCGCTTCCTTGCCACACTTACGCGCTCAGGGCGGTGGCCGAATCATACAGCTCTCTACGGTAGGTGGCCAAGCAGCATTCCCGGGAGGGTCATTGTACCATGCAACGAAGTGGGGAATTGAGGGCTTCATCGAAGCGCTGATGCTAGAAGTGGCTCCCTTCAATATCGGTCTTACCCTAGTGGAGCCAGGCGGAGCGCGTACGAATTTTAAAGATCACGGGGCGATAGTGGCTCCCCAAATGCAGTCCTACGAGATTTCACCGGCAGCTAAAGGAAGACGAAGCTTCGAAGATAACACAATTGTTCCTATGGGAGACCCTGCGAAAATGGTCAAAATAATGATTGACAGTGTCGATCAGCATCCGGCACCCAAAAGAATTGCTCTCGGCAGCGACTCCTATCATGTGATTCACCAAGCGCTCACCGGTCGGCTTGAGGAGCTGGAGGCGCAGAAGGATCTCGCCTTCTCCACGGATTTTCCGAAGGATGCCTAATTTGCAAATACCCACAAGCAATGATATATCCCGCGATTATATATCTATAAACGAAAGGATGATTCATCATGTTAAAGCGAACCTTAGGGAGTAACGGGCTGGAGGTTTCTTCTATCGGGCTGGGTTGTATGGGAATGAGCATGGGGTATGGCCCTTCATCGGATAAGACGGAAATGACTTCGCTAATTCACAAGGCATTCGATCGGGGTGTAACGTTCTTTGATACCGCTGAATTGTATGGGCCTTACACGAATGAAGAGTTAGTTGGCGCAGCGCTTGCCCCGCTTAAAGGGCAGATCACTATTGCCACGAAGTTTGGACTTATGTCGGATAACGGAAAGCCAGTGCTCAATAGCAGACCGGAGAAGATCAGAGAATCGGTTGAAGGTTCTCTCCAGCGACTTAGGGTCGATACGATTGACTTATATTATCAACATCGCGTCGATCCGGATGTCCCTATAGAAGAGGTCGCCGGAGTCATACAGGATCTTATTAAGCAGGGCAAGATCAGACATTGGGGACTTTCGGAAGCAGATGTGGCCACGATTCGTCGCGCTCATGCTGTACATCCCCTCACTGCTGTTCAAAGTGAATATTCTATGATGTGGCGCAGCCCTGAGGAGGAACTGTTGCCTGCGTTAGAGGAACTTGGAATCGGATTTGTCCCCTTCAGCCCGCTGGGCAAAGGCTTTCTGACAGGGACAATCGATAAAAACACCCTATTTGACAGTGCAGACAACCGGACTATTTCACCGCGCTTCAAGACGGAGAATCTGGAAGCCAATCAGGTTCTGGTAGAACTTATAACTAAAATTGCTGCGGAGAAAGATGCAACACCAGCTCAAGTTGCACTGGCCTGGGTGCTTGCGCAGAAACCATGGATAGTTCCAATTCCTGGCACAAGAAAGCTGGAGCGGTTGGAAGAAAATCTTGGAGCTGCCGAAGTTAAGCTTATCCCTGAGGAACTAAGCAGTCTGGACAGCGCACTGTCCACAATCAAGATTTCCGGTGATCGCTATCCGGCCCAGATATCAAACAAACTGGGTAAATAACATATAAAAGCAACTGCCAAGGTATTATCGGCATGTTTTTTGATACTGTCAATGTTAGATCTTACTAAGTTCTTTCACTCCCGTTCAGCTTCTGCTCGGCGGGGATTTTATTGACATTCGCCCAGGCGCCCTTTCCGCGAATGCATATGATGATTATGCCTACTCATTGAAAGGAGCGATCACATATGGGATTTTTTCCAACGCCGGGAGCCGGTGGAGGATTTCCAGGAGGACCTGGCGTGCCGGGAGGGCCAGGAGGACCGGGATTTCCAGGTGGAAGTCCAGGATCTCAGGGATTTCCGGGGGGTGCACCGGGGAGTGCTCAAGCGCCGACGGCTCCTCCACCGCAATTCGTACCGCAAATGCAGACCGCCACATTTGCCATCGACCCCGGCGGGATCAGACGTTGCCTGTTCCGCAACACATACATTTGGCTGAACAACGGCGAGCAATTCTGGTTCTTCCCTGTATTCGTCGGACGTAATTCTATTGCAGGGTTCAGATGGTTCGGTTTCTTCTGGGGATACTTCGGTATCGATTTGAATCGGATTAGCTCATTTACGTGCTTCTAAGATAGACAGCGAAAGAGAATGAGCTTTGACCCGTAGATGGAAACTTTGAAAAAAGTGACCCTCTTACGGGTCAACTTTGGTTCGAGTTAGTACAGAGCGCCTGAGAAGTAGCGTTAACCTGATTGCGTAGGTAAAGTCACGCCAGAAAGCTGCGATAATGGTTACCCATGACAAACATATGCTTGATTTATCCACATCGATTCTCAAGGTGTCCAGCATCTTGGCGAATTTCGGATTGTGGTATTTTTTTGCTGAATAATACAATCGTTGAAGGATTTTCCTATCATTTATTGAAAGTTAGGAGTATCTGAAATCGATGTACAGCGCCATTGGGAATGGGGAGTAGTGGGCAAACGGATGGAGTGTTGTAGTTTCGGTTATCCAGTTCAGTTCGACGGCCATTTCTTTGTCTACGTGGGCGGTCATCCGTTTGGGAATCATTTGCGAAAAGGGGAAATTGAACTGATGTCAAAGATTCAGTTAGGCAGTACCCGATTAACAGGAGCGGATGGTGTTCGTGCGATCGCTTGCCTGTCCGTCATCCTGCATCATTTGTCTCAACGACTGGTGATGCCCGCACAAAAGCCTTGGCTTCAAGAAGTGCAGTCGGTTTTCTTGCTAGGGAACAGCGGGGTTAGCTTGTTTTTCTTGTTAAGCGGATTTTTGTTATCGTTCCCCTTTTGGAGCGCTTACTTAGGGAATGAGCCATATCCGAGTATCCGAACGTATACACTTCGCCGTGCTGCAAGAATTATGCCCGGCTTCTATGTTTCATTCCTGGTTTGTCTGTTGCTTGTATGGAGGCTGGACATTCCTACGGAGTTCTTGTGGCGGCGAATCATAACGGGTTTCACGTTTACGACGGGCTTCCACTATACAACGTTTTTCCCGTCCGAATTGAATGGGCCATTCTGGTCGATCAGCTTCGAGGTGTTTTGCTACGTGCTTATGCCTTTGTTTATGGCTATATTGTTTGTGCTCAGCAAGCGGCGTTCGTTTGGAAAAGCAATCTTATTCTGGGTCATCGCGTTCGGATTGGTGCTTGTCGCAAACGCTCTCATCCATCATTGGTTTACACCAAGCGAGCAGGACCGGGGCTGGGATTATGGTCTGATTGGCGGTGCGAAATTCTGGATGCCGAATTACAATCCCGTCGGATTCTTCGGCCACTTCTCAATCGGCATCCTGGCTGCAGGCGTAACGACCGCACTCATGCAGCACGGCACTGCAATGGAGCGACTCCGCAAGCTCGGGCTGTTCGACGCCGTCGGGGCAGTCGCTTTAGGTCTTGCCGGCTTGCTGATCTGGCGTATGCGCCACCAGGGCGAATTCGACTTCAGCCTCCAGCAGCAGCCATACTACTTCCCGGCTTATGCCATTTTGTTCGGAGTGCTGCTGCTGTCGGCACCGTTCAGCGTGATATTAGGACGGTTGCTGGATAATCGCTTTTTCCGGTTTACCGCGAAAATTTCGTTCGGCCTGTATATTTGGCATTATTTGTTCATTACTTTAATCGAAAAGTACGGCATCAAGGATTATCACTATTCCGGGATTAGGGACGTATGGCGATGGCTCGGCATCAGCATATCTGTCGTCGCAATCTCCTATGCAGCGGCCACGATATCATATTATGTCATAGAGCAGCCTTTCATCAATTGGTCAAAGGGCAAGCCGTTCTTTCGGCGCAAGCGGACGGATATACAGTCGGGTAAAGCCGTATAAGCTATTTCTCAAAAGAGGATTTGTTATGAATGGAGTGCTATTCCATTATAGGTGTTTAGACTGAAAGGGTAGGGACAATGATTAAATACAGAATGGCAACTCCTAATGAGCGCGATGAATGCATAGATTTAGCCAACTATGCTTTTCGCTTTGATTTTGAAACCCTGATGCCCAAAGCATATGAAAAGAGTGTAGATTCTTCAGTCATGCATATGGTGGCTGAGGACGAGAAAGGCAGGCTGCGCGCACAGGTGGCCGTTTTTCCAGAGGCTCTGACGGTATGCGACTATCCTCTGCGAACCTGCTATTTGGGTACCGTATCGGTCCATCCTCGTGCGCGTGGCGAAGGGCATATGAAGGTGCTCATGAACATGTGGCTTGGAGAACTGCGCAATACGTATGATATGGTCGTATTATATGGCCAGCGACAGAGATATGAGTATTTCGGGTTCACTCTTGGCGGTGTGAAGTTCAAGTATTTCGTGGGAGAGGCCAACGTGCGCCATGCCTTAAGACATGTGGATGACACAGGAATATCCTTCTGCCCGTTATTCGAGGTTGAAGGAGCGGAATCCTTTGCGCATAGCATTAACACCTCGCGGCTTGCTTATATTGAACGTAACGTACAGCAATTGCCGCTTATTTTCAACACCCTCCATCAAAATGCGCTAGGCGTTCTGGATAAAGGTAAGTTGATCGGGTATCTGATCGTAAACGAAGCAGGCGATGAAATATCTGAATTCGCGATGGAAAATACGGACGATATTTCGCGGACTATAAAGGCTTATATGGTATATAGCAGAGCAGAACGGATTTCTATTTATACGCCGGAATATGACATTCCGCTGAATACGACTCTTGGCAATATTGCTGAAGACTATGTTATCGAGACATCTGATATGTATCATATTCTGGATTTTGCCAATGTATTGAAAGCTTATCTGACGCTTAAGTTTAAGACCACAGGAATTGTTCAGGGGGAATTCTCTGCAGTAATGGACGGTCAGCCGGTTACTGCGCGAGTGGATGCTATTGGCGTGACTGTCGAGCGGTCTGCTAAGCCCGATGCAGTTGTCCTTAATAAGCAGCAGGCTCAGGCGCTTCTGCTTACACAACACAGTCGTTATATGGCAGTAAGTGCGCCCGTAGGTTGGTTCCCGATACCTATATTCTGGTACAAGATTGATAAATTCTGATTAATCCAATTAATCACGATAACCCCGAAATATGACAATAAAATAAGCCAGAGGCGGCCGCTTAAGAGCCTGCCTCTGGTTTTTTTCTCTTTTTAGAAACTTGCCTTTATAGACAGCGCGGTGAACCGTATCTCAGGTAGGGCTGCCTGTTTCACCTTCAAAATAGTACAAGAAGCCAAAATTTCAAACTTGATTTTGTTCATAGTATAATTAAATAAAATAAAATTTAAATACCTAAAAGGAGACCTTTAAATGGGACGGTTAGCAGGAAAAGTAGCTATTATTACAGGTGGCGCACGTGGTATGGGAGCCTCTCATGTCCGTAAATTTGTAAGTGAAGGTGCAAAGGTTGTTTTCACCGATTTGAATGAAGAGGGCGGACAAGCCTTAGCTGCAGAATTAGGGGACAATGTAAAGTTCGTGAAACAAGATGTAACAAAGGCAGAGGATTGGGATACCGTTGTAGCAGAAACAGAAAATACATTTGGTCCTGTCAACGTACTAGTAAACAATGCAGGCATGAGCATGAGTAAATCGATTTTTGAAATTACTGAGGCAGATTATCGGAAAATAGTGGACATCAATCAAGTTTCTGTTTTCCTTGGGATAAAGGCAACTATTCCTTCGATGAAAAAATCAGGAAATGGATCCATCGTAAATATTTCATCCATAAATGGGTTAGTCGGTGGAGCAGTCGGGTATACGGATACGAAATTTGCAGTTCGCGGAATTACCAAAGCAGCAGCTCTCCAATTAGCCTCTCTCGGCATCCGAGTGAACTCAGTGCATCCAGGTGTTATTGAAACACCAATGGTTATGCAAGGTGATGCAGTCGAAGTGATCAAAGAATTTGCGAAACATATTCCACTTCAAAGAGTGGCTTAATCTGAGGAAGTATCGAACCTTGTTGCCTATCTTGCTTCAGACGAATCAAGTTATTCAACGGGCTCTGAATTTGTCATCGACGGCGGATTAACAGCAATGTAATGAGCAAGAATTAGTTACACTAACTGAAGAAGAAGAGTAGGGGAGGGGCACTTTGGTCTTCCCCTATTTGCCAATCTATCGTTCTTGGTATTGTTTAGAGTATGCGCTCCGTCTTGAAGAAGCGTGGTGAATGTCTTGCACAACTATATCCAGCGTATTAATAAAGAAAGGCCATCCCTACATAGGGGGGGCTTTCTAAAACGTGCCGCTTCAACTAACACGGGGAACCGCATCATAATTAACCGAAATTTTCGGATTTCCTTGCTACATGGTAGCTTTAACTTTGATTAATAACTTCATGAAGGTCTCGCTTTCTTCTTCGGTAAGGCCCTTGGTAATGCTTTTTTCTACTTCCATGAATATTTCGTCAAATTCTTCGACGAGGTCGGTCCCTTTTTTCAATAAGTATATTTTTTTTTGCCGCTCGTTATCTTTTGGAATCACCCTCTTGAGGTATCCTTTTTTCTCCAACCCCTGAAGCATACTAGTAATGGTAGCTCCTGTACGATTAAAGTGATTGGCCAAATCCTTCTGAATCACACCTTTGTCCTGATTTTCAAAAATATAGCCCATCATCTGTCCTTGTTGAGCGTTCAGTCCCAGTTCTGATAATCTGGTGTTCGCCATGCCTATGACTTTCATTCCGATGTCTCGGATCGAATCAGAGTAGGGGGTAAGCAAACCTTGTTTCGTCATCTATGCCAGACTCCCTTGTTATAGTTTGAAATCTAATTATTAGATCATCTTAATTTTCGAAACCCAAATTGTCAAATCAATTTGTTAGACTTTATATAGTTCGAATATTGACAGTTTGATTTCTAACTGTTATAGTTCAAACATTAATAAAAGTATTTCATTATAGGAGGGTAACAGCATGATTACTGCAATTACTAATGTGCGTATTTTTGACGGCGAGAAGGTGATCGGAGCCACAAAGATTCTGATCGAAGATGGTAAGATCTTATCGGTGGGCGGAGATATTCCGGAGCATGCGGTCATTATCGATGCGGAAGGAGGGACATTGCTTCCGGGTCTGATCGATGCTCACGTTCACACATCCATAGACGGTTTGCGCGACGCACTGAAATTCGGAGTTACGACTGAACTGGAAATGATGGGCGGCTTCACGAAAAACGGCCGCGAGGCGCAGTTGAAAGGGATCGAGGATATTGCCGACGTACGATCTGCGGGGATGGGGGTCACCCCTCCGGGCGGACACCCGGACGAACTCATGCCAGGGGATGGGGAAATCCCGGATTTTGTACTGAAGGAAATGGAAAAGATGAACGAGGAAGATCGTAACTCCATGCTGGCCGCCCATGCGCATGATCATGGGGAGGCACCCACGGTAACGAACCGGGACGAAGCGGTGGCATTCGTGGGCGAACAAGTTAGAGATGGAGCCGACTATATCAAGATTATGATCGAAGAAGGGACGGTATTAGCAGCACCAGGACTGCCTGTCTTAAGCCAAGATATTCTGAGAGCGGCTGTAGAGGAAGCACATCGGCATCACAAAATCGCGATTGCCCATGTATTGACTGCCGAATCTTCCCGGCAAGCCATAGAAGTTGGGGTCGAGGGACTCGCTCACCTATTTATCGACCGTCCTGAAACCACTCCGGATTTGGTGAGAATGATTGCAGAAGCTGGCGCTTTCGTTACGCCATGTCTCGTCTTAAATTCCTCAATTATAGGTAAACCCGCATCTGAAATGGCGCAGGATTCTCGTGTGAGTTCCAAGCTCAGTCCAGAATGGATTGATACTCTGAATGCTAGTTTCCATACTTACCCGCAAGGCAGTATGGAGGATAACTTTCGGAATGTGATGGACCTTCATCGTGCGGGCGTAGATATCCTGGTAGGTACGGATGTCTCCGTACCGGTTCCATCGCTGGGAGGACTTGCCCATGGAGTCAGTGTACACCATGAGATGCAGCTACTGGTGGAAGCGGGATTCACACCTGTTGAAGCTCTTCAGTCCGCTACTTCGAAGACTGCTCGCCGTTTCGGCCTGGATGATCGCGGACGTATCGTGGAGGGGGCAAGGGCAGACTTGGTTTTGGTCGACGGGGACCCGACAACGAATATCTCCGATACGTTATCGATTCGCGAAGTATGGCAGCGCGGTATTCGTAAAATAGCAGGCGCATGAAATCATGATGGCGCAATCGCACAACTCACAAGCTGACTTTTCATTGCGGAGAATTTTACCGATATTACTAACTGTCGCTGCTGGCATGTTCCTGGTTATCTTGGATAGTACAGTCATGAACGTGGCTGTACCTAAGCTAGTCCAATCGTTTAACACCAATCTTGGCACTGTTCAATGGGTCATTACCGCGTATACGTTGGCCATGTCGGCCGTCATTCCGCTGGCGGGATGGTTCTCGGATCGATTCTCGGCCAAGCGGGTGTTCATCTCAAGTATCGTTCTGTTTGTGCTGGCATCCGTACTTTGTTCGTTCGCCCAGACGCCAGAGCAGTTGATTGTTTTCCGGATCATCCAAGGGCTGGGAGGCGGTATGGTTGCTCCGATCGGCATTGCCACGGTGTTCCGGATCTCTCCGCCCGACAAACGGGGTTCCATCATGGGAATTCTGGGAATCCCCATGCTGTTGGCTCCGATTCTTGGGCCTGTGCTGTCCGGATCACTGATCGAATACTTCAATTGGCACTGGATTTTTCTTATTAATATTCCAGTTGGAATTATTGCGTTCCTGATGGCCGGAAAGTACTTTCCGGCCTCCAAGCCAGTGCATGAGATGAAATTGGATGTTCCGGGCGCATTACTGGCCCCGACCGCCTTTGCTTCACTTGTATTCTGTGTTCATCAGGCGGGAGACAAGGGCTTGTTGAACGTGTGGACACTTGCCTCTCTTGGGGGCGGGGCTATTGCTTTACTGATTTTTATTTGGCATGAATTCCGGCAGAAGCAGCCGCTACTCGAACTGCGGACATTCCGTTCCCCGGCGTTTACACACGGTATTATCTTGGGTTGGACCAACCAGATTGCCCTCTTCGGAAGCCTACTGTTGTTTACGCTCTATCTGCAACAAGCCAAGGGGCTTTCCCCTCTGGAGGCTGGACTGTACGTTATTCCACAAGCGATCTTATCGACTATCGGAATTAACGTGGGTGGAAAGTTGTTTGATAAATATGGTGTGCGTCCGGTTGCCATTACTGGGATAACATCGCTATCTTGCGCCTTGTTCGCCTTGACCCGTATTACTGCGGACACCGGTTCGTTCTATATCATGTGCAGCTTTGCGTTCGTAGGACTCGGCCAAGGCTTGACGATGATGCAGATTAACACCCATGTTCTCAAGTCGGCGCCCAAGGAGCTTGTCAGTCGTGTAACGCCGATTACGGCTTCCGCACAGCAGATCATGTCATCTTTCGGGATCACGATAACGACCGCTTACCTCTCTCGTCAGATTCGTTATTTACCAAAGCAGCACACCATAGAGCAGTTGACACGGGCATTTGGCCATACCTTCTGGATCACGCTTTCCTTTTCGCTAGTCGCCTTGATTTTGAGTTTGTTTTTGAAAAAATCCCCGGCGTCGATTCCAGATAAACAGGCAAGCATGTCCAGAACTCCATGACCCGTACTACCGTCAGTCTTTGTGGATAAAAACCATAATCATATTAAAAATATAGAGAGCGTACCTAATAGGTAGCGCTCTTTGTTCTATCTTTTGGAAATAGAAGTTCACTGTTAGTGTGATACGCTGAACCGTAACACAAGTTGGACTCAGATATCTTCCCCATATAATTCGTTCAAATGAGCGATATGACCCACTCCCCAATCATTCATGGCCTGCAATAATGGGGTTATTCGTTGGCCGTATGACGTAATGGAATATTCGACTTTGGGAGGGACTTGCGGATAGACCTCGCGATGGATGATATCTTGATACTCTAGTTCCCTTAGTTGCTGAGTGAGCATTTTTTTGGTGATGTCGGGGATCGCTTTCTGAAGTTCGCTGAATCTCATGACACCATTGGCAAAAAGACGAAGCAGAATAACAGGTTTCCATTTCCCAACAAGAAGCTCCAGCGCCGTTTCGAATTTACAATAAGTAGCCATTAAGTGTCCTCCGATCCTTTATCTTCCTAAGGTTTCTTTTGGTATACTATGTTTATTTCAAGTGCCTACTTCCCAATAGTCACCCCATAAAATAGTATAGGCCTAGGTGTTGAAGATGCACAAGGAGGAGCGGAAGAATCATGAATATCGCCTTATGGATTGTGCAGGGGATCTTGGGAGTAGGTTTTATTTTCTCCGGATGGATGAAGGCGTTCCAGTATTAAAAAGCAAAGACGTCCTGGCCTTGGGTCAAAGAGGTTTCGAGAAGATTGGTTTTCTTTATTGGGATTGTGGAATTGTTTGGCGTCTTCGGGATCATTGTGCCTCAAGCTACGAATATTGTACCTGTATTGACGCCAATTGCCGCAATAGGCCGCATATGAGTTCCTGAAGATGAAAAAAATCCCCTCCGCCATTTCGGCAGAAGGGACACTTCTATCACTTCTATTCTTAATGATTTGCGAATCCTTTTAAGATCTCATGCACTTGGCTGACCATAGCGGTCGCGTCTGTGCGGGTGATTCCGTCCTTCGGATTAAAGTTGCCGTCTGCGTCCAGCTTCACGATCTTCAAGGAAATCGCTGTCTGAATAGCTCCGGAGTTTAAGATATCGATCTTGTCGTTATCTTTGATCTCTACCGGGATCAGTTTAAGCAGCGGCAGTTGGCCGCTCGTTTGGAGCGTATGAACCAGCAGATAAGTGAACGATTCGCGGGTCATTTCGGATTTTGGATCGATCTTGATCTGCAGGTCTGCACTCGGTCCGACGGCTTCTTTGATCAATTGAACGGCTTGCTCCGCCGTAAGGATTTCGCTCACAGCTCCTGGTGCGGGGTGAGCTTTCAAGAATTCCACGGCTTTGTTAACGATATCAGTGCCGGCGGTACGGGTAATGTCAGCCTTCGGATTAAAGTTTCCAGCCTCGTCCAAGGTAACGAAACCAAGGGCAATCGCCGTTTGAATGGCACCCGAATTCGAAATATCCATCTGATTCTCATCTTTCACTTCGACCGGAATGACATTGATCATCGGCAGTTGGCCGCTCGTTTGGAGCGTATGGACCAGCAGGTAGGTGAACGATTCACGGCTCATGCTGGCTTTTGGATCAATCTTGATCTGCAGGTCCGCATCCGGTCCAGCGGCTTGTTTGATCAATTGAACGGCTTGTTCTGCTGTAAGGGTCTCGTTCACAACGACCGGTGACGGATGTGCCTTCAGGTACGCCAGCGCATTGCTAATCTCTACGGCTGCCTCGGCCCGGGTAATTTCTTGCTTGGGATTAAACTTTCCGTTCGTATCCAGCTTCACAACACCATAGTTCAAGGCGCGCTGGATCGAACCGGAATAATCGACCTTGACTTGATCCTGGTCTTTAAATTCAACAACAACCGGTTTCACCATGGGCAGTTGACCGCTGATTTCGATTGCATGAATGAGCTGGTATGTGAATTCTTCGCGCGTTAATTTCTGGTTCGGTTTCAAATCGGTGGGTAGATCCAGTCCGTTAACGGCAGCTATAATGAGGGCTTGCGAATACCAAGCGGAATCGCTGGCATTTGCAAAATAATCCGAAGCCTTGGGCTCTTTAATGAAGCGGACCAGATCCAGATTCAGTCCCACGGCATTAACGATCATCTGAACGCCTTCCGCCTCCGAGATGGCAATGTGCGGACCAAACAGGTAGCTGCTGATCCCTTTGATCAAGCCGCTGTTTTGCAGGGCAATGATCTTCTCTTTGTCTGGAACGTTATTTAAATCTTTGAAGGTTGCGGCGGAAGCAAATTGTTGTCCAGCAAAACTGAGAGTCAGGGCAGCAGCGGCGGTTATCGTCATAATCTTGAATGTTTTCTTCATTTCTTTCACCTCGTGTTGTAGTTTGTTGGTTATTTGTGATCTTAGACGTGCGATTGTACAAAAAGGTTACAACAAGATTTATTTCCTATAAATTGTAAAAAAACGTGGTTCCAAGAACTATCATATCTCAACAAGGGGCGACCCATATTGTATGAATGTTTCATTGGAGGAACATTTGAATTATATTAATCAATATTACTCAGGGAAGGTGTGCAGCCGCATGAACAAAACAGATCGTTTGTTAGCCATAGTGCTTGAGCTCCAGCGTAACAAAGTGTTACGAGCTGAGGATTTGGCGGCTACATTTGAAACAAGCGTGAGAACTATCTATAGGGATATTCAGGCTTTGAGTGAAGCAGGCGTATCTGTGATAGGGGCACCAGGGCAGGGATACTCCTTAATGGAGGGGTATTTCCTGCCACCTGTCAGCTTTACGGTGGAAGAAGCCGTGACGTTACTCATCGGGACAGATTTTATCGAGCAGTGGTTTGATACCCATTATGGCAGTAAGTCTCGAACTTCAAGAAGGAAGATTGAAGCCATCTTGCCGGAATCGGTCCGCAGTGAGGCATCCCGGATTCGCAAGAGCTTTCGTCTGATTGCAACGGCTGAAGATGCAGCACGAATACAAGAGAAGGCCTACATAGAAGTAATTCGTCAGGCGATATCGGAGGAAAGGAAAGTAAGCTTCCACTATTCCAAAAGAATCGCTGAAGCCGATGGTAACCGTCAAAGTGTTCGTACCGTTGCTCCATATGGACTTGTTCTGTTGCATGGGGCATGGGTGGTTACCGGATGGTGTGAATTGCGTCAAGACATCCGACACTTCCGGTTATCCCGGATGACGGAGCTTATTGATCTGGAAGCCAGATTTGAGCGGCCAGCAGATTTTCAGTTAGATGAATACCAGCCTCCAGATGATCGCAACGTGCTTGTGCGCATCCAGGTACACCCTGATATTGCCGATAAGGTAAGGGAGTCTAACAATTTCTATACAGAAACCATAGAGGAATATCCGGAAGGATTGCTGATGACCTTTCGTGTGCGGCAGCCTGAGGAATTGCTGCAAACCGTGCTCAGCTGGGGAAGCGGAGTGGTTGTGCTGGAGCCGGAATCCTTTAGGCATCGGGTTAGAAATGAACTGAAGAACATGTTAAAACGCTACTGACATAAGGGTGTCAGTAGCGTTTTTGTATACTTGAATAAATAGATGACTAAAGGAGCTAATATATGATGATTACAACAAAGGAAGCATTACAACGGTTCGAGGAGACCGCGACATATTATATGCATGAACTGGCTCCATACAATATGGAGCAACTGAACCAAAAACCAAGTGACGACGAGTGGTCCATCGGACAGATGGTTCAACATCTCATTAACTCGGCGCTTTATATGCATCTTCCTAATATGGATCGATGCCTGGTGCCAAGCCAAGACTCTCTGGTATCTCTAGCAGAGAAAACTGAGACTGGTGCGGCTGCATTCGCTCAAGAAAGTTTCCCGCCTATTCGTATTCACGTTCCACCTTCCCCGCAATACACGCCGGCACAACCGGAAAGCAAAGAGCAGCTAATTCAAGGGTTACAGACGGTTATCCAGAGAATGCAGGAGATTGAACCTATCCTTGAGCAAGCGTCCAAACAAAATACAGTGTCCCATCCGTCATTCGGCGGACTGTGTGCCGAGGAATGGTTTCAGCTTGTTGAAATGCACTACCGTCATCATCTGCTGCAGCTGAACCGTTTAAAACAAACCTTGGTGCTTTAAAGGGTCTCCTTTTAATAGCATGCCTTAAGCCGCTTTTTCTTTCAAAGGTTCCTTACGTTTGATGAAAAAAGCTAAGACCAACGCGATAACGGCAGCTCCAGTAGTGACCATCGAAGCAACATTCATCCCATGTATTAAACTGTGCACATCACTTGTTTGTCCCAGGCTTCCTCCATTATAGGTCATCATAATGGTGATGAGCAGCGCGGTTCCGATGGAACCGGCTACGGTTCGCAAGGTCGTATTGACGGGAATTCCATGCCGGATCCACTCGGGAGCCAGTGAATTCATGCCGCTGGTTATGACAGGCATTATAGTCAGGCTCACTCCAATCATCCGGAACGAATAACCAACCATCAGGAAAGCATAGGAGGTTGTCTCCGTTAGATGGGTAAATAACAAGGTGGATATGACCGTTAAGCTTAGCCCTGTGATGACCAGGAGTCGGGCACCGAATTTATCGAATAACTTGCCTGCTATGGGCGACATGACCCCCATCAGAATCGCACCCGGTAGCAGCATTAGTCCAGATTTAAGTGCTGTATAACCAAGCATGGTTTGCATGTAGATAGGCAGTAGCAGTTGTGCGCTTAGCATGATAATCATCAAGATCATAGTAATTACCGTGGCTAAGGTGAACGAGGTGCTCTTAAATACTCTTAATTCCAGCAGGGGGTTATCCAGAATCAATTGCCGCCATACGAACAGACCCAG